>Ga0115563_1002901_pt1 | contig 12340 bp, 10 predicted proteins | sample COGITO_mtgs_1105_2_FD_87198 | JGI IMG/M metagenome (GOLD analysis project Ga0115563, IMG submission 87198) | Pelagic marine microbial communities from North Sea - COGITO_mtgs_110519 | ecosystem: Environmental > Aquatic > Marine > Epipelagic | place: Germany:Helgoland, sampling site Kabeltonne...
AAAATACACAGCTCGGCAAGCTTCTCTGCTTCTTCGGTATGCTGATTGAGCCACAGACTAAAGGCATCTTTAACCACGCCAGAGACAAAGGCCGCCACTTCGCGGGAGGAAAGTCGATCTTTGGTCTGTCCCGAGAACTGCGGATCAGCCAGCTTTGAACTGAGTACAAAGCTACAGCGATCCCAGATATCGTCCGGAGTCAGTTTTACGCCTCTGGGCAGTAGATTGCGAAATTCGCAGAACTCGCGCATGGCGTCGAGCAGACCACTGCGCAAACCGTTCACATGGGTGCCGCCCTGGGGTGTGGGGATCAGGTTGACATAACTTTCCTGAACCAGCTCACCACCCTCTGGCATCCATTGCACCGCCCAGTCAGCCGCCTCGTTGTCAGAGGCAAAGGCACCTATAAACGGCTCTGCTGGCACCACTTCCCAGCCGTGGAGAGCACCGGCTAAATAATCTTTTAAACCATCTTCGTAGTACCACTCTTCGCTTTCACCTGTATTCTCATCGTGAAAGCTCATGGTCAGGCCACCGCAGAGTACCGCTTTGGCGCGCAGCACATGGCGTAGTCTGGAGACGCTGAATTTCACCGAATCAAAGTAAGAGGCGTCGGGCCAGAAACGCAGAATAGTCCCTGTGTTGCGCTGACCGCAGGTATCTATCACTGCCAGATCAGAGGTTTTATCACCATGGGCAAACAGAATCTGGTGCACCTTTCCATCGCGCTTGACTATTACATCGAGCTTGTTGGACAGGGCATTAACCACAGACACACCCACACCATGCAAACCACCAGAGAACTGGTAGTTGTCATTGGAGAACTTGCCGCCCGCATGCAGGGTAGACAGAATGACTTCCACACCGGGCAGGCCTTGCTCTGGGTGAATATCTACTGGCATTCCGCGGCCATCGTCGCACACCGACAGAGACCCATCCTTGTGTAAGCTAACATCAATGCGGCTGGCGTGGCCCGCCAGGGCTTCATCCACACTGTTATCAATGACCTCCTGGGCCAAGTGATTGGGGCGACTGGTATCTGTGTACATGCCCGGGCGCTTGCGCACCGGATCCAGGCCAGTCAGGACTTCAATATCTTTTGCGTCGTAGTTGCTCATCTGCTCACGGGGTCAATTTAGTTATTGTCGGGGTGGCCATCAGAAACTGGACAATACTGGCCAGGTGCTGGTGGTAATTTATAAAGCTGTGGTCTCCCTGCTGTTCGATACTCATATCAGATCCCTGATAACGGCTCTGGGCATCGCGATAATCCAGAACTTCATCACCGGTTTGCAACAGCACCTTATAATTATTTTTATACTTAATTTCGTCTGGATCCAGCGCCATATACTGGTCTATATGCCGGGGTTCAAAAACCCATTTCTCACCGGTTATATAGTTGCTGTTCTCGCCCAGCCATCTGTGCAATCCGCGTCCCGGGCTTACCGCCGGATTTATCAACACTGCGCGCAGATTGTATTGCTCTGCAAGACAGGTGGCGAAAAAACCTCCCATAGAGCTGCCTATCAGATAGACCGGCTCAGGCAATTGCTGCTCGATCAAAGAGCGCAAAATATCCATCGCAGGTTCGGCAAAGGGCGGCAGCGCTGGGCATACAAAGGTTAAATCCGGTGCTTTTTCAGCACACCAATCCCTGGTCTGCAGAGCCTTTTTAGACTCCGGCGAGCTATTAAACCCGTGAAGATACAGCAGCATTGGCATAGCCAGTTAACCTATAAATCAGGCCCCATTATAGCCAATGCTGACCGCTTGTCAGGCACTGATTTGCACTGAGCCTAAACCCTAATAGCTGGCGCAATCGAGATTGGGGTGCGGGGCAAAGCCGCGCAGAAACTCTACCCCGGTGTGAACTGTTCCATCGCTGTGCAAATCGAGCCAGCGATAGCCCGGAGGCTGCTCAGAGAGCGCAAAGTCTTCACTGTGCTGCTTAAACTGCACGCAGCTGGAAGGTGTGGAATAAATCGGTAACTGCCCCCAGTGACCATCGAACTGCTGGTGAACATGGCCGGTAATAACCGCCCGCACATTACCCTGGCGAGATAGCAACTCTTGGAGCTGCTGCTGATTGTCGATCTGTTGCTTATCCAGCCAGGCACAGCCAACAGGCAGAGGGCTGTGATGCATAGCTAATAAAATATACTTGCCAGCCAGAGTCTGCAGCCCCTGCTCAACATGCTGCAACTGCAGATCACTAATATGACCGCCAGGCTTATTGGGCTGAGAGCTGTCTAGGGTCAACAGTCCCCAGGCGCCCAGGTCCACCACTGACCGGGGTGGAAAATTCACTAAATTGGCTGCCATTAGCTGACTGTCGTCATGATTGCCGGGCAGCCAGATGGCCTGCTTCTGATGGGCGTTTAATGTGCTATTGAGCAGTCTGTAGGCCTCGGGCTGGCAGTGGCTGGCTAGATCACCGGTAAGCAGCAATGTATCTGTGCCCCGACCCTGATCGGCTACAGCCTGCAAAACCGCCTCAAAACTGGCCAGTGTGGGAACACCACCCAGAGTAGCGCTGGCATCAGTGCCCAGATGTAAGTCGGTGATTTGAGTGAGGTGGATAGTATCCATCGGCGCCTAGGCTTCCAGTTCGGTCATCCCGTGCCGCAGCCCATGGGATAACAGCTCGCTGAGAAAGATATTCCACTGCCACTTCTCGTCTCTGGCCTGCATACCTTTGGTTTCGGTCAGTGCCCAGGGGATGGTGCGATCGGTACACCATTCGATCACCTCGGCCATACGTGCATCGCGATAAACTCTCACTTTGATCTCAATTTCTGGCAACCATTGGGGGCCGGCTCCATCCGCTATCATAAGCAATGTGCTGGTATATTTGGTTACCTCAATAACCTGTATTTTTATTCCTGAGCTGGGGCGATCATTGTATTGCAGTGAAAACCTGGCATTCAGGGTAGAGCTATGGGGGATAATACGATGCAGGCGCTGATAGTTGAGCTCGCATTCTTCGTGCAAGCGGGCCAGATCCTGTTGCCGTTTTCGCCTTTCATACAGTGACACGTCTATTTTTCCCTATCCGCTCTTGATACTCAGTTTTAATTGCTCAATTTACTTGAGCCTGTGGGTTTAGTTTAGCCTTTCGGCGATATATTGGCATGCAAATCTTTAATATTCAGCTGCAGCCAGAATAGCGCGATAGTTAGCGCAGCGCTATTAAGCAGTCCCTCAGACTGGGCCTGCATGACCTGGTCGTAGGGCCAGACCTGAAATAAAATATCCTCACCCTCGTGTTCAGCGCCAAATATCCCGCCGCGGTTTTGCAAGTCGCAAAGGCCACAGAACATATGCATTTTTTCATCTGAGCCTCCAGCACTGACCAAATAATCAGTGATCGGCAGCAATTTTTCAACACTGATGCCCGCCTCTTCCTGTAACTCTTTGACCGCCACCTGCTCCGGTGTCATGCCCGGATCTACCATTCCGGCAACTACCTCATACTGCCAGGGGCCGTGCTGATCATTTTGAGCCCCGGCACGAAACTGCTCTACCAGGCCAATGGTATGCTGCTCTGGGTCATACAGTAAAACGCCGACCGCATCACCGCGCTGAAACAGCTCTCGCTGCACAGGCCGACTCCAGCCACCGGCAAACAGGCGATGCCTAAGCACCTGCTTGCTGACACGGAAGAACCCCTGGAAGACTGTTTCCTCAGATTCTATGCGGTAATCTTGCGCACCAAAGCGATGTGGTTTAACCATGTTATTAATCTTATCCAGAATTAAGCGCCGATGGGTTAACCAATTGTACACAGGTCAGGGCTTTTTGGGATGAGGTAGATCGCCAGCAGTAGAGCAGGCTTAGCCCTTAGCAAAGGTTAATTTATTGATGAACTTTACCCAAAAAGCAAAACATAGAGGGAATCAGTAGCAATGCAAGTAGAGCAGACCCCATCACGCCAAAACACATGGCCCAGGCTAAGGTTTCAAAAAACTTGTCAAACAGTAACGGCAGTAATCCACCCATGGTTGTCAGCGAAGTAGTCACAATATGACGCGTTGATCTAATGGTTGTCTCAATCAACTTGTGTTTAGAAATCTTGCCGGTTCCAGCATCTTCATTGAGATGAGAGAGAACAACAATAGAATCATTAATCGCCAATCCTGCCAGGCCAACAATACCCACCAAGCCAATAAAGCCGAAGTTTTGGAAGCCGACAAACATACCTAAAAAGCCAAGGCCAATACAGAGAGTACCCACAAATAAAATAATACTCGCCTGGCGAAAACTATTTAATATCATGACCAGTGCGACTACGATTAAACCCATAAAAAAGAAAAAGGTACTAAATATTTGCCCAAAGGATTCAGCTCTCTCTTCCGCATCACCAAATTGTTTGAGGCTGTAACCTGTGGGCAGAGAGTCCTCAAACGCCCTTAGCTCATCTGCCACGTCGGTCAACACATTGGAACCCAGGGTTCCGGGATAGACAGCCGCCTTTACAGCGTTATTTCTAGAGCCCTGATAGCGATTGATTTGATTAATTTCACTGCTGTATGAAATATCAGAAAAACTCTCCACATAATCAAATCCCTCGGCACTGTTTATCGCCAAAAATGCCGCCTGATTGAGTTCAGATGATTCGCGATTTTTATTTTTGATACGTATAGGAATCTCTTTATTGCCATCCAACATAGAGCCAACATAGAGGCCTCTTGTGGAGGATGAAATCTCGTTGATAATATCTTTCGACGATTTAGAGGAAAAAGCCAAATTTACTTCATCAAAGTTAATTTGCAACCCAGTGACACTGGCTGACTGATCTGCCAATACATCAACCACCTGGGGAGACTTAGCCAGGATGGATTTTAACTCTTCACCCAGGGACTTTAAGATTTGGATATCCTCACCAAACACGGCTATAACCACTGGGAATTCAACCGGGGGACCATTGGTAAATTTGCTGACTCTCACTCTTATATCCGCATGATCCTTTTCCAGGCGCTTGGCCAGATCAGCCAGGTTTGAGTCCATTTCTTCAAAAGATGAGGTGAAGAACACCCCTGTAGCCAGATTGTCCGAACCCTCGCCCGAGGAGCCACCAATCACATTGTATAGTAGCCTGGGAAGACGCCGTCCAACCCACCACATATCGGTTTCTATATATTCTTCGAGCAACACCTGGTCTCGAATGCTGGCAATCCTTTCATTAGTGGCATAAATAGAAGCGTTAGCATCCAGCTCCACATCTACCCTAAACATAGCCTTACCCTGATTGGGGAAAAAATCTGTGTCCAAAAAGCCGAAGGATACAAAGCCCAGCATTGGAAGGATTAACGACAGGATCAGTGCCCGACTCGGTTTATAAAAGGCCCAGGCCAAAAATTTTCTGTATTGATCGCGCATCCCAGGGTGGCTAAATCCACTGTTTTGTGACTTATTCAAATTTAAGAAATTTGAATCTTCCATGGTTTTTAACAATACGGGAACCACAGTCAGAGCCAAAAATAGCGATGAAGTTACAGCTAATATAATGGTAATGGCCATATCGCCAACAAATTCAGGGCTTGCCCCCTTGCCTGCCGCCATGGGCATAAAGGCTAATCCAGTGGTTACCGTAGCCGCCAGCAATGGTAGAGACAGATGTCTGATCGAGGCGTAAATAGCCTGTCTATTTACTAAATTTAACGATTTACGATATTTATAATCTTCAACAACAATAATTGAATTATCGATCAATAAACCCAGTGATAAAATAATGCCGGTCACAGAGGTCTGGTGCAGTGGTACATCTAAAATAGTGCAGCCAATAAGCACCAATAAAATAGTTAAGGGAACCACAGCACTGACAATAACAGCAGAGCGCGGGCCCAGAAGCAGGTAACTTAAAAATAAAACTATAAACGTAGCCAGTAGAATACTTTGCATCAGAAAAGAAAACTTTTCTTCTACATAGTCAGATTCGTTGTAGATGACCTCCAGCCCAATTTCATCGGGCAGACCAGCTTTAAAACTATCAGCAACGCGCAGCACTGCACTGGAATACAGATCAGTTCTCTGGGAGAACTTGCCGCGCACATCCACAAATACTGAGGGTTTTCCGTTATAGCTAACAATCTCAATAGGGGGGTCCACTGGTAACTTTTCTACAGTTGCCACATCCTCCAGTCTAATGATTTGGTTCGCATCCAGTGTTTTTAAGGGTAGCTTTCTTAAATCATTAACCAATCTGATGTTGTCTTGAGCTTTTATTCTAAATTCAGAGCCCTGCCCAACAATATTACCTATGGCCCTTTTGCTGTCATAGCGATCTATGGCAGTGGCGATTGACTGGATATTCATTCCAGCGTCAGTCAGTAAATCCAGGTCAGCCCCGACAAAAATTTCTTCTTGAGTATCGCCGAAAATCAATGCTTTTTCTGAATTGACAATATTGGCTAATTTTCTTTTAAGCTGGCTGGCTAATCTAGATAGGATAACCGGCTGGGGATCACCATCCCCCCGCCACTGTAGGGCAAATAGCACAGTTGTAGGTGGGCCGCTGTGGCTGAGAGTCATGCTAGTGCCAGGGGGAACTAGCGCAGCACTCTCGCTCACCATGTCCTGAACCTTGGCCCAGACTTCATCGGTTTCACCTTTGCCAACATCTTCTTTGAATTCTAAACCAACGCTGACCATGCCAGAAAAAGACCTGGACTCTATGGTCTTAATTTCGTCAATTTCTCGAAGCTGGGTCTCCAGAACATCCGCTACCTGAGTCTCCATTCTCTGGGGCGTAGCGCCCGGCAAAACCGCTGTGATATCACCCCAGCGCTCTGCTAGCTGCGGGTTTTCCTGACGAGGCAGTGAATCATAGGACAGCAGTCCACCGGCAATAATAAATAGCATTGCAAGAAGAAAAAGCCTCGGGCGGTCCAGGTAGAGATCGACAATTTTCTTCATTGGCTATCTCGCACAGCTTGGCCTTCCACGACTTTCGAGGCCCCGCCGACAATTACCCTGTCGCCGGTTTTTAAAGTGCCTGACACATAGGCCATGGTATTTTCAATATGGATTAACTCTACATAATCTTTCTGGGTAGTACTGTCATCGGCTACAGTAAAGACATTCCAAAGACCCTGCTCCGCCTGGGATAAAGCATTTAGCGGAACCCATGCTCCTGAGGTAAATTCTTTAATACTTACAACCAGTCTGGCTGTAGCTCCAGGGCTAAAAAATTCGTCAAAGGCAAATATGCCCAAGCGGTTGTTTGAGCCCATTGATGACATTGGCGCCAGTCGCATTAATCTGGCATCAAACTTTTTATCTCCAACCAGGAATACATATTGCTGGCCTAAACTCATCTGTCCAATAATGGATTTTGGCAGAGAGACTTTGGCTTCAACATAATTAGAATCTAAAACTTCCAGAACCGGGACACTGGGGTTAACAATGGATCCCTCGTCTAGGAGACGTCTCTGGATAATGCCGTCATAGGGGGCAATAATTTTGGTTTGCTGGAATTTAGTTGCGGCTATCTCGTACTGAGCCTGGGCGATTTGAGCCCTAAACTCTTCATTTTCAAGTCGCTGCTCTGAAACATAACTGGATTCATCTAATGCCTGGGATCGCTTAAATGTGTTTTTAGCCATCAGCACATTAGCCTCAGCTTCATTTAAGCGCGCCAATGCTTCAGCATCCTCTAACTCTGCCAGTACCTGACCTTTTTTTACCCGGTCGCCAATATCAACTTGGATTATTTTTACTTTTCCCGGCACTTCAAATCCCAGCACCGATTGCCTTTTGGGAACAACTTTGGCCGGCAACATCTTATCCACAGCATATTCTTCGACTATGGTCACTTCATGCAAATCAACATATTTCTGCGCAAAAACAGGCATTGCTAGAGATAAGAGTAATGTTATTGTTATTTTTTTCATGGGACCCTTAGAATTTAGATTAAAGATGTTTACAGTGATCACATTATAGTTTAAAGTTTACGCTGTCAACATCAAGCTGGATCAGCAAAAAGATGCAATATCATCATGGCAATTTAAAACAGCAACTGATTATTTGCGCCTATGACTGGATATCAGCAAATGGTATCGACAACATTAGCCTGCGAAAAATTGCCAAAATTGCCAAGGTATCTCAGACCGCACCCTACCGACATTTTGATTCTAAGGAACATCTTCTCGCGGACGTAGCCACACTGGGCTTTGAGAATTTTTCCTTAGAAATGAGTAAGAATAAAGAGACCGATAATCCAGCGGATGACCTTGTAAGATGCGGGGTTACTTATATTGAATTTGGATTAAACAATGAGCATGTGATAGATCTGATGTTTAACTATCCGATAAAAAAGACCGATTACCCTGAGCTTTTAGCATCCGCTAACAGGGCCTTCGATATGCTTTTGCAGAGATCCAAGTATCTACATCAGAGCAATGTAGACTCAGCGTCAGCATCGCTATCTGCTCCACTAAATAGCATTTCTCTTCATGCCTATGTGCACGGATTGCTGTCCATTCTGCAGATGAATCAAAAAATCGACAATCCAGATGAATCGGAGTTTGCCAAAGCTTCCTCAATGCTAAGGGCTAATCTTGAGAAAGTGCTGGGGACTTTTATTAATAATCTAGACCTTTCATCCCAGTAATATGTTCAGGAAACGGGGTGGGAGTTGCCGGGCAAATTTACTTCTACATAGAGGCGAATCTGCTAAACTGTGGGCCCCTAAGTAGGTGCCAAATTTAATCGATGCTCAGTGCTGAGCCTCACTAACAACAAGAATTCTAACGGAGATACTATGCGTTTGGTCAAACAAGGACTATTTGCCATCAGCACCACTTTATTGGTTGCTCAAATCAGCTGGGCTGACTCCCTAAAAGATATTTATGAGACCGCTCTGCAGAATGACCCAGTCTTGAGCGCAGCCCGCGCCAGTTTTAACGCCGACCGCGAGATACAGAATATTAGCCGCGCCGCGCTGTTACCTCAAATTTCAATCAGTGGAGAATACACCGAGGCTGAGAGCAACGAGAACTCTCAGCAAATTGTTGTGATTCAGGATCAGGCTATTCCATCCATTCGCAATGGCCTGATTGATAGCAACCAAACTCGCTACAGCGCAACTCTAACCCAGGCTATTTTCGATATGTCATCCTGGTATAGATTTAGAGGCGGTAAAGCACTGAGTCAGAGTGCCAAGGCGCAGTTTGCCGCGGATCAGCAGTCGCTAATTATTCGGGTTAGCCAGGCCTACTTTAATGCCCTGCGAGCCCATGACAATATGGAGACGCGCAAGGCCGAAGAGCGCGCGATTCAGCGTCAGCTTGAGCAGACCAGAGAGCGCTTTGAAGTGGGGCTACTGCCAGCGACCGATGTTCACGAAGCTCAGGCGGTATTTGATGATGCCGCGGTTAACAGTCTTGAAGCCAGAGGCGCACTGAATATCGCTTTTGAGGCGCTCGAAGTACTCACAGGCAAGAGCCATTCAGTGCTGGCCGGCCTGATGGATAATTTTGCAGCTACCAATCCTACGCCGGAAGTCAGTGAGGCCTGGGTTGATCTTGCCATGGGTAATAATTTCCAGCTAAAGGTTGCTGAACTGGGCAAAGATGCGGCTTATAACGAAGCCAAAGCGGCTGCCGCTGCCCGGCTGCCAAAAATAACTGGGCGGGCCTCCTACTTTGACTCGGATTCCGATGGGGTAAGCTTTGGCTCGCCTTTTGAGTCTGTCCAGGATGGGCATCAGTTTGCAGTCTCTATCAGCATGCCAATTATGGGTGGGGGTGTGGATGCCCAGCGCCGCCAGGCGAAACAGCGCGCTATTCAATCTGGCGAAGGCTATACCGCAGCTAAGCGCAATACGGTGCAATCGGCTCGCTCGAGACATCAGCTGGTAATTACCAATGCCGCTCGCGTCAAGGCGAGAAAACAGGCGATCACCTCTGCCAATAGCGCTCTGGAAGCTACCCAGGCAGGCTACGAAGTGGGCACCAGAAATATCGTGGATGTATTAGTCGCTCAGCGCACTGTTTATCAGGCTCGTCGCAATTACGCCAATGCTCGCTACGACTATATTTTATCTATGATGAGTCTTAAAGAAGTGGCTGGGCAGTTGTCGCCAGATGATGTTTTTACTCTGAATGCCTGGTTAGATCCGCAGCTGGTCATTGCCCGATAGCCAACAGCTACAGCTGGTGGTCAATCACCGCCAGTAGTCTTTCCAGTGCGCCTCGATTGGCCTCGGCTATATGGCGCGCTGCAGCCCCCATCTGGGTTCGACGCTGAGGGTTGGTCAATAGGCCAATAGATTGCTGGGCAAGGCTCTGTGCATCTTCACAGACAACCATTGCATCGCCCTCAATCAGCAGCCGCGATGCCTCAGCGAAGTTAAATAGCTGGGGACCGCTGATAATGGGAACCCCCCAGGCGGCGGGCTCAATCATATTGTGCCCGCCAACAGGTACCAGACTGCCGCCCACAAAAGCCAGATCACAGGCGCCATAAAAAGCCATAAGCTCACCCATGGTATCTCCCAGCAGTATATCGGCCTCAGCAGTTGACTGCTCTGCGCTGCGCCTTGCCAGCCTGCAACCTGCCTGCTCACAGAGTTGAGCTACGTCATTAAAGCGCTCCGGGTGTCTGGGGACTAAAACCAGTAATGGCTTCACCGCTAGGGCGGCTTTAATCTGTCCGAAAGCTTGCAGGATCAATTCGTCCTCGCCAGGATGAGTGCTGGCAGCCAGCAACACAGGCCGCTGGTTGTCACCCCGCCACTGCACCGCCAGAGACTGAGCTTTGGCCTGCACCTCTGAATTCAGGTGCAAATCAAACTTAATATTGCCGCTGATAGTCAACGCCTTATCAGGCAAACCCAGCTGGGTAAATCTGGCGCCATCATCAGCATGCTGGGCTACCACAGCAGACATTGACCACAGCATAGGCCTGACCAGTCGGGAAATTTTGCTGTAGGCGGCGGCAGACTTAGCAGACAGGCGTCCATTGGCCAGTATTACCGGAATATTGCGACTACAGCAGGCAGCAATGGTATTGGGCCACAGCTCTGTCTCCATAATAATCAATATACTGGGCTGCACTCGGTTTAAAAACCGCGCCACTGAATCGGGCATATCGTAGGGCGCATAGCTATGGTTAACAGTATCCCCGAAGGCCGCTCGAATTCGCTCAGAGCCTGTGACTGTCATACAGGTGACCATCAGGCGATGGTCGGGATAGCGCTGCTGCAGCGCCTTCACCAGTGGCACAGCTGCCAACGTCTCGCCCACAGAGACAGAGTGCAGCCAAATAGTTTTATTGCCAGTTGCCTCTGCCACAAAGCCAAATCGCTCGGCCCAGCGGCGAGCATAGGCCGGTGCTCTGCGAGCTCGGTAGAGCAGTCGCAATAAAATAATCGGGCTCAGTAGATAGAAACTTACTGAATAAAAAAACCTGCTGAATGTCATTCACAATTCCAGTGGTAATGATCTTGGCGTCAGAGCTCGGATAAGTTAACAAAGACGCTATGGGATTGACAGAGTATTCTCTGCGGGGCGAAAAAAGCTAAATAACATTATGCTCTTTACTATAGGTGTTTTAAAATGCTGACTCGCCTTAGTATTTATAATAATAAGAGCATCTCAATGCCGTATTTCAGTGTCGCTGACAGCAATAAGCTGGTTGTCACCAATTTTAAAGTTATGTTTTCATCGTTTAAGAAAACTCCTAACTTCAATAAAATCAAACGCTATAAAGCCAAGTTGATTATTAATTACTCCGACCCACAGGTGTATTTTACGGTTAGAGACCCCTATCAAAAGGCTATTTCATTCTACAAAGACAAGTTTCAGAAAATTCCTCAGAATGCAGATCTGAGCCAGCCGTTTAAATGGGAAAGGCCCCAGCGAGTGTTTTTTCCGATGATGGGTCTATCTGTAAAAAACAACAGCAACCAAGAGATTCAGCAGGCACTGCTCAATACCAGTTTTGATGATTTTGTAAGCCTGCTGGCCAGCTGTTACCAACTGGATGAGCATATTCATCCGCAACACTGGATTCTCAACAATCCCAATTACTTTATGCTTAAAGATCTGGGTATCAAACCTCAGCGGTTGTCGATCTATAAAATGGACAGGCCCGAGGAGATGGAGACCTTTGCCGGCGCAACTGGGTTTGACTTTGCCCAGCGAGCCAACAGCACAGGTAAAATCAAGACGCCCCAGACAATCAGCAGCCAGTCGCTGGACAGTCTAAACCAGATTTATCAGCGTGACTTCGCCGCCTTTGGCTACGAGATGCGCCAGTCCTAAATCTACTCTTTCCAGTACTGCTCTACCCAGGGTGTAGGCAGTATAAATTGGCGAAGATGAGCCATCAGCGAACG
>Ga0115563_1002912_pt1 | contig 12310 bp, 10 predicted proteins | sample COGITO_mtgs_1105_2_FD_87198 | JGI IMG/M metagenome (GOLD analysis project Ga0115563, IMG submission 87198) | Pelagic marine microbial communities from North Sea - COGITO_mtgs_110519 | ecosystem: Environmental > Aquatic > Marine > Epipelagic | place: Germany:Helgoland, sampling site Kabeltonne...
ACCACGCGGACTTTATCCACGGGCACCGCGTCTAAGGCAGCGAATATCCGCTCGCCTGGCGGATATATCCGTTTGCCTAGGCGCTTTTCTTCCAGTAAAAAATCACGCAGCGCTTGCATGTAGGGGCGCTCAAACTGATCTTTGAGCAGCGCTTGCCAAGAAGCTTCCAAGTTAACGCGTTGATTCATTATAACCCCCCTGTCACTGATTAAGCTCGCTCTTTGAGCGCCGTTCCCTGAGCGCCGTTCCCTGAGCCAGCCTACTGGTGACGCATCAGTGGAAACAACAATACATCGCGAATTGAAGGCGCATTGGTCAGCAACATCACTAAGCGATCAATGCCAACGCCCTCTCCCGCCGTTGGCGGCAAACCATACTCTAGGGCAGTTATGTAATCTTGATCGAAATGCATCGCTTCATCGTCGCCCTGAGATTTAAGATCTGCCTGAGCTCTGAACCTGGTGGCTTGATCCACTGGATCATTCAACTCTGAGAACCCGTTAGCGTATTCACGACCGCCGATAAAAAGTTCAAAACGGTCGGTAATATCCGAGTTTTTGTCATTGCGACGCGCGAGCGGCGACACTTCGGCTGGATACTCAGTGATATAGGTGGGCTGTTCAAGGCGACCTTCTACTTGTGCTTCAAAGACTTCCATTTGCAGCCTTCCCAAGCCCCAATGATCCTCCGCGGTGCTACCTTTTGCTTTTAGCACACCACGCAAGTGGTCTACATCGGCCACAGATGCCTCGGGCACGCTACCAAATCGAGCGAGGGACTCCGCCATACTGATACGCAGCGGCGCGTTTGCAAAATCTAGATCAATGCCTTGATAGTTAAACGCAGTGGAACCCAAAGCATCACGCGCAAGGCTCGCTAACAAATCATCTGTGAGGGTCATCAAATCTTCGTAGTCGGCGTAGGCTTGATAAAACTCTAGCATCGTAAATTCTGGGTTGTGCCTCGTAGACAGCCCTTCATTGCGGAAGTTTCTGTTGATTTCAAATACGCGCTCAAAGCCGCCCACGACAAGCCTCTTTAGATAAAGCTCTGGTGCAACACGTAGATACAGAGGCATGTCTAACGCATTATGATGGGTAGTAAATGGGCGCGCTGTCGCACCACCGGGAATACTGTGCATCATGGGCGTTTCTACTTCTAAGTAGTCTAGCTTGGTGAAGTACTCGCGAATTTTTTGCATCACTAACGAACGCGTGCGGAATACGCCACGACTGTCTTCATTAACAATGAGATCTAGGTACCGTTGGCGATAACGAATTTCTTGGTCGGTGACACCATGGAACTTTTCGGGCAGCGGTAATTGGGTCTTGTTCAGTAGAACAATTTCCTTCGCTTGCACGGTAAGCTCACCTTTATTGGTGCGCATGAGCACGCCGCGAATACCCACGATATCGCCCATTTCCCAATACTTATTGAACGCCTCGTAAACCTCTTCGCTCAGTTCATTTTTGGTCAAGTAGCATTGCATTTGACCCGAGCTGTCTTGAATGGTCAAAAAGCTGGCTTTGCCCATAACCCGGCGCAGCATAATACGACCCGCTATGGCTGTTTCTATCGCCTCCTCTACCAACTGAGGCTTATCAAAATCTTTAGCTTGCTGGTGTAAGTCTGCGGCTAAATCTTGGCGACGAAAGTCATTGGGATAAATACCGGTATCCGCGCGCCAGCCTTCCATTTTGGCTTTGCGGTTGGCAAGAATATCTCGTTCTTCGCTCATTTTTTCTACTCACTTTGATAACCCTAATGGGCTACTGGTTTTGTAATTTTGTAACTCGGCGCTCGAGTTTTATTGTCCGTCTCTACTTTTGATCTACTAGTTGCCTACAGGTACGCGACAAATGCCTTCGCCTTAATTGAATGGCATTAATTGATTGCTCTAAAGGCCGGCCTTAAGGCTGGCCTCAATAAACCCATCCAAATCGCCGTCTAGTACTGCATTGGGATCTGTTCGCTCAATATTGGTACGCAAATCTTTCACTCGAGATTGGTCCAGTACATAAGATCTTATCTGGCTACCCCAGCCAATGTCGGCTTTGGAATCTTCAATCAACTGCTGCTCCGAGCGGCGCGTTTGCAACTCTAACTCGTAGAGTTTAGCCCGCAGCTGCTTATAAGCATTATCTTTGTTTTGATGCTGCGAGCGCTCGCTCTGGCATTGTACGACTGTATTGGTAGGCAAGTGGGTCAAACGTACAGCAGAATCAGTACGGTTAACGTGCTGCCCACCTGCGCCACTGGCGCGATAGGTGTCTACCCGAACATCTGCTGGATTTATATCAATTTCAATGTCGTCGTCGATTTCTGCTGAGACAAAGACCGATGCAAAAGAGGTGTGTCGGCGGCTACCAGAGTCAAAGGGTGATTTTCTAACTAAACGGTGAACGCCGGTTTCTGTGCGTAGCCAACCATAGCCATAAGCGCCACTGACAAAAATTGTAGCACTCTTGATACCCGCAATATCGCCCGGCGATAGTTCTGTTACTGACACGGCAAAGCCGCGCTTTTCAGCCCAACGCAGATACATACGCAACAACATATCTGCCCAATCTTGGGCTTCTGTGCCGCCTGAGCCTGCTTGAATTTCTAGATACGTGTTGGCGCTGTCCATTTCACCTTGGAACATACGGTGAAACTCTAACGTCGCTAGACTGCCCTCTAACCCTGAGAGTTCGTTAGAGACATCGTTAAGCGCGTCTTCATCATTTTCATCGCTGGCCATTTCAGCCAGCTCGTGGAGTTCAGACAAGGATGTCCCCAAAGAACTGAGCAAGCTTACAATCTGCTCTAGGTCGGCCCGCTCGCGGCCTAACTGCTGGGCGCGCTCGGGGTTGTTCCACACATCGCCGTCGGCTAGCTCTAGCTCAACTTCCTGTAAACGTTCCTGCTTCTCAGCAAAGTCAAAGATACCCCCGAAGTGCGGCGTCGCGCTCTTGCAAATCTTTGATGTGTTCTCGTACGGATGTGATTTCAGGCATATTTAGAGTGACTTACCGGCAATTTTTGGAGCAAAGCAAAAGCACTTCAAACGGCAACCATTTAAAGCAAATTTTGCCGGCTTAATTCTAAGGCAAAGCCTCTATGTACTCCACCATCAGCTGCAATGTTCGTGCACCGGCATAGTCGTTGACTGCCAATTTGTACACCATGAGCACGTTGGCTGGGCTGCCACTGAGCATGGGCTGGGAGAAAGCGATGCAATCAATCACTCGCTCGCCGTGTTTGACCACAAGCTTCAAATGGGTGTCTCCCACTACACGCTGGCTAATCAGTGCGAATTCGCCAGAAAAAAGCGGTTCAGCAAAACCGCTGCCCCAAGGTCCCGCACCGGCTAAAAGCTCAACGGTCTGTAAATTGAGGTCGTCACCCGTCAGCGAACCATCGGTAAGCAGGCTGGCGCTGAGCATGTCTTCGGTGACCACCTGAGCTACCGCTTTGTCAAAAACCTTATGAAAACGCGGTAGATGAACTCTTTTAATACTCAGACCCGCGGCCATGGCGTGGCCACCAAACTTGATCAGTAAGCCGGGATAACGCGTGGCAATGCTTTCTAACACGTCGCGGATATTTACCCCATCAATGCTTCGCGCAGAGCCTTTTAGCTCATCTGGCGATGCGCCACCGGCATCTGCAAAAACTATGGCGGGACGATGAAATTTCTCCCTCAACCTGCCGGCAACAATGCCCACCACGCCCTGGTGAAAACTCTCGTGATAAACCGACAACCCGGTTGCCTGCTCGCCAACCTTAAACTGCGAAACAATAAGTTCCGCATCGGCCACCATATCCTGCTGCAGGTGTCGCCGAGTTTGGTTCAAAACGTCTAGGCTGCCTGCCAGTTGTTTAGCTTCAGCTTCATCTTGGGTCATCAAACACCGGATACCCACACTCATATCTTCCAAGCGCCCTGCGGCGTTAAGGCGCGGGCCTATGGCAAAGCCAAGGTCTTGGGCGGAGATGCTCGTCAAATCGCGCTTACCCACCTGGGCCAATGCTTTTATGCCGGGACGCGTGAGACCGCGCTGCATGCGCAGCAAACCGTTGTGCACTAGAACCCTGTTATTGCGGTCTAGGGGCACGACGTCCGCGACTGTGCCCAATGCCACCAAATCTAGGTACTGGGCTAAATTCGGCTCCTCGCGCTGGGTCTGCTTGAACCAATCCCGGGCGCGTAACTCCTGTCTTAACCAACTCAACACGTAGTAAGCCACCCCCACTCCGGCCATGGATTTGCTCGGAAAACCAGAATCATTGAGGTTGGGGTTCACCAAAGCCAGAGCATCGGGCAGCTGCTCGCCAGGCAAGTGGTGGTCTGTAATGATCACATCTATGTTTGCAGCATTAGCCTCAGCGACGCCAGCAATACTGGCCACGCCGTTATCCACTGTCATGATTAGGTCAGGGTGTTTGGTCTGCGCCAATTGCACAATTTCAGGGGACAAGCCATAACCAAAATCAAAACGGTTAGGTACTAAAAAGTCCACGTGCTCGGCGCCAAAGGACTTCAGCGCTAACATACACAGAGCGACTGATGTGGCGCCGTCTGCGTCGAAATCGCCAACGATGAGTATTTTTTCTTGCTTTTGCACCGCGTCAGCAAGGCGCATAGCGGCCTTACCAATATCTGGTAGTCGCTCAGGTGACAGCAGCGTACTCAGCTTACGATCCATTTCTGCAACGTTGCTGATACCACGCGCGGCATAGATTCTGTCCAGCAACGGATGCTCTACACCAACCCCCGCCGGGGGCACTTTTCTGACCAAAATCTGCATAGTGGCCTCGGGCTTAATGAGTGGGCGCAACTCGTATACGGGTAATCTCGCCCACTACAGTGTCTAGTGCCGAGAGTTCTTTTAGCGCGGCATTGACCACCGACTCAACCACCCTATTTGTCATGATCACGATGGAAACTGAAGCATCGCTTGCAGGTTGTTCTTTTTGAATCACCGCCTCAATACTGATGCTATGGGCTGATAAAGCACTCGCAACCTGAGCAAAAACGCCGGGACGATCAACTGTGGGGATACGTAGGTAGCAGGCACTGGCGATATCATCCATGGCAACACGACTTATTGCCGGTGCGGGGCCTGCTTTAGGTTTGTCTTGATTTTCGTCTTGGTTTTGGTTCTGGTTTTGGTTTTGGCGCTGAGCTGCTGCGCCAGACTGACCCGCGATAGCTGAGCCAAGTGAGAGGACATCGGCCAAAACCGCTGAGGCGGTCGCCGCCCCCCCAGCACCCGGGCCACTAAAGAGTGTTTCACCCGCGCCATCGCTGACCACCTGAACCGCATTCATAACACCATTAACACTGGCTAACAGAGCCGACTCAGGCACCAGTGCAGGATGGACACGTGTTTCTAAGCCAGCGTCAGAATGCACAGCAATGCCTAGGTGCTTAATTTTAAAACCGAGTTCTTTCGCATATTGAATGTCTTCGGCTGCTATTTGTGTAATACCTTCGACGTAAAGGGCCGAAAAATCATATGATGTACCAAAACCTAGGGCCGCCAAAATGGTCAATTTATGAGCCGCATCAGTACCCTGTATATCAAAAGCAGGGTCCGCCTCGGCGTAACCTAACGCCTGGGCTTGAGCCAACACCTCTTCGAATGCGAGCCCTTCCTCTTCCATAACGGTGAGCATGTAGTTACAGGTGCCGTTAATAATGCCGTAGATGGCGTCTATTCGATTAGCCGCCAGGCCTTGACGCAACGACTGAATAATTGGAATAGCGCCAGCGACAGCGGCCTCAAAACGCAGAGGCACATTGCCCCCTGCCAACAGTTGATTACCATGTGCGGCAATTACAGCTTTATTGGCGGTCACTACCGGCTTGCCTGCAGCAAGCGCACTTTCAATCAGGTCTTTGGCTAACCCTTCACCGCCAATCAATTCCAAAATCACGTCTACTTCAGGGTCAGCAACGAGGTCATGAACATTCGTGCTAAATACCGCGCCAAGTAAATCCACACCTGGCTTAGCGCTGCGACTAGCAATACGCTGCACAACAAGCTCAACGCCCGTGCGACTGGTCATAAGGCTGCCATTGGATCTAACAAGGTGCAGTACGCCCTGAGCCACGGTACCAAGTCCTGCAATACCTATTCGAAGTTTGTTCACTAATTTTTTCCGGAGTTTGTAATCAGATCTGCGATCGCGCACTGCGCTGGCAGACGTTTATTGTTGTAAATTTTCGCGACTATTTCACTATAACCGAGCAACTACAGTTCTACCCCTGCAGTGCTCTCAAGTGCTGTTCAAGTACTACTGCTGTAGCCGTGCCAGCAAGTCTGGGGCTGGTACATAACCGGGCAGCAAACGCCCGTCAGATGTAACAATAGCCGGCGTACCGCTCACGCCGATCATTCGCCCTAACTGAAACTGCTCCACCACTGGGTCAGCACATGTGTCAGCGTCCACTTCCAAACCTAATTTGGCCTTGGTTAACGCCCGCTTACGGTCCGCAGAGCACCATACATTGGACATTTTTTTATGGGTCTCGCCATCTAGGCCCGTGCGCGGGTAGGCCAAATAGCGCACTTCAATGCCCAGCTCAGAATAATCTGCGATCTCGGCGTGCAACTTTCTACAATAACCGCAATCTACGTCAGTAAAAATATGGATGTAATCTAAGGTCTTGCCCTTGGCTGGGAAAATGACCATATCTTTGCTTGCAACTTGGGCCATTAACTCAACGCGCTCGCTACTGCGGCGCTGCTCAGAAAGGCTGACCAACTCCTCGCCCATTGCGAACAATTCGCCTGCGAAAAGGTGCTTGCCGTCTTGGGTAGCAAACAGCGTTGTGCCACCGGGCAGGTCAATACCAAACATACCCTCTACACTAATGGGATAAACCGCGATGATGGGTATGTCAGGGCGTAGTTCTAGTAAACGGGCAACCGCTACTTCGCTGCCCTTGGGCAGATCAAATGCGGGATCTGATTGTTCGGCTGCAACAAAACTAGACTGCACCAGCAGCGCACCAAAAAACAATGCTGACAACGCCCGCACAGGAATTTTGCGCCCAGTTGGTCTATTGAGTGTTCTTAAAAACATGGCAACTTCACTCCTCTATAAATTGAGCTAAAACAGCACGGCCCTAGCGTGGGCCAATTGATATGACTGAGGTCAAATGTCATTCATCTGCCTCAAGATCACCCTCGTGGGTGATGTTCTTGCACCAACTCTTTGAGTCTTTGCTGCGCAACATGGGTATAAATTTGCGTGGTGGAGAGGTCACTATGACCTAACATCATCTGCACTGCCCGCAAGTCTGCGCCATTATCCACAAGATGTGTGGCAAATGCATGGCGTAATGTATGAGGCGAGATGTTTTTCTGGATACCTGCCTGCAGGGCATACTTTTTAATGGCATGCCAAAACGTTTGCCGTGTCATCACCCGCCCTAATCGACTTGGAAACAGCACACTGCCCCCTGCTGGCAGCAGGCTTAAACGTGCATCGCGCAAATATCGACTGAGCCAATCTAGGGCATTTTCACCCGTAGGCACCAGACGCTCCTTATTGCCCTTACCTATCACTCTGACGACACCTTGGCGCTGATTCACGCTAGCCAGTTCCAGGGTCACGAGCTCAGTAATACGCAAACCACTGGCATATAACACCTCTAGCATTGTCCGATCTCGCAAACCAAGAGCATTGGTCACGTCCGGAGCGGCTAACAGCGCCTCCACTTGGGCCGGAGACAAAGAGCTGGGCAGTGATCGGCCCAGTTTGGGGTGTTCTAACTTTTGCGTTGGGTCATCTACAAGGCGCTGATTGAAAATCATATAGCGGTAAAAACCGCGCAGTGTACTCAACCAGCGTGCCGAGCTTTTGTCGCTGACACCGGCACTTTTGCGCTGCACCATAAACTCAATAAGCGCATCGTTATCTGCTTGTAACAATGCCATTTGGCCCTGACTGCGTTTTTCTAACCACTGGGCTGTCATCTGCAAATCCCGGCGGTAAGCCATAAGCGTATTTTCACTTAAGCCACGCTCTAGCCACAGCGTGTCTAAATACCCGCTGATATCCGTTTGGTTTTTTTCCGACCCCTGTTTTGACAAGAGCAATCCTTATAAAGGCAGTGGACTATAGATTAGTTCAAACTGGGCGCAAGCGCCTTTAAACGAGCCAAAGGGTAGCGGAATTTGCGTTAACGGTACATCAAAGGAAACGCCAGCAGAGGTCATTTAGCAGAGACAATTTAGCCTAGCCAAACCAGCAGCAAAAAAAACCGAAATTACGCTATGAGGGATTGGGGAACTGGGAAAATGGGGAAACTGGAAAAATGGAAAAGTATGGAGAACTAATGGGTGGTCGCGGGCACAGTGCGCAGGAGGCGCTCAGTGTCATGAAGGTCTGGCTTTGCGTTATTCAGCCTTGCCAGCATCTTTTCCACTAGGTTTTTCACCCTATTTTCTAACTATTCTTAAAGCTATTCTTCTACCTGTTCTTACGCCGTTTCTTACGCCTTTTCTTACCATGGGAGGCGGAGGCAGGCAGGCAAAAACCCCAAATGAGTTCCTAGCTAGTAAGCCAGCAACCACTGGGGCTTCGCAGTAAGGCCTTTACTTAGCCTTAACTTTTTCTTTAATACGTGCAGAACGACCAGACAGCTCACGCAAGTAGTAAAGTTTCGCTTGGCGAACATCACCACGGCGCTTCACTTCAATACCTTTGATCAACGGGCTGTGTGTTTGGAAAGTTCTTTCCACACCCACGCCGTGAGAGATCTTACGTACGACAAATGCAGAGTTTAGTCCGCGCTTTTTAATACCGATTACAACGCCTTCATAGGCTTGCAAGCGCTCACGAGTACCCTCTTTAACCAACACCTGAACACTGACTGTGTCCCCTGGGCTAAATTCAGGAATCTCATTCATCTGACTGTTTTCGATTTCTTCGATTATCTTATTTCTGCGCACTTTATCTACTCCACTGCTTTGGCCGCATTGCAGCCAGCAAAACATTCTTCCAGTAACTTTCGATCTTCTTGACTGAACACTCGCCCGGTAAGCAAGTCTGGTCTTCGATCCAAAGTTCGTTTAAGCGCCTCACGGCGTCTATACCGAGACATTTGTTTGTGGTTTCCACTTAGGAGTTCTGCGGGCACCACATCCAAACCCAACTTCTCGGGGCGCGTATAGTGAGGGTAATCGAGCGTTCCATCAAGGTGTGATTCATCAATAACTGACATTTGATTGCCTAAAGTGCCCGGTAAGTGCCTAGCGATAGCATCTGTGGCCACCATTGCCGCTAATTCACCCCCGCTGAGCACATAATCGCCAATTGACCACTCTTCATCAACATGCCCGCGAATGAACCGTTCATCAATACCTTCATAGCGACCACAGATCAAAATGAGTCCCTCTAACTGCCCGCAATCAATGCCTTTAGCCTGACTAAAAACCTCGCCTTGAGGACTCATAAGCACCACCAAAGCGTTTTCAGGGGCATCTTTTTTTGCTGCCTCTAACGCTTTGAGCAACGGCTCTACCATCATCACCATGCCCGGGCCACCACCATAAGGTCGATCATCGACAGTACGATGCTTATCAGTGGAAAAATCTCGTGGGTTGTAACGATTTAAGGAAATGATGCCGTTATCGACCGCACGGCCAAAAACGCCATTACTCGACACAGCGTCGAACATTTCAGGAAAGAGTGTAATGACGCCAAGCCACATGGGGTTCGCCTTAGGACCAATCCAAATGCCACTCAACGCTGATGCGTTTGGCAGTTAGATCGACATTTTGTAAATAAGGCTCATGGAACGGAATGAGGTGGTTGCCTTCTTCGCTTTTGACAATGAGCACATCGTGGGCGCCAGTTTCAATGAGGTGATCTACCCTACCCAAACACACGCCATCTAAGTTATAGACCTCGCAGCCCACCAAATCGTGCCAAAAATATTCAGCGTCAGCGGAGTCATCTGTGTTTTCAGATGCGCTGAGTGCGTCACGAGGCACGCCTATAAAGCTGCCACTGTAAGCGTGGGCGTCTTCGGGGTTTTGAATATGCTCGAGGCGAACGATGTGACCATTCTTATGGGGTTGGCATGCTGGCTTAGCTAACGCTTGCCATGGGCCGTCAGGTGACCTTTGCAGATACCAAGGGGCATATTGAAGAATATTTTCTGGAGGGTCGGTGAAGGACTGGAGTATTTGCCAGCCCTTAACACCGAAAGAGCGCCCTAACCTACCCACCACAATAATGTCTAAACTCATGTGTTGGCTACCAGGTTATGGCTTTTAGTGGAGGCACAGGTGCCTCCAAACACTACTCTGCAGCCGCTACAGCTTCTGCTGGCGTCTGCTTGCGCGCTTGACCAATCAACTGAGCTACACGGTCACTAGGCTTAGCACCTACGCCGATCCAGTAATCTACGCGATCTAAATCAATGCGCAAAACTTCTGCTTGGCCTTTTGCGAGTGGGTTATAAAAACCAACGCGTTCGACGAAACGTCCATCTCTAGATGAAGATCTATCTGCTACCGTTACGTGGTAGAAAGGGCTTTTCTTAGCGCCGTGACGGGCTAATCGTATCGTTACCATAGTTATCTCTTGTGTGAAAAAGGTCGCTTGCGAAAGGCGCGATATTCTATAGCATCCGCCGCCCCTTGCAAGGGTCTTGTTTCTTTCTTGTTAATTTTTATGGGCGCTATTGCACCCGTCGTGTTGTCATAAAGTTTAGCGGCGACGCATACCTGGCGGCATGCCACCGGGCATCTGCATTCCGGGCATACCTTGCATGCCGCGCATCATTTTTTGCATGCCACCTTTGCGTGAGACTTTTTTCATCATCTTCTGCATTTGCTTGTGCTGTTTGAGCAATCTGTTTACATCAGCGATCTGCGTGCCACTACCCGCGGCGATACGCTGTTTACGCGAACCGTTGATGACATCTGGAAAGCGTTTTTCTTTTGGCGTCATAGAGTCAATGATGACGCCCATGCGCTTAAACTGATTATCGTTGATTTGGGATTGCGCGGCAGCCGGCAGTTGCGACATACCGGGCATTTTGTCCAGCATGCTGCTGATGCCACCCATATTCGCCATTTGATCTAATTGATCGCGAAAGTCCTCTAGATCGAACTTCTGGCCCTGCTGCATTTTTTTCGCGAAACGCTGGGCTTTGTCTTTATCTACCTTGCGTTCTGCTTCCTCAATCAGCGTGAGGACATCGCCCATACCTAATATTCGAGACGCTAGGCGGTCAGGGTAAAAGGCTTCTAAGGCATCGGTTTTCTCACCCACACCCATAAACTTAATCGGCTTGCCGGTAATGGCGCGTACGCTTAGCGCTGCCCCGCCTCTGGCATCGCCATCGGTCTTGGCCAATACAACACCGGTTAACGGCAGTGCATCATTAAACGCTTTGGCCGTGTTCGCAGCATCTTGACCCGTCATAGCGTCTACTACAAACAGAGTCTCTATCGGCTTAATGGCCGCATGCAATGCGCGAATTTCATTCATCATGGCGTCATCTACCGCCAAACGTCCGGCGGTATCCACCAACAACACCTCAGCCAGCTGCGCTTTTGCTTCAACAATGGCGCGATTAACAATGTCTAAAGGCTTTTCTTCGTTTGTTGAGGTTATGAATTGTGCGCCAACCTCGCCTGCCAGAGTTTCAAGCTGGGCGATCGCTGCAGGCCGATAGACGTCGGCACTGACCACGGCCACTTTTTTCTTTTCGCGCTCTTGTAAAAAACGCGCCAATTTTGCCACTGTGGTGGTTTTACCCGCACCCTGCAGTCCGGCCATCAAAATAACCGCTGGCGGCGTGGTGGCCAGATTTAGTGCGGTATTCGCCTCGCCCATCACCTGGACCAGCTCGGCATGGACTAACTTAATAAAGGCTTCGCCAGGGTTTAGCGCTGTGGCAACGGTTAAACCAATCGCCTTGATCTTAACTTGCTCGATAAAATCTTTAACAACGGGTAATGCTACGTCGGCTTCCAAAAGCGCCATGCGTACATCACGGAGGGCGCCAGAAATATTATCTTCGGTAAGGCGAGCCTTGCCCGTAATCTGCTTAAGACTTTGGGAAAGGCGATCAGAAAGGCTCTCAAACATGACTTTGCTATAGGTCCAATAAAACGTGGCGAATATTATAGCGCGATGTGCCGGCGATGGCGTTAACAACATGCACTGTTTGGGCAGGTATTTATTAGGGGCACCGCGAAAACTGGCGCAAAAACCGTCTAGGGCGGTTTTGAAAGTTATTTCCTGCAATGCGCCGCGCTCACTAGGAGAATCTCTCCAATACGACCTTTCTAAGCGG
>Ga0115563_1002913_pt1 | contig 12302 bp, 29 predicted proteins | sample COGITO_mtgs_1105_2_FD_87198 | JGI IMG/M metagenome (GOLD analysis project Ga0115563, IMG submission 87198) | Pelagic marine microbial communities from North Sea - COGITO_mtgs_110519 | ecosystem: Environmental > Aquatic > Marine > Epipelagic | place: Germany:Helgoland, sampling site Kabeltonne...
ATATCTGTATTGGAAGGGTTTCAGTTTACACCCCCCCATCCCCCAAAAAGAAATAATTATTTTTTTTTTTTGAAAGGCACCCCCCTCTGGCTCGCCCTGTATGCCCTCAAGCTGGCGGAACCGTCACACCGTAGCGGTTAGGTCTCCCACCACCTGATCGTTCAACCCTGAGCCACCCAAGGGCTTCAAGCTGATCAATGTGCTTGCGTATAGTTTTCTTTGACAGATTTGTTTCAAGCATGATCAATGACTTGGGAACTTCAAAATTTCCTGCGAATGCGTGTCTGATCAAGCACAAGGCCAGAAGCTTTGATGATCCTGTCAAACTTGAGTTCCACACAGCCTGATTCAGTTTATATTGTCCCATTGTATTTATCCCATTTTGATTGTATGTGTGCCTTGCCATTCTTGCGCGATTGCATGAGCATGGTTGGGCCTGTCTCATTGAACACAGGATAAGGCAAGCCCTGCTTCATAGCTTCAATCTGTCGCCGCTGTATCTCATCGCAGATGATTCCAATGTTCCTGTTGTGGTTGGATAGTCTCAACCGTTTGGCATATGGTGAAGCGGTTGCAAACTTAGCTTCAATGCCTTCAACATAATCAATCAGGTGTTGCGTGTTATGCACCGCCATTGCCTTCTTTGTTGCTTTCATAATGCGCCTTTAAGTTCTTGAAGAAGGTCATCAGCGCTGCCATGAAAGCCATTGGCTGAACAGAATCCAAGATATACCTTTGCTAATGATTCTAAATCATTGTCTGTGTCGCAAGCTATTTCCCACAAAGCTATGTATCTTTCAAGAAAGGTTATGTTGTCATGATTGCCCAGGCGCTCAAACATTGAAAGAACTTCTTCAATTGTTTCAGATTCAAAGCCTATGCCTTTATCAATTGGTTCAAAGTCATCATTCACTTGGATCACTTGAAAGCGCTTCCATGATGGGCATTCTCTTTGCTCCGCATCTTTATGGTCACAAAAGATTTGAAATTTGCCTGATAGGTATGACGGACAAACGTCATAGCGATAAGTGATATCTTCCCAATCATTGGGGATTGTTAGATCTTCAAGACCGTAATAAATTGATTCCATTGGGTTGCTTCCTGTGCTGTACGTCATTGACGTATTGATTGATGCGTTTAGGCTTGTATGTCGCCTCAACATGGTGGGGCTTTCGCCCCGATTGATTAATAGATTCCTCGATCCCGATTGTAAGCATCTTCTTGTTCTGCTTCTCTCAAACCATAACCGCAACCATTTTCGTACCATTGTTCAAGCTCTCGCTCTTGACGTAATTCGCCTTCAGCCATCGCATCTTCAATTTCTTCTTCAGTTCGATTCATATATTCATATTTATTCATTTGTATTCCTTTTTTTAAGTGATTGTTGGGTTGAGGGGTCATAATGTACCCCATTAAATAAAATGTAAAGGGAATCTATAGAATAAAAAGGAATAACAGAAGGGTTTTGTTACACGATATAGTCAGGCTTTGCTTTAAGCCCTCTGGCTTGCTTGGCTTCTTCAGCGGTCTTGATGTCGTGGCATGGCTTGCAGATTGCCTGTAAGTTTGCCAAATCAAAGAAATCGAATTGTTGCTTGTGCTGTGGGGTAATGTGATCAACTATGTTAGCGGAGCTTATAACGCCTCTGGTGGTGCAAACTTGGCAAAGGTGTCCATCCCTTGCCAGTGCTGCCGCCCTTGTGCGCTTCCACCGGGTTGAACCGTATTGGTTGCGCGTCTGGGTTGTTGAACTGTGCCACACCTTCTGGGGCTTGTGCTGGGTGCATCCTGCAACACCGCAGCGTTTACAAGCCCTAGGTGGTGACAATGGCATTGCTAGGCATAACCGCGACGAACTAATCGTTTGGAAGAACCAAAAGGATTTTTCTGGCTTGAAATTAGCATACTTATTTCTGCCACAGCTTCAAAGCCCGCATTATAAGCAATTGTTTTTTGACCGTTTCCGTCATTTGTATCTTGATATATTGCCCAGCATACAGGAGCCGTGAGAACTGTTGGCTTGTCAACATATATTTCAGTTCCGACACTAACAATAAATGTTTCTGGGTCCCTATCCAAACTGCCCATCAACAACAATATATTGTTTTCGTAGTTGTTAGAGTATGAAACATTTTGACCGTTCCTGCCAAGCCTGTCATTTGATGTTGAAAAGCTTTCAAGATAGCCAGTTGTGCATACTACCCCAGCGAGGCATGATATTGTTGTGGATGCACTAAGCGTCCCTTCAATTGTGCCGGTTACTGCGCCGATGCTTGATGTATCAAAAACAGCGGCAACTGTAGATCTCACGTCTGTGTCAGAACCAGAAACATCAATTTGATGGAGCTTTACGGCACCTACACCATTAAAAGTGACATCTGTCCATACAATACTGCTTTCACTTGTTCCAGCTGCAAGTGTAACCACAAAGGTATTACAGTTCGCAGGAATTGACACGCTAGAAAACAATCTAGTGTCACCGCTATTAGCTGTTGGATTATACGTTTCTGAATCTGCCGTTATTACTGTTGGTTGTGCCATTAGTATTGACCTCTAATATTTAATTTTTTAATATTTGGTTTTTTCATAATCTGTTTTTGCCTTGTAATAATCCAATAATTTTTGCTTGATTAGCTTTTATTTCTTCGCGCTGTTGGGCTGCATTCTCAGCGTCACGCTTCAAAAGCGCAACATCAATTGTCAGTGTGTGAACGCTTTGTTGCATTTCATTGTTCGCAACCTTGGCTTCTTCAATGCTTTTCTTGTTGTTTTCAACCTGCCCTTCAACTGTGTTAAATGCTGTCAAAGCCACAACAAAGGTTAAAATGATAGTGATGACGTTGGCAATTGAAAATTGTGGGTTCACTGAAGCCATGGAGGATCCTATTTATTAAGCTGTTCAAGTTGTACAAACAATTCATTTGTTTCAATTTTAATTAAATCAAGCTCACTGAAGTGTGAACCCAAGCGTGTTTTTTTGATCAAATCAATGATCACTGGTTCTGCAATATCTGTTTTTGATATGATTTCTATTGCTTCGCAAACCTTCATTTTATTTGCCATTGAACTTAAACGCCCACCTGATGCCAAGGCTGGCCGCAATCGCGCCCATAAATGCCATTTGATACCATTCAGGTGTGTTGGATATATAAGAAAAACCTGTTGCAATGTAATCTTGGAGCCCGGGGACAAATGAAGCAATGAAAGGAAGTGTGATAATCAGAAGGGCGAATTCATCTTTCCAACTGTATTGCGTTTGATGCAATGCAGCAAGGTCATAATCTTTTTCTGTTTCTGCGCTGTTGCTGATCATCTTGATCTGCGCCTCAACCTTGGCTTGTTCAATCTTGAATGATTGATCAGCTTTGATTGTTCTGTTCTTTAAGAACTGGGTGCCAAGATCAGACACAGCTTTGATTGCAAGATTCCACATTTTAAAATTCTCAGATTGTGTTTCTAGTTGCAGCTAAGAATGGCCGCTGTGAATAAACTTGCAATTCCGCTTTATATCGTGCGCGGGCTGCGTCCCTAATATCATCAAAAAAACCAAGATGCTTGCGGTTGCCGTTGGGCAAAATAATAAAAGCCGCATATTCATTGGTTGACTGTAAATATATTACACCGTTGATCTTCATCCATTGGCCCTGTAAAGCTTGGGGCGGCAATCAATATGGATGAAATCTTTATACTTAATGCAGCTTATGCCGGGCAAGTTATGCACGACAAAATCAAACAAATCTTCAGGTTCATCTGTGGGTAAATCTAAAGCAAAGCCAACCATCTTGCCATCGTGGAACCTTGGCAGATGATAGCTTGCCGCTGCGCCGCCAACCTTCTTGTTGTGATCTGGGCATCTGCATCCTGAGCTGATGCCTTGCGGTTTGCCCGTATATGATCGGATCGTATCGGCTGCGCTGAGAGTCGCAGGGTGAACTTCAGTAAATCCACAACCGCAGCGGCAAGCGTATTCGCTTGGTTTAAAAAACTTACTCATCTGTGTATTCAATCAGTGTGTTAGCATAGTAAGCTTGGGCCATTGCCAAAGCGCCTACAACTTCAATATCAGTCACAAAGCCATCGAATTCTGAACAAGTAGTGAACAATTCTTCCAGCAAGTTTTGCGCTGTTTTTGGAACTAGTTCTACGACATTCATAATTTTTCACCCTTTTGGCTGTGTCTTTCAATTATACGTTATTGAAGCGATTGATCCCAATGTGATCAGAAAACAAGATTTTTCAATTCTTTTCTTGTGTAATCAATAAACGTGAACTATATTCGAATTCATTCAACTGACAGGAACAGGGCAACATGGAAAAAAAAGTAATCACTGGTTGTTTCTCAATGATCCCCTTGGAAATCTGGGCCGATCAATCTTTGACCTTGCGTGAACTTAAAGTGCTTGGTGTTTTGATTGCCTTTGCAAACCCATCAAACGGTTATAAGGCTTGGCCATCTGCCACACAACTGTGTTTATATACAGGTATCAAGGGGACACAAAACATTTCAACCATTACAGGCTTGTTAATGGAAAAAAAATACATTGTTAAAAGTGCTGGCCAGATTGGAACACGTTGCCAGTATGAGCTGGCGAATAAGGCAAGGATCAACACGCAAAATGAAGATCTCCCACACGAGAGTTTACCCCTCTCTCACACGAGAGGTGAACCCTCTCTCACACGAGATCCTAATAATACTAATAATAATACTAATAATAAGATCAAATATAAGCTGTTGATCAAAGACATTGCCAAGGCTTGGAACTTTCACTTTGAATCAACCCCAGTGCCCAAGGTTGACGTTGAAAGAGTGTTAAGAGGCAAAAGAGGTGCAAGCCTATCGGCAAGGATAAATGAAGATAAAGCGTTGAATGATCGCCTAGTTTGGGAAGCAATGATAATCCACCTGAGAGAGAATGAATTCTATCTTGGCAAAAATGATCGCGGCTGGAAGGTCACTTTTGACTATATATGCAATCAGAACAAGCTGGATAAACTGCTTGATCATGTACAACAAACAACATAATACAGGGGAACAAAATGTGGGTACTACCAAAGAACTTCCAACTGTCATCAGCTTTTGCAGCGGATATGGTGGAATCGAAAGGGGACTTGATATTGCTGGAATCAAGCATCGAGTCATCGCTTATGTGGAAATCGAAGCCTTCGCCATTGCGAATTTGGTTGAGAAAATGGAATCAGGTAAGTTGGATCCCGCCCCTATTTGGACGGATCTTAAAACCTTCCCATCAGAAATCTTTTCAGGAAAAGTTGACCTTATCACTGGCGGATACCCTTGCCAACCCTTTTCCCAGGCTGGAAAAAGAAAAGGCGCTGAAGATGAACGGCACCTTTGGCCATATATCAGAAAACATATCCAAGCCATCAAGCCAAACAGATGCTTTTTTGAAAACGTCGAAGGCCACATTTCGCTTGGACTCTCCACAGTCATCAGTGATTTGGCAGAAGATGGTTTTAGAACAGCGTGGGGCATATTCTCAGCGCGTGAAGTTGGCGCACCACACCAAAGAAAGCGGGTCTTTATCATGGCCAACACCAACAGTCAGCGACATCAAAGGCCCCCGGGGAGCAGAAGCACAAAGGAAAAAGGGCAACCCATCAGACAGTTTGCCAAACATAATGAAGAACTTGTACCCGGATTCCCATCCAGACCAGACCAACAGCAGTACCATTGGGAGCGGCCAAGAACACAGCCCCGATTGGGTCGAACAGTTGATGGGTATTCCAACAGGTCTGACAGACTTCAATTGCTTGGAAATGGAGTAGTTCCACAAACAGCCGCTAAAGCTTGGCTAACATTGACAGAACAGGTTTGAGTAATGCACAGAAAGAAAATCACACCAGTAAAAGAAAAGCACAAAGACCAATACGAAAAGCTTTACCTTGAATCACAGCAAAATTTTATGACTGTTCAAGGCTTTATGGATTGGTATGGAATCAACAGAACCATAGCCCGAAAGATTCTCAGCATTGGTGCGGCTGTTCACAAAGAAAGAACAGGCAATGAAGTTGATGCAGTTGATAAAATATATTTATCAAAGGATCAGTTCTAAAGAATGAAGCTCACAGACTTGCACAGGGAGAAGATAAATAATGACAATGCCAGATGAACGGAGAAATGCCGTAAACAGTACAAGGCTGTTTCTGATTGCCTTATTAGATCCAAAGAAAACACCGAGAGTTTCAAGCGCAATAAGAAAAGAAGCTGCTCGATGTCTTAGACATTATCCGGGAGAATACTACATGATAAAAGCCTCAGAACAAGCGCCTGAACTATTTGGTGATTGGGATGCATCCTCAAAGAAAGAGATAAAATATGATTATTGACCTTTGTGTTTTAAAGTCAGCAACTCAAAACTTTTATATTGTGTCAGGCTTTGGCGTGACTGCCAGTGACTTCAGCAACAGAATTCACTCTGACATATTCATTGCCATTGAAGCCATAGTTGAACGCCGTGGGCATTGTGATATTGCCACCATTGTTGATGAACTAATACGCCAAGGGTCAAGGGCCAGCTTTGCTGATGTGCGTGATGTGTATGAGTCTGAATTTAGCGTTGGTCTGATTAAGGATTATTGCAAGGCTCTGATGCGAGAGAATAAGAAAACCCAATTGCTGACAGTATCAAATCAGTTGGTTGAAATTGCATTGAATGAAAAGCTGACTATTGAACAAGCCGCTGATCAGGCTGAAAAAGCCATCACTGGGTTCACTGTTGGGGCATCCAAATCTGTTGAAAACATGACTGACTTTCTACAGGATTCAGTGAACCAGATTCTTCACAGGATAGAAAACCAAGGCATTCAAGGGATTCAAACTGGCTTCACTGACTTTGACAATATGCTTGGTGGGTTGAACCCGGGGAACTTGATCGTTATAGCTGCCCGCCCTGCAATGGGCAAAACAGCCTTGGCTTTGAATATAGCAATAAGGGCAAGTCATGCAGGTTCACGCTGCTTATTCATGAGCTTAGAAATGACAAAAAGCGAAGTGTTTGACAGATACACGTCAATCAAAGCTGGCATCAATCACACTCACTTGAGAAACGGCAACTTGAATGGTGATGATTTGGACAAGCTCAATGCTATGTGTTCTAATCTCAAAAAATTGGCAAGCCCTATCTTGGTTGATGACACAGCAGGGCAATCAATAAACGAAATAAAGTCTAAGGTCAGGGCCGCCCACAGGAAACAAAGCCTTGATCTTGTTGTCATTGATTATCTTGGATTGATTAAAGATCGTAGTGCAAGATCAAAGAATGAAGAAATGGGCAACATCACAGCAGCATTGAAAGCCCTAGCCAAAGACATCAATTGCCCTGTTGTTTTGCTTTGCCAGCTGAATAGGGATTGTGAAAGGCGTGATGATAAACGCCCATTGATTGCTGATCTGCGCGACAGTGGGAGCATTGAACAAGATGCTGACAGTGTAACATTCATTTACCGTGATGAAGTGTATGAACAGCACAGCGCCCGCGCTGGAATCACTGAGTTGATAGTAAGAAAAAACAGGCATGGCAGAACTGGAACCGCATTCTTGAAAGACAATCTAGCATTGCAAAGGTTCAGCAATTACGTTGGTGAAGTACCAGAACAAGAAATCATCAAAACATACGCGAAGAAATCCGCATTTAATTAAGGAAATATCATGGCCAAGAAACAAAGCATCACCGTTGAACACCTGATAGGCAATGAAGTTGCTGATCGTTTGACTTGTTACAGTACAGGATTTTTGAGACATTCATTAATTGTCAATGAAGATGAAAGCCTTGAAGATCATGTTCAAGCAATTGCCGAAAGCTTTTGTGACATGGTTAAACTGAAGGCACCAAAACAAATGTGGCTTGTTGAAGTTGGCGTTTGGAACTCTTTTGAACCAGTTGATGGTGATGGTGATGAATGATCCCGTCAACCACCCAAGTCATTACACCGCTGGCAAGATTGAAACCATTGATTATCTGGTTGATGTTCTTGGTGTTGAAGGTGCTATTCATTACTGTCATGGCAATGTCATTAAGTATACTGGCAGCCGTTTACATAATAAAAAAAACCCTATCCAAGATGCACAAAAAGCTGTTTGGTATATGAACAAGATGATTGAACTGATGAAGGTAAAAGACAATGGCTAACACAGCACAAAACGGCAAAGGCTCAAAGCGTAGAAAGACCGCTGATGAAGTTTCATTCAATGATAACTTTGACAATATAGACTGGTCAAAAGGCAAGCAAGAAGAAGAACCAGAACAAGATGAAAGCAATAATGATGTAGCGAATAATTGTTCTGAAGATTCAATTGAAATTAAAACTATTCCATTGGGAACTGGTGTATTAAGATAAAGTTCAATGTCGTATTTTTGTAAATAAATGATTATGATTTTTTATCTAAGCCATTAATTTAAAACAAATTAATTAAAATTTTTGTATTTACTGGGTGTTTCGTGGCGAAGTTAAGAAAATGAATTGTGATAAAATCACAAATCAAAGCAGCTTTTTAAATTTGGTCTATTGTTAAAACATCAACCAAACAACAGGATCAAATTAAATGAAACAAAGAATGTCAGCCAAAGCAGAAAATATACAAGCAGCAATTTTCGCCATTATAATTATTGGCGTTTATTGTTGGGGTCTTGATCAATTTTTGAGTTCCTTATAATGGATTTTGACGAAGATTTTTTTTGCTTTTTCTTGGTGGCAATACCCACCTTAATTATTTTCACAGCTATTATGGATGGGCGCATATAATGAACAAAGATGATCTATTACAATTGGCCGCTATTATTTGCGCCGCCTATGCTTTTGTATTACTCTTTCAAAACTTGATAGTGGGGTGTTAAATGAATGATGATTTGAGTAAATACGACAAGCAATTGATAAAGCTTCATGATGATCTTGGTCATGCAATTGATCGCGTTAATGATTTGTACAAAGCCAAGTTCATCAACCGTGGTGATCGTGATCTTGCAACCATTCAGATGTATGAACAAAGATTGAACATTTTTAATTTGATGCTTGAACGCGACATAGTGGGTGAAACATGATTGATCTGAAAGACTTATACAAAACCTTTGGCCGTGATATTGAATTTTTGAACGCTCTTTGTATAGCCAGCAAAATTGATATTACATATTGGGACATCGCAACAACTGAGCTTTATGCAAGGCGCATGGATATTGTAGAAATGCTTATCAAGAATAAAATTTTAATAGATGACCTGCCACCAGTTGAAATCAGGGATGCAAGACAAGCACTTGATTTGTTTTTTAGAGCCAACAAGGTCAAGCAAGTCAAAAGGAATAAGAAAAAGTGAGCGCCATTGTCACCCCCGAAAGACTTATAGAAATCGCGGGTGATACAAAATCCCCCTGTGAAATTCTCAACTGTCCAAAGATAAAGATTTGCGCGAATGGCTTTGCTTGCATTGCCTTTGAAGATTTCGTTGATGGCATCAAGCCAGATTCAGAAACCTATTCAGAACGATACCTTGAACCAGAAGCAGAAATTTATGACCGCATCTTTTTAGGATCACCTTTTTAATGAATTATTATTTTTGTGATGAACCAACTTTGATAAGCTTTTCAGGTGGCAGAACTTCAGCTTTCATGTTGTTCAAAACACTTGAAGCGCATGATGGCAAGCTTCCTGATTATGTCAAAGTCTGCTTTGCTAATACTGGAAAAGAAATGCCCCACACGCTTGATTTTGTGCGTGACTGTTCTGCAAATTGGGGCGTAAAAATTCATTGGCTAGAATATGATGGCAGAATAAAAAAGCAAGATTCAAAAAATTATAACTATTTCTGGAAGGAAGTTGACCATAAAACTGCAAGCAGGAATGGCGAACCTTTTTCCAAGTTGATTAATGATGTTGGCCAGTTGCCAAACCCAATGAACCGGATGTGCTCTGGGCAAATGAAAATCAGAACCATTCACAGGTTTTTAAAATCTGAAGGTTTTGCTTCACCCTATCAAGCCATGATTGGAATTAGAGCTGATGAACAAAGAAGGGCAATGAAGATGCTAGGTGTTGTTTCTGATGGTTCAGAAAAAATGCTTCCTCTCTATCATGATAATATATCAAAAGAAGATATTGGCGAATTTTGGAAAAAACAAGCATTCGATTTGCAGCTACCCAATAATAATGGGGTAACTGATTGGGGCAATTGTGATCTTTGCTTCCTTAAAGGTAAATCAAAAAGATTATCAATCATTCAGCAGAAGCCAGAACTTGCTGATTGGTGGTTAAGAGAAGAAAAAAAACAGGGTGATTATTTCAATAGGCTAGAACTTGGCTATGAAGAATTAAAAATTATTGCAACTGACCAACAAGGTTTTGATTTTGGTAATGATCAATCAATATCTTGTTTTTGTGGGGACTAAATGAAGAAAACAAAACTAAACCAGAAAGGCAACATGACATTGAACCGCCGCGACAGGCATTGGCTAAAGCGTAAAGGTATCAATTCATCTGAGTATTCAACTGTCGGGATTGATGGTGGCCCTTGGCTGACTGACTATCTAAGCAGGAACCCCAAGGTAGTGAATGATTCGCGCCCGGGTAAAATCTATGATTAATTTGATGCAAGGTGATTGCCTTGAACGCATGAAAGAAATACCTGATGGTAGTGTTGATATGATATTGACAGATCCGCCGTATGGCACTACTCGATGTAAATGGGATTCGGTTATCTCAATAGATAACATGTGGCATGAATTGAAAAGAATTATTAAGCCTGATGGGGCTATTGTTTTGACAGCCGCCCAACCATTCACAAGTGTTTTAGTTTGCTCTAATTTAAAACAATTTAAATATGATTGGGTTTGGCAGAAAGAAGCAGGAACAGGCATGTTAAACGCGAAAAAGCAACCTCTGCGAGATGCCGAATCTGTCCTTGTTTTTTATAAAAAGCAACCAACATACAATCCACAATTCACAAAAGGTAAACCATATACTGTAAAAAAAGGAAGCGATTCGCAGCTTTATAATAAGTCAGAAAATGTTGTCACAGTTAATACTGGCAAGCGATACCCCAAAACTGTGCAAAAATTTAATCGTGATCGTGGTAGCTTTCACCCAACCCAAAAGCCAGTGGCTCTTATGGAATACTTAATCAAAACCTATACAAACGAGAATCAAACAATTTTGGATTTCACTATGGGTTCAGGTTCAACTGGTGTGGCTTGCGTCAATACTGGGCGCAACTTCATAGGCATTGAACTTGATGAAGAATATTTTAATATAGCTAGTGAGAGAATAAAACAATCAGAAGAAACCCTTAAACAACAAATTAAAAAAGTGGTATGAAAATGAATTATCTTGATTTCGTTAATGATCGTGAAACCTTAGCTGATGCAATTGGTGATGGTGTGGCCTATGCCATTGAATCTGATTCAGAAGCCTTTGAACAAATGCTAGAAGCGCTGACATCAAATGATAACGCTCAACTGGGTAAGCTGGTGCGTGAACATATACGCGCAATCATTGAAGATGAATGGGCTTTGACTTGTCCTTATTAGGGGATCAATAGTGATTAAGCATAAGAAACAGCTAGTGATGACAGGGCCGCATGAGATTGGCAAGCTGCTACACTTGGAAGAACTGAAGGGCGCATTCCCTGATGGTGGTTATCAGATAACAATTGAACCATTGTCAAGGGTCAAAAAGCCAAGATCTACGGCGCAGAACGCCGCACTTCACTTGTTCTTTGATTGGCTTGCTATGGAACTTAATGCGGAAGGGCTGACACAAAAGCTTGTCTTTGAGAATCTTAAAGATGGTTCCCATGCTTGTTGGGATAGGGATTCAACCAAGAACCTTTGGCGCATCATGCAAAGGGCATTGGTACAAAAAAACAGCACTTCAGAACTGACCACCTCAGAAGTTGATAAAATCTATTCAGCCCTCCAAGCTTTCTTTCTTGCCCGCATGAATTTCACCATCACAGAATTTCCATTAAGGGATGATTTGTAATGCCAAAGACTACACCAAGAACAAACGCGCTGAACACGCTTCAAAAGCTTGTCAGGATTAAAGCAGCAGATGACCAAGGGTTTTGTTCCTGTGTAACCTGTGGGGTAACAAGGCAATGGAATGAAGGGATGCAAGGCGGGCATTTCATAGCTAAGGGCAAAGGCGGAACAAATGAGTGGGCATTGATTGAAGAAAATGTTCATCCACAATGCGCCGCTTGCAATGGTTTTAGAATGCGATATGGTAATGCAGAAGCATCCTACACTTTATATATGGTTGACATGTATGGCCGTGAACAAGTTGACTTGATGATTAAT
>Ga0115563_1002922_pt1 | contig 12283 bp, 12 predicted proteins | sample COGITO_mtgs_1105_2_FD_87198 | JGI IMG/M metagenome (GOLD analysis project Ga0115563, IMG submission 87198) | Pelagic marine microbial communities from North Sea - COGITO_mtgs_110519 | ecosystem: Environmental > Aquatic > Marine > Epipelagic | place: Germany:Helgoland, sampling site Kabeltonne...
CTTAGCTTCGTGCGAGACTTATCTGTCTTTTTATCGACATATCAAATAACCTGATGTCTGATACCAATGTGGCAAGATCAAAGCCGCGCGCATGAGCTGACTTCAGATATTCAGGTGATAGACAGTGAATAGCTGCCCTGATGCCGGATGCTTTACAAGCAGCAAGAATACGGCCAATCGCAGCATCTACGTCATCTTCTTTCCGGTCAAGGCCCGGCGCATAACCCATGCTCACGGCCAGATCAGATGGTCCAATATAAATTCCTGACAGCCCTTCAGTTGCGGCAATTTTTTCCACATTTTCCAGCGCTTCAACCGTTTCAACCATCGCAAGGGAGACAAGCGCGTCATCGGCTTCGAAATGATAATTGGCGCCATGTATCATTGCCGCACGTGTTGGACCTGAACTGCGCGAACCGTTCGGGGCATAACGCATTGTTGAGACAAATTGCTGTGCTTCTTCTGGGGTATTGACCATCGGGCAGATAATGCCAAGCGCGCCGGCATCAAGCAGCTTCATGATGATGCCTGGCTCATTCCATGGCACACGAGCAAGCGGCGTTATACCAGACGCATTCATTGCCTGAAGCATTGTGAGCGCTGTTTGATAATCAACAAGCCCATGCTGTAAGTCGATAGTCAGGCTGTCAAAATCATTTAATGACATCATTTCTGCAGTCACAGTACTTGGAATAGAACACCAGCCATTCACAGCAGGTTTTCCAGCGGCCCAGATATCATGTAATTTTGTCAGTTTCATATTTTCCTCGTTAGATCGTGTGTTAGATATTATCGATTGCCAGAGGAACACCAAATTCCTGCTGACAGATATTAGCAAGGCGCATAACGCCTTCCTCAATGATGGCGGCATCAGGGTAGCCAAAACAGAGCCGGAATTGATGCGGCGCTTCGGGGGCAATTGACCAGTCCGGCCCCGGATTAATCGAAATGCCGTCTGCACCCGCTAGCTTTGCCAGTTTCACACTATCGACATGGCTAGGTAGTGTAACCCAGACAAAAATTCCGCCTTTCGGCCGTTTATAGTCAGCAGATGCCCCGAAATAACGGTCAAGGGCTGCACATATGATATCGCATTTCTGCGCCAGATGCTGTGTTAATGCAGTCACATGGTCTTCGTAATGTTCAGGACAGAAATCAGCAAGCACCATCTGCTCCAGAGCGCCTGATCCTGCATCGGTTTTATAGGGCAGGATATGGCTTAACACCTCCCATGGCGCAACCAGATAACCTACCCGCAAGGCAGGCGCTAATGATTTTGAAAATGAGCCGCAATAGATAACACCCTTGCCATCTGCAAGACCATAAAAGGTTGCCGGCCGGTCACCTTCCCAGACAAGGTCTGAATAACAGTCATCTTCGAAGAGTGGGACATTATAGCGCTGGGCAAGTTTCAGGATTTGCTTTCGTCTTTCCTGCGGCATCACACTGCCTGTCGGATTTTGCACAGACGGAATTGTATAAAGATAGCGGGGGCGGATATTTTGTGACGCTAGCTCTTCTAGCAGTGAGGCTAGGGCTGTTATATCCATGCCATCATCATCAAGCGGGACGCCATGATAATGAACGCCCATCCTGTCAAGACGGCTCATAACACCGGCGTAAGTTGAGGCTTCGATAAGCACAGTATCGCCAGGGCGCAGCATAGTTTGGTTAACAAGGTCAAGCGCCTGAAGGGAGCCAGACACAATCAAAACATCATCTTCAGAACAGCTCATGCCGGCTCTGCGGTGCAGCATGCCAGCGATAAACTGACGTAAACCCAGATGCCCAAGCGGTCCATCCCCGAGATTATAGGCGGCTAGCCGGTGGCCATCTGTTTCAAGCGCTCTGGAAACAGATGCCTGAAAGGCTTGTGACGGCACAAAACTGGCATCATTATGCCCACCAACAAAATTGAAAGGCTGAAAACCAGTCCAACGTCCTGCCGGGGCAAGCTTGTCTGAGGGAAGAAGGGACGTAATATTCACAAACGAATCTTTCTAAAACTTATAATCGGTCTAGTTTAACAAATATCATTCTAGGCGAAAATCGAATGGTTCTGCAATATCCGTTTTAAAAGAGAGACTTATTTTCATGACAACCCTTTCTCAAAGTGAGATCCAGCCACCAAAAACGCCGTCATTAGAGCGCTATAATATGCCATCTCCTGTGCCATCTCCTGTGCCATCTCTTGTGCCATCTCTTGTGCCATCTCTTGTGACTGTTTATTATGATGGGAAATGTGGGTTGTGCCGAAAAGAGATTTCTCATTATAAAAAAATTGCACCTGAAGGTCAGTTCATCTGGTCTGATATTGCCCATGATGCAACGCCTTTGAGCCAGTTGGGTGTTAGCCAAATGGATGCGCTCCGCCGGCTTCATGCAACTGACAGGAACGGCAGGCTGCATATTGGTGTTGATGCGTTTATTCTTATCTGGCGGCAACTACCTACATGGCGTCCTCTGGCTATTCTGGTTAGCCTGCCGGTTGTGCGTTATATTGCAGCAATGCTCTATAACCGGTTTGCTGATTACCGGTTTGCGCGACTAGAACATTGTCAGATAAGTGTTAATGCGCAGGAGACGTAAAACCTCTATCAGGCAATATCAAGGATAGGCCGCGTTTCCATCCGCTCGATCTCAGCGGCATGTTTAATTTTTGGCCGCAGATCATTGAGCGCTTTCAAGGTAGGGGCTGCGGCAAGAATAATACAGTCCCATTCCCCTGCAATAGCCCAGATATCATGCACTTCTTGCATGCCCGACAAGTCATCACGCAGCTTTTGCAAGGAGGCTTCTCCGGAAAACTTAATGAAGAAAAAGGCATGTTCGCACGGTGATAATACCTCAATATCGGACCGCAGAATAACTGTATATCGCTGTATTGTTTTATTATCTTCCATGCGTGAGACATGGTTTTGAATTGTCGCTCGTGACACATTAAGTTTGGTTGCAAGCTCACTAAAACTCATGCGGGCATTCTGTTTAAGATGTCCAAGGATTTGCTCATCTAAATTCTGGATCATGGCTTTTCTGCACAGAATGATGGCACCATCACCCTGCCTTTGGCAATTTGTAAGAAAAGACATTCTAACAGCACCTAAAGGATGAATAAATTATCCAGAAGGGCTGTTGGCGCAAAAAAAGAGTGTTAGCAAAAGGTCTATTTTTTGACGATTTGTTTTATCAGCAATGTCTATTATGCCTGAAGAACGTCTCGCCAGTAGGGATTTGACCAGGCATGTCGGCCGGCGCTGTCACGTACCGTGACTCTGAACCATTCAGAGCTAACATCTGATAGGTCAAACTGTGTCGAGGTAATGTTTGGTCCATGACGGCTCTGCGCCAGATGCCCGGGACCAACAAGCGAGACTGAGTGGCTTGCAGAACATTTCACATCCAGCTGTGAGCCGTTTAAGGAAATATCATGCAGTATGGGGCCTGAGGATGAATAATGATCTCCGGCTTTCAGGGCAGTTACAAGAGCGCCCGCCTCAAGGCGTTCTGCTGCAACCATGACCCAGCCGCCTCCTGCATCAGGCGTATGGAAATGGCTATCATCAGCCGCTGTGAAGCTCGGCCTTTTGCCATTATTCAACAGCAGGTCAGCAATTGTGACACCGCTGCCCCTCATGGAGCCAATAGCGCAGGAGTGATTATAGATTTCAACGCTATGGGCATGAGACACAGATAGCGCTTCTTCTGAGGTCATGCAGCACCATTCAGGATGGGCAATGGTTACATAGGCGCCGGCATCTATCGCTCTTTGGACCATTTCAGGCGCTGTCTCTGTTGCTGTTGCATGGGTGAAATCCAGCGGCAGGCCATTAGCCACAATATGCCAGAGATTATCCTGATCATATAGCTTGCCGTGACAATGAAGCTCAGCTGAGGGGATCGTGATAAAATCCTGATCATTTAAAAATGATGCATCAAGAACAGTCGGCGCACTATAGCGTTTATCTGACCATAAATGATCAGACAGGCAGATAAAATCATAGCCTAAATCGCGGTAGGTGGCAGCAACCCTCTCAGGCGAAAGCTCTCCGTCTGAATGGGTGGAATGACCATGCAGATTACCACGAAAAAAAGGGGTTTTTTTATCAAAGGGAGGAAGATGCATCTTATGTAAGTACCTTTTGAATTCAGATAATAATAAGGCGTTATCCTGTTCAACGCTTACGCTTTGCTAAAGACAAAATTATGTACTCAGTTAGCTATTTTGTAAAATAATAATGAGGGTAAAAAACATCTATTTAAGATTTTAAGTGTTAGGCCCTACGGCGTAGCGCGTTAATGATACTGCTAAGAATAAATAATACAACGATACAACTAATGATGGATGGCCCAGCTGGGCTGTCGAGCATAAGAGACATTTGCATGCCGGCAGTCACCGCTATGAGAGCAAGAATACTTGCGATGCATGCCATGCTTTCTGCTGTAGAGCTGAGAAAGCGCGCGGCGGCGGCGGGGATAATTAATAATCCAGCAATCAAAAGAACGCCGACCAATTTAATTGAAATAGCAATCATAATCGCAAGAAGTATTGTTAAGAAGAGATGTTCCCTTTTAGGGGATAATCCGCTTGCATGGGCAAGTTCAGCGCTTACTGTACTTGTGAGAAACGCCTGCCATCTCCAGATAAGGCAGCCAAAAATCAGGGCAGCCCCAGCCCAGATTACCATCACATCAAAGCGTGTTACTGCCAAAATATCACCAAGCAAATAAGCTGTTAACTCGAACTGCATTGGTCCAATAAACGAGATAATAACTAATCCGATGGCCAGAGAAGAATGCGAAAGAACCCCGAGAGACGTATCTTGTGCTTGGCCTTTATCTTTAAAATATTCAACAATTACTGCCATTAATATGGCCATAATAACAATCCCTATTTGTGTTGAAATATTTGACAGAAATGAGAGGGCAATACCCAGAATTGCTGCATGGGCGATTGTATCACCAAAAAAAGACATACCACGCCAAATTAAAAAGCACCCAAGAGGCGCTGCAACAAGCGCTATTCCGATTCCGGCAACTACCGCCCGTACAAAAAAATCATCTAACATATTTGTTCTCTATTTGCCCTCGGGCTTGTTAATCGTTTGGTAAGCACGCGCCTGTATCATCATGTTCGTGATTATGGTCATGCTCATGTGTGTACAGCGCTAACTCTGAGGGTATGCTCACCCCAAACAACGCACGATATTCTGGATTTGAGGCAACAAGGTCAGGCGTGCCCTGACAACAGATATGTTGATTGAGGCAAATAACTCTATCCGAGGCACCCATGACAATATTTAGCTCATGGCTGACCATTAAAACAGCACAGCCTGACTGTTTTCTTACATCCGCAATGAGCTGGTAAAAGCGCGCTATTCCTGGCTGGTCTAGTCCAGCTGTTGCTTCATCGAGAATAAGAATATCAGGCGATTCTATCAAGGCTCGGGCAAGAAGGGCGCGCTGGAACTGGCCCCCAGAAAGGTCAGCCATTTGCTTATTTGCAATATCTGGCACGCCTGCTTTGCCAAGAGCCTCAGCTGACTTTGATTTACTGTGTCTTTTGGGGAGGGATAAAAACCGCATCACTGTAAGTGGCAGGTGCCGATTAAGATTCAGTGATTGTGGTACATAGCCAATATTAAGATTTTTTTTGGTTATTATCTGACCAGCTGTGATTTTTTGAACGCCAATGAGAGCCCGTAAGAAGCTTGATTTTCCAGCCCCGTTTGGGCCAACTATTGTTACAATTTCATCTGACGAAATTGTAAAATTAATATTGTCTAAAATGGCTTGGCCAGCGACAGACAGGCTGAGATTTTTTGTCTGGATAAGGGGCGTACTCATTATAGGTTCGCCAAACAAGCTTGACAGGTGCCTTTGGCTTCAAGGACCAAATTTGTAATTTGAAAACCTGTTTCATCCGCCATAATGCTAAATTCATCTTTATGTCTGTCGATAGATTTTTCAGTAATATCATTGCAAGACTGACAAATTAAAAAGACAGGTGAATGGGACATGTCAGGATGATAGCAAGCGATGTAAGAATTAAGCTGTTCAATTTTATGGACAAACCCTATATCCCTCAGAAAATTAAGCGCGCGATAGGCAACAGGGGGCTGTGCTGAGAATCCAGCAACTCTTAAGCCTTCTAAAATTTCGTAAGCACCGAGCGCTTGATGTTCATTCAGAAGCATATTTAATACAGCTTCCCGGACTGGCGTGAGCTTCAGGCGCTTCTGCTCGCAATATGCTTTTGCTGCTTCCATCACTTTTTGACGGCACGAATTATGGTCATGCAGTGAATTTTTTTTAAGATTCATATGAGTGCTTTTCTCTACAAAAAAGGGTCGGCAACAAGTAATCTATTGACAATAGTGAATGTTATAACATAACAAATCATATTATGTCCAGTTATCTTCAGTTTAAAGCATTGGCTAGGCTGGAACAATTTTTATCTATTAGGAGTTATTATGAAGCGGAATATTGTGTCAGCTGTCTTTGCTGCATCAAGCCTTCTTTCACTTTCCCTACCAGGTTCATTATCGGCAGCTGAGCCACTTCAGGTTGTTGTTGATATTGCGCCGGTTAACAGTTTGGTGAAAATGGTTCTTGGAGACCGAGGGCGTACAAAAATGCTTTTGGTACCGGGTGCTGATCCGCATCACTCATCATTGCGCCCCTCAGATGCAAAAAGTCTGTCTAATGCTGATGTTATATTTTCTGTAGGTCCAAATTTGACCCCACAGCTTTCTGAGAAATTTTTAACGTTGGCGCCTGATGCCTTAATCATCACCTTTGATGAAGAGGATGCAGGATGGCAAGTTCCCTTTCGTAGTTTAAAAAGTTTCTCTTCAGATCAGTCACATGATGTCGCTCATAAAGAAGATGAGCATCATGAAGATGAGCATCACGAAGATGAACATCACGAAGATGAACATCATGAAGATGAGCATAAAGAAGATGAACATAAAGAAGATGAACATCATGACGATGAAGATCATCACGACCATGCTGGTCAGGATGACCCCCATGGATGGTTGTCTCCAAAAGTGGCAACCTTGTGGATTGATACGATAGTGGCTGCACTAAGCCGCGCTGATAATGAAAATGCTTCATTCTATGAGACGAATGGTGTTCAAGCCAAGCAAAGCCTGGCTGATTTACATTCAGCCCTGTCAGAGAAACTTATGGGCCATAAGGATAAAAAGTTTCTGCTTGAGCATGATACGTTACAGTATTTTGAGGCATTATATTCTCTGACGGCTACCGGCACTTTTATTGCGGGTGACGGACAGGCTCATGGCGCAGGAACAGCTGTTCGGGCAAAGAAATTCATCGCAGAAAACGGCCCTATCTGTTTGTTTATACAAGAAGGGTTACCGTCCGAGCGCTTGAAAGCAATTTTGGATGGCAGTGATGTGATTTACCAGCCAATTGATGTACTTGGCGTTCGGCAGCAAGCTGAAAGTGAAGATCTGTATAGCGAAATGATGCTCACTTTGGGAACTGATATTTCAACCTGTTTGGCTAAGACTAATTAATTTTCCTTCAAGCCCAACTTTGCCACACCGCTCTCTCCGAGATCGGTTGTGGCAAAGGGGCCACCATGCAACATTTGGTCAAGGTCAGACGGGTCACCTGCCGGCGATGAGGCAAAAATTTCCTCAGCAAATTGCTCGCCATTATCACGAGGCCGGTAGCCAATAAATGTTGCCTTACTATTATCAACCGGAGAGCGGTCATTATTTGATACGCCATAAATGACAGCAAACCCTGCAACAGGTGTTGTAACAGCGCGCTCTACAAGGTGAATAAGGTCGCCATAAGATAGCCATGAGCCAACCGCCCGTGCATTGGTAACATTCGCACAAGACAGGATCCGCAGACAGATAGCCTCAAGGCCTTTTTTATCCCAGTATAGGCGCGCCATATCTTCGGTAAAGCATTTGGCAAGGCCATAAAAACTGTCAGGGCGATGCGGGGAGTCAGGGTCAATCGCTAGATTTTTAGGGTGCATGCCTACAGCGTGAATAGATGAGGCATAGACAATCCGCCGAACCCCATTTTTATGAGCGGCATCCCACACATTATAGCAGCCAACAATATTGGCATGCAGAATTTCATCAAACGGCTTTTCATCTGGATGGCCTCCAAAATGAACAACCATATCAGCCCCTGCCATAAGAGACTGCATCGCTGCATTATCACCAAGGTCGGCTTGAATATATTCCTCGCCCTCAAACAGGGTGCCGATATCATCCTGAATATCAGAGGATATAAGAGTATCGCATAATTTGCTGAGCGGCTCGCGCAGATATCCGCCAAGACGGCCAGCCGCTCCGGTAAGAATAATCTTTTTCATGTCTATCTCCTTTGATATGTTGGATCGGATATTACAAGGTTACTTTTTCGGTATGACCATCAACAGCCATCGCCATCCCAGATACCATCCGCGCTTTGTCTGATGCCAGATAAAGTGCCATATCGGCAATATCGTTTGCGTCAACAAATGACTTTAGCGAGACACAGTCAGCATAGCCTGAGCGCAGTTTGTCTTCGCTGATCCCGCGGGTGCGGGCTTCATTGGCAATTACCCTGTCCATACGGTCGCCCGAAACAGCGCCGGGGCAGATAGCATTGACCCGAATACCGTCTGGTCCCAATTCCATTGCTAGTGTTTTCATCAGACCAATAATGCCCCATTTCGCAGTTGCGTAAGGAGAGCGGAAGGGATAGCCGAACAGGCCTGCCGTAGAGGAGGTGAGGGTAATCACACCCTTTTTTTGGGCTGACATCCATTTGGCCGCAATCCGGCAGGTCAAAAACGCCCCATCCAGATTAACAGCCAGACAGCGTTGCCAATCTGCAAAATCAACATCTGCCAGCGCGGCTGTGGGTCCTGCAATGCCAGCATTTGCCATCACAACATCCAGCCTGTTCCAGCTGTCATGCAACGCAGCGTCAAGCGCCTGCATATCAGCTTCATTACAGACATCTGCGTTAAAACACATCACATCGGGCATCTCTAGCGTAATTGCATGCAGCGCGTCTTTATCAACATCGGTTACCGCAACAAGATAGCCAGACGCATGAAATGCCTCAGCCATAGCGCGCCCTATCCCGGATGCGCCCGCTGTAATGAGCACCGTTTGTGGCTCCTGCATGCCAGCTTTCTCCTTTGCAGCTGTTTGAGCCAGACTAGAAAATATCTGGCTCGCCTGCTGTTTTCCCGAACGATGTTTCAAGGAAGTCGAAGTCACATCCTTTGTCAGCTTGCTGGATATGCTGGGCCGACATCCACTGATAGCCGCGTGTTACTGACGGCACAGGGGCAACCCATGCCGCTTTCCGGCGGGCTAGTTCTGCCTCATCAACCAGCATATTCAAACTACGCTCAGGGATGTTTACCTCAATGATATCGCCTGTTTGAACAAGCGCCAGAGGACCACCAATATAGGATTCTGGTGCAACATGAAGAATACAGGCGCCGTAGCTTGTACCGCTCATCCGAGCATCAGAAATCCGCAGCATATCGCGAACGCCCTGCTTTACCAGTTTTGTTGGAATTGGCATCATGCCCCATTCTGGCATTCCAGGCCCGCCAACAGGGCCAGCATTCCGGAAAATCATGATATGATCAGCTGTTACATCAAGCGTTTCATCATCAACAGCAGCCTTCATTTCCTCATAGCTATCAAAGACAATCGCTGGGCCTTTATGGACATGCAGGCGCGCTTCGGCTGCGGCTGGTTTCATCACCGCTCCATCGGGTGCAAGATTGCCCTTCAGGACAGCCAGAGACCCTTCATGATAGACAGGATTATCGAGTGATCTGATAACATCATCATTATAGCATTCAGCTTTTTCGATATTTTCAGCAACCGTTGTGCCGTCAATCGTCTTGGCTGTCAGGTCAAGTTTCGCTGCCATCTTCTTCATGAGCGCAGGAAGACCGCCTGCATAGTAGAAATCCTCCATCAGGTAAGTATCGCCTGTTGGCCGCACATTAGCCAGAACAGGAACTTCCTTGCTGGCGGTATCGAAGGCGGATAAATCCATTGGCGCACCAGCGCGCCGGGCCATCGCAATCAGATGGATGATAGCATTGGTAGAACAGCCCGATGCCATTGCAACATGCAAAGCATTTTGAACAGAGGCGCTGGTAATAATATCTGTTGGACACAGGTTTTCATTTACCAGTTCAACAGCGCGCCTGCCTGTCTCAGCAGACATTCTTTTATGATTAGCATCTGGCGCTGGAATGGAAGAGCTGCCAGACAGACACATACCAAGCGCTTCGGCAATGGCTGTCATGGTGCTGGCTGTTCCCATCGTCATACAGTGACCATAGGAGCGCGCAATTCCGGCTTCTAATTCCTGCCATTGATTTTCATCAATATTGCCAGCCCGCCTTTCATCCCAGTATTTCCATGCATCAGACCCAGACCCTAATGTGCGGCCATGCCAGTTGCCGCGCAGCATTGGTCCTGCTGGCAAGAAGATAGCTGGAAGACCTGCACTGATAGCGCCCATAATCAGGGCAGGGGTCGTCTTATCACACCCCCCCATCAAAATAACACCATCAACAGGATGAGAGCGGATAAGCTCTTCGACTTCCATCGCCATCATATTACGATACAGCATGGTTGTTGGTTTTACGAACTGCTCGGCAAGAGACAAGGTTGGCAATTCAACAGGAAATCCTCCTGTTTGAAAAACGCCGCGTCTTACATCTTCAATCCGGCTTTTGAAATGCGAATGGCAGGGATTGATATCTGACCAGCTATTAATGATAGCAATGACAGGTTTGCCTTCCCAGTCTTCAGGCGTGTAGCCCATCTGGCGCGCCCGCGAGCGATGCCCAAAAGACCGCAAATCATCTGGCTCGAACCAGCGTGCACTTCGAAGTGTTGGCTTATCTGTCTTTGACATAAGAAATCTTTCCCATTTTTAACGTTTAACGACCTGAGTGTGGCGCGAAGATACTAGCCTGTCCAGCGATCCAGCGCAAAAATAAAATGATGGTTAGGTGCCGCCTGTAATAACAAAGAACATGGCGCTTATCAGGCATAGCGCAAGGACAGAAAATACCCCGCTCCATCGCAGGGTAAGGTGAAGGGGACTGATATTATTCAGCCGCGATATCATTAACACAACTGTTGCAAAAGGTGAGGTTGTCATCGAGACCGCCCAGCCGCTGGAAATTGCCAGAGCAACCAGAGTGGGGTCTGCGGGTAGGATCGGGAGTGCACCCAGAATACTGCCAAAAAAGACTGCCATCATAATCGGGCTTACCCCAAGATATGATACAGGTATCATGGCTATCGATAACAGGCTTAAAAACATATAATCAGGCATATGATACAGCCCGAGTGCATTGGCAAAATCTTCGGCCGGAATCATGCCAGCGCCAATCCGCCCAATAAAACCAGATGCCGCAAGGGTAATCATGATCTGATGGTTTTTAGGAAGGGCAATAAAGCTTATTTCATCAAGCCGTTTTACAAAGGCTGGAAACCGTTCTTTCTGGGGGATAGTTTTTGTCTGCCGGTAAAGCCAGCCAAGCATCACCAGAGGGCATGAAATCAGCAGCCCAAATACAATTGTATCGTCAAATAAAATCGACAGAATAACAGCCATGCCAAACAGAATGGCGAGTATTATACCAAACCGAAGAAAGGCAGAGGACGGAAATGGCGTGATGTCTGATGATGAGGGTTGGCGTTGAACATTCCTGAACCGCCACTGATCTTCAGCCCAGCCTAATCCGAACATCACCAGCGCAAAGACTATCCCATAGGCTGTCCAGAGCTGGCGGCTAATGCCATCTATGAGCTCAAAGACGGCAAGCGGTGCAATCGCAGTTGGGGACCAGACGACACACCAAGCAAAACCCCGTAGCATCGCCGTAATCTGGCGTTGCTCACGTAATTTCATCAGGCTTGGGTTTCCCTTATCCTGTTCAATACCCTTCTGGATGAGCGGCGTGAGGATAGATACTAGGCCAAGATTAAACAGAACAGCCATAAAATTACTGCCAAGAAAGAGCGCCGCAAATCGCCGGCCTGCTCTCTGGCGGGTTAGGAACTGGCCGCATTCTGCAACAGAGGGCGATGTCATAGCCGCTTCATGAAGCAGGGACAGAATAAGCAGGAACGCCATCAGAAAGGCTGCCTGCGCAAAGGCCTCCTGAAAAATTATCGGCTGGAACCCAAGCAGGTAATAAGCAAGTCCTGACAGAATAACACAACAGCTTAACAGGTAGATTTCGCGCAAACCGATA
>Ga0115563_1002927_pt1 | contig 12269 bp, 10 predicted proteins | sample COGITO_mtgs_1105_2_FD_87198 | JGI IMG/M metagenome (GOLD analysis project Ga0115563, IMG submission 87198) | Pelagic marine microbial communities from North Sea - COGITO_mtgs_110519 | ecosystem: Environmental > Aquatic > Marine > Epipelagic | place: Germany:Helgoland, sampling site Kabeltonne...
CGATCCAGATCATGTGACCTGATCCTGCAAGCCATTTGCCTGACGTCGAATCCAGACGGCACAATGCCTCTTCATATTCCAGCAACAGTGCTTCGTGGCTGGTGTAGAAATCAACGGTCTGCAGCTCGTGGTTGGTGTCGGTGGTCAAACCGGCCGCTTCCATGAAATCAAGCGTGTCGGTGATCCGTGCCGCCATATCGCTGTATTTCTGCACTTCGTTGCTATCGGTAAACCCGAGCGTCCACTTGTGCACTTCATGCACGTTGGCAAAACCACCCGTCGAGAAAGCACGTAGCAAGTTCAGTGTTGCGGCAGCCTGCATATAGGCTTGGCTCATCCGCTCTGGGTCGGGAATGCGACTGTCGGGTGTGAAATCAAAACCATTGATGATGTCACCACGGTAGCTGGGAAGCTCGACACCATCGACAGTTTCGGTCGGCGCAGACCGCGGTTTGGCCATCTGGCCTGCCATGCGGCCAACTTTTACGACAGGCACTTTCGCACCATAGGTCAAAACCATTGCCATCTGCAGCATGACCTTGAACGTGTCACGAATGCCATCAGCGCTGAATTCCGCAAAGCTTTCGGCGCAATCGCCACCCTGCAGCAAGAACGCTTCACCGCGACTAACGGCGGCCAACTCAGTGCGTAAACGGCGTGCTTCGCCGGCGAAAACCAAGGGTGGATAGCTGGCAAGACGACCTTCAACAGCATTCAATGCGGCTGCGTCGGTATACTCAGGCATCTGAACCCGGGGCTTTTTGCGCCAGTCAGATTTTTGCCAGTCAGTCATTGTCTTGCTCCATTTCAGGGATCAGTTAGCGATATCAGTGGTTGCGTATAACGCGGAGCGCTGGGCGCGCCAATGGGAAAATGCGATGCTTTCAATGAGCAAAACACGTTATGGTACCGCGACTTTCCTCTTGTGGGCGGCTTTCAAAACTGATGAGGTCTTCAATGCAACATGCGAAGACGGAATACCCGATGGCAATCGAACCCCAAATTGTAGACGTTAATCATGCCGGCAAGCCGCGCAGGTTTGTCTTTGTGCTCATGGAAAACTTTACAATGCTCTGCTTTGCGGCGGCGGTTGAAAGCTTGCGTATTGCCAATCGCACAGCTGGAAAAGAGCTCTATTCCTGGAAAATCATGACCGAGAGCGGCGCTGAGGCAAAGTGTTCCAACGGATGCGTCTTCAAGGTTGATAGCGAGCTGGCAGAACTAGACCGCGATGACACTGTCATGTTGTGCGGCGGTGTGGACGTACAAAAAGCTACCACAAAGCGGATACTCAACTGGATTCGCCGCGAAGCACGTCGTGGTGTGACTATCGCGGGGCTTTGCACGGCGGGCTTTACAATGGCAAAGGCCGGACTGTTGGATGGCAAGAAGGCCACGATCCATTGGGAAAACCAAGATAGCTTTACCGAAGAGTTCGAAGAGGTGGAGCTGACGAAATCGGTGTTTGTCGTCGATGGAAACCGGATCACGACCGCAGGCGGCACGGCGTCGATTGATCTAATGATCAAGCTGATTGCGGATGACCACGGCGAAGATCTGGCCAATGCCGTTGCTGATATTCTGATCTATTCTTCTATCCGCACTGACCAAGACACACAGCGCCTGTCCATCCCAACCCGGATCGGCGTGAGACACCCCAAGCTGAGCCGGGTCATCCAGATGATGGAGCAAAACATCGAAGAACCCATCAGTCCAGCGATCCTTGCGAAAGATGTGGGCATGTCCACCCGCCAGCTTGAACGGTTGTTCCGGCGCTATCTGTCGCGCAGCCCCAAGCGGTATTACATGGAATTGCGTCTCCAAAAGGCCCGCAACCTGTTGATGCAAACCGATATGACAGTGATCAACGTCGCCCTTGCTTGTGGCTTTGCGTCGCCATCGCATTTTTCAAAATGCTATCGGTCACATTATGATACGACGCCCTACCGCGAACGTGGCAGCCATGCTGCCCGCCTATCGATCTGATCCAGTTCGATGTTGGTTCGCGTTCTCAAAGGAATTGTTGCCGGCATCGCCATCCCTACGCTTGGCCTAGGCGTTTATGCGGAATTCACACAAGATACGGAGCTGCGTAGGACTGCGCTTAGTCTTCTTGCGGTGGTTTTTGCTGCTGCCTATGCGCTGGGCATGTTTCGACGCGGACCGGCAAAACCACGCAAATCACCCGTGGTCGCGCCGCAACCGCGCAACATTCCTGAACCACCAGCGGCCCCCGAAGCCAAAGTTGCACCTGAGGCAGCCCCACCGAAAGAAAATGTGCCCGCACAAGAGACAAACGATGAAGATGAGTTATACATCGTCTTTGCCCGCCTCGCTGGAATAAAAACCGGTGAAGCCTTCATGCAAGGCCATGCCAAAGTCATGGCCAATAACCACCTGCCCCCTTTGTCGCCGCAGGATGTCGCGCGGTTGGCCCGCGAGATTGACAAGCGCGATCTGCGCGGCAAAAGCTTTGTCCGTACACCTGGTATCGCACTTGTGCGTCTGCAACGCGCCGATCTAGATGTCGAGGTCGGAGGCACAAGCTGGCTGGGCGGTTTACCGACCTTAAGTGATCTGCCTTGGCCCCGTGATACGGAGGGGCGCGCCATGCACCATCTGGCACAGATTGATCTGGGCACAATTCCAAAGCCATTGCTGCCTAAAGGCATGCCGGATGTGGGCGCTCTGGCATTCTTTATGACGACCTCTGGCAAGAAGATGGATCAGGCAAAGGTCGTTTATCTGCCCCTGATCGGCAACACAGCGACAGAGCCGCCCGCAGACCTCGCCCCGATTTATGACGGGCCGGACTGGGGATACTATGTGAAAGGGCATGCGCGTGAAAGTGCGCCGGATACCTTCCCACGGTGGCCGATCGAATTCGTGCTGTTGCCCATGGCAAACAAGAACAGCGACGATGATGCAAATGAGTTAATGGCAGAGCTGCTGCCCATGCAGTCCGACGTGAAGCTGTCACCAAATAACTATCGTAAGAGCCTGCCAGACTTCGCCCGGCCTGTCTTTTGGGATACAGCCCATCGCTTTACCAACTCGATCCGGCTGGCCCGTGATGACATCGACCTGACCGTGGCCCGCACCGAGGCGCGGATCGAAGGATACGGCGCCCGCTATCAGGCCGATCTTGATGTGCTCTTGAACAACGACGCGGCCTTTTCCCAATTCGTTGACGAGGTCAGCATTTGGGCCGTTGTGCATGAACCATGGGAAGAGATGGCCCCCGAGGATGTCTCCCAACTGCACACCTACTTTGGTCGTGTCCGCGAAATCGGGCAAAGCAAGGCGTCTTTCAAACCATTCTACCAATTCACCCAAGGCGAATTGCTCAGCATTGACGAGGCTTCGACCGCAACGCTCCTGGCTGCGGCCAACGGACCACCGGATGTCTATGCCAAGCTTCCGTTTGAGGTGCGCGATGATATCGACACCAAATATCGACTTGCCAGCAAAGGTCGCTGGCATCAGATGTTCGGCCTTGGAACAGAGATAAAGACAGCTGTCCGAGATCACACGCATCACCATCTTCTGTTACAGCTTCATTCTGACCAATTGGTGAACTGGATGTGGGGTGACATGGGCGTCGTGCAATTCTGGATTGCAGACGAAGACTTGCTCAAACAGAACTGGGACGCGGCAGAAATGACAATCGAGGCGCATTAGCGCCGATTGTTTCTTTGATCTACGGCTGATTCAGTACATTCGACCGTCGATGATGGACCGAAAGGGCGTTTGACCTTTGGTTCTGGCTTTCCTTTTGGAAACAGGCTGCTAAATTTGCCGCCAGGATACCAATATCCAACTTGGGAGAATAAAATGAAAAAACTACTTATGGCGACATCTGCTGCCGCAATGATGGCGGGTTCTGCATTCGCCGCTGGCCACGCAGAAGAAGTCAAGATCGGCGTGATCTTGGGTTTCACTGGTCCTCTTGAATCCATCACACCTGCGATGGGTGCTGGCGCAGAACTGGCCATGGCCGAAGTCACTGCATCCGGCGCGCTGCTGGGAGGTGCGACAGTCACGTCAGTACGCGGTGACAGCACATGTATCGATTCCGGTGCAGCAACCGCTGCTGCTGAACGTCTGGTTACATCCGACGCTGTTGACGCCATCATGGGCGCTGACTGTTCCGGCGTCACTGGTGCGATCCTGCAAAACGTTGCACGCGCAAACGGCGTGGTGATGATTTCACCATCCGCAACATCGCCGGGCCTTTCTGCTGCAGAAGATGACGGCCTGTTTTTCCGCACAGCGCCTTCTGACGCACGTCAGGGTGTGATCATCACCGAGATCCTTCAGGACCGCGGTGTAAGCGAAGTTGCTTTGACCTACACAAACAATGACTACGGCAAGGGTCTTGCTGATGCGTTCCAGGCTGAGTTCGAAGCTGCTGGTGGCTCCGTGACAATCTCTGCAGCACACGAAGACGGCAAAGCAGACTACTCTGCTGAAGTTGGCGCACTGGCATCTGCCGGTGGTGAAGTCCTGGTTGTTGCGGGCTACGTTGACCAAGGTGGTTCAGGTATCATCCGCTCCAGCCTCGATAGCGGTGCGTTCGACACATTCTACCTGCCAGACGGCATGGTCGGTGCGGTTCTGAACGACAACTTCGGTGCTGAACTGAACGGCTCTTACGGCGCGTACCCTGGTACAGACAACGCTGGTGCAGGCATGTTCGTTGAACTAGCCGAAGCTGCAGGTTTTGATGGCACGGGCGCATTTGCACCAGAAAGCTACGACGCTGCTGCGTTGATCATGCTGGCCATGCAAGCCGCAGAGTCCAAAGACTCTGCTGACTTCAAAGACCACGTCTTTGACGTTGCAAACGCTCCTGGTGTTCAGATCATGCCGGGCGAGCTTGCCAAAGGCCTTGAGCTGATCGCAGCCGGTGAAGACATCGACTACGTTGGCGCCTCTGCGGTGGAATTGATCGGCCCCGGTGAATCTGCTGGCAACTATCAGGAAATCGAATTCGCTGATGGTGTTTATTCCACAATCAACTACCGTTAATCCGTAGGGTTAACACAATGACGGCGCGGGGCTTGTCCTCGCGCCGTTTTGCAAAACAAGATACGCAAATCATGCGTACGAGGGGATGCTGAATGATCGTCGTAGAAGATGTGGTCAAAACCTTTGGTGGATTTCGCGCCGTAGACGGGGCCACGCTGACCATTGGTGAGGGAACGATCACCGGTCTGATCGGGCCCAATGGCGCCGGAAAGACAACTCTTTTCAATGTGATCGCAGGCGTTCTTAAACCAACTGCGGGCAAAGTCACAATGCTTGGCGAAGATATCACCGGCCTGCCCCCGCATGAGCTGTTTCACAAAGGGCTACTGCGGACCTTCCAAATCGCACATGAATTTTCGTCTATGACAGTGCGTGAAAACCTGATGATGGTCCCTGGTGGGCAATCAGGGGAAGCACTCTGGAACACTTGGTTTGGCCGCAAACGGATCGCTGATGAAGAGCGGGCGCTGCAGGCGAAGGCCGACGAAGTTATTGAATTTCTGACCATCGACCACCTGAAGGAAGAAAAAGCAGGCAACTTGTCCGGCGGGCAGAAAAAACTGCTGGAACTTGGCCGCACCATGATGGTCGACGCCAAGATCGTCTTTCTGGACGAGGTTGGCGCAGGTGTGAACCGCACACTTCTCAACACGATTGGCGATGCGATCATTCGCCTGAACAAAGAACGCAACTACACATTCGTCGTGATCGAACACGACATGGATTTCATTGGCCGCCTTTGCGACCCGGTGATCTGCATGGCGGAGGGCCGCGTTTTGGCCGAAGGGACCTTGGATGAAATCAAGGCTAATGAGCAGGTGATCGAGGCCTATCTCGGCACCGGGTTGAAAAACAAAGATAAGGTGAGTGCAACATGAAAAGTCTGATTATTCTTCTGTTTGGGGCCGTCCTTGGGTCCGCAGCAACTTTCTATTACATTTACGCCAATCACGCAGATGAGACCGAGCAGGCGCTGATGCGTGATACGTTAACGACTTATGCCCCTTTCTTGGAAGAGTATGTTAACCCGTGACTCAAAGCCCCTACCACGATGACCGGGGGAACAAGGACCGGTCGATCACCAATCCTGATGGCGGGACGCTGACGGCGGCCAAGAATGCGCCGCGCGACAGTGTCGCGCAGACCGGCGAGCCGTTTTTGATTGGTGATGCAATGACCGGCGGTTACGGCAAGGGACCGGACATCCTACATTCCTGTACGATTGCCGCCGAAAAGGGCGAAATTGCCGTTATTGTTGGTCCCAACGGGGCAGGCAAGTCGACTGCGATGAAAGCTGTTTTTGGCATGTTGAACGTCAATCAAGGCGCTGTGCGGCTTGACGGCGAAGACATCACGCATCTGTCGCCACAAGAGCGTGTGATCAAGGGCATGGGCTTTGTGCCCCAAACCTCGAATATCTTCACGTCGATGACTGTCGAAGAAAACCTTGAGATGGGCGCATTTATCCGGCGCGATGATTTCATGGATACGATGACGCAGGTCTACGATCTGTTCCCGATCCTAAAGGAAAAGCGCAACCAAGCCGCAGGCGAATTATCAGGTGGTCAGCGTCAACAGGTCGCCGTTGGGCGCGCCCTGATGACACAGCCAAAGGTCTTGATGCTAGACGAACCGACGGCCGGTGTATCCCCAATTGTGATGGACGAGTTGTTCGACCGGATTATTGAGGTGGCGCGCACAGGTATTCCAATCCTGATGGTGGAACAAAACGCACGCCAAGCGCTTGAAATCGCAGACAAAGCCTATGTTTTGGTTCAAGGGCGTAACGCGCACACGGGTACGGGTAAAGAGCTGTTGGCCGATCCCGAAGTGCGGCGGAGTTTCTTGGGCGGATGAAAGTACCAGCCCTCCTCTGTGCCACAATGGCTGGACCGGCACTGGCCGAAGTCGTCACTTGCGATCTTTCCGGCGTGGCGGTTCGGTTTGAAATCGACCGTACGCAATTCGCCCCTGCAATCCACAAAGACGAGCCCGCCCGCGTCCGCATCACGACTATACAAATGGGCGATGCTGCGTTTCCAGCAGAGCCTATCATGATGGACAAAGTCCGCGGATTTTGGGCCGCGGAGACGGATGCAATGATGGTGATGCAAGGCGACGGGACTGCGGTTTATGTCGCACCCCGCACCTCTGAACGCCTGACGGGTAAGTGTGAGGCACTTCAATGAACAACCATAACGAACTGAATTTCAAGGACATTCTCTAAATGGATTTTCTGAACGCCATCGTCGCTTTTGCGAATTTTGTGTTCGTGCCGGGGCTCGCTTATGGTGCGCAATTGGCCATCGGCGCTTTGGGCGTCACGATGATTTACGGCATCCTGCGGTTCTCAAATTTCGCGCATGGTGACACAATGGCCTTTGGTACGGCGATCACTATTCTGTTCACGACGGCTTTCATCAGTATGGGGATTACCTTTGGGCCACTGCCCACAGCACTCCTTGCCCTGCCCTTCGGTATCGTGGCAACAATTCTGCTGTTGCTTGGGACAGACTGGGCTGTCTACAAATTCTATCGCCAGCAAAAAGCATCACCGGTGATCCTTGTGATCGTCTCGATGGGTGTAATGTTCGTGATGAACGGCGTTGTGCGCTTCATCATCGGCGTGCGCGATATCCGCTTTGCAGACGGCGAGCGGTTCATCATTACAGCCCGCGAGTTCAAAGAAATGACTGGACTGAACGAAGGTTTGGCCATCAAGACCACGCAGGCGATTACCGTTGTGGTCGCCTTTATCGTCATGGCGCTGCTGTTTTGGTTCCTGAACAAAACACGCACCGGCAAATCCATGCGCGCTTTCTCGGACAACGAAGACCTTGCACTTCTGTCTGGCATCAATCCCGACTGGGTGGTCAAAGTCACATGGATGATCGTTGCGGCATTGGCCACAACAGCGGGCGTCCTTTACGGCCTCGACAAATCCTTCAAGGCCTTCACTTACTTTCAACTACTTCTGCCAATCTTTGCGTCGGCCATCGTGGGCGGCCTTGGTAACCCGCTTGGCGCTATTGCAGGCGGCTTTGTTATCGCCTTCAGCGAGGTCACCATTACCTACGCATGGAAGAAGGTGCTGGTCTATCTAATGCCCGACAGCCTCGAGCCCGATGGGCTCGTGCAGTTGCTCTCGACCGACTATAAATTCGCCGTCAGCTTTGCGATCTTGATTATCGTGCTGCTGTTCAAGCCGACCGGCCTATTCAAGGGGCAATCCGTATGAATACCGCTGTCAAAGATACCGCGCTTTTCGGTCTTGTTGCCGTCCTTCTGATCGGCACAGGTGTCATTCAAGGCTGGAACTCGGCGCTGCTGATCCTAAACATGGGCCTGATTTCCGCCATCATGGCCTTGGGTGTGAACCTGCAATGGGGCTTTGCCGGCCTGTTTAACATCGGTGTGATGGGGTTTGTCGCATTGGGTGGTCTGGCCGCCGTGCTGGTATCAACCGAACCTGTGCCAGAAGCATGGCAGGCCGGTGGCCTGCGTATCTTTGCCGGTCTGGCTTTGGGTGCTGCGACGGTTGTTGCGGCAGTGAAAGCGCAGCAACACTTCAAGGGCCGAACCAAGACGATTGTGACCCTCGTCATTCTGGTCGGTGGTTTTTTCCTGTACCGCGGCGTGTTTGACCCCGGCAAAGAGGCAGTCGAGGCTGTGAACCCCGCCCTGACGGGTAACCTTGGCGGTTTGAACCTGCCGATTATTTTCAGCTGGCCTGTCGGGGGATTGCTGGCCGCCGGTGCCGCATGGGTGATTGGTAAGACAGCGCTTGGACTGCGGTCGGACTATCTAGCTATTGCGACGCTCGGAATCGCAGAAATTATCATCGCCGTACTGAAGAACGAAGACTGGCTGGCGCGTGGCGTCAAAAACGTGGCCGGTTTGGACAGCCCTGTGCCAGATGCGGTCACGCTTCAAGCTGATCCCAGTTTTGTAGAGCGTGCAGCAAGCTTGGGCCTCGATCCCGTTCTTGGCTCCACACTCTATAACAAAATGGGTTACGCGGTATTGTTCACTATCGTCTTGCTGATCCTGCTGTGGCTGGCTCAAAAGGCACTTAACAGCCCATGGGGCCGTATGATGCGCGCTATCCGCGACAATGAAACCGCAGCCGAAGCGATGGGCAAAGACGTTAAAACCCGTCACTTGCAAATCTTCATTCTGGGCTCTGCGATCTGCGGCATTGCAGGCGCAATGATGACCACACTGGACGGGCAACTGACACCTGGCTCCTATCAACCGCTGCGCTTTACCTTCCTTGTCTGGGTGATGGTCATCGTCGGCGGCTCCGGCAACAACTTTGGCGCCGTTTTGGGCGGGCTGCTGATCTGGTGGCTTTGGGTACAAGTCGAACCGCTTGGCCTTGGCCTGATGAATATCCTGAGCAGCGGTCTGGAAGATGGCAGTGCGACAAAGGATTGGATGATCGAATCCGCGGCTCATATGCGCTTGCTGACGATGGGTCTGGTCTTGTTGCTCGTTCTGCGGTTCAGTCCACGCGGCCTGATCCCGGAACGCTAGCTTGTCCTTACAGTCTGCCCTGCTAAAACGGGGCAGATCTTTTCCCCAGAGGACCCCATGGCACTGATTTTTCGCTGGCTCGTCCGGCTTGCCTCTGCATTGATTTTCCTTGGCGTCGCCGCTATCGCGCTAGCCTATTACTTCGCCTCGCGATCGTTGCCGGACTATGACGCCGACCGCGAAATTGCAGGTATTTCCGCCCCCGTCGAAATCGTGCGCAACAACGCCAATGTGCCGCATATCTTTGGTCAGACAAATGACGACGTGTATTTTGCGCTTGGCTACGCACATGCCCAAGACCGATTGTGGCAGATGACCATGCTGCGACGCACGGCCCAAGGCCGTCTGTCAGAGCTGTTTGGTGAACGCACCGTAGGGATTGACGAAGTCCTGCGGCGCTTTGATCTTTATACGCTTTCGGTCGCATCGGCGAACGCGCAAACCGACGAAGCCAAAGCCTATCTTACAGCCTATTCCCGTGGCGTGAATGCCTGGCTGGCAGAGGTAAACAAAGGCGCGTTAGGACGTGGTGCGCCAGAGATGTGGTTGTTCAACCACGCCGTCGCCCCTTGGCAGCCGGCCGATTCCATCGCGATCCTGAAATTGATGGCGCTTGATCTGACATCTAATCTAGAGAACGAAGTGCTGCGCGCGCGCACGTCGCTCTTGCTCGACAATGAACGGCTCAGTGACATTCTGCCCGATGACCCGACCAGCGGCATTGCGGCACTGCCGGAATACGCCAGTTTAATACCGGGTGTGCCCCCTTACACGCCGAACATGCGCTTGGCCTATGACCCGTTGTCACCGATCAAACCAGCACCTCTCTCCGGCGCATCCAATGCATGGGCCGCAAACGCGTCACGCTCGACGACAGGTTCGACTCTGCTTGCCAACGACCCGCATCTGGGGCTGACCGCGCCCTCGATCTGGTATTTGGCACGGCTGGAGCTGGAAACGGGAGGCATCATCGGCGGCACAATCCCCGGTATGCCGCTGGTTCTGACAGGGCGTAGCGACGCATTGGGATGGGGCCTGACTACCGCGATGGTCGACGACCAAGACGTGATGGTTGAAGAGGTAAACCCCAACAATCCAGAAGAGTACCGCAGCCCAAACGGCTGGGTGCCCTTCCGCACCCGCGACAGCATTATCAACGTCAAGGATGGCACGGCCGTGACCCTGCGCTTGCGCTGGACAGCCAATGGCCCTGTCATGCCGCGTGGTAAGTATGACCTTGGCACCATTACCCCGCCGGGACATGTGACCGCGATTTCGTGGACTGCGCTGTCTGACCGCGATACGACAATGTCCGCGGCGTTCGAGATTAACCAATCCAGGACGGTGGAAGAGGCTATAACCGCAGGCGAAAACTTTATAGCGCCAGCCCAGAACCTGACCCTTGCGGACCGCAACCGCATCGCCATGAAAACGGTCGGCGCGATCCCCGCACGCGATGCGGCCCATCAAAGCCAAGGCCGCTTGCCCGCCTATGGCTATCTGCCGGAAAACCGCTGGCAAGGGCGGTTTCCCTACGCCGACAACCCAGAGTTCCTTGACCCGCCCGGCGGCATCATCGGCAACACCAACAACAAGACGGTCGACCGCCCTTTCCCGCGCCACGTCACGCACAAATGGGGCGACACCCAGCGGATCAATCGTTGGCGGCGATTGATGCAGGCGCGCGAAGTCCATACACGCGACAGCTTTATCGAAGCACAGCTGGATACAGTCAGCTTTACCGCGCGCTCTCTATCCACGCTGATGGGAGCTGATCTTTGGTTTACCGGTGATGCCGCGCCCGAAGGTACGCCCGAGAGGCGCCGTCAGATTGCATTGAACCTGCTGTCCGCATGGAACGGCGAAATGAACGAACACCTGCCAGAGCCGCTGATCTATTCGGCCTGGACACGCGCTTTTCAGCAAAGGCTAATCCGCGACGAGCTGGGGCCGCTGGCCGCAGAATTCACCCATGTCGAACCAGTCTTCATCGAACGCGTGTTCCGGGACATAGATGGGGCAAGCGTTTGGTGTGACGTCATCCAATCTGCACCCGTAGAGACCTGCACCGATATCGCACGGCAGTCGCTGGATGATGCTCTGGTCTGGATCGCAGAAAACCACGGCGAGGCTGTCGAGGCCGTGCGCTGGGGCGACGCCCATGTGGCGACCCATGATCACCCCGTGCTGGGCAATACGCCCATCCTAGAGTGGGTGGTGAACATCCGCCAGTCCACCAGTGGCGGCGACCACACATTGCAACGGGCCAAGACATCGGGCCAAGACCCAAACCCGTTCCACAACGTCCATGCGGGGGCCTATCGTGGTGTCTATGACTTCGCTGATCCTGACAGTTCAGTCTTTATCTCATCTACTGGCCAGTCCGGACATCCGCTGTCACGGCATTACGACAACTTGGGCGAGCTCTGGCGACGGGGCGAATACATCCCGATGTCGCTTGATCCAGATCTGGCGCGGGCAGCGGCGGTGGGCGTGACGGTGTTGCGGCCAATGGCTGAATGACGGCTTTGAGCCCAAACCTACCATCGCAAAATGAGTATTCAATCGACAGTCCACAAGTTGATAAATCTTACGCCTGCACCAGCCGCCGTGCCAAGAAATCGCGAACGTTGCCATATTTACTGCCCCACAACGCAGGCAACCCTATTCCTAATACGTTGCGTTTCAGGGGTCCCAATAGC
>Ga0115563_1002993_pt1 | contig 12124 bp, 7 predicted proteins | sample COGITO_mtgs_1105_2_FD_87198 | JGI IMG/M metagenome (GOLD analysis project Ga0115563, IMG submission 87198) | Pelagic marine microbial communities from North Sea - COGITO_mtgs_110519 | ecosystem: Environmental > Aquatic > Marine > Epipelagic | place: Germany:Helgoland, sampling site Kabeltonne...
AAGCTTACTGATGCACAGATTATGAAGCATCAAAACTTTGATAAACTATTTGTTAGTTATAATGAACTAACCAAAAGAAAAAAACCACCTATTTATAAGAGTAAAAAATGGTTTTTGTTTCTTATTTTATTGGCATTGGCCGCATACGTGATTTCTGAGTTTACTTAGATTTAAAATTGTTCATTTCTTTACTACGTCAACTTTTTATTACTTTAATGGTTTAAAAACTTATGAAATGGATAAAATAATTATTGTAGTAATTTTAATTTCAATTATTTTAATTGTTTTAATTATAGATTTTGTAATAAAGAAAAATAAAAAAAGTAATGATGACTTAATTGAATTTAAACCGAAAAATAGATTCAAAAAAATAATTATTTGGTCATCAAGTATACTATTAATATTTACAATATCTTTCTTTGGCTTTAAAAAAAAATTTGTTGAAATAAATAGAGACTTAGAAAATAAAATTTCAAATTATAAATTCACCGAATTATATACTCAATTAGAAAATTTAAATTTTATTGAAAAAATAGGTGTTAACATTGATTCAACATTAAAAAAAGCTGAGGATGAATATTATTTATATTTAGATTTAAAACAAACACTTGAAGAATTTAATGAAGTTATAGATCTTAATAAATCACTTTCAAATTTTGAATATTTAGAAAAGATTGATTTAGACTCTATAAATGCAAGATTATTTAATGATTGGGCAAATTATATTTTTAATAAAATAAACTTCGAAAGTATAGACCGAGATTCAGTAACTCTATCCTTTGTTTTATATGAAAATGCTCTAAGTTTAATATCTAAAGATAACTTAGATTTTCAGCTTGATGTAAGATCAGACATCTTACGTTCACAGATTATTTATTTACAAGATGGTCTTGATTATAAATACTTAGGTGAATTACTTCCAAATTATACACAAAAAAAATATATCGAGGAAAGAGCATTTGCAGTAGACTCTATTTACAATGAAATAAAAATACAGTTCAATAAAATATCTAAAATTAATCCAGACTATTTTTACTCAAATTTTTTAATGGCAAGTTTTACTGGTGATTTAAAATACCATAAGAAATTGCTAAACATATATAAAAAAAATAAAGATTCCTTTATTAATGAGTACTATAAAAATAAATTTATTTTCTTAATAAAAAGAATGGATGTATACTCTTTTTACAGTGATAAATTAGATCATCAAAATAAATTAAGAAATTATGATTTATTATATGAAAAAATAAGCAAAAATCAGAAATATGAATTAGATGATTATATATCATTCACAAGATCATTATTAAATAATGTGATAGATTATGATGAGAGATTTATAATAGATAAAATAAGATTAAAAAAATATAATTCTGATCATTTAATGAATATTGACATTTATGCATATAACATAACTCGAATAGTTTTAAAACTTTTTGGAAAGAAAAAAATGACCAAAGAAATTTTCAATAAAAGAAAGTCTGTTGTTGACAGTTATAAATATAACTTATCTATTGAAAAAAATGGATTTAAAAATTTTGTCAATATGAAATGGGTTCTTCATAACGTGTATGTAGATTATGAGCCAAATATTGCACTTAAAGCATTATATGATATGGAAATCGAAATTTCAAAATATATGGATGAAATATCTCGCAATAGTACAGATAGTATTCCAATTGTTCCTAATGTAGATAATTATGAAATATTAGCCCTTGTTTGGTGGAAAATTGGAAGAATTAAAGAGAACAAAAAAGATTCAAACGGTTCTGCAAATGCTTTCGATAAATCAAAGCAATATTATTCTAAGTTTTTTAACGGTTACGATGATACTAAAAGTAAAATTGCAATAAAATATTCTGATCTTCTTGTAGACGTATTTCGAAGTAAATGGAATATTAAACCTTACGGAAAAAAAAGAAACTGCTGTCGTGATTTAGAATTAGCTGCTAAACTTAACCCAGACGATTATTACGATTATTTTTTAAAAAACTGTAATTAATAAATAATGAATAAGTCACTGATTTTAGTTATTTTAATTTTAGTTATTCTATTAGTTTTACTTATAGATTACTTTCTAAAAAAAAGAAAAAAATCAACTGATTTAAAACCTGCTGATAACAAAAAGAGAAATTTTTTTTATTCCAAAGGTGTCTTAAGAATACACTTATTAATTATAAGCCTAGGTTTAATAACGGGATCTATAGTTAATAGTTTTAATTATAATTATAGAATAAATTCAAAGATTAATTTTTATTTAAAAGACATAGAAAAGAAAATTGAAATTGATAGAACTGAAATGAAAAAACAGCTAATTTTTAATCTAAAAGAAGATTTAACTAGAACACATTTACTTATGAAAAAAATGTCATTAGGTCCTCTCCATTGGTTGGAAAAATATAATGCAGATGTATTAATTGACTCTACACTTTTAAAAAATTCAAAAGTGATTACTGATCAATACAAAAATTTTTCAGGAATTGAAGAAAATATATCTGTACTTATTCAAAATTACAATATGGAAATAAGAAATATTTTTATTGATATAGATGATTACCAAGATGAGGCTTTGACATTCAATGCAGACTATATGTTCGATATAGAGATAAGTGATTTATATAAAAATATTATTACGAGTATCGACGAAATATTAATTGATTATGAGGGTTCATATAATAATAATATTTATAATAAAATTTTATTCTTTGAAAAAAAACAAGATTCCTTACAAAGCTTTATTAGTGAAATTAATGCTGGTACATTTCCAAAGTTTATTGATGATCACAGAAAAAAAGTAGTTAAAGAGGAAATGTATAAGATACTTTTACCTTTCAGTTTATATTTATTTATTTTCTTCATTTTTCTTCCATTTTTGTTAACTTCCTATATGTGGATTTCTGATGGTTTTAAAACTTGATAAATTAAAATGAATAGGATTGAACCATATATTTCTGCTATTTTAGGATGGTTTATAGGTGACTTCATTGGAGTTGTGGCTGCTTTTTTATTGGCTAGAGAATTTTTTCAATCTAAAGAGAATGTTTCTAGTTCTGAATCAATCGATTCATATAAAATTTCGCTACTAAAATTATCCTCATTATTAATTTCAGCAGATGGAAATGTTGATGAAAGAGAAGTAAAGTTTGTAAGAGAATATTTTAAAAAAACATTTGGAGAAAGACAATCAAATACTGCTTTTAAGCAGCTGAAATCAAACTTAATTTCAAACGATATAAATGTTTTAAGTAGAAAAATAAAGGAAAGTATAGATCCGAAAAGTTATTATTCAATTCTAATGTATTTATATTCAATAGCCGCAGCAGATGGTGTAATAGATAGTAGAGAAGATGATTTTATATTAAAAGTTGCCAAAGTTTTAGGTGTTGAGCATATAGTAGAATCTGTAAGAAACCAATTTGTGAAGACTGAATCAAAAAGTAAATCCACTAAATATTCATCTAAAGTAATTGACGCACTTAAAATTTTAGGATTAAAAGAAGGTGCTTCTAAAGATGATATAAAAAGCGCCTATAGAAAACTTGCTAAAGAATTCCACCCTGATAAGCTTGCGGGAATGAGTGAAGGAATTATAAAGCTTGCTAAGGAAAAGTTTCAAGAAATTCAAAGCTCATATGAATACTTAAATAATAATTATGTCTAGAGAAGCTAAGATTATCATATTTGGATTAATATTGTTTTTTTCATTTTACTTAAAATGGTGCGATAGAGAAGAGGTTGAAAAGAGTTCATTTGATCCAAAAACATCATGGAAGAAAAAACCTGAAACAAAAAAACCTAAAGCTTATGATTATAATGATAAAACGTCCACTAATAAAAAAGATCCTTTAGAGATATTAAGAGATTGCATTGATCTTAATCCACCTAAAAGTGGATATTCACCCTATGATTCTTATTTTGGAAAAGGGAAGTATAATTATAAAGCCGATAATACTATAACAGTTAACACTCCAAGTAAATCAAATATTGTATTTCTTCTCAAAGATGTTTATTCGGGCAAAACTATAAGAAATGAATTTATTCGTAAAAACTCAACGTTTAAGCTAACTAATATTCCTTATGGCACTTATGAATTCTCCTATTTTTCTGGTCAAGATTGGGATGATAATATTTACATTAATAACAGAAAGGTTAAAGGTGGATTTACTTGTAAAAAGTCTTTTTCAAAATCGGAAGAGTTCTCAGACAGAATGGATTTTCCAGAAGGCTACTATGGTGGTTTTGAATTGACTCTTACTCAAGTAGTTGGAGGGAACTTAAAAACTGAGGATATTGATGAGGATGAGTTTTTTGAATAATTAACTTATGGGTTTATTATTTTATTTAAATAGAAAAACGATAGGGTTCGTAACCATCCGGCTCCGCTATTTTTACAAAGCTTTTCATTTCAATTAGCGTATTTTTATTTTCAAATACACATTTACCTTATATTTATTAAATGAAAAAATATTTCATTTTAATTCTTTCTTTTATTTCCCTTTCAATTCTTTCTCAGGAAGAAAAACGCCTTGCTCTTGTAATTGGAAATGCCAATTATGACAAAGGGGTATTGAAAAATCCCGTTAATGATGCATTGCTTATTAAAACCACACTAGAGAAATTAAATTTTGATGTCATATTGGATACCAATATTCAAAAAATACAAGATTTTAAATCTGTTGTTAGAAAATTTGGTGAAGAGCGCGAAAAGTATAATGTTGGATTTGTTTATTATGCTGGTCATGGAATTCAAATAAACAATGAAAATTTTCTTCTCCCAACAAAAGAAGTTTTTAATTCTAAATATGATGTACTTGATAATGCATTAAGTGTTCAAAATATTATGAGGTACTTAACTGCAAAGACAAACCAAGTCAATGTAATGATTTTGGATGCTTGTAGAGATAACCCCTTTGAAAAAAACTGGATGAACCAAACAAGAGGTGATGAAAAGGGAAGAGGATTGGCAAAAATTCCTCCACCAACAGGTAGTTTAATTGCTTTTTCAACTGATGCAGGGAATACAGCATTGGATGGAAATGGAGAAAATAGTGTTTACTGTGAAAGCCTTGCTAAAAACTTTATGCTTGTTAATACAAGCATTGATCAGATTTTTAGAAATGTAAGGTCTGATGTTTTAAAGTTGACCAATAATATGCAAAGACCTGTTGAAGCTTCTCAATTAACTGGTCAGGCATTTTACTTGATTAGGAAAAAGGATTATAATAAAATCGAAATTTCAGAAATAGAAAAAGAAGCTAAAGACCTAAATCAAAAGGGTGAAATTAAACAGGCTCTAGATAAATATACCATTCTTGAAATCTACTTGAAATCACAAATTGAAAACATTAATAAAAAGAAACTTACATCAGTCTATTTTGAAATGGGCCAAATCTATTTAGCGATGCACTATACTGAACCTGATAAATTTTATAATGAAAAAATTGAAAATGATCAATGGGATAAAACTGCTTACAATGAATATTTAAGAATGGGAAATCTTTATTTAGAAAACGCTGCTAATGCTTTTTTAAATGCAAAAAGCCTATATGAAGGTGAGGTTGAATTGACTAAAAAGGAAAAAGATGATTATTCTGAAGCATATTATAAATATTTGAGATGTCAATCCTACATGGACTTTGAAGAGTTTGGTATTAATGATTCGTTATTTACCATTTACATTAACGACCTAAACAAATTTAACCAGAATAACTTTGGAAATAAAGATTTTCGTACGGCTTGTTCCCATTATTTAACAGGACTTTTTTATAAGGATTATGACCCAGTTATTTCTTATAATAATTTTAGAAAGAGTGCCGAAATTTTTAATAAAAGTAAATATTCTAATGAGGAGCTTAATGAATATGCTTTTTCTTTTAATCCTACTTATCCATATAAGTGGGCTATTATGGTAATCAATGATATTTTAAATGAAAGCTTTAGCAATAGCTATGTAAAGGAAGATTTAGCCAAAAAAACAGTTAAGTTTTTGAAAAAAAACTTTCATAAAAATGTAGACTCACTATACCATATAAACATTCAACTAATTGAGGAAGGAATTGTTACTGCAATTGAACATGATAATTATGATGATATAGACGGTTTATATGCTACTGCAATTGATTTTGCGCATACATTTCCTATTGTTTTTGAAGTAGTCAATGAGATTGATGAAAATATTTACCATCAATCAACGGTCAATACAATTAACTTTACTAATGCAGCATTAGAATATTCGACAAGTTATTTAGACTCTATTAAAGCTTACACTAATAACATTACAACTTACAATAACCATAGGAGTTTAATTGATGAAAAGTTAACTGATAGTATAGCAAAAACTGATAAAACCATTTTTGATTTGCATGAAAAAGCACTTGGTATTGCTAAATACAATGAAGAAGCAGTTGCAGTTTTGTATGTTATAAATCAATTTTTAGAATTGTACTATGATTACAATAGTTTAATTTCTTTCTATAACTACGAGGCCTTAGAAAAGAGACTAAATATAGTGAATGACTCATACGTTAAAATAATTAGAGAGTATAAGAAGGATGATGATGCATATTTTTTAGATGAATATATAAACATTATGGATGTTTTTGTAGAAAAAAAATTACTGAAAGAAGATTTAGTTCTAAAATTTAAAGAACAAAAAAAGCTATTTGATATATTTTTTTCAGATGAAGAATGATGAAAATAAATACCATCTTTAACATATCATTGCTATTAATAATAACGTCTTTTTACATTAATATTTCGAGCCAAGTTGTAAACATCCAAAGTTGGCGTTATTTAGCAGAAATAATGGTAGAGGATCAAATTGTAAACAGAGGTATTTCATCTAAGGAGGTAATAGATATAATGAAAAACACCCCCAGACATGTTTTTGTTTTACCAGAATATATCAATGAATCTTTTAACGATTACCCATTACCAATAGATGAAGGGCAAACCATATCACAACCTTATATTGTTGCGCTCATGACAGAGTTATTGGATGTAAAAAAGCAGGATAAAGTACTTGAAATTGGAACAGGTTCTGGGTATCAATTAGCTGTATTGGCACAACTTTCTGACCATTGTTATTCAATTGAAATAAAGGAATATTTGGCTATTAAGTCTAGCCGTTTATTAGATTCTTTAGGTTATGATAATGTTAAAATTAAATATGGTGACGGATATAATGGATGGAAAGATTATGCTCCATATGATAAAATAATAATTACAGCGGCTCCCCCAGAAATACCTCAAGAACTAATTAATCAACTAAACGAAGGGGGGAAAATTGTATTGCCAGTTGGAGAAGATGATCAAGAGTTAATCGTTCTTGAAAAAAAGGAGGGTGCTATCTTTAAAAGTAATATCATTCCTGTGAGATTTGTGCCCATGGTTCACGAAAAATTAATTCAGAAATGATTAAAGCCAATTGTAATTGAAGAATAGCTATTTTAAAATAAGTAATATAATTTTCAGATGTTTTTTAGTTTGTACTACATTATTTCTTTCTAATATATATTTTACTCAAAGTTGGAAAGATTACTCTGACTCATCTTATAAGTATCTTTATGTTGACTTAAATAAGTCTGAGAATTTTATTGAGCTTGCTACAGATCTTGTTAGTAAAGTTAATCCGCTAAAAACTCTAGATTATATAAATTATCAGTATAGATCAGGTGTTGTGTTTCTTTTTAAAAACAACAATAAAAAAGCAGAATTAACTCTTAAAAATGCAAAATCAAATTTTGAAAAATATTTTTCTGAAATCAATAATTCACTATTAATTATTCGAATAAATTACTATTTGGCATATTCACAAAAAGAACAAAATAAACATAAGAAGTCAATTGAAAGTTTCAAAACAGCAAAAAATAAATTGATCATTTTTAATGAAAAAAAGGATATAAATCCATCTGATTCAAAAATATCAAATTTACTTTTATTATATACTTATGAAAATTTATCTAAAATTTATAGTAATAAGCTTAAAGCCTATGATTCTTCGGCAAAATACTATTTTAAAGCTGCAAAATGTTTAGCAAAAACATCTTCCATAGATACCTCCAGATTTATAAATAATATAGAAAGATCAGCATGGGATTATTGCGAAATAGGTGATTTTAAAAAGGCAAAAAAAGTTTTAGACTTTTCAGACAGTCTTATTGTAGATAAAAAAAATATTAATTACGCAAGTATACTTACTGGATTTGAATGGTTTTATAGAAAACAAGATAATTATGAGAAAGCAATAATTTATATTAAAAAAAAGCTAAATATCTATCTAGATAATTATAATAATAATAAAAAGAACATTGTAGATACATATGCTTCTTTAGCATTATGCTATAGTTTTCTTGACGACCACACTAATTCTGCAGAAAATTATATTAATGCAATTGAACTAGGATTAAAAGTTGAAGAGGTCACTAAAAAAGATATATCAGGATATTATTCAAGACTATCTGGCTGCTATGATTCACATGCTCTAAATGATAATGTTAAAGCTAATTATTTTTTGAATTTAAGCAATCAGTACAAAGAAAGTAATAATGATATTAAAGATGGTGATTATTATTATGATCAATTTGACCTTTCAACAAGAAATGAACAGTATGATAAAGCTAAGAATTACTTTTTCTTAGCCGAAGAAAAGTATTTAGAGGAGAAAAATTTTGAATGGGTTTTTTATTTATATTTTATGGGGATGGATTTGGCCCTTCAAGGAAGAATCTTTAAGCCTGAGCAAATTCAGTTTTTTAATGATAAGATAAAAGATATCGAATCTAATTTAGATTCATCAATGAGTCATTTAGTTGTATTAGCATATGCATTTAATGAACATTCAAAATTAAATTTCAAAAATGTAGAATTATTATTAGAAAAAAATATTGACAAGTTTAACGAATCAGAATTAGATAGCTATAATTTTCTACTACCTAGATGGTTTTTAGCAATTGCAAAATCATCTCTAGGTAAAACTGATGAAGCACTTAAATTAATAGATTTTTGTATTGATCATACTTTAAAAATTGATGGAGAAAATAGCTCGACACTTCTACTTTATTATCAAAAAGCAGCTCTAATTACATCTTTAGACAAACCAGAGAGTATTATGAAATATATTACTCCAGCTTCAGTAATTATAGCAAGTAATAATATGAATAACTCATTAATAGATGCTGATTTTAAAATTATTAAAGGATCTGCACTTTTAAATCAAAAAAATAAAAATGGTTTAGAGCTGTTAATTAGTGGAATTAATATATACGATAACTTCAAAAGTTATCCAAACTATATGACACTTATTGAAGCATGTAATAGAGTGGCAGTTGAACTTGGTTCACAAGAAGATTTCAATAAAGCTAATTATTACTTAAATAAAAGTGACAGTGTACTAAATCAATATAATTCTAGTTTATCATATTTTCATGCACAACAATATTATGTGAGAGCAAATCTATTTTTTTCTCAAGATAAATTTAAAAAGGCAAATGAATATTATTTGAAATCAAAGAATATTTTAGATCAATTCAGTGTGCCAAACCAATCAGGCATAAATGTTTTTTATGGTATGTCTTTGTGGGCTTCTAATAAAGATAAAGAACTTGGAAAAAGTTTAATGTCTGATGTAATTAAATCAAAGTCTTTTATACCCCAAATTCATTTAGAAAATGCTAAATTATTTCTTTTTAAAATTAATCTTTTAGAAGGAAATATAGAATTAGCTAAAGAATATTTGACTTCTTTAATTGATCAAAAAAAAGAAAGTATAGAACAGATTTATAAATATTTAAGTGATGTTGAGAAGAAGCAATATTTAATGGAAGCAGGGATGAGTTTTGAATGGTTGAATTCACAATTACTGTATGATGATATAAACACCAAATTTCTCAAACAATTCATGGACTACAGATCATTTTACAGGTCCTTATTGCTTTCAAACTCGAACAAAAGATTTCTAAGTTTTTTTGAAAACAACTCAAACAACAATCTTAAAATTAGTTTAGAGAAACTTAAGAGTAATACATTACTCATTAATAGAATGCTTGAAAGTAAGGATCCTAATAAAGATATTATAACAGATTTATCAAAAGAAAATGAAGAGCTTGAAAGAGTGCTTTCTTACGAATTTGAAAAAGTGGGTTTAAAAGAACCTGCAATTAATTATGAGTCCATTTTAAATAACTTGTCTAAAAACGAATCTTTTGTTGAAATAATAAGAATTAATAAACATGCTAAAAATCTATCTTTAGATTTAACAGACTCTATTAGTTATGCGGCAATTGTAATTGAAAAAGAAAAAGATCCTTATTTAATAACTTTAGATACTCTTTTTCGTTTCGAAAAAGGCTATTCTAAGTTTTACAGCTCTTATGTTAAGGGTGGTAATAAAAATAAAATCGATAAGTTAAGCTATGAATTTTATTTATCTAAAATAATAAATAAAGTTGGAGCTGATAAAACAATTTACTTATCTCCAGATGGAATTTATAATAACATTAACTTGTTATCACTTTATAACAGTGAAAAAGAGTCTTATGTTTTAGAACTAAATGATATAAGAATAGTTTCAGGTGCTAGAGGCTTCATATTAAATAAAGTAAATAATTTAATAGATAATTATGCAGACAATGCTGTTTTAGTTGGTAATCCAAAATTTAATTTAGAAGATTCAGATTTTTCAACAAACGAAATAGTATCATCACAAAGAGACTTTAATATTTCTGAATTTGATAGTTTATCAAGAAATGGTATTATGCCTCTACCAGGAACTTTTAAAGAAGTTAATGCTATCAAAAATTTATTAGTTAAAAATAATTGGAATGTTGACTTACTTGAGGGAGTTAATGCATCAGAAAAGCTTTTAAAAGATATTAAATCTCCTCGAATTTTACACATTTCAACACACGGTTTCTTTCTATCTAAAGAGCAAAGCTTAAATCATTTTTCTAATCTAAAAAGTTCGAATAATAGCTCAAATTTTTTGGATAATCCACTTAGTAGATCTGGATTGTTACTTTCTGGAGCTCAGAATACTATTTTAGGAAAACAGAAGACTTTTGAAAATGGTATATTAACTGCATTAGAAGCAAGAGAACTTAATCTTCTAAACACAGAATTAGTAGTTCTAAGTGCATGTGAGACTGGTCTTGGAGAACATGTAAGTGGGCAAGGTGTTTATGGATTACAGCGTTCTATGATAGAGGCCGGTGCAGATAATGTGATAATGAGTCTATGGAAAGTAGATGATAATGCAACTCAAATTTTGATGAATTCATTTTATAAATTTTGGATTTCGGATAAAATGAATGTAAGAGATGCACTTAAAAAAGCCCAAATCAACCTAATGAATACAGAGAAGTATTTTTCACCTTATTATTGGGGTGCATTCGTTTTAATAGGAAATTAATACTACCACTTTTTGTACCATTTCCTAGTTCTTAGGATTATATAAGCAAACAAAAGCTTATAAGATAAACTGTACAGTTAAACCATAATTATTAACCTTTAAAATAATATGCTATGTATAGTTTATATAATAAAACCTCGTTTCAAAAATTCTTACAAATAACCAGTAATAACAAGTTTAGAATCCTGGTAATTTTAATTGCTCTTCTATTTGGATTCTTTATTAGTAACGTATTTGCTGCAGACAGTTTAAGACTTACCGATAACACTATTGTAAGAAACTTATTTCCAAAAAATCCTAAAGTTTACTTTACTGGAAAATACGATTTTCAAGATAGCAACACCATTCATCTTAAAATGAATTATGGATCCGATAAAATATTAAATCCAAAAACTTTAATAAACGGAGAAAGGGATAAAAGACCAAGAAGAGTAGATATAGTTATGACGCTTTACCCTTCAGATTTAGAAAACTGGAGAGAAGACTATAAAGATTTAATTGCAAATAGAATAGAATCTCTAAAAGAACTAGACAGCGCCTTTTATTACGACAGAGGAATTAAATGGAATTTAATTCTTCAGGATAATCCCAAAAATCTTTATCAAGCAAAGAAACAAATACATGGTGTAGTAATTCATTATTCAAAACTACCGTCCATAAAACATCAAAATAATTACAAAAGAATTTTGAAAAAATTTGAGGCTAATGTTACAGCACAAG
>Ga0115563_1003019_pt1 | contig 12062 bp, 10 predicted proteins | sample COGITO_mtgs_1105_2_FD_87198 | JGI IMG/M metagenome (GOLD analysis project Ga0115563, IMG submission 87198) | Pelagic marine microbial communities from North Sea - COGITO_mtgs_110519 | ecosystem: Environmental > Aquatic > Marine > Epipelagic | place: Germany:Helgoland, sampling site Kabeltonne...
AGCAGCAGCATTGGTTGACCGTAAAGGGTCGCAACGCTCATCGACATAACTACTTACTTCAAGCCCGTATTGCTTGCCTGTAGCAAACATAAACTGCCAAAGCCCTGTGGCTCCTACTCGTGATTTTGCCCGCGGTTTTAAAGCCGATTCAACAACAGCCAAATATTTAATTTCTAATGGAAGGTTGTGTTTGTCCAAAACTTCTTCAAACATTGGAAAATAGTACTGACTGCGATTTATTAATGTTTCCGTAGAACGTTTGCGGCTCTTTAAATAGCGCTTTATAACGCTTTCTAAAGCGGGGTTGTATGCTATATTGAAAGGCGTTTTGGCGTCGAGAATTGCCAATCTTTTTTTGAGTGTATCCGTTGGTAACTCTGGATAATAAATTGCGTCATAAGAATCGTTGGAAACAACAGGTATTAGCGTGTCATATAACGAATTATTATAGGCTTCATTATACCAGCGTGCTTCCATTTTCTGTACGCTTTTAAGACGCAAAGAAACAGAGTCAATCGCTGGAGCAGGAACTAAGGTCAAGCTGTCAATGCTTTGACTGTGCATAAGAACACTGCTCAATAGACAAAAAGATAAAAAAACTCTTAATTTCATTCTATACAACCATTGGTCCTATTAATATCATAATCGCGTATGCTTCGCTAAACTTACTCAGAAATAGCCGCTATCCCAGGAAGGATTTTTCCTTCTAAACTTTCAAGCATGGCACCACCTCCAGTACTTACATAGCTCACTTTGTTTTCAAAACCAAACTGCTTAACAGCTGCTACAGAGTCGCCCCCACCAACAAGTGAAAACGCACCGTTTTTAGTTGCTTCCGCAATAGAATCTCCTAATGCTTTTGTGCCGGTAGAAAATGTTTCCATTTCAAAAACACCTAAGGGGCCGTTCCATAAAATAGTTTTACATTTTTGAACAACTTCATGAAATATCGCTTTTGATTTTGGACCACAATCTAAGCCTTGCCAGTTTTCTGGAATGGCTCTAACATCTACAATTTGAGTGTTTGCCTCATTGCTAAAATCATCGGCTGCCAAAACATCTACAGGAATGTGGATTTGAACATTTTTTTGTTTTGCTTTTTCAAGAATTTCAAGCGCCAAATCCATTTTATCATCCTCACAAATAGAGTCTCCAACATAACCGCCTAATGCTTTAACAAATGTAAATGTCATTCCGCCTCCAATAATCAAATGATCTACTTTATCTAAAATATTATCTATAATTGTAATTTTTGAAGAAACTTTAGCGCCTCCCAAAATTGCCAAAACAGGCTTTTCTCCTGTTTGCATTACTTTGTCAATACTTTCAATTTCTTGAGCAAGCAAACTTCCAAAACACTTGTTTTCTGGAAAAAACTGAGCAATTATGGTTGTTGAAGCATGGGCTCTGTGCGCCGTTCCAAAAGCGTCATTGATATAAAAGTCGCCCAACTTAGAAAGTGCTTCTGCGAAACCAAGGTCCCCTTTTGTTTCTTCAGAGTGATATCTTAAGTTTTCTAATAAAAGGACTTGACCTGGTTTGAGGTTGTCAGAGGCTTTCTGAGCATCCTCCCCTATACAATTACTCGAGAACAAAACCTGAACTCCTAAAATTGTTTCAAGAGCACTTACAATATGACGTAATGAAAATTCAGGCTCTTGCGCTTTTGGTCGTCCCAAATGAGACATTAAAATACAACTCCCTCCATCTTCCAAAACCTTTAAAATTGTTGGTTTTGCTGAAACAATTCGAGTGTCATCGGTAACTTCGAATTGAGCATTTAAAGGGACATTAAAATCTACCCGTATGAGTGCTTTTGAATTTTTAAAATTTACATTCTGGATTGTTTTCATTTCTTCGAGATGGTGTGAGTTAATTTATAAAAAATCAAAGGTAAGTAATTCTTTTAGCCTAGGAAAAAACCGTTCAAGAAAGTTAGGTGAATCCCACAAAAAAATTGCAGCTCTAAGATTTGTTATTTTTGAGCGCTGGTAAGAACTAGATTTCGTGAGCAGATTCAATTTAATCTGCTATCTTTGTTTTATGACTTTTGAGGATATTATAGGGCAGGATTTTTTAAAAACACACTTAAGACAGAATATAAACTCTGGGCGTATTCCACATGCACAACTTTATGTTGGAAAACGCGGGGTAGGTGCGCTCCCTATGGCGATTGCCTATGCGGATTATTTGATGAAGCAACAAGATGAAGGGGTTGGTACGATGAACCCTCTCACACACCCAAACATCCACTTTGTATATCCTGTCACAACAAGCGATAAAGTTAAATCAAAACCGATCTCGTCTAACTACCTTACCGAATGGCGTTCCTTTATAGAAACGAATCCGTATGGGTCCATTAATGATTGGTATGATTTGGTTGGTGTCGGTAATAAACAAGGAAATATTGGTGTTGAGGAAGCAAATGATATCGTTTCTAAAATGTCTCTCAAAGCATTTAACGGTGGCTACAAAGTACTGATTGTATGGATGGCTGAAAAGATGAATTCCATGTGCGCCAATAAACTACTGAAACTAATTGAAGAACCTGCGGATAAAACAGTAATTATCCTTGTCACAGAAGACGAGGAGCAACTTATTAATACCATTCGGTCGCGGTGTCAAATCGTGCAGCTGAATCCTCTTTCGGAAGAAGCGATAAAAAACGCATTGATTAACTCGCTTCATACAGAAGAGGGTTTAGCTCAAAGCATCGCCCACCAATCGGAGGGAAGCTACAGTAGAGCGCTGGATTTATTAAGTCAGGAACCTGAAGATCTTCAGTTTGAAGCCTGGTTTATAGCCTGGGTTCGAACGGCTTTTCAAGCAAAAAGCAACAAGCAGTCAATAAATAGTCTGATGGAGTGGAGTGCTGAGATTTCCAAAGCAGGACGCGAAATTCAAAAGCAATTTTTAGACTATAGTTTGCGGTTTTTTAGACAAGCGATGCTTTATAATTATGGCGCTAATGATTTGGTTTTCATGAAGTTAAGCGACCCTTCTTTTAAACTTGAAAACTTTGCACCTTTTATAGACGCTACTAACATTGCTGAAATTTCAAAAGAAATCGAACTGGCAAGCTACCACATTGAACGCAATGCAAATCCAAAGGTCGTATTAACAGATTTATCCATTAAACTAACCCGACTCCTACACCTTAAAAAAGTCTAGTTTTCAAGACCGTAATTTTCGTTTAGGGCCTTTAAGATTTCCTGGGTTAAGTCCGATGCCTCTTCGCCATACAAAACACTTCCCGCTTCATTACTCCCTAAGATAAAATTATAGTTATTTGATTTCCCGTAGTCTTGAACAAACGCTTTCACTCTATTAATAATAGAATCATTTAGGGTTTGACTTTCTTGAGCAATTTGCTGTTGTTCAAACTGAACGCGTTGAGATAATACTTGTTCTTTTTGTTGTAGCTCTTGAGAAAGTGTCTGGATTGCAGATTGCGACATCGTTCTTGCTTTCAATTCCGCCTCTTTAATTTCCAATTCAAAAGCAGACCGTAAACTGTCTGTGCGTGTTTTGAAAGCTTCAATTTTTGTATTTAAGCGCGCTTCAACATCTTTGCGTTCTTGATACTCGTTAATAAGTACGCTGTTGTCCACAAAACCTATTTTTTGTTGTTGACAGGCTGTAAGACTTATAATTGTTAAAAATACAATCGCTAATTTTTTCATGATGATTTAATTTGTTAGTGGATGCAAAAGTAAAAAAACTAATTGCAAAATTATGAAAATAAATGGTGGAGTTGTATTATAAAGAAAAACTATCAACCTGTTTTGATGCAATTGCAAAAAACTATTGATTTTGAATTGTGTAGACAGGGGTTAAATCACAGAAAACAAAAGCAGAGGGCAATGTTAGGGGTTTAGCGAGAAAATCCCCAGAAAAGGTCTTAAAACGCTAATTCTTGTTTTTAAGGACATAAATAAGTGACGAATACTCACCAGACTTTAAAGCCTTTAAATTTGAAAGGAATCCGATCCACAAACTATTTAAAATTCGATAAGACCCTGTTTTTAGTTTATTAGAAAGCAAGCTAACGTAATAAGCATCCATGACTAATGGAAGTGTAGATTCTGTTTCTATTTGAACCTTTGAAAAAACCTTTGAAATCGAATTCTGTGAAAAATGCCATAAGTGTCTTGGAACGTCATATGCCGCCCAAAAGCTCTTAAAATAATCGGCATCAAAGCTTTTAAAATTTGGCACGGCTACCACAATGCGGCCATTCGGTTTCAAAAGTTTGTGAATTGTTTTGACGTCCTCTTCTAAATTTGGCAAGTGTTCCAGTACGTGCCAAAGTGTAATTACATCAAACGATTTTTCGGGCAGTGTTTGCAATGTGTCGACGTCAAAAACAGTGTTGGGGATTTTTGAATTTGCAAGGGTTCGTGCAGACAAATTGGGCTCAATACCCATAACGGACCATCCTCTTTTTTTAGCCGCTCTTAAAAAAAATCCTGTGCCAGCTCCGATGTCTAATAGACTTCCTTGTTTGGGTTGATGAGGTTTTAAAAGTCGCAACTTTCTACGCACAGAAACATATCTAACGGCGTGGTATAAAAGATCAAAAAGAGAATTTCGTTGATTGGTATGGGAAATATAATTTGTGTTTGGGTAGTAGTTTGAAAGTTTGGATTGTGGTGGCTTGGGGTGGGTATAAAGCAGTTCTCTAGATGCATCATAAAGGAGTTCAAAAGGCTCTCCGCTTACTGAATAATCTTTAAGTTTAAGATATTGCTTATCTGCTTTCATAGGTCACGTTCCACGTGGAACAATTAAGTTAATTAACGCCCCATATAAACCAGCAACACTGAAATATCATTCGGAGAAACCCCGCTAATACGAGAAGCATGTGCAACTGTGGTGGGTTGTACTTTTTTAAGTTTTTCGCGCGCTTCTGAACTCATGGATTTGATTTGAGAATAATCAAATCCACTAGGAATTTTCACATACTCAAGCCTTGTGAGTTTGTCTGCATTGTTTTTTTCTTTTGCTATATATCCAGAATACTTCACTTGAATTTCAGCTTGTTCTATCACTTCATTGTCCAAATCATTGGATTGGATATACGCCTCAACAGCTTCAAATTTTCGAACATCGGCAATGTCAATATTGGGTCTTGAAAATATTTTAAACATTTTGTCAGACTGACGAATCGGTTGCGAATCCTTACTTTCTAAAACCGGATTTGCTTATTCTGGTTTGACGCTTTGAGTTCTAAAAAACCCCACAAACGCTTCAGCTTTTGACAGTTTTTCTTCCATACGTTTCAAGCGCTTTTCACTTGCAATACCAAGTTCATAGCCTTTTGGAGTCAGTCTGATGTCTGCATTGTCTTGTCGTAAAAGTGTGCGGTATTCGGCCCGTGAAGTAAACATTCTATATGGCTCCTCCGTGCCTTTAGTAATCAAATCGTCTATTAAAACTCCGATATAAGCTTCATTTCGTTTCAGTATAAAAGGCTCTTTTTCTTGGACTTTTAAACTGGCATTAATTCCAGCCATCAACCCTTGGGATGCTGCTTCCTCATACCCTGTGGTACCATTAATTTGTCCTGCAAAATAAAGCCCTTTAACCAACTTGGTTTCTAAGGAGTGTGTCAATTGAGTAGGAGGGAAGTAGTCGTATTCAATGGCATATCCAGGTCTAAAAAACTTAACGTTTTCAAAGCCTTTAACGGCACTTAACGCTTTAAATTGAACATCTTCTGGAAGCGATGTAGAAAACCCATTGATGTAGTATTCGACTGTATTCCATCCTTCTGGTTCCACAAAAATCTGGTGACGGTCTTTGTCTGCAAAGCGGTTTATTTTATCTTCAATAGAAGGACAATAGCGTGGTCCTAGGCTTTGAATACGACCATTGAACATAGGAGAACGATCGAACCCTTCTCTTAATAAATCATGAACTTCTAAGCTTGTATAAGACATATGACAAGAACGCTGATTGCTAAGCGGTTTGGTAATGTCTGAATATGAAAACTTTTCAGGAACGGCATCACCAGGCTGTTCAATCATTTTAGAAAAATCCAAAGAGCGACCATCCACTCTTGGCGGGGTTCCTGTTTTCATTCTACCAGACTCAAAACCTAAATCAATGAGTTGCTCTGTAATCCCAGTCGCAGCTTTTTCTCCAGCACGTCCGCCTCCGAAGTTTTTATCTCCAATATGAATTAATCCGTTTAGAAATGTTCCGTTGGTTAAAACAACCGTTTTTGCTCGGATCTCTAACCCTAAAGAGGTTTTTACGCCTTTGATCTCATCGCCTTCAACGACAAGTCCTGTAACCATTTCCTGATAAAAATCTAAGTTTTTGGTTTGCTCTAACAACAATCTCCAGTCTTCAGCAAAACGCATGCGATCACTCTGAACGCGAGGACTCCACATTGCTGGACCTTTAGATTTGTTCAGCATTTTAAACTGGATGGCTGAGGTATCGCTAACAATTCCACTATACCCCCCAAGGGCATCAATTTCACGAACAATTTGTCCTTTGGCAATACCGCCCATTGCGGGGTTGCATGACATTTGAGCTATGTTTTGAAGGTTCATTGTAACCAACAGGGTTTGACTGCCCATATTGGCTGCAGCTGCAGCTGCCTCACTTCCTGCGTGACCTCCACCAACTACAATTACGTCGTAAATTTTATCAAACATTGATTACATGTATTATGTTCCACGTGGAACAAATCGTTTTGCAATTGCAAATATAAGGCTTTAGAAAATTAATTGGGACGTTGTTGAAGATAGAACTCTTCTTTAGAGCGCATGGTGGTTGCTTCCGATGGAGTCTTGTCTTTATAACCACAGTAATGCAAAATACCATGTGCCATCACCCTTGATAACTCGGTATCGAAACTTTGACCAAATTCTTTGGCATTTTCCCGTACACGTTCAATAGATATAAAAATTTCTCCATGGATTTCTTTTCCCACAGAATAGTCAAAACTAATTACGTCCGTTAGGGTGTCATGATTCAAAAACTCCACGTTGAGTTTGTGCAAAAATACATCGTCACAAAACACAATAGACACCTCGCCTTCATTATACTGCTCTTGAGTTATAATGGCAGCAAGCCACGACGCTGTAACGTCTGCGTTAGGAATTTCAAAAGAAACTTCTGAGTGAAAACTAATCATTTTTTATTTTAAAATATTCTTGAACTTTTTGCTTAAATTCTTGACGCAAAGGTAAGCTTTGTCGGTTCAATATTTCAATGGTATTAAAATATTGTTTGATGGTCTCCGCACTTGGGGTCGGTGCCTGAAAACGATCCGCTTTACTTGTATTAGAAACACGCTTGGTGTCTTCTCCCTGCTGCTGAACCGCCTTATCTAGCTTTAAAAGTTGGTGCTTAAGGTCTTCCATTTTTTGCAAGGAACTTTCTGTAAGACCTTGATTTATAAGACTTTGCTCTATTTTTTCCATTGAATCCAACAGTTTTTGACCCTTGTCTCCAATGCCAATTTTATCAATCAAATCTTGTAAAGCATTCCGCAACTCCTGCTGCTTTTTGAAAATCTCAAACAATTCCCCGTTGTCCTCTTCAGAGCCCTCTCCTTGTCCGCTCGGGTTTCCTTCTTGCCCTTGCGTGCCGTTTTTACCTTCTTTTCCCTCCGTTCCTTGCGCTTCTTTGGACCCTTGTCCTTCTTCCTTAGGCTCGCCTTCTCCCTTTTCAGAACCCTCTTGTTCTCCCTTAGATTTTTCACCTTTTCCGAGTTGTTTCTCCATTTGCTTGCTTAAGGCTTCTTGACTCATAATGATATCTGGCAACTGCATTTCACCCTCGCCTTGTCCGGTAGACATTTGCATCTGCATCTCCATATTGTCTAAAGTATTGCTTAGCATATCCGCTAATTTGTTGGTGGCTGTAATGGCAAATTGTTGTGCGCCAACCGCTTCTCGAACACTGTTTTCTGAGAGGAGGTCAATGCTTTTATCAATATTAAAAAAGACCTCTGTAATTTCTTTGTTAATGGACTCAGAGATCATCGGCTGGCGTAACGACAGTGCAAATAAACTGTCTTCAACATGCTCGAAATGTTCACGCAAATTGTTTTGTTTTACAAGACGTTTGGCGTGGCCAGCAGGGTTTGTTGTGGATTCCCTAAAACGTTTCATTAGCGCCTCTTGATCGAATGAAAAAAGCAATAGGTTGTCTAAAATTTGGCGTAGCACATCAATATCTTCACTCATTTGTTGACCGCCGCCACTGCTCATTTGCTGTGCCATTTGCTGGCTCATTTGTTGCATTTTTTGACCCGCCTTTTTTTGACTTTTTTGAGCATTTGAGAGTTTGTCTTTTTGATCCTGTGTATCCGAAGATTCTTCTTTTTCGCCTAAGTCACTACTCGCATTTTCTTGATCCTTTTTGATGGATTTTTCCAAATCAGGGTCGTCTGGCAATTCAAGAGGTTTTGAGAGGGCTTCATTCTCTTTTCTTAAATCGTCTAATTCTTTGGTGAGCTCTTTAAAATCTTCATTTATCTTGTCTTGATTTTCTTGTGTGTTTTTGTCTTCTGGTTCTTCCGCCAACTGCAATTGTTCTTTCGCGAGTTCGTCCAAATTGTTTTGAAGTTGATCCGCTTTTTGGGTCACATAATAACGTTTGGTAAGCTCTAACAACTGCTCTAAACTGCGCTGCTTATTTTTATTTTGTTTTGCGAGTTCCTCAAGTTTTTCGGCTAAGGACTCTTTATTGATCTTGTCAGTAATCTTTTTTAATTCCTCTAATAATTTTTCATCCTTTTCAAGGGCTTCTTGTTGTGCTTCCAATCGCTTTTCGAGCTGTTCTTTAAAAGGGTCTTTCTCTTTTGATTTTTCAAACTGATTGAGATTCTCCTTCATTTTTTTGTTGAAGTCTTTCAGCAGTTTGTCTTGAGCCTGTTGGCGTTCTATAAACGATTTTAATTTTTGTTGATCGCTAAAATTAAGCTGCTCCTTTTCTTTTTGCGTTTGAGAAATTTCATTTAAGTTTTTGTCTTGTTCGGACAAGGTATTCAATGCCTTTTGAAAAGCGGTACTGAGTTGGTTTTGTTCTTCTAGTTGAAGCTCCTGAAGGGTGTTTTCACTTTTGGAGTTGTAATTAAAAATGCGGCTTCTAGTCGTCTTATTCTTGTGAAATGGGTCGTTGTCAGAAACCTCAAAATAGAGTGCGTAAGCAGTGTCCTCTAGGAGCTCTAAGTTTGATGGGAAGACGTGGGTGAACTCTTGAAAGGGAGATGTATTGGACGCTAAGGTCAACTCTTTTATTTGAGAGGCATCTGCCGAGGGATAATAAAACAATTTTAACTTGTGAATCCCATAGTCGTCTGAAATTTGTCCATAAAAATAAAGCGAGGTCTGATACGTTGAGTCTTGCTTCATTTCGACTTTTATAGCCGGCAACTGATCTTTAATTGTTTGTAATGAAAAAGCGAGGTTCTCGTAATTTTTTAGCTTGGTGTTGCTTGTTTGAATTGTATAGTTAAGCGATTCAAAAACCTGTTTGGAAAAATGAAACTTTTGATCGGTCTTCTCAAAAAATGAGCGCTTTTTTTTGTAGGTAAACGCAACCGAATCGGTGGATTTGGTGCGTAGTTCCCATTTGAGCTTGGTGCCCTCAGGGATCATCGCATTTCCATTGTTTGCAATTTTTTGATCGGATTTGCCTGTATAAGATGGGTAGTCTAAATACATATCAAAACTCAACAAAACGGGAGTAGGTAAAACATTTAGGCGGTAGGGTTTGGAAACCACCTCATCAGCAACTAATTTAAAATCAATAGCGGTTTTGGGTTGTGAAAACTCATATTCAAAAACGCCTAGCTCGGTTTGTTTTAAGATGTATGTTTCTTTGTCATATTCAATCTGAACGGATTCTGGAACAACCGATCCAAGTGTTTTGGCAACTAAGGTAAAGGGGGTGTTCTCGATGGCTTCTAAACTGGGGTTTATCACAAAAAACTCAAAAGGTGCGGGGGGTGTATAGGCTGTATTGTAATTGACAACCCGTTTTAGACTGTCGGTAAAAATCACTTGTTTTCCAAATGCAATACAAAGAAAAAGAATCACAATCGGAATTGCGGCATAGCGTAAATATTTAATGTTCTCAGAAAAGTTGACAGCACTTTTAAATGAGATGACGCTTAAGTTTTTGGATTTTTGCTCAATGCTCGCTATAAGAAATTCGCTGTGTTCTGACTGCTGGTTAAGTTGAAGGACGTTTAAAAGTTTGTCTTTGACCTCCGGAAAGTGAGCGCCTACAATTTTAGAAGCGGTTTCGAAATCAATGCGGTTTTGAATCTTAAAATATTTGGCTAAGGGAGTAAAAATTAGCCCATAAAAAAGAATGGCTTCAAAACCAAAAACACCCCAAAATAACAACAAACGACCCGAAGTACCCAGCCAAAAGAAATGCTCAATTGCCAATAGCAGCAAGGCATAAAGCAGTCCGATCGCAAAAAACAATACCATGCCCTTCAACAAAGCACTTAGGTAGTAGCGCTTGATGAATTGTTCTAATTTTTGTTCTATGTTATGAAAGCCGTTCAACTGAGGTTTGATTTAAGAAACTAAAATTACAATAATAATCCATATGATGGGACTCTTTTTTGGATAGCTCAAAAAAAAAATTATAAGTTTAACACTGATTTTGATCCCAAGTCTAAATCTTCAAAAGAGTTTAACCGAAGTTTTAGATTTTATATTTTTTTGATTGCCGTATTGGAAGGGTTCCGATATACGTCTGGTTAAGGTTTTATGAGGACATAGCTCTATAAATAAACACATCGTAAATGTGTATAATTTATGATAGAGAATATTGTTCTACAAGATCAATTATTAAGAATTAAATATATGAAAATCAATCTTTTACAACAACAACCTTAACAATCAAACATATTGGATATATCGGAACCTGTTCCGATATATAGTAGTTGTACAACATTTGACAAAAAATGGAAACAGAAACAATAAACTCTTTATTACCAGCTACAATTACATTAATTGTCACTTCGCTTTTTGGACTGTTAGTTGGAATATTGACTGAAAAATTCAAGAATAGGTTGAGAACTATAACCTACGAAATTTATACTCAGAATTTAAAGCCAAATTTAGCAAAGAATCTTATCGGGAATTTGAAAATATCACTAAACGAAAGAGAAATTGACTCTTTGAGAAGTGCGTATGTCGAATTTGAAAATAAAAACAATGTTGACTTAGAAAATATTGCAATTAGATTTAATATCAGTTCTGGAGCAGTTTTTCAAGGAAGTGAAGGATATGTGAGAAATAGTCTCTCTTGGCTCAATTGGACTGAACAGCATAACGATATCTTCCAAGATGTTCTTTCTGAATTTAATGCGTTGCCAACTGAAGAAAATGGGTTAAAGCAAATTCCAGATAATTTACAGAATCGAATTAATTATGTTAATCAGAACCAAGAATATTTAATCCCAGTATTTAATAGAAAAGACACTGCTCACTTTAACTTTTTATTTGAAGACCCATTAGACGGAAGTACAGCTATTTTATATACTTCAATTAATCACAAATCTGTCAGACTGGAAAGAAAAGTTGATGATGATAAAGTAGCTAAGAAAAATTTATGGACAGCAGTTGGAATAGGAGCAGCGCTTGTAATAATTATACTTGCAATACTTTCATACAATTACCCTGAACATAAGACATTGATTATTATTTCAGGTATTGTTGGTTTTTCGTATTCTATTGTTGGCTATTTCATATTGGGAATTTATAAACGAATTAAAGAATATTTTAAATAAAAACGTTGCACAACAATGGCTATAAGTAATTGCTTTTTCTCGCCTACTTCTGAAAATCCTCGCGGATTTTCAGCTTGGTGTGTACTTGCAAAGTTATGTGCTAAACACGCAACTACTCATAGCCGAGACCGTTGTGCGTAATATGAGAAAACCTAAAATGATTAAAAGAAATTTACTGTTTGGACTTCTAATTCTAACTTTGATTTCCTGTACTGAATCGAAAAAAAACAGCTCTGAATTTATTTATGAAAACGGAGAAAGTAGCGTGGAAATAAAAATCTTAAAT
>Ga0115563_1003034_pt1 | contig 12028 bp, 9 predicted proteins | sample COGITO_mtgs_1105_2_FD_87198 | JGI IMG/M metagenome (GOLD analysis project Ga0115563, IMG submission 87198) | Pelagic marine microbial communities from North Sea - COGITO_mtgs_110519 | ecosystem: Environmental > Aquatic > Marine > Epipelagic | place: Germany:Helgoland, sampling site Kabeltonne...
CTAGCCCAATTGACCCCCAGTCTAAATCAACTGATTCATATCTCGATCGACATACCCGCTATCGATCTGCTCGGATGGTTGGCCGACAACCCGCACACGGAGCAATCCTATTGGCAAAATCGGGACAGTCAGTTTGCTCTGGCCGGCTTGGATCGGGCATTGCTGATTGAGGCAACCGAGTTCAGCCAGGTCGACCGAGTTATGGCCGACATCGAGACGGCACTTGAGCGGGCTAGCAGCATCGGAACGGGTGCCGTTTTTTTAGGCGGGATAGGCTTTGACAACGGCATGACAGGGCCTTGGCAGACTTTTAAGGCCGTCAGCTTTCAAGCACCACTGTGCTTTGTGCAGCAACGGCACGGTCAATTCGAGCTCGGCTTTAATCTCTACAGCACGACGCGCAGCGGTTGGCACCAGCAGGCCAAAAGGCTGACCCAGCTATTAGCCGGTCTGTGCTTCGATACCCCACCCAAACCGGTCGCAAAAAATGCCATTGTCCATCGTCAGAACAGCCTGAGTCTGGCGGCCTGGCGTGATCGGGTGGCGCAAACCCTCAGCGCAATTGCGAACGGCCAGATCCAAAAGGCCGTGCTGGCGCGCCGGGTCGACCTGAGCTTGGCCCATGCGGCCAACTTACCCGACCTCTTAAGCCGCTGGCGCGACCTCAACCCCGCCAGTTTCAGCTTCCTACTGAGTCAGTCCGGCACCCGCTTCTTGGGCTGTTCACCCGAACGGCTTTTTGTCCGCCGCCATCAACGGCTCGATACCGAGGCCATTGCCGGCACCCTGCCGCGCGGGCGCAATCGTGCCGACGACTTATTCTACGGTCGACAATTATTGACCGATCCAAAGCTGCGTCGCGAGCACCGGCTGGTGAGTGATTTTATCGGCCAGCAGCTGGCGCCCTTCTGTACCGAGATCGATACCCAGCATAAAGCCCATGTTCTTAAATTGTCGGCGATTCAACATCTTTGTCAGCCGATTCAGGCAAACCTACAGCCTGGCGTGGCCAATCACCAACTGGTGCAGGCCTTGCATCCAACCCCGGCGGTATGCGGTTATCCACGTCAGGCAGCCAAAGACCTGATCGATCGATTGGAACCGGTTGAACGCGGCTGGTATAGCGGCGCAGTGGGGGTTGTATCGGACGCTGGGGCAGAATTTGCTGTCGCCATTCGCTCGGCCCTGTGCCGTAACAATCGGCTCTTTTGCTACTCCGGGGTCGGCATCGTCGAGGGCTCGGTTGCCGAACAGGAGTGGTACGAACTCGAGTCCAAGCTGCAGACGCTGCTGGAGCTAATCGAGCAATGAGTCGACCACTGCGCACGCTCAACCAGGTCTGGAGCCAGCTAATTCTGAGTCGGCTCTATGCCCGTGGCGTGCGCCAGGTGTGTCTGGCACCGGGCTCGCGCAGTGCACCACTGGTGCTGGCCCTGGTTGAACTGACTCAGGCGCATCCAGATCTGGTTGTGCACTCGCATTTCGATGAACGCGGCCTGGGCTTCTTCGCGCTCGGTCTGAGTAAAGCCCTTACCCAACCGGTGGCCATCCTGACCACTTCAGGCACGGCGGTGGCCAATTTACTGCCCGCCGTGGTCGAGGCCCGGCACTGCCATACAGCACTGATTGTGATCAGTGCTGATCGCCCCGATGAGCTGCTCGGGTGCGGCGCCAATCAGGCCATCGACCAACGCCGGCTGTTTGGCAGCCAGGTGCTCGAGCAACTGTCGCTGCCGGCGCCCGATGCCGATAGCGCTTTTGAGCATTGGCTACCCGCCCTGGATCGGTTGTTGAATCAAGCGGGCCCGGTGCATCTAAACTGCCCGTTTCGTGCGCCGCTGTATCCGAGCGGGGCGCCGCAAGACTGCGTCATGGCTTTACCGGCCTTACCGCCCTTTACGCTCAGCCGATCCATGCCGCGCAGGGCCCAAGCCGACGTGGACTTGGCGACACCCCACCAAACCCTGATTGTCGCCGGGCGGCTCAGTCCAAGTGAGGCGGCCCGCTTGCTGGAATATTGCCAACATTATCGGCTACCGATCCTGGCCGATCTAAACAGTCAGCTTCGCCTGCACCCGTCCGAGTGGGTTATTCACTATGCCGATCTGCTATTGAATAACGCGCATTTCGTGCAAACGCTAAACCGATTCGAGCGGGTCATTCAATTCTCCGGCCAGCTCATCAGTAAGCGCCTATTGGCCTGGCTCGGAACCTTTAACGGCGAGCATCTCATAGTCGATGGCCAGCGCGACTATCTCGATCCCAACCGCCGGGCCCAGCAGCGGCAGCAGAGCTTACCCGACTTCCTGCGCGAGTTGGCCGCACTGCCACTCGGCTGGCCACCGTGTGCAGAAGTCGTGGCGGCCCTGCAGAGCTGGAATAAACGTGCCGCGGCGCAGCTGCCGGCTCTGATCGGCAGTGAGCTGAGCGAAATCAGCGCGGTGACCCGCCTGGTGCAACAACTGCCCGCCAGTTGTCGGCTATTCGCCGGCAACAGTCTGAGTATCCGCTTGCTCGATATGTATGCCGCGCCGGCGCTCGCCTACCCGGTGTTCAGCAACAGGGGGGCCAGTGGTATCGACGGTCTGGTGGCCACGGCCGCTGGCGTCGCTGCGACCGCGGTCGAGCCGCTGGTCTTGGTAATCGGCGATACCTCAACGCTCTATGACCTTAATAGCTTGGCCCTGGTGAACCGAGTTGCAGCCCGAACCGGCCAGGCCATTCTGGTGTTGGTGTTAAATAACAATGGCGGTGCCATCTTTAACCTGCTGCCGGCGGCCCAATTGGGCGCGATTCAACGAGACTTCTTTCAGTGTCCACACGATCTCGACTTTGCCGCGGCGGCGGCCCAGTTTCATCTGGCCTATGCTCGCCCAACCGACCTAAACGAATTAGACGAACAGATCGATCGGGCGATGCTTCCGGGCACCGCGACCCTGCTCGAAATATCGGTCCCGTCCGCGCAAAGTACGGCACAGATTCGTCAGATCAATCGGCACTTCGCGCAACTCACGGCGGGGGGGGCTTAGATGAGTGTGCGGGGTGCAACTTCCAAGCCGACCTTGGTCTTTATTCACGGCTTCCTCGGCCGCCCCGCTGACTGGCATAGGGTGGTCGAGCAACTGTCGGAGCGCTATCGGTGTCTATTGCTGACGGTGCCCGATCGAGACGAACAGGGTCAACCCTTAGGCGATTGGCAAGGCCTGCTTCGGGCCTGTGAGCACCACTGGACCGCCCTGCTACCGCACCGCTTTACCCTGATCGGCTATTCGCTCGGCGGTCGTATTGCTTTGGCGCTGAGCCAGACCTGGCTAACCCGGTTGGAGGCCCTGGTGCTGGAAAGCGTCCATCCGGGTCTCAGCACCGCTTCAGCCCGCCACCAGCGCCGCGAGCAGGACCGCCGATGGGCGGACGCCTTGCGCACCAAGCCGCTCGCCCAGACACTGGATCGCTGGTACCGGCAAAGGGTTTTTGCATGCCTCAGCAACACACAACGGGCCGAGCTAATCGATATGCGCCGCGCACAACAGGCCAATCGGTTGGCCGATCTGCTGATCGCCGCCAGTTTGGCAGGTCAACCCGATTACTGGACTCAGGCGGCGCAGCTGCCGTGCCCCCTGCTCTATATCAGTGGTACCCAGGATGCCAAATTCTGTGCCCTGGCCCAATACCTGGCCGACCGGCGCGCCAATCTGATCTGGCAGCAGATGCCCAATAGTGGTCATAACTGCCATCACCAGTCGCCCCAGGTCTATGCCGACCTTCTCAGCTCTTTCTTAACGCAGGTACTCCATGACTAAAACAGATTCGTCTCTTAGCACCATTAAGCCCGGCGCCGCCTGGCAGGATTGTTCGGCCGACTTTAACGATATTTATTTTCATCGGACCGACGGCATCGCCAAGATCACCATCAACCGACCGGAGGTACGCAATGCCTTTCGGCCCCAAACCGTTCAAGAGATGATTCAGGCGTTGCACCTGGCACGTTATGACGCGTCAGTCGGGGTGATTCTATTGACCGGCCAGGGCGATCTGGCGTTCTGTTCCGGCGGCGATCAACGGGTGCGCGGTGATGCCGGTTATGCCGACGACAGCGGCGTCTTTCACCTCAATGTGCTCGACCTGCAACGCATGATCCGTTCGTGCCCCAAGCCGGTTATCGCCATGGTGGCCGGCTTTGCCATCGGCGGTGGCCATGTCCTGCATCTGGTATGCGACCTGACCATTGCCGCCGATAACGCCCGCTTTGGTCAGACCGGGCCGAAGGTCGGCTCGTTCGATGGCGGCTTTGGCGTCAGCTATATGGCCAGTGAGGTCGAGCAATGACAAGCACGCGAAAGTTGCCTCATGCTTCGCCCGCCCGTGGACCACGAAGCAGCGACCATGGGCCTGGTCAATAAGGTCGTACCATTGGTCGAGCTCGAACGCGAGTCGGTCAGCTGGTGTCGCCAAATCCTGCAGCATTCGCCCATGGCGCTGCGCACGCTAAAATCGGCCTTTAATGCCGGTATCGATGGTCAGGCCGGCATTCAAGAGCTGGCCGGTAATGCCACCATGCTGTTCTATATGACCGAAGAGGGCCAGGAAGGCCGGGACGCCTATCTGCAAAAACGGGACCCGGATTTCAGTAAATTTAAACGCCGTCCATAACGCCCAATACTCCCTATACTGGAGAGGCCACGACCGATGCAGTCACTTGCCCTATGGCACTACCGGCGTCCATTCCGGGCGCCGATGCCGCTGCGATCTCGCCGTCAGGCTCTGCTCTTGCCGGCACGCGACGGATTGCTCCTGGCATGGCGGGTCGCAGATCGACAGCTTTGGACCGAGGTCGCGCCGCTACCACTGTTTAGCCAGGAGTCGCTGGCCGACGCTCAAGCTGCTCTATTAGCTCTGATGCGCAGCGCAGACATCCGAGATGTCGGCCAACTGGCCCTGCGCTACCCAGACCATGTAACGGGTCTGCCGGCCTCGGTACGGTATGGCCTCGAAACCGGGTTGGCCTGGCTCAGCACGCCCACAACCCAGCCCAAAGACAAGTTCGAGTTCTGCCCCCAACTCTGTGGCTTGGCCTTACCCGGCACGCCACAAACCTCGGCCTTTCGGGTGGTCAAACAGAAGATAGACGGGGTCGATTTTAATCAAGACTGCCAACGCCTGATCACCGCTGTGGCCCAATTGAGTCCCGGCCAGCGACTGCGTATCGACTGCAATCGAAGCTGGTCCTTGGCGCAAGCAATTCAGGCTCTGTCGCCCCTGCCCGTGGCCCAGATCGACTATGTGGAGGAGCCCTTAGAGGCGATGAACCTGCGCCAATGCCGAGCGCTGCACCGGGCCACCGGACTGCCCTTGGCGCTCGATGAGAGTTTACGAGTGCCCAAGGGTGACCTAACCGGCAGCGCGCTTGACCGACTCAGCCCCGAGCAATTGCGTGCGTGCGGCGTCCGCGCGCTGGTAATTAAACCCATGTTAACTGGCTTTAGGACCACCCAGGCGCTGCTCGAACTGTGCACGCGGCGGCCGTTACAGGCTGTTTTAAGTTCGGCCTTTGAGAGCTCGGTGGCGCTTAACCACTACTGGCAACTGGCCCGGCTATACCGTCTGAGCGCGGCCCAAGGTTTGGCCACGGCGTGTTTCTTTGCCGACGCAGAGCCGGATCCGCTCGGCACCTTAGTGTTACCGCCGGGCCTCACCCATGTGGCGGATTTGTTTTGACCTCAGTGCAGTGCCTACTCAGTGAAGCAGCCCGACTCTGGCCCGAGGCCCCGGCCCTGATCGATGCCGGCGCGTCTCATTCACTCAGTTTTCGAGCCCTAGATGAACGTGTGCAGGCGCTCTGCGATCGACTCGCGCGGCCGGGCTTGAATCAGGCGATCGATCCGCACGCCGCTCAGAATCGCCTGGTACTACTCGAGTGTCACACCCGCGTATCCGATCTCCTGTTAATCTTGGCCATTATCCGCGCCGGTTGGATCTGTGTGCCGACCAGCTTTCGCCACACCGACCGGCAATTGCAGACGCTGGTGCGCACATTGCGTCCGGCTCTGCTGGTGAGCGAGCGACCGCTGGCGGTTGGCTGTCGGCTCTGCCACCCTGTGGCGCTGGAACAGGGTCCGGCCCTAGGCCGGGCAGCGAACCAGCATACCTTCGACGCCGACCAACCGGTCACCGGACTCTTTACCTCGGGCAGCAGCGGCACGCCCAAACTGGTGTTACACAGCTACTCGGCCCATCGGGCCAGCACCGCGGCGAGCCGCCAACGCCTGCCACTTCGACCCGGTGATCGCAATCTGATGAGTTTGCCACTGTTTCATATCGGCGGCCTGGCACCGGTGTTTCGCAATCTATTGGCCGGCAGCACAATGGTCTTCGGGGGCCGCGCCGATGACGCCAGTTTTTTACACCAACAGCAGATCAGTCATCTGTCCTTTGTCAGCGCTCAACTGCGTGCCCTGATAGCGCAAAAACCACAGGGGTTACGCATACCCTATGCCCTAGTCGGCGGCGGACCCATCGATCCGGCGCTGCTTGAATCGGCGCAGCGCGCCGGCATCGAAGGCTGGCAAAGCTATGGTCTCACCGAGATGTCGAGTCAGGTCGCCACCGGCAGTCCCGCGGGTTATTGGCAGGTGTTGCCCGGCAATGAACTGCGTCTCGATGCCGACGGTGCCATCCTAGTGCGTGGCGCCACGAGCTTTCTCGGCTATTGGCGCAATGGCCGCTTGGACCGAAGCTGTTTTTTGCCTGGCGGCTGGTTTGCCACCAAAGACCTCGGCACTTGGCACGACGCTGTACTGTCGATTCATGGCCGTTTGGATAACCTCTTTATCAGCGGCGGCGAAAATATTCAGCCGGAAGAAATTGAGCTTGAACTGCTCCGCCATCCGGCGGTCGAACGGGTACTGGTGTGTTCGGTGGCCGACGTTAAATTTGGTCGTCGGCCGATCGCACTGGTCGAGTTGCACAGCGGCAGCCGCGTTTCCAGCAGCGAATTAAACCGATGGTTGGCGGCCAACTTACCGCGCTTTAAATTGCCGCAACAGTGGTGGCAGCTCCCTAATCGACCGGAATTTACCGGCACTGGCTTGAAAATAAACCGTACTGCGGTACAAACTTGGGTCGACCAACAGGCACATCGATTGACACCCTTGGCCTAAGCTAACGGGCCTTATATTCTGCCAGAAACGGCCATTGTTCGAGGCAAAAAAAAGCGCCCAGTTGGCGCTTTACGAATTAATAAAAAATAAAAATATAAAACATAACAGTACAGCCGCTCGACTACAGCGGGCGAGATCCGTAACGGTTTTCTGGCTTGCGCGGTGGATCGGCACGATGACCTTGTTTGACTTCGGTGACGGCGCCGCCGAGTTGCAAATAGGCGCTTATTTCATCGGCCATTTGCTGACGGATCATATCGTTGTATTCTGGGGTGCGGGCCAACTCTTCGGTGGTGATCGGTCCATCGGGTGTTTATTTTTGTGCGGTCATATTTCTAACTCACTAATGCGTCAAACGGTTTCGGTACGACTGTTTCTGAATTCGAACCAAAACTATAGCCGGGCTTGGGCAATTCTCCAGTAGTGCCACACACTATTTATCAGGAGCGACTCGGTGGTGACCCTCGAATAACCGTCTAAGCCCCATAGCATGGCGGCGGCTGACCCGGAGCGGATCGCATACAGATTCGACCGTCAGCCAAAATCCACCCTTTATATCCCGGGTTAATTTTACGACGCGCGGTCGATACACCAGGGTATTACGATGCACCCGAATCAATTGATCGGGAAAACGTTGTTCGAGGGAATTTAAACTCTCATCCACAATCCGCTCGCCTCGACGACTAAAGAGCGAGACATACTTCTGCTCGGCGCGAAAATAATAGACCTCGGTCAAAGGCAGACGTTCCACTTCTCGTCCGGTCTGAACGGCAATACTGGGCACCTGCTCCTGGTCCGTCAAGGCGAGCAGGTGGGCTCGATTGAGTTGGCGGCAATCGTCTAGGGCCTCGACCAACATCTGCCGTTGTATCGGCTTAAGCAGGTAGGCCTGCGCCTTAACCTGAAAGGCCGCCAAGGCGTAGTCGTCGTAGGCGGTGCAAAAGATAATGGCTGGCGGCTCGGGCAGATTCGTAAGCTGTTCCGCCACCTCCAAACCACTCTGGCCGGGCATGCGCATATCCAAGAGCACCACATCGAAGGTTTGGGCCTGCAATTTTTGCAGCGCGTCGAAGCCATTGTGGGCCACGGCCGTTCCGGTGACCTGGTCCAAGTCCTGCAAAAACCGTATCAGCCGATCGCGCGCGAGCGGTTCATCATCCACTACCAGTACCTGCATGGGCTGTTTCCTCCGGGGTTCGCGTCAGGGTTTGGGTAAGGTCAGGGTCACCCGATATTGGTCTTGCGTGCGTTCGATGCGACAGCGCGCACGATCGCCATAGAGCACCCCGAGCCGACGTTGCACATTGTCCAAGCCAACACCATGCCCAACATGACCGGAGCCGTCCGCGCCGATCGCATTGGTCACGCTCAGGGTGGTGACTCGCGGCGTTTGCAGCACCGCGATGTGAATCTGCCCACCGGCCGCCTGTGCCGCCACGCCATGCACTACGGCATTTTCAACCAGCGGTTGCAGGCATAGGACCGGCACCGGCCAGTCCGGATCGTGCACCGATTCCTGCCAAAGCACGCTGAGCCGATCGGTCAAACGCCATTGTTCCAGTTGCAGGTAACCGCGCACCAGCTCGAGCTCTTGCGCCAATGGGCTGAAGCTGGAGGTGGTTTTCAGGTTGGCGCGGAACAACGCCGATAAATTTTCGACCGCCTGTTCCGCCGCAACGGGTCGAGTCACCACCAGCTCGGCAATAGTATTGAGACTGTTAAATAAAAAATGCGGCTTAATGCGCGCCTGCAGCGCATCCATCTGCGAGCTGATCTCGGCCTGGCTTTGATCGATCACGCGCTGCTGCAACTGAAAAAACCGCAAGACCATGGCCGAGACGATACCAATGGCCAGACTCTGTTGCGCGACACCGGCCCAGTTCCACGCGGCAGCATCGACCTGCCGCTGACTAACCAGCAACACCGCCAAACCAATCAACTGCACCGTCGCAAAACAAACCAGCCAGCCGGTGCGCAAGGACCAATAGGGCAACAACGCCCGCAACCGGCACAGGGCGGCGGCGCTGAGCAGAACAATCCACTGCACCGCCAAACTTCGATAGCCCAGCTCGGCCCAGCGAAAGGACTGCCCGGCCAATTCCCACGCCACGACGCAGAGTTCGGACACTAGGACCAAGAAGAACAGCGCCGTACTGGTACAGATGTCCGGAAACACCAAGCGTTGATGGCCTGCGCCCTGCTCTGCCCTAGTCACGTGTTGCGCCTATATCGCTGCATTATGCTCTGTCCCTGGAGTGTTTGAGCCGGGCTAAACGGCTGCGCCAGCGGCTAAATGCTGTCTTGCAGCATTTACGGGTGATGTTTAACGCCATTTCTTTATAATAGACCATTCTTCTAAACCGCTTGGACCAATTCATGAATCAAACTAACTCGTCCTGGGGTGGCCGTTTTGCTGAGGCCACCGATGCTTTTGTCGCTGAATTTACCGCGTCCATCGGTTTTGACCAACGCCTATACCGGCACGATATACAGGGATCCATAGCGCATGCCACAATGCTGGCCGAATGCGCAGTACTCACCGTCGCCGAGAAGGACGCCATTGTTCAGGGCCTATTGGCCGTGCAGGCCGATATAGAGGCCGGCACCCTGGTTTGGTCGGTCGCGCTGGAAGATGTGCATATGAATATTGAAGCCGCCCTAACTGACAAGATCGGTACCGTTGGCAAGAAGCTGCATACCGGTCGATCGCGTAATGATCAGATCGCAACCGATATCCGCCTGTATCTGCGTGATGCCATCGATCACCTCAATGGCGAATTGACCCGTCTGCAGCATGCATTGATCGACCTGGCGGGCGCCGAAGCCGACACCATTATGCCCGGCTTTACTCACTTGCAAACGGCTCAACCGGTTACCTTCGGGCATCATCTGCTGGCCTGGAACGAGATGTTGCAGCGTGACTATGAACGGATGATCGATTGCCGCAAACGCGTCAATATCCTTCCGCTCGGTGCCGCGGCCTTGGCCGGCACCACCTATCCAATCGATCGTGCGCGCACGGCCGAACTGCTCGGTTTCGACCGCGCCAGCGAGAACTCTCTCGATTCGGTCTCGGATCGAGACTTTGCGATCGAGTTTAACCATGTTGGCGCGCTGATTATGATGCATCTGTCACGCATGTCGGAAGAGCTGGTGCTTTGGGCCTCGGCCCAGTTCAACTTTATCGATCTGCCCGATCGCTTCTGTACCGGCTCGTCGATCATGCCGCAAAAGAAGAATCCGGATGTACCCGAATTGGTGCGCGGCAAAACCGGCCGCGTCTATGGCAACCTGTTTAGCCTGCTGACCTTGATGAAGTCGCAACCCCTGGCGTACAACAAGGATAACCAGGAAGATAAGGAACCCATCTTCGATACCATCGATACAGTAGCCGGTTGCCTGCGCGCTTTCGCCGATATGATCCCGCATATCGAAGCCCAACGTGAGCAGATGCATACCGCCGCGGCCGGTGGCTATTCCACCGCGACCGATCTGGCCGATTATCTGGTCAAGCGCGGCCTGCCGTTTCGCGACGCCCATGAGGTGGTCGGCGCGTCGGTAGCATTTGGCATCGTCGAACGTAAGGACTTATCGGAGTTGAGCCTGGAGCAACTACAGCAGTTCTCAAGCCTGATCGAGGCGGATGTCTTTGAGGTACTCACGGTGGAAGGTTCGGTCGCGGCACGCGATCATTTCGGCGGCACTGCGCCCAATCAGGTGCGCGCCGCCTGCCTGCGCGCGCAAGTCTTTTTAGCCCAGAGATAGAACTCAAGCGCCCGGGCAGTCACGCTGGGTCTTGCCCTGGAACTGACCGGTACGGCTTTTACTTCGTGCAGCCGAGCCGGTCACTCCACGCAGAACACACCGGTGTCGTCGTGTACCGAATGACCTAGGGCAAGGCCGGCCATCGACATCAACTCCTCGAGCGTTTCGCCATGATCGGGGCACTGCACCACACCGATCTGCCCTTCCGCCGCTACCGTCTGATCCCGAGCACGCAACGGCTGTTCGATCATTTGCCGCAATTGGCCGGCAAAATCGCGCAGCGTCGACAATGAATTCATCAGCTGTACGAAAAGCAGAAACTGATCGTGGCTGACCCGCATAAGCAGATCGTCGGGCCGAACCCGATTGCGCAAGCGCTGACCGATCACCTTCAATATTTCCTCATCCATGCCATAGCCGGTGCTGTTGTTCACCGCGTCGAGATTGGTAATGCGTAACAGCAGGCAGCTGAAGGCGCCAGCGCGACGCCAACGCGTAAAGTGCTCCGGCAAGCTGGTTCGATTAGGCAACCCGGTGAGATCATCGTGGTCGGCCAGATGCGCAATTAGCTTGCGAACATCATCGAGCTCTTGCTGCTGCTTAGTCAAGGCCCCGCGCAGCTCATGCCGACCGCGCACATTTAACAGATTGGCCAAGGCGATACCGATGACCGGGGCAATATACTCCAGTAGGCTGAGCGCTCGGGCGTCGAAGACATTGGCTCGGCGAGATTGTAGGCTGAGCAGGCCGATCACCCGGTTTTCGCATTTTAGCGGCGTAAAGGACGCCGACCGAACTGGGACCGGTGACTCGGCGGGCACTAGTGCTTCGCCCTGGACTCGGTCATTGTGAAACAGGATCCGGCCTTGCTGCACGGCCCGGACCGACCAAGAGCAGTCCTCGGTCAGCAATAAGCTGCTCGGGGGCAGACATTGATCTGCGTCCAGTAAGCAGTCGAATACCAGTTGCTCGTGCTCAACCTCGGCAATGCCGATCACCTCGGCATCGATCCAACCCACCAACTGTTCGCGCAGACGGCGCGCTAAGGCATTTGGGTCGAGCGCGGCATTGACCGCCATGGCAATACGATTCACCGCCTGCAGCAG
>Ga0115563_1003052_pt1 | contig 11991 bp, 10 predicted proteins | sample COGITO_mtgs_1105_2_FD_87198 | JGI IMG/M metagenome (GOLD analysis project Ga0115563, IMG submission 87198) | Pelagic marine microbial communities from North Sea - COGITO_mtgs_110519 | ecosystem: Environmental > Aquatic > Marine > Epipelagic | place: Germany:Helgoland, sampling site Kabeltonne...
AAGCCTTGGTCCTTCAGCGTTTGCCAAAGCTGCGGCGGTATCGGATGCTTGGCCCAAGCCAGCGCATCGGCCAATTCCTGCCGGTTGCGCAATCCCGGCAGGACGGAGGTCACTGCCTCATGCGCCAGTGGAAATTGCAGTGCCGCAGCGGGTAGGGGAACGCCGTATTCGCCGCAGACCGCCTCCAGCCGCCGAACCTTGGCGCGCACGGTGTCGGGTGCGGCATCGTAATTCCACGTGTCGCCGCCCACCAAAATGCCCGAATTGAACGGACCGCCGATGACAAGCGAAATCGAGCGTTCCACGCATTGCGGGAGCAGGTCGTCCAGCGGGTCTTGTTCCAACAGCGTATAGCGTCCGGCGAGCAAAAAGATGTCCCAATCACCCACGTTCAAGGCGTCCAAGCAGACTTGGGCTTCATTCACGCCAAGGCCAATGGCTGTGACGTGTCCGGCGCGCCGCAATTCATCCAGCGCCCGATAACCGCCCTGGGCCATCTCACGGAAGTGCTTTTGCGCGTTTTCCCCGTGGGTGAGCTCGCCAATGTCGTGGACGTAGAGAATGTCGATTTTCTCCAAACCCAGTCTGTGCAAGGACGCTTCAAACGAGCGCATGATGGCGTCGTAGCTGTAGTCAAAAACCGGGTGAAACGGCAGTGGTTCGGGCCAGCCCATTGCCGCCGCTGCCGAGGTCATGCCGGGCGCGAGCAAGCGGCCTACCTTGGTTGACAGCACGTGGCTTTGCCCCCGCAGGCCATCGCCCACGCGCCGTTCAGAGAGGCCGAAGCCATAGAACGGTGCGGTATCAACATAGGTCATGCCGGCATCGAGCGCTTGGGCGAGCGTTGCGGCGCCTTCGGTCCCGTCAACGGCCTGAAACATGCCGCCAAGCGGTGCCGTCCCAAAGCCCAGAACGGGCAGGCGCAGAGATGTTTGTCCAACGCGGCGGGTTGGGAAAGCCACAGTCATAGCGGGAGCCTCAAATAATCAAAACGCAGCATGTCCCATATCGTCCTGCGAATAAACCAGAGCATGGCAAAAAGTTCAGGCCAAACCGGTGAAAGCATGGCTCGACCTCGGCGGATCACAGCGCCATAGTAGGGTGAAAGCGTCGCTCCCTACAGGACTCCACCATGATCCAGAATGCCCCCGACCTGATTTCCGCCATCCGCAACCGCTTTGCCCACGTGGACGCGTGCCCGTTTCAGGGCGAGCGCATTTTCTTTGAAAACGCGGGCGGAGCTTTGACCTTGAAGTCAGTGGTTGAGACCTCGGGCTTCTATGCTGCAATTCCTGATAATCAGGGTCGGGACAACGTCGCTGCGCACGCATTGGTTAAGACGATCAACAAGGCCAAGGCTGATCTCGCTGTTTTTATGAATGCAGGATCGGGTCAGTTTTTCGTGGGCGAAAGTGGAACGGAATTGCTGTTTCGAATGATCCGAACCGCGTGCGTGAATGCGCCAAAGGGCGGGAAGGTCATCGGCTCTTCGATCGAACACCCGGCCAGCCGCAGCGCGGCTCGGCGCTGGGCAGACATTGCGGGCCTCGAATACGTCAACGTGCAGCATCAAGATGAGACCGGCTTGGTGCGCCCCGAGGACTATGCCGCACACGTGACGCCAGATGTGGCTGTCGCGACCATCATCCATGCCTCGCCCGTGACAGGCATGGGGATGGATGTTGCAGGCATTTCCAAGGCGATCCGAGCGGTTGCGCCCGATTGCTTCATCATCGTTGATGGAATCCAGCATGCGGCTCATGGACAGTTGGACCTGGACGCCTACGATGTCGATGGATACGCGATTTCACCCTACAAGGTCTTTTCCCGACATGGCTTTGGCGTCGCATGGATTTCGGATCGGTTGACCATGCAGCCGCACGATCAGTTGATTGATGCGCCGGCAACGGGATGGGAATTTGGCACCCGTGATACGGGCGCCTATGCGACCATGTCGGACGTGGTGGCTTACTTTGACTGGTTGGGCGGTGAAGTGTCCGACGCGGAAAACCCGCGCCAACGCATCGAAGCCGCAGGACGGGCAATCCACGCCTATGAAACGCACTTGACCGACACCATGATCAACGGAACCGGCAATTTGCCGGGTTTGCGGGATATGCCGCACGTGCAGATTTTGGGCGGCGCTGATAATCCCGCGCGTGAAGGGCTGGTGTCGATTGTTGTCGAGGGCATGGCCTCGCCGGATGTGGTGACAATGCTAAACGAGCAGGGCATTCGGACCCACACACGCAAGGCGGACCATTACAGCGGAAACGTGCTGGACCCCATGGGACTGACGGACTGTATCCGCATATCCATGTGTCATTACAACACCGAACAGGAAGTCAGCGCGCTGTTAGGCGCACTCAAGTCTGTGGGGGAGGCGGGCTGAGGCCTCGTCTTGGCCTCAGCTTTGGTTCCCTAGAACGTGTCTCTAACAGCTGAGATGCTTGGGTCGTTGTAAGGCGAAGCTGCTGTTCCTCGCCCCCAAGTTTTCGGCTGGTTTGGGCTGACCCATTGATGGAGAATGGTCTCAGACGTTTGGGCGTTGGCCGATGTCGGCTTGAGCACCAAAGCAAAGCCGTCAAAGGACGCGTCCGCTTCGAACATTGGTTTCCCGTCGGCGTTCAAGGGCGCGCTGCTGAGGCTGTTCAGGCTGACAAAGGACACCATCTCAAACGCGTGATCGGTGTTGCTGCGCAAGAGAGCCTGGATGGCGTTGGCGCGGGCTTGATCAACCGGTAAGTGGCCAATGTCGATACCAGCGTCATTGAAGAACCGCGCGGATGCTTTGGCCGGACCAATCGGGACCAAGCGCACAGCGACGTCGTAGGGCAGTAAGTTTTCTCTGCCCAAGCGCAGGTCGTGGATGGGAATGCCGCGGCTGGGTACAAAGTTGACCGGCTGCAGAACGACTTTATCCCGGACGGAAAACTTGATGGGTTCGTCGGTCAGGTTTGCCAACACCAAGCGTTGGAGAATGCCAGCGGCTGACTGCTGCTCATCTGGGGTGCCGTCGTAGAAATCTCTGGTTAGGTTATTGGCAAGCGCCTGACCGGTGGCGTAGCGCTCGCGGGGGTATTCCTGCTCAACCCAATGGCGGAGCGCGCCTTCGTCTTCGAGCAGGCTTGCGTCCGCAAAATAGGCCCGCCGGGCCAATTCAACGCCGAGTTCTCTTTCCCCGAGGTCTTGATAATCCGAGAATGCGGAAGTCGAGATTTTCGGTCCGGATAACAGCGTGTCCAAGCTGCCGTCCAACATGGCGTAAAGCTCATCAAGGCTAACGTTCGTCGCGCTGAGGCCTTTGCCGACAAGGTAGCGTTGCGCGGCATCCTGTGACTGGCCGCCAAAGACGCCATCGATGGGGCCAGCGTCATAGCCATTGGCGGAGAGCCAAAGTTGGACATCCTTGATGCGCGATCGGCTCAAACCCGCCGGATCGATGGCAACGGCGTCGGCCCCGGTGGTTGTTTTTTGCGTGCGGTTTACCGCCGGTGCTGATCTGCCGCGAAGTTGGTTCAAGACACGCCGCGCGTCGCTCGAAGAATTAACCTGCAGGCGCAGTCCCCGGCTCTTGGCATAGCGTCGAAGGGCGCTGAGCGTTCCGGTGCCCCAAAGGCCGTCAACGGTCCGGTTGTAAAAACCAAGCTCGTTCAGGCGGCGCTGGATCGCCCGGCGTTCAGCCTTGGACAATGCCCGGAACGACTGTGCCATCTGGCTCGAAGGTTGGCTTTTTGACAGGTCGGATGGCCCATCGTCTATGCCATTGAGAACGGCAGACCCGAGCACAAGCGCGGAGAGAAGGGTTGCAATGTCGGCGCGGGCAGGCGCGCTGGCAAAAACGCCCAGCAAACAAGCCAGAATCAATGGCTTGATTTTGAAAATGGATCGCATCGTAAAATTCCAAACTAAGACAATCTTTGCATTTTACATAAGAATTGCGAAAAATTCGAGGAAAAACGCAAAACGTAATCGTTCTGCGACTTCAGAAAAGGCTCCCTTTGACCCGACATTCGCGGCATGGTCTTGTTCATGGACGTTGTTGGAGGGGTCATGGAAGCGCCTGTTCTCGAATTTGTTTGTACGCTGCATGTTCAGCTTGATCCCGTGATGGAAATGGGCGCAGGGCTGGCGGGCCGTCGCCGGATCATTCCTATTGTGGGGGGAGAGGTGATTGGTGATGCGATCAGCGGAGAGATTTTGAACCTTGGTGCCGACTGGCAAACCGTGTTCGCCAATAACGTCGCAGAGATCGATACGCGCTACGCGTTCAAAACCCACGATGGCGCGCTGATTGAAGTGGTGAACTTCGGCTATCGGCACGGTCCGCCCGAGGTCATTCAGGCGCTGGCCCAAGGTGAGACCGTCGCCCCAGACCAATACTACATGCGCACCCATGCGCGGCTGGAAACGGGCGATCCGCGCTATGATTGGGTTAATCGAACACTGTTTTTGGGAAAAGGGCAGCGCTTGCCCCACGCCGTACAAATCGATCTTTTTGCGATACGGTAGGGGGTAGGCGGCGATGCTGTCGGTTTCAAAGGGGGGAAGCATGAAACAAATTCCAGTCGATCAGAGCCTGTCGATCGCAGAGCTGACAGCGGATCCCTATCCCACCTATCGCCGTCTGCGGGCTGAATGCCCGTTGCTGGATGTTCCGGCCATCGGGCGGATCATGGTCACAAAAGCGGCGCACACCAAGCACATCAAAGAGCACCCGGAACTGTTTAGCTCGGACGACCCCAGCACACCGATGGAGCGGGCGTTTCAGGCGAAGACCTTGATGCGGCGAGACGGGGCTGACCACATGCGCCTGCGCCGGGCGATGCAGCCGGCTTTCACCGCGCGTCACATTCGTGAGGTTTGGAAGCCCTTGTTCGCGGAAGTGGTGGCAGCGTACGTGGATCGCTTGCCAACGGATCGCCCGGTTGACCTCTTTGGCGAGCTTACGGCGCCGGTTGCGGCGCGGTGCTTGGCGCATTTGCTCGGACTGACCAACGCCACCGATGACGATCTGATCTTTTGGTCACAGGCGCTGATTGATGGCGCCGGCAACTTTGGCTGGCAGCCGGGGCCGTTTGAGGTCTCTGATCGCGCCAACGATCAGATGCAGGCCTGCTTCGATACGGCAAGAGACGCAAAGCTGCGCACGCCGGATGAATCGGTGATGTCGGTACAACTGCACAGCGACGACCCCATCGACTGGGCGGATATGATCTCAAACCTGAAAATCGCCATCGGCGGCGGCATTAATGAGCCGCGCGACGCTGCGCTGACGGCGGTTTATGGCATTCTGAGCAATCCCGACCAGCACCGTGCGCTGGTGACCGGAGAGGTCAGTTGGAATGTCGCGATGGAGGAAGCCATCCGGTGGGTTGCGCCCATTCAGGCAACATCGCGCCTGGTCAAGGCGGATACGAGCATTGACGGTTACTTTGTGCCAGCGGGCAGAGTGCTGCTGGTGTCCAAGGCGTCCGCCAATCGCGACGAAGATGTGTTTGAAGACGGTGAACGGTTTAACATTTTCCGTGAAAAGAAGCCGCACCAAGCCTTTGGCAATGGTCCTCATTTCTGCATGGGGACGCACATTGCCCGGATGCTGATCGGTGATCTGTTGCTGCCGCGTTTGTTCGCGACCTTTCCGTCGATACAGCTCGACCCTGCGCGGCCTGTTGAATGGCGAGGGTTTGGGTTCCGAGGGCCGATTTGCCTGAGCGTATTGCTTGCGCCGTGAGTTGATCGCCGCAGCGTGCTGGGGCAGGGTATCGGTTGAGTGCAAAAACGAGGCTTAGAGGCCGAAGGGAACCATAAGTATGCTGCTTGACCGCATCGAGGCGCGATGGATTGAGGCTTTCAAAGCCGTATTTGAGCGCTGCGGCGTGGCCTCGGGCGAGGACGTGGTGATCCTGTCGGAAAGCCAGTCACGCCCGCTGAACGTTCAATTGAGCGAAATCGCCTTGGACATGCTGGGCGCAAAGATTTGTCACGTGGTGGTGCCAACACCGCGACAGACGGCTCCTGTTTCACTGCGATCTACGGGTGCAGCAACCGTTCTCAATGGGCAAACGGTGGCGGTTGAAGCGCTGAAGTCCGCAAGCTTTGTCGCTGATTTGACGCTCGAAGGCTTGATGCACGCCCGAGAATTGGGGGAGATCCTCAAATCTGGGACGCGGGTGCAAGTGGTATCCAACGAGCATCCTGATTGTCTGGAACGGCTCGTACCGGATCTGGCGATGAAAGACCGGGTCAAAGCCGCCGTTAAGCGGTGTCGCGAGGCCAAAGCCATGCGCGTGACCTCGGCTGCGGGCAGTGACCTGACCGTCGCCATGGGGGGTGCTGTGACCGCTGGTGTGTGGGGCTGGACGGACCGCCCCGGCACCTTGGCACACTGGCCCGGTGGGGTGGTGGTCAGCTTTCCTGCGGAGCAATCAACCAATGGTGTTCTGGTCTTAGCCGCCGGGGACGTAAACCTGACGTTCAAAACCTATATGGAGAAACCCATTCGCCTGAGGATTGAAGATGATTTTGTCACTGATATCACCGGCGAAGGGCGGGATTTCGAGCAGCTTACCCGCTATCTCGAAGCGTGGGACGATCGCAACGCCTACGCGGTCTCCCACGTTGGCTGGGGCTTGAACCCCAAAGCCCGCTATGAGGCGTTGAGTATGTACGACAAGGCAGAGACCAACGGCACTGAGCTGCGATGCTTTGCTGGAAACTTCCTTTTTTCCACCGGCGCAAACGAGTTTGCCGGAAGGTTTACGGAGGGACATTTCGATCTGCCCATGCTGAACTGCACCATCGCATTGGACGATGACGTGGTCGTAGCAGAAGGACGTGTTTTGTGAGGGGAACGATTGCCGCTTTGCACGGTATTGGGGCGGATGGGCGAACGTTTCACGCGCTGGCGTCGGCGATGGGGCGTCCTGATCTGCGGGCTATGAATCTGCCCGGATATGCGGGTGAGCCGGGGCTGCCCGATGGCTTTGACACACTCAAGCAGTGGTTGGGACGCGCGCTGCCGGAGAGCCCAAGTGTCCTGATCGGTCATTCGATCGGCGGCATGCTGGCGCTGGATTTCGCCTTGGATCATCCCGACCGTGTTTCCGGTTTGGTGCTGGTGTGCACCACGCCAGCCTTTGGCGGCCCCGATCCCAGCTTCAAAGAAGCCTTCGTCAAGGCGCGGATGGCCGGGTTGGACGCGGGAAAGACAATGGCCGACTTGGCACCAGAAATGGCCAAGGGCTATCTCGGTGATGGTGTCAGTGATGCCGCCTTGGCGCTGGGCACTGCGATGTCCGCCGACATTCCCGAAGCGACCTTCCGTGCCGTGATGAACACGTTGGTGACATTCAACCGCCGCGATGCACTGGGCGAGGTTGCCTGTCCCTGTCTGATTGTCGCAGGGTCGAACGATCAGAATGCACCGAGCAAAACCATGGTTAAGATGGCCGAGCGGTTGCCCCAGTCGCGCTACGTCGAGTTTGACGCCGGACACGGCTTGCCGATGGAGTGCCCCGATGCCTTGGCCGAAGCCGTTAACGCCTTTTTGCACGATTTTAACCTGTAGAGTGATTTGCTGATGAGTGCCATCAATCCAAAACCGATGTTTGACGCCAAAGGCTGGCGGCTGACGGAGCAAGAGCGCGACCTGACGACCTTGGCTCGCGACTTTGGCGAAACCACGCTGGCAAGCCGTGCGCACCGTTGGGATCAGCAGGCGACTTTTCCGCTGGAGAATTATCACGACATGCACGGCAATGGCTTGCTGGGTATTGGCGTGCCGAAGGAGCATGGGGGCTTAGGCGCAGACTACCGCGCGTATATGCTGACAGCAGCGGAGATGGGGCGGTTTTGTGGTGCCACGGCGCTAACATGGAACATGCACGTTTGCTCGACGCTTTGGACCGGGCCGCTGTCGGATGATTTGGACCTTGAGCCGGACGCACTGGCCGACCATCAAAACCGACGCAGCGAGCATTTCCGGCGCATTGTTGAGGACGGTGCGATCTATTCTCAGCCGTTCTCCGAAGGCGGGGCCGCCGCAGCGGGTGCTGCGCCATGGTCCACGACGGCGACGCCGACCGACGGCGGCTGGATCATCAACGGAAAAAAAATTTTCGCATCCCTCTCTGGCTTTGCTGACTATTACGGCATCCTGTGCGGCGAGATCCAAGAAAGTGGAAAGTACTCCCGCCGCGACACCATCTATATCGCTGTTCCGGCCAAAGCCGAGGGCGTGAAGGTCGTGGGCGAATGGGATCCCTTGGGCATGCGCGGAACCGTGTCACGGACGTTGATTTTTGAAGATGTCTTCGTGCCTGATTCCGCCGCGCTGATGCCGCACGGACTGTATTTCCAAGCCGCCTCCCGCTGGCCACACATGTTCATGACGCTTTCACCGACGTACATGGGGATTTGTCAGGCGGCCTATGACTTCACGATCGCTTATCTGCGCGGCGAAATCGAAGGCTTACCACCGGTAAAACGACGCCAGTTTCCAACCAAGCAACTTGCTGTGGCCGACATGAACGTCAAACTGGAAAGCGCCAAAGCCCTATGGTTTCAGGCTATTTCTGAAGCCTGCCCAGACCCAACCAAAGAGCAACTGATGCGCGCCTACACCGCTCAGCACGTGGTGATGGAAACGGCGGCGAGCCTGTGCGCGCTGGCGATCCGAACCTGTGGCGGTCAATCGATGCTGAAATCTTTGCCGCTTGAGCGGCTGTATCGCGACAGTCGGTGTGGGTCGCTGATGTTGCCGTGGACGGCGGAAATCTGCTTGGATCGCTTGGGTAAGTTGGCGCTCTACGAAACCGGCGAGAGCGATGACGACTAGTGCCGGGCCGATCCTAGCGGCACTGAAAGCCGCTGCGACAACCGAAGATGGACAGCAAGCAAGGCTGCTTGGCGACGATGGGTCTTATACGCTGGCTGAGGTGGTGGCGCAGTCCGAGCGCTTGGCCGCGACCCTTTCTGCGCTGGGTGTGCAGCCCGGTGACCGCGTTGCACACTTGGGTAAGAATTCAGCGGCTTTGCTGATCCTGCTGTTCGCTTGCGCGCGGATGGGCTGTGTGCTGATGCCGTTGAATTGGCGGTTGAGCGGCAAGGAATGGGCGTGGATGCTGGACGATGCCGCGCCGCGCGTGCTGCTGACTTTGCACGGATACCAGACACAGGCCGCTGAGCTGGGTGTGCCGACGTATGATCTTGGCGCGCTGATCGCCCGTGGTTCAGCCGATGATCGCGTGCCGGACACAGGACGGGGCGGGGATGACCTGCTGCTGGTCTACACCTCGGGCTCAACCGGTCGGCCAAAAGGCGCGGTACACGGCCAAGATGCGGTCTGGGCCAACGCGCAGTTTTCCGCGGCGATGCACGATTATAACCTTGGTGGGCGTCAGGACCGGGTGCTGACCATCTTGCCCATGTTCCACGTGGGCGGTTTGGCGATCCAAACGCTGTCAGCCCTGCTTTCCGGCGCGCAAGTGCGGGTGATGACGGCCTTTGAACCGAACCAAATGGCGGCACTGCACGAGAGCTTCAAACCGACCCTGACGCTGCACGTTCCTGCGACGCTGCAGGCGATGCTGGCTCTGCCGGCTTGGTCAGGCTTGGATTTGAGCGATTTGCGGGCGGTAGCCATTGGCTCGACCGATGTTCCCCTTGGGTTGATTTCGGCCTTGCAAGACCGGGGAATTCCCGCGTTGCAGGTTTACGGGGCGACGGAATCAGGACCGATTTCAATCTTTCAAACCGTCGATCAGGCCTTGGCCCAACCGGGCTCGATCGGGACGGCGCCGCGCGGGGTTGAGATCAAGCTACGGAATGCGAGCGGGGCGCAGCCCGGCCTGAACGAACCGGGTGAAATCCTGATCAAGGCACCCAATCTGGCCAGCCGGTATTGGCCTGATAAGCCCCTGATCGACAACGATGGATTTTGGGCGTCGGGGGACGTTGCCTCCGTGGATGCGCAGGGCGTCTATTGGTTCCGTGACCGGTTGAAAAATGTGGTTATCTCTGGCGGCGAAAACATCTATCCCGCCGAGATTGAACGCGTGCTGCGGGGCATAGCGGGAATTGCTGATTGCTGCGTGGTTGGGGTGCCGAGTGCGCGTTGGGGGCAGACGCCCGTTGCTGTGATCGAGGGTGAAGCGCGCGCCCTAGAGCCGATCCAGAAACAGCTCAGCGATGAGCTCGCGCGCTATAAGCACCCCAGGCGCATCACCTTCGTCGATGCCCTGCCACGCAACGCGATGGGCAAGGTCGTCCGCGACGATGTTCGCGCGCTTGTCCTCGAATGACGGTTTTTGCTGTCAGATTGACCCAAACTTAACACGATACGTTTGACAAGCAGGCTCTGGGTCTTGTTAGGTTAAATATGCCTCAGCAATCTGAAGGTTGGGCGAGTTCGGGAGACGAGTAGGTGACGTCTTCTTCAAAAGGGCTGCCCAATATTTCGAGACCCTTTGGCTGATTGAGTGCGGGGAAACACGCCCCGTCAATCATCTCATCTACGGGAGGAAAAGATGAAATTTACGAAATACATGCTTGCCGGTATCGCGGCGAGCGCCGTTGCACTGTCCGCTGGCGTTGCGTCGGCACAAGAGACCGTGACGCTGCGGATGGGCACGTGGTTGCCGCCACAGCACCATATGATCGCAACAACGCTCAAGGACTGGATTGCTTCGGTTGACGAAGCGTCTGATGGCCGGATCAAGATCAATGTCGATCCAGCACCAATTGGGGGCCCACCAGCGCAGTATGACCTCGTCCGTGCGGGTGCATCTGACTTGGTTTACCACGTCGCAGCCTACACGCCGGGCCCGTTTGAGGTTTTGCGCGCGATTGAATTACCGTTCCTGTCCGGCTCTGCTGAGGCCGGTTCACAGGCTGCTTGGGACTGGTACACGCGTAACATTGGCTTCGGCGAAGAACTCGAAGACGTCAAGGTTATCACCCTGTTCGTTCACGGCCCGGGTGCCATCCACACCAAAAAGCCGATTGAGTCGCTCGAAGACTTGGCTGACGTCAAGCTGCGTGTTGGCGGCGGCGGTGTCCGCATGTCCGAAGCGCTCGGCGCTGTTCCCGTCGCAATGCCTGCGTCTCAGGCCTATGAAGCGATTTCCAAAGGCGTGGCTGATGGGGCAATGTTCCCCTATGAGTCCGTTGCTGGTTTCCGCCTGAGCGAGCTGGTTGACTACCACCTGTCTATTCCAGGTGGTTTGTACACCACGCCGTTCGTCGTCATGATGAACCAGGCGAAGTATGACGCGATGCCAGCGGATCTGCAGGCTGCGCTCGACGAAGCAGGCGGCATCAATGGTGCTAAGTTGCTTGGCGCTGGTTGGGATGCAGCCGACAAAGTCGGCATGCAGGCGGCCATCGACGGCGGCGGTACAGTGACCACGCTTTCCGATGCGGAAATCGCGCGCTGGGCTGAGCAGATTTCCTTCATGGAAGCAGACTGGATCAGCCGTGCGGATGCACGCGGTCTGGACGGCGCTGCGCTGCTCGAAGACCTGAAGGCAACCTTCAGCAAGTACAACTAGTAAGCGTGCTTGCAGACGTCAGACTGGGGCAGGGGAAACCCTGCTCCAGTTGCTATTACTGATTTTTTATTCATGACATTTTGGGGCTTTGATGAATGATCCTGCGAGTCATTAGCACTGCCATCACAACAATTTCCGCTGTCTGCCTGCTTGCATTGATGGCGTTGACGTTTGCTGACGTCGTCGGGCGCGAGTTTTTCAATAAACCGCTGACCTTTTCCGTCGAGCTGACAAAATTGGCGATGGGACTCATTGTATGCTTGGCCTTTGGGACCACGACGGTTTCTGCTCGGCACATTTCGGTGGATTTGATCCAATCATTCGTGGGTAAGACGGTCTATGGCTGGTTGCTTCGGCTTTCGTCGTTGTTGCTCATGATCTTCTTTGGTGTTTTGGCCTATGGCCTGTTCGGTAAGGCACAGCAGTTCGCGGGCGATGG
>Ga0115563_1003055_pt1 | contig 11986 bp, 8 predicted proteins | sample COGITO_mtgs_1105_2_FD_87198 | JGI IMG/M metagenome (GOLD analysis project Ga0115563, IMG submission 87198) | Pelagic marine microbial communities from North Sea - COGITO_mtgs_110519 | ecosystem: Environmental > Aquatic > Marine > Epipelagic | place: Germany:Helgoland, sampling site Kabeltonne...
CGCGGACCAAACTCGAAATGGCTGATGGCCATGACGTGGATTTCCGCCCCGCTCGGTGCGCCCAGCGTGCCCCAGCCTTCGTGCTTTCCGGTCAGGTGCCAGCGGATCGCGGCGCGTGGGGGCATCATGGGGTCTTCGCGACCGATGGCGTGATCGATGCCAAATACCGCATTGGGAAGCGACGAGCGCAGGCCCAGCCAAAAGGCTTCAGCCGCCGCCGTACTGTGTGCGCTAACCCCGCCGGGATGTTCCAAATGACAGCCGCGATCATAGCTGTCGGTGACTGCGGAAAACTCTGCCTTCATCAGGCGGGTCATCATGTCCCCGGCGCGCTTTCCCCATTCACTGTCATTACCGCGCGACTTGTAAGCGCCCGGTTTGTCGTCTTGGGGTGAAAAGGGCCGTTTGGCGTGGGCAGGTCCGCCCTCTGCGGCAATCATCTGTGCCGCCATTTCGCGCGGATGCAGCCCAATCTGCCGCGCCATCGCACCAACGTCCCGCACCAGCCATTCTTCGTGTACGGCATTGGCGATGCAGTTGGTGTCGGCAATCGTCCGAAACCGCAGGCGTTTCCCGCTCGCGGGACCAAACATGCCTTGGTTCAGATGTGTCGCTTCGGAGATGATGCGGTGGGAGGAGAGATAGCCGTATTCCGAGTGCTCGGACCAAATCACGTCCTCACCAAACAGTTGGCGATCCGGGAATTCGTGCAACGTCTCCATCGTGTTTGTGATGCCAGCGCGGTTGCCTTCGCTGTAGCCCAAGGGCGTGCGGATTTTGATGTCTTTGGCATAGTGCCAATCGATCGCCGAGATCTCCCGACTTTCCCAAATCTGATAGGTACATTTCAGAATATAGTCGGTCAGATCCTGATATTTCTCGTCAAACCCGTGCATGAAAGGCACCCTCCATCGTGGCCGGATCGTCCGGCTTTCCGAGCCAGCGTTCAAATTCCTATTCTTTGACCTGCTATTCACTTTGGATATGCAGCGCGGTCGGTGATAGGTTTTCGTGTCGCAAGACTGTTTGCGTTCTGGACAAGCACACAAGGCTTTGGCAAGGACATTTTGCATACGCATGCAGACACTGCCCAACAAACGCGACCACAGCGAGGTTCCTTAATGAGAGCCGCAAGGGAGAATGACGTGGATTTCCAGCCTGCGAAGACGCTCGTTTTAGACTTTTACGACGCGCTCGATAACGCTTCAGCCACGCAGACCGCTGCGGTCATGGAACGCTTCTTGTCGCCCGATATTCTGTTTCGCGCCTTTCACCCGTTTGGTGAGTTGCGCGGTGATCCGGCGCACGTCGCAGAAACGGTCTGGACGCCGTTGAAAACCAGCCTGACGCGGATGCAGCGGCGCATGGATATCTTCTTTGCCGGCCAAAACAGCCTGACCGACCAGAGCGACGGCTCGGTCTGGGTCGCATCGATGGGGCATTTGATGGGCTTGTTTGATGCACCGCTGCTGGGCATTCGGCCCACGGGCAAAATCGGCATGTTGCGTTACGCCGAGTTCCTGCGGGTTCAAGAGGGGAAGATTGCGGAAGTCGCCTTTTACTTCGACTTGCCGCACCTGATGGCGCAGGCCGGGCAAAACCCATTCCCGCCGCAAACCGGCGCGCAACTGATTCAACCCGGCCCCCTGACACACGACGGCTTGCTGTTCGCGGACGCCGAACCAAGCGAGGGCGTGGCGACGCTGGCGGCGATCAATGCAATGATTAGCGATCTGGGGCAGTGGGACAACCCGCTGCCGTTGGAGGAGGAGCTGGCACAGACGTGGCAAGACGACATGCTGTGGTGGGGGCCAACAGGGGTTGGGGCGACCTATACGATTGAGCGCTACGCCAAGCAGCACTCCGGCCCATTCCGCGCTTCGTTCGCCAACCGCTCTGGCACGGGCCACGTTTGCCGGATGGCTGAAGGCGCCTATGGCGGCTTTTTCGGCTGGCCAAACTTTCGCGCAACGCACACGGGCGGTTTCATGGGCTTGCCCGGCAGTGAAAAGACCCTCGAATTTCGGGTGATCGATTTGTATCGGCGGGGCGAGGATAAGCTCGCCGAAAACTGGATCTTCATCGATATGCTGCACTTTATGCAGCAACAGGGCGTGGACGTGCTATTGCGCAATCAAACGACGTCGCTCTGACCGAAGACAGCTCGTTTTCTCAGCATAAATTTGATCCAGAAGATGTTTTCTCGTTGGACTGGAGTTGGATCAGATGAAGACGCTCACTGCGGAACAGTATGACGCTTTTTGGCGGGATGGGGTGCTGGTGGTCGAAGACGCCGTGACCCCCCAGCAACTGTCCGCCTTGCGCGCGACGTTTGACCAATGGGTTGAGGACAGCCGCCAGCATGACGAGGACTATGGCGAGACGCTGGACGGTCGAAAGCGCTTTGATCTGCAGCCCGGTCACAGCGCTGCAACTCCCGGCCTGCGCCGCGTGCAATCACCCGAGGAAGTATCGGAGGTTTTTGCCTCTGTGATGCGGTCAGCGCGGACGGTTGAGGTGGTGGGTGATTTGATCGGCCCGAACTTGCGTTTTCACCACGGCAAAGTGAATTCCAAGCTGCCGGGGACCGCGACAAAGGTGCTGTTCCATCAGGATTTTAACTTCCAGCCCATGACCAACGACGACATCATTACGTGCTTGCTGTTTATTGATGACGTGACGCTGGAAAATGGCCCGTTGGAGGTCGTTCCCGGCTCTCACAAAGGGCCGCTTTACACCCATTGGCACGGGGGGCGATTTACGGGGTCTGTGGCCGATAGCGTGATGGATGAACATGGCGACAAGGTCGTTCCTTGCGTGGGAAAGGCGGGGTCGGTTTGCCTGATGCATTCGAGCCTGCTGCATGGGTCTGCGCCGAACCTGTCCGACAGTTCCCGCACGCTGTACATCACCACATATTACGCCGAAGACGCGCGCGAGCTGAGCCCGAACGCGCTGCCGAGCACACTGACGCATGAGCTGGTCAGTGGTGTGGAAACAGGGCGCGTTCGCTGTTCAAGTTACGAAATGGAATTGCCCGAAGTGCCCAAGGGCACGTCATTTTTTGCCCAGCAGGAAGGCAGCGGCACCGAGGCCGCTTAGGGCGACTTCGCGCGCTGGCGTCGGCGGCGAATGAGCCACAGGACAAGCACCAGCGCGCCGCCCAGAACGACCACGAGGCCATAATCGATGATGGGGATGCGGAAGACTTCATTCACGTTGCCCCATCCCCGGTCGGAATAGACAGCCCAAATCCCACCCACAAACGCGGTGTAGACCACCCAATGCACCCAGCGCGGCAAACCGAGCCCGTGCATTTGCGTGACAACGAACAGGGCGGCGAAGCCAAAGAAGAACATGGGCCAGAACTCCTGTCCGGCGACCAAGGCAACGGTAACGCCGTGGATCAGGACGGAGACTTCCAGCACGGCTGTCCACCACTTGTTTGTATGAACCCGCGTGAACACAAATGCGCCTTGGAGCAGCAGCAGGAAGGTGTAAAGGAACCCGAGCAAATGGCCCGGCGTGGTTTCCATGGGGTGAAACCAGTAGGTGTAGACCACGGCCCACGCGAAGTAATAGCCGTGGTAGCGAATGAGCCACTGACGCGCTGGCGCCAGCCATTTTCCGCCCACACCAAAGACGATACCCCGGCGCGGTGCCTCCATAATCAGTACGATGACCAGCAGGAAAATCACAGAAATCTGAGAGGAGAAAACCGACGTATCCTGCGCGAGGCCGTCATACCAAAAGGCGGTTTGAAGGTAGTGTAGGGCGACAAAAAAGCCGGTTCCGGCCAACCCGATCCAGTTGACCGGATGCATGATTCCACGGTTCCGTAAGGTGTCCCGGTTCTTAACCGCCCAGCGGATCAACCCCCAAAAGAACACCTGATGCGCCAGATAGAAGCCCCAGGCGGTGGCACGGGTCCAGAAACTCGGCTCGGGCAGTTTCCAGTAGTACCAAGCTGCACCTTGATCGGGCAGCAACTCGACCTGCCGCAGGATGGGGTTGAGCAAGAGAATTGAAAGCGTCGCAAGAACCGACAGGCCCACCGCAATCCAAAAGGTCATCCAAAGCGGCGAAAGTCGTTTCATGGTGGGGATCCTCAACCTTACAAATGTCTCAGCACTGAGTTAGATCGTCGCAGGGGGAGGGCTAGTGCCACAACCAATGAAATCGACGCCTCAGACCAGCAGACCGCGCGCTGCAACGGGCAACACATCCACAATCGTGTCCCCCCGCACCATGACCAGTTGATCCACCATGTTCACCACCACGCACACGTGGTTCGGTACGACGCGAACAATCTCGCCCACCGCTGGCCGGGGATCGCAGTCCGAAAGATCGAGAAAACCGTGCTCTTCGGCGAATTTGTGGATGCGGGCGTTGGGGTATTCCAGCAGCAGGCCGTAGCCGTCCAGCCCACCGGCGTCGCTGGTTAAGGTCTTGGATCCAGCATCGAGAATCCCGCGCGCGGCGCCGCCACGGCTGACCACGGTAGTATAAACATGCAAGGCGCAGTCGTTGAGCGACGCCATGCCCGCTGCCATCATCATGCGGTCGTTAAAGATGCAGGTTCCAGCGCGGTGCTCGGTCGCGCCAACGAGCTGGTCCATATTGACCATGTTCGGGGTTCCGCCGGTCGAGACGATGGTGGGCTGCAGACCCAGTTCGGCCAAACCCTGGTTCACGCGATTGAAGAACACCTGCGTCGCGGGCCAGCCGTCGATTGGGGGGTAGAACAGCAAACCAGCGAAGTTTAGCCACGGATCATTTTTGATCTGTGCGGCGAGCTGCAGGACTACAGCCGGGGTTTCGACGCCAGCGCGCTCTAGCCCCGTATCGCACTCAATCAGCACGTCAATGGGGCGCTCGGCGGCTTGGGCGGCGCTGGAGTAGGCATCCAAGCTGACGGGGTTATCGGCACAAACCTTGAGCGGCAACTGGCGTTGCAAGGCGGCAAGACGGCCAGAGCGCGCAGCACCAATGACGTTGGTTGCGATCAGAATATCGGTGATCCCTGCTGCGGCCATGACTTCGGCCTCACCGAGCTTTTGACAGGTGATGCCCGTGGCGCCAGCGTCCAACTGCATCTGCGCTAAAATGGGGGATTTGTGGGTTTTGATATGCGGGCGGTTTGCCACGCCAGCGGCATCGCAGAGCGCTTGGGCGCGTGCAATGTTGGTCTCAACCCGGTCCATGTCGATCACCATGCAAGGGGTTCCAAACTGCTCGGCAATCTGGCTTTTTAGCGTGTCCGACATGGGGCGTTTTTCCTTAACTGTACTGATCGGCCGGGATGATGGGCGGGGTGCTGTTGAGGGCATCGCGGGCAAAACCGGCGGCGGTTTGGTAGCGCTTCATAAAGGCGGTGCGCTCTTCTTCTGGAAGCACGGTGTTGATATCGTCAAATACACCGCCACAGCGCTCCTCAACCAACCCAAGCAGGCCAAAGGGACCATCGCCGCGATTGCGCAGAACCACGTCGTTGACCGGCCCGTTGAAGGCCTCGTCAAACGCCGTCAGCGCCGCGGGGGTCAAGCCGTGCTGGAGCAAGCAGGCACCGATGTTGCGGGCGTCAACGATGGCTTGGGAGGCCCCATTGGAGCCCGTGGGATACATGGGGTGTGCGGCATCCCCCAGCACGAGCGCAGAACCACTGGCCCACGTGCTGATCGGGTCACGGTCGATCATGGGGTTTTCATAGGCCACCGTGCCTTGGGAAATCAGCCCGGGCACGTCCAGCCAGTCGTATTTCATGTCGGTAAAATAGTGCAAAAAGTCGGTGATGGCGACTTCGCTGAACCAGCCCGTTTTCTGCCAGTCTTCCTCAGACACGTTCCGTATTTCTGCGATCCAGTTGATCAGCGACAGGCCATTTTCGTCCGGCTGGCTGATCGGGTAGATCACCAAGCGCCGGTCTTCGGTGCCCAAGCCCAAAAATGTGGAACCTGTCCGCGCAGCCTTGGCCCGTGTCACCCCGCGCCACATGATGGTGCCGCCCCAATGGATAGGCGGCTGGTCGGGGTGCATTTGCGCGCGAATGGCGGAGTGAATGCCGTCCGCGCCGATCAGCAGCTTTCCGGTATAAGACGCGCTTTCACCGCTGGGCCGGGTGTTGAAATGCGCGGTGATGGTGGCGTCGTCGTTCTGGGTAAAGCCCGTGCCTTGATGCCCGGTCAGAACCGCATCTGGGCCAAGGCGTTCGAGCACTTTGCGATAGAGCAGCATTTGCAGCTCACCACGATGGGCCGCGTATTGCGGCCATTTGTACCCGGCGAGCAACCCCCTTGGTTCCGCGTAAATGTCATTGCCATTAAGCCCCACCAGCGCCCATTCGCGCGATTGAATGCCGATGGCGTCCAGTTCCGCTTCGGTGATGCCAAGCGCCAACAGCTCACGCACGGCGTTGGGTTGGATGTTAATGCCAACCCCCAGCGGACGCGGTTCTTCAGCCGATTCAAACACGCGGCAAGGGATGCCAAGCTGGTGGAGCGTCAAGGCCGTTGAAAGCCCGGCAATACCACCGCCAACAATCAGGACAGATTGAGAAACGTCAGACATAGGAAATACTGTTTGCTCCGCTCAAGACCACGCTCATTCCCCCTAGTGTCACCATCCAGCCCTTACGCGCAAGGTGCTTTGCTGTAGCGGTGAAAGAGAAGGTGATAGAACGGTGGGAAAATTGCTATTGTCAGCCCCAATAGGGTGCAAGGGTCTAGTCGCAGAGGAAGCCGGGCGCGTGAGTATGACATTGGGAAGTTCGCTGGCATTACCATGCGGGGCAGTGCTGCCAAACCGGATGATAAAGGCCGCGATGACCGAAGGACTGGCCACACCGGATGGTCGGCCAACCCCAGAGCTCGAACGGCTCTATGGCCTGTGGTCTGATGGTGGGGCGGGGGCGCTGATCACGGGAAACGTGATGGTGTGCGCCGATCACCTTGAGCGGCCCGGAAACGTGATCATCGACCGTGTCCCAGACCCCGACATGGCCGCGCGGCTCAAGCGTTGGGCGGACGCAGGGACGCGGAATGGGAACCATTTGTGGGCGCAGATCAGTCACGGTGGACGGCAAACGCAATCCAACGTCAATCGGCGGCCAAAGTCTTCCTCGGACGTGAGGTTGCGGGTGCCCGGCGGCTTTTTTGCGCGGCCAACGCCGCTGGAGCTGTCGGAGATCACGGACTTGGTTGAGCGCTGGGCAACGGCGGCGAAGGCTGTTCAGGATGCCGGTTTTACGGGTGTGCAGATCCACGGGGCGCATGGCTATCTCATCAGCCAGTTTCTCTCTCCGCTGATCAATCAGCGCACAGACGGCTATGGCGGCAGTTTAGAGAACCGGGCGCGGTTCCTGCTGGAAATCGTCGCTGCGACGCGAGCGGCGGTTGGGCCATCGTTTCCGATTTCGGTCAAGCTAAACAGCGCGGATTTCCAAAAAGGCGGGTTTGAGTTTTCCGACAGCTTGCAGGTCGTCCAATGGCTCGAAGCGGCGTCGGTTGATCTCATCGAAATCTCCGGCGGCACCTATGAGCAGCCGCGTTTCTTAACGCTCGAAGGCATTGAGCCGGTGACCGATCAAAACGTCGCTGCCTCGACCGCGGCGCGAGAAGCATACTTCGTCGATTTTGGTACGGCGATGCAGGCGCATGTGAACATTCCGCTGATGGTCACAGGAGGGTTCCGGCGGCGGGATGCGATGGAGCAGGCTTTGCAGATGGGCGCAACCGATGCGATCGGCTTGGCGCGTCCGCTGTGCCTGATGACCGACGCGCCGAACGCGCTGCTCGATGGTGCTGAGGTCTTGCCGCGCTATGAAACCGGGTTGGGCTTGATCCCGTCTTGGCTGGGCTGGCTGCGGCGGTCCAATCTGGTCAAAACCATCGATGGCTTTTCCGGCACCTATTGGTTCTATCAACAAATCTGGCTGCTGGGGACACGCGGCGCGGCGAACGAGACGTTTTCGGTCTTTAAGGCCTTCATGATCGTTGATGGCCGAAACCGCGCCATCCAGCGCAAGCGGCGGCGATCGCGCTGAACCCTCTCCGCCTCCATTGATCTATGGACAGAAGTGTCCAACGCTGTTCTAGCTAAGGAACGCACAGGTTTAGAAGGGGGAGCGGCCGTTGAATTCGCATGATCGTGTGGTGATTTTGGTCGGTGGGCGACGGCCGACGGACAAAGGGCTGGATAGGCGTGAACCTGAGTTTAACGCATTGCTCTGTTCGCGGCTGGAAAATCGCTGGCCATGTCCATGATTAACCGAAATGGGGCGATGGAAGGCTCCGCAACCGTGATTTCAGCCTCAACTTGCGATCCCACCGGCAAGGCCATGCGCGCCAAGGGGGTCGCATGACGCGGCGCCGTCGCGGCGGGCGTCCAGCCTCGTCCGTTGGTCAGCCCGTGACGCGCGATGTCAATTATCGCCAATTGCGCAACCCGTTTCCCAGCATGGATGTCTTCTCCGCTGACGAGATCCAAAACATGCACGAAACCGCGCTGCGGATGCTGGAAGAGATGGGCATGAAAGTCCTGCTGCCCGAGGCGCGCAAGCTGTTTGCGGCGGGCGGCGCTAAGGTCGATGAAGGCGCGCAAATGGTCCACATTGGCCGCGAAATGGTCGAAGCTGCCTTGGCCACCGCCCCCAAATCGATTCCGTGCCGCGCCGGGGATCGAAAGCGCGATTTTGTGCTGGAATTGGGGTCGCTGGTGTTTCAGGCCGGCGCAGGCGCGCCCTATGCCACAGATTTAGAGCGTGGTCGCCGGGCGGGGTCTGCGGCCGATTACATCGATTACCTCAAGCTGACGCATCACTTTGATGTGCTGCAAATGATCTCGCCGCAGGTTGAACCCCAAGACGTGGACAATCACCTTCGTCACTACTTCACCACCCACGCCCAGATGACCCATACGGACAAATTTCCCTTCATCTTCTCCCGCGGGACGCCACAGGTGATGGATTGCTTCGAGATGATCCGCGATTTTCGTGGGCTGAGCGATGACGATTTCCGCGCTGGGCCGCACTGCTACACCATCATCAACACAAACTCGCCCCGCACGCTGGATATTCCAATGGCGCAAGGGCTGATCGACTTTGCCCGCTATGGGCAGATGTCGATTGTGACGCCGTTTACCCTGATGGGGGCGATGGCACCGATTACCGTGGCGGGATCGATCACACTCAGCCACGCCGAGGCGCTGGCCGCGATTGTGCTGACACAGCTCACCAACCCCGGTGCGCCCGTGTGCTACGGCACCTTTACCTCCAACGTCGATATCAAATCCGGCGCACCGGCGTTTGGCACACCAGCGCATTTTCAGGCGTCTTTGGCCGCTGGACAGCTCGCCCGGCACATTGGTTTGCCGTGGCGATCGGCGGCGGGTTCTGCGTCCAACGTGAACGACGTACAGGCGGCGAATGAGAACCAGATGGGGCTGTGGGGGTGTTTGATGGCCGGGGCGAGCGTCGTCATTCACGCTGCAGGCTGGATCGAAGGCGGCTTGACCGTCTCGTTCGAGAAACTGGTAACGGACGTTGAAGTGTTGAACATGATTGCGGAGTTGTGCGCTGGGGCACAGGCCGGAACCGACGAGATTGGCTATGCCAATGCCATTCAGGAAGTCGAGCCACAGGGGCACTTCTTTGCCTCTTCCCAGACCATGGCGCGCTACAATACGGAGTTCTATCAACCCATCGTCCATGACTACGCCAACTTCGGCACATGGACCGAGCGCGGCAGTATGGATGCCAATCATCGCGCAACAGCGGTCTGGAAGAACATCGTCAGCTCGGCCCAAGGCCCATCAGTGGACGGTGCCAGGGAGGAAGCGCTCAAGGCCTTCATCGATCGGCGCACGGCCCAAGGCGGCGCACCGCCCGAAAGCTGAGTTGGCTTTTTGGGTCAGCCGCTGGTCGTCGTGGCGGTTGAGCCGTTTGTCAGCGCGTTGAAAGACGAGCCTTGCGTCGCTTACAGCAAACCAGCCTCAAAGCTGGTTGATCGGCACCTTAAAGTACGCTGGACCACTGTCGTCTGCTTGCGGCAGGCTTCCCGCCTTCATGTTCACTTGCAAGGACGGAACGATCAGCTTGGGCATGGCCAGTTGCGCGTCTCGGGCCGTACGGAACTCGACGAACTCGGCCTTGGTTTTTCCGTTGCCCACGTGGATATTTTCGGTCCGCTCGTCGCGGACGGTGGTTTCCCAAGAAATCTCCCGACCACCGGGGCCATAGTCGTGGCACATGTACAGCCGCGTTTCATCCGGCAGGGCGAGGATGCGCTGGATCGAGTCATAGAGCTGCTCCGCCGAACCGCCGGGAAAGTCACAGCGCGCACTGCCGCCATCGGGCATGAACAGCGTATCGCCGACAAAAGCAGCGTCACCGATCAGGTGAACATTGCACGCCGGCGTGTGACCGGGCGTGTGCATGACCTGCGCGGTCATGCTGCCGATGGTGTAGGTATCGCCATCCTTGAACAGCCGATCAAACTGACTGCCATCGCGCTGAAACTCGGTGCCTTCATTGAAGATCTTGCCAAAGGTGTCTTGGATGACCGTAATCTGGTCGCCGATCCCTAGCGCGCCACCGAGCTGTTCTTGGATATAGGGCGCAGCAGAAAGATGGTCGGCGTGGACGTGGGTCTCGATGATCCATTCCAGCGTCAAATTTTTCGAGCGCACGTGTTCGATAATGGCGTCCGCGCTATCATGGCCAATGCGACCTGCGGCGTAGTCCAGATCCAAAACACTATCAATCACCGCGCAAGAGGCGCTGTTGGGGTCTTTCACCACGTAGCTGATGGTGCTGGACGCTTTGTCAAAGAACGCTGTGACCTCGGGGCGGACAGCGTTTGTTTGAGCTGTGGTCATAATGCGATCTCCTTTGCTTGGCCTTGGGCGGCCCGGGGGCGTAAAACCCGTTTCATTCGATTCATTCGGACGGAGGGCTGTCCGATAAGCTCATTGCACTGCGCAAGACTAAGCCAAAGACTTGAGAACCTGCAACTCTGACAAAAAAAGCAGGACGCCGCAGTTTGCGTCCCAACACCCTATATAACAACGAGCATTAATATGTCCATAGAAACGTTTGAGGAGCCGGGTCTTCTAAAGCGTCTCAAGGAAGGCTTCGGCAGACGCCAAGGTCTCGCTCTGCCGGTCTTCGGCCATCCGCGCCCACGTGCGGTACATCTGCGCCATGCGCGGGTTCTTGGCCAGCACGTCTCGGTTACGGTCCAGAAAGTGCCAGTACAGAGCGTTGAAGGGGCAGGCGTCTTTGCCCGTCTTGAGCTTCACCTGATAGGCGCATGACTTGCAGTAATCCGACATGCGGTTGATGTAGTTTCCACTGGCCGCATAGGGCTTGGAACCCAGAACCCCGCCATCGGCAAAAAGGGTCATGCCGATGGTATTGGGCACTTCCACCCATTCAAAGGCATCGGCGTACACGGCCAAATACCATTGGTGCACGGCTTGGGGGTCAAGGCCAGCGAGCAGCGCGAAGTTGCCGGTCACCATCAGGCGTTGGATGTGATGGGCATAGGCGTCTTCGCGGGTCTGCGTGATTGCTGCGCGCATGCACGCCATATCGGTCTCACCGGTCCAATAGAATTCGGGCAGGGGGCGTTTGGTATCGAAGAAGTTGCTGTCCACGTACTCTGGCATTTTCAGCCAATAGATCCCGCGCACAAACTCGCGCCAACCGATGATCTGCCGGATAAAGCCTTCCACCGCATTCAGGGGCGCATGACCGCTGAGGTACGCGTTTTCAGCACGGCGACACACGGCCAGCGGGTCCAACAAGCCAATGTTGAGGTACAGACCGATCAGCGAGTGGTACAGAAACTTCTCCCCCCGCACCATCGCGTCTTGAAAATCCCCAAACAGCGGCAAGGCGTCTTCGATGAAACGATCGACAGCAGCCTCGGCGTCTTCAACGGTGGTGCCAAACCAAAAGGGGTGAAGGTCGCCAAAATGGTGGCCAAAA
>Ga0115563_1003066_pt1 | contig 11967 bp, 10 predicted proteins | sample COGITO_mtgs_1105_2_FD_87198 | JGI IMG/M metagenome (GOLD analysis project Ga0115563, IMG submission 87198) | Pelagic marine microbial communities from North Sea - COGITO_mtgs_110519 | ecosystem: Environmental > Aquatic > Marine > Epipelagic | place: Germany:Helgoland, sampling site Kabeltonne...
ATGGGCGAATTTCTCTTATCAGAGAACCAGACATCAATTGCCTCAGCGGAGGACTTCCCCCAGTTCCAAAAAACATCAGGATACATCTCCTTCATTTGATGCACCAAAGGATTATGCGAATAGATATGATGAATCTGCCCCTGTTTACCATGTTGAATATCTATGACCTTAATCCCCATTTTTTTTGCCGCCACCACAAAAGGAAGAACCTCCAAATCATAGAAACAGACCACAAACAAGTGGCTTAAATTCAGTCGTTTCAAAATCATTTCCGCCACAGGCAGCATGCTTAGACAATCTTCCAGATCGCCAATACTTCGATCCAAAATTGCGCCTAAACCCATTTCAAGCAGGTTCTCTTTAAAACTAGACATCTCATTTTCATGCCAGGTAGATGGCTTGAAGTAATAATGCGCCAAAGCTTTAACGGCATCCATAGGGAGGAATGTCGCATCATGCAACATATCTAAACCTCGATCCTTGTCTGGGTGGATCTTCACGGTTTCGACATCCCGACTCACCAATTTGCGGACAGCCTCCACAAAGGGATCTAGATGCCTATTGTAGACTCTCCCGTCCACCTTTTCGCTATAGTAGGAAGTGCCAAATGACATAAACCCAATTCTGGGAGCCCCTACGTGCTGGTCAATGAGATTATTGAGTGAATTCGACACGCGTCTTTTAAAGACGAATCGCTTGATAAAGGAATCGGCAGGTGCAACACGACGGCGTGGTAAATCGACGTGTGAGTATCGCTGCTTTTTAAACCGCTCCAGTTCGTTGTAACGAATAAACGGCCATAGGTGCAATCCCTGAAACTGAATATTATTTAGAGATGGGAATTGATCCTGGAGTCGGACAAGCTGCGCGTGACTCTCTTTTATTTCCATGAATCCAAAATCGATTTGAACTCTTCCATATCCATGCCCTCAACTGTAGGCAAACTGACTCCAACCATAGATATTTCACTTGCTACTTCACTATGGGAAGCATACTCCTGATATATGGGCATGTCAGACAAAGGATAGAAGAAAGGTCGCAAGTCAACGTTGTGATTTCTAAAATGTTGAATTAAGCTATCGCGCTTTTCGGCGGAGGGCATCAATGCCGAAATCAACCAAATAGCCCGTTCTGTATTGGCTGCTGTAGATTGAAATTTAATATCGTATCCCGAAAACACTTTCTTATAAGCTTCTTCAAGTTCAGATCGCCACTTTCTAATGTCTTCGATCTTCTCTAATTGAGCACAACCAATAGCGGCTTGTAGGTTTGTCATTCGGAAATTAAATCCGACATGATCGTGCCAGTATCGCTTTTCCTTGCTCATTCCATGATCTCTCAGCACGCGCATTCTGTCATTAAGCGCCGCGTCATTCGTAGTTACCATACCGCCTTCGCCGCAGGTAATGATTTTATTTCCAAAGAATGAAAATGTAGCGGCGTGTCCAAGTCCACCAACGCGTTTCCCGTTGTATCTAGCCCCATGTGCCTCCGCGGCATCTTCTAAAACAAACAAGTCATTTGCTGACGCCAGCTCCATTATGGCCTCCATGTCGCAAGCTTGACCATAAATATGCACCGGGATAATCGCTTTTGTATTTGGAGTTATCGCTTTGGCTACTGCAGCCGGATCCATGCACCATGTTTCCTTTAACACATCCACAATAACGGGTGTCGCCCCACAATGGATAACGCTATTAATTGTTGCAGCAAACGTAAAATCAGGTACAATGACTTCATCACCAGGGCCTATTTCTTTTGCCTTAAGCGCGAGCTGAATAGCAACGGTACCGTTTGATACGGCAACACCATACTCCACTCCGCAATATTCCGCAAACTCGGCCTCAAACCGATTGATATACTCTCCTCGGCTACTAATCCAAGTGCTTAACACGGCGTCTGTCACATACTTCAACTCGTTGCCCTTTAAACTTGGCTCGGCGACAGGAATAAACTTTGTTTTATGCTCGTATCTGAAATAATCGACCAGCTGACCTTCGTCATTCAAAATCGGCACAATACGGATTAGCTTATTAATCTTCTTCAGAAGGTTTTCAATATCTTCTCCTTCACGGGCCGACACGAAGTCGCCTAAATGTGCTGCGGTAACCTTATCGTCCAACTGTATGCCTTTCAAGAAAAGCCGTCGAACGTCTCCATCGGTTAGTATACCAGCGAGTACATCGTCTTCACTGTTGAAAAAAGCGATTCCTGCTGGTTCATGGCCAATTGCCTCCAGCACATCGCGCATCGGGGTACCTATTTTGACGATTGAGTCAATCATAGCAGCGAATGTATAGCATTGTGGGTTTCGTGCACAGATTCTGCACCATCATAAACCTCTATTGTAATTGTCTTGCCCGTAAAATCGAAACGTGAAAGCGATTTGTATAAATCGCTGCCTTTTTCCAGGCCATTATTTGAATCCGATTGTCCGTCGTTGTCGCTAATATGAACATAGCTACTTAGCGGAAATAGAGCATCTAGTTCACGATCAAAGTCTAATCCCAAAGCACAACAACTCACTTTTAGATGCGCTACATCTAGCAGCAAATTGAGATCGATTTTTTTGGCCATTTCAAAATAGTCTACAGAAGAGGTAAGAAAAAAGGGATTCTCTCCTTTAAAATTCTCAAGGTTGAATGGTGCGATCACGTTGTTTTCAATGTAAATCTTTGGGCTCGATTCTGCAGTTAACAGTCGTATGTTTTCTAGGAAAAATTCCATTGCCTCATCCCTATTGAACAAGGCTTTTCGATCGATCGACTTACCAATTTGATTTACCGGAATATTAATCAGGAATCCCGCATGAATTCCAAATTTATCACAGCCCAATTCCGAGCTTATTCGTAACGCATTCGCCGCATGATTCATGCTTAAACTGGCGGTTTCACCATCCAACGAAGCAAGGTTCAAAACGAATGGAGTTGGCGGTGGAGGAAAGTAATTGTGCAGCAATAGATTCTTGCCTTTTTTCCGAGCTTCTTTCAAGTGCTGTTCGAGTTCAGGGTATGGATTGGTACCTCCAGATAGTTCAACATTGTCATATCCCAAGTCACCAATTTTCTCTATCGATTCACCAATTGTTTTTGCCTTGACGCACGCGGATGAAATGTAAATCATGCAGATAAAAATTGATCTCTATATGTCTCCAATTCTTCCAGGTTCCCGATCTCAACTTCTCCCTCATCAAAGACAAATTTTGCGTTTGCAAAAGGGGGGAAATACATCCCCTTGAAATAGTTCTGCCCTTCGACAAAAGTCATGTCCTTTGCCACTCTTACACCATCAAAAGGCACGGCTCTTGAGTAATATCGTGCCGTTTCATCATTGGACTGAGCCTGCCCAGGGTCACCTGAAATCAAGAGCTCGAGGGCACTTTCAAAGTGCTTGATAAAGTGAGACACTAGTTTGTGGTATAGCGAAAAGGCGGTATCTGTATCGCGAATTTCTACATCCTTTTGAAAAAGGATATTGCCTGTATCGATTCCCGGGTCAATTTTATGAAAAGTAATACCCGTTTTTGGTTCGCCATTGATAATGGCCCAAGCCCCCGAGAAGCAACCTCGATAGTCTGGTAAAAGAGAGGGATGACAATTTAATGAGCCTTGAACCAGCTCGAGGATTTCGTTCCGAATAATATTTCGGTAATAAACCGAGAGTAAAAAATCAGGCTTAAACGCTGCCACTCGGTCAGCATGCTTATTGATTGATCCAAGGTGATACTCAACACCTACAGCATCTAAATAATTCAAAAAAACCACGTTGTCTTTGGCGGAATGCGTAAAAACCAACACCTCTGCCGGCGTTACATCACCTCTGGATACTAATTGATTGTAGCATTCAAATCCAGCACGACCAAATCCGCAAAAAACGATTCTCATTAGTCGATTTCGATGATTTCGTTCATTTGAAAACTACGCGACGCCGTCTTTCCAACGATTTCTCTGTAGTAGATTGGGCTTATCCCAACACCCCCTGTGCGCTTGGCAGCAAGATTATCTAAAGAGAACAATTCACCTTTTTCAATCTTGGATTTAGCGACGAGACACTTTTGAAGTGAGGCTCTAGTTTGCGTTTCGGAAATGGTAGGAATTTTCTCCTTTTTTCCCATGTAGCGCTCAATTTTCCGAATCTCGACCACAAGTTCTGCAAGTTCTTTTGGATCAAGCGATGCACGATGATCTGGCCCTTCTTGAGACTTGTCTAAAGTAAAATGCTTTTCGACCACTTTTACTCCCATTGGCACTGAATATGGCGCTGCGCCCACCCCAACTGAATGATCTGAATAGCCTAAAACCACGTCAAAATTCTTCTTAAAAGTGATCAACGTATTGAGGTTAGCCTCTTCATCCACTATTGGATAATTCGCCGTGCATGCTAATAAAACAACATCCTTGTTGTGCGGATAGATTTCCTTCAAGGCCAGCTCTACTTCACTTAAGTAGGACATTCCTGTGGAAAGGAAGATCGGCTTGCCCTTCTTCGCCACCCGGGCTAAGAACGGAAGGTTGGTAAGATCAGTTGATGCAATCTTATAGGCATCGAGGTCTAGCGCATCAATTTCCTCTAGGCTTTTTTCTTCAAATGGGGTGGTTAAAAACACGATCCCTTTTTCCTTGCACCTTTGCTTGAGTTGTTGATTTTGATCGATTGTAACCTCAAGTCTTCGCAACATATCGTGTTGTGACTCAGAAGCTTCCGTGGTTTTCAATTGGTATGGGGCCTTGTTTATCGCCTCCAATATGAGCTGGTCCGCCTTGAATGTTTGAAATTTCACAGCATCCGCCCCCGCATTCGCGGCAACATCAATTAATTGAAATGCGATATCCATGTCTCCGCCATGGTTCACACCTGCTTCCGCTATAATAAAGACAGGAGAGTCTTCATTTATGACTTTACTTCCGACTGAAAATTGACGATTAAAATTCATTCTTTATTGGTTGAGGCGTTATAGCGCCAAAGTTACCAAAGCCATCCTCTAGATTCACATGAAATCATCAATTTTCAATCGATGGCTGATTCGCTCTTTGATCAATATCCTCGCTCAGCTTTTTGGTGAATAAACGTCCAAACTTTTTATTCAGGTGATGCAGATCGTTGGTGACATAGACGTCGGATTCCTTTGCGTAATTCAAATAATCGATGCCCGCAGCATTGGCCATTGTTTCCATTAGCGAATCAAATTCTGGACAATAGCCATGCTCCAATTTCAACATTTCGGGAGATACGGAAAACCGAACAAGGTGCACGTTTTTAATGGGCCGCAATGTCGTTAACAGCTCCTGAAACGCCGCGATCCTAACCTGAGAAAGCCCCTTAGTTTGAAACACCTTTTGATAGTTTGATTTCGCCTTATCAATTGTCACCTGCCTCGCTATTGGATCTACATGTGCATCTCCGCCAACCTCAAGCCATCCATCTTCGTGCAAGTTGTATTTACTCGGTTCAGCCCAAAGCTTAATCAGTGGCCCATCGAAGGAGGTAAACAAGTATTCTAAGTTGGGATCATTATTAAAGAAGTGCATCCTATCCAAGTGCTTTCCCTTTTCTGCAAAAAGCGCATCATCCTGCAAGGGGTTTTCAACTGTATCAAAGGAAAATGTCAGCGGGTTCACCTCGACAATTACGTCCCCAGCTGATGTCATTTCAAGTTTTTCAAAAATCGCACGATTGTAAACTTCACCGTATGGTGAATTTGCCATGGTAAACGCAAAATTCGAGATCGGCCTTGGCCATTCCTCTGGCACAAAACCTTGTGCTGCACGTGAAGAACCGATCACCAAGCTATTTGCTTTGGGCGTGGTAAATCGTGTATAAAACTCATCCACTCTATTCTTTGGAACGGACAACACCGATACGATTACAAAAATTGCAACCACCATGCAGAACGACCCAAGTTTTAATAGAAATTTCACCATCAGAATTGGAAGTAAATAAATTCCATGCTATTGAATTTTCCAAAGAAGAGTATTACCATGGTCACCAAATAGTAGATTGAATATCGAACCCAACTCGGCAATGTTTTGACATCTAACACAAATGATTTGTTTCGCTGAAGAAGCTCGACACTCAACAGAATCAGGATCAACAGTATTATCCATTTACTTTCCAGCAATCGCATTAAACCTGCATCATCGCCATAGGCGAACAGTGGTCTAAAGATCAATCCTTGAGTGTATTGCAAAGCGACATCAATGGACTCTGCTCTAAAAAAGACCCAAGCAACGGTAACTAAAAGGAAGGTAATGCCCCATCCTATGAAGCGCACCCCCACTAGATATACGTTTCCCGATGTTGGTGGCAGAATCGATCTCAATCTCTCGATACCGAATTCGATAACATAGAGCGACCAATGAATTGTCCCCCAGACTAAGAATGTCCAATTTGCCCCATGCCAAAACCCACTTATAAAAAACGTCAAAAAGAGGTTTCTAAAGTGCTTCCACAACCCCTCCCGATTACCTCCAAGTGGAATATAAACGTAGTCCCGAAACCAAGTAGATAAGGATATATGCCAGCGCCTCCAAAAATCTGAAATGTTTGTAGACAGATATGGGTATCGAAAATTTGTCATTAAGTCAAAGCCGAACAGCTTTGCGACACCTATTGCAATGTATGAGTACCCTGCAAAATCCCCATATATCTGAAACGCAAAAAGCAACGCTCCGAAGTACAACGAAGTGCCTGAAACCGCGTCATAGGTGTCGAATATTTCATTTACAATAATTGCTGCGTTATCGGCAATAACAAGTTTCATAAAAAACCCCCAGAGCATGTACCGGAGGCCCTCTGAAGCTACTTGGGCATCAAATCGTTTTTCCGTTGAAAATTGGGGCAGTAGATGCGCGGCTCTTTCAATGGGACCAGCCACCAATTGTGGAAAAAAGGTGACGTATGACGCAAACGAAATCAAGTTGGACTCAGGTTCCAATCGATTTCGATAAATATCAATCGTGTAGCTTAATGTCTGAAATGTATAGAAGCTAATACCAACGGGCAGGAGAATTTCAAGCGTGTGGATATTCGGTTGTAATCCGGCTGAACTCAGCACCGATGCAAAACTTTCGATGAAGAAGTTGAAATACTTAAAGAAGGCAAGTGCCCCCAAATTAAACCCTAAGCTCAGCGCGAACAGGAAGCCTCTGTGCCTTGAATTGGTTGAAGCGTAGATGGCTCCACCTATGAAGAAATCGAGCAGGGCGCTACCTAGAATCAAACCTAAGAAACGCCAGTCCTACCAACCATAGAAGACTAAGCTTGATAGAAGTATGAGTCCGTTTCGCCATTTAATTTCCTTTGCATTTATTGCCCAATACAGTAAAAAGACTGCGGGTAAAAACAACGCAAAGGCCAGTGAATTAAATAGCACAACTACTCAATATCAGATACCGTTATGTTATCAAATTTCGCTCTTGCCACCTTCAGTTTTTGACCTTCGATTTTACCAAATTCTTTTGGCGGCAACCCTGGTTCAACATTTCGAATAAACAGCACATCGTTTCTGGTGATCGTTTCTCCTTCTTTTAGCTCTCTTGCCGCAACAACTCCCTTCTTCTGAAACTTTCTGTATTTCAAGTCGCTGGCAGAAAAAGGTCTTTCCAACTTTGAACCAAGCGCTTGATACGCCGCATCAATTCGACTCACAAACGCCTTCAACTCCTCAGGCTCAAGGGCTGCCTGATAGTCTATCCCTTTATCGGCACGGCAAAGGGTAATGTGCTTTTCAATTACACCGACTCCTTTAGCCACTGCCAAAAGGTCAACGACCTTAGCAAAGCTGTTTTCACCATCGGTATGATCGGCGTATCCAATGGTATATTCAGGAAAATGTTCCATCAGAAACTCCAACCTATTTATATGTAGATCTTGAACCGCTGTAGGAAAATTCTGGACGCCATGCATCAAAACAATATCCTTTGCACCATTGGATTTCAGGAACTCTAAGCCCTCATTAATTTCATCCAGTGTTGAGGCACCAGTACCGAGTGTCAGTGGAATTCCCGATTTGGCCACAGCGGCGAGCACGTCTGGATTAGACAAATCTGCTGAATTCAGTTTTATGCCATCACATTTTGTTTCTACAGCAAGTGCCACGCTTGGAACATCATATGTGCAGGTGAAAACATCGATTTCAAATTTTCGAGCATAAGAAACAATCTCTTTCCATTGCTCCACAGAAAACTCAATTGATTTGATGACATCGAATGCCTCGTGAAAAGGCGTTACCGTTTCTTCAGCGACTAAAAACTGCAGCTGAACTGCATCAGCTCCAGCGTCAACTGAAGCTTTAATTAACTGCTTTGCCTCATCAATGTTGCCATTGTGCGCACACGCCATTTCGGCGATTACATATGGTTTAAGTTGATTTCCAATTTCCCTATTTCTAATCTCCATGTGACTAATTAATTTTTCTCGACAAGTAATAACCGATTTTAATAAACGGTTTTTCAATAAGACTGAACATGACAAAGCTGACGAAGTAAACTGCGAAAAACGCAATAAAAAACTTCATTTCGGAGCGAACGTTCAAGTTAGTATTGATAAATTCAAAAACCAACATATGCAAAAGATAGAAAGAGAATCCAAACAAACCAATTCGCTTTAGTAGTCCAATATTTAACAACCTCCCAGCAGGATTGCCGTATTCTAAACTAATAATGAAAGGCATAAACCCGACTACAAAAAACAGGCTTAAATATTTGAGCTTATAGAATGGCTGATTCATTCCCAGGAAGTTTTCCGACACAAGCATCAGCGTTAGCACCAGTGTCATGATGAAGAGGATAGAAGAAAAGTTCATGAATTTTTTCGAACTAAAAAATTTCTTGAACGACCTAGAAACAAAGAGAAACATAAAACTCCCTAGAAAGACATCCAAATAGTTTCCATTGTTGCGCGCGTTGGTGCTTATGTATTTGAGAAAATCAGTTTTCACGGGAAATCCCACATTTTTTGAGACATACAACGCGAAGTTTACCATAACAATACCCGCACAGAGCGTGAATACCACTTTTGGCCACTTCTGAAAACAAAGAAGGAGAAATGGAACAATTAGGTAGAACTGCTCTTCAGCAACCACCGACCAAAAAACACCATCACCACGATAAAAAACAAAGTGCTGTATCGTGGACAATAATCCTGGTGTAATGAACAGGTATTTTGGATTGTAATGATCAAAAACGTTTTGAATCACCAATACAATTATCAGCACGCTAAAGTAAAGCGGCCAAATCCTGAATATTCTTTTGACAAAAAATCGCTTTATTTCAACTTTTCCAATATTAGAGTCCAGCAGACGGGAACCCAACAAATAAGCCGATAAACAAAAAAAGAGGTACACACCAACATGTCCAATTCCTTGGAAATTTAAGGCCGGGTGTAACATCATACCTCTGCCCGAGGTGTGCGATAAGAATACCAACAAAACCGCAATCCCTCTTAATCCGTCCAATGGACCGAATCTTACAGGAAGCCTTTCTTGAATGGATCTAAACAAAGGCATGGGTCATAAACCTATTTAACTGCGGCAATTGCATGGTTAACACATTCAATTTCGCTGACAGATAGATTCTTCATTGGAGATCTCTCCCACGCCGGCATCAACCCCATCAAATTCAGCGCAGATTTAAGATGCGGATGCCACCCGATAGGTGAGACTTTTTCGAAGTATTTTAATTCGATGTCTTCCACAATTTTCCGAGCCTCTTCCTTTTGGCCGTTTTGTAAATAGCGGAAAAAATCCAGTTCAATTTGAGGGAAAAAGTTCCCCAATCCTCCTAGATAAGCCATGGCACCTCGCTCGAAATCACGATAATAATATCGGCTCATGCCGCCTCCTGCACCAATGATAATTGCCTTATCGGCTAGATTATCAAGTAACATGTTACTGTACTCTGGGTCCAATGCTTCTTCTTTTAAACCGACAATTCGCTCATATGACAAGAGTTTCGTAAGTAACTCAAGTCCATATTGCTTGGTTCCCGGTCCCGTCCCATTTCTTCGTGGCATCTCGTGCAGAAGAATATCAATATCTGTAGCGGCATGCAATTTTTCAAAGAATGGCAAGGTGTGTTCATCGCCATAATCACGCTCTGGAAAATAGACCAGAAAGAAATCTGCTCCAATTTCCATTGCATGTTGTGCAAACTCAATCGCATGCTGCGTAGAACCCGTAGGCGGATTTGCCACAATGCTCTTGCACTTTCCTGCGCACGCTTTTACTACGGTTTCGTTTACCTTTTTACACTCATCCCAAGAGAGTAAATTATATCGAGAAGTACCCACTGTTGTCATCACGGTCTCTACTCCATTATCGACTAAAAAAGTAACATATCTAGACAGCTCTTCATAGGCTACTGATTCATCTTCATTGAACGGAACCGGCAATGGGATTACTGGTCCGGTAATTTTATCTAATCGGTTATTCATCATTCTGTGAGATATAATTTTTTTTGTGCTATGATTTCTGCGAGCTCGAATTGCCAAGGATAGTCGATGTCAAATGACCTTACCGCAGGCATATCGTAACATATCATTTCATCGTTAAAAAAGGACTCCTTCTTTAAAAAGGCATCAACGTTTGCAAGGTATATTGCCCCATTCGGGTGATAGGTTGTTTTGATGTCTTGACTTCGCGTAACCTGATATCCATTTTCAAATACTGGTTTCATTATAGGAGACTCTTCTATCGGCTCGAGGGCCAATTGAATAGGGAAGTCATAGGCTGTCGTTCCGATAAGAAATTCTTCAGATCTTGATTCAAAAAGCGCAATCGCCTTTTGAATATCGCTCGGCTGTCGGAATGGACACGTTGGAAGCAATGCACAGACTTCGTCAAAAACTCCTTGGTTCTCGGGTCGATTCAGAAACTCATAAACCACTTGAACTTTGGTGACCGTATCGCCCGCCATCGTTTGCGGTCTTCGATCCACTTCCACACCCTCCTTTTCTGCTAACTGAGCAATTTCCTCGTCTTCAGTGGAAACAATGACCCGATCAAAACAGGCGCTTTCCACTGCGGCTCGAATGGTATATGAAAGCAGGGGAATACCATTTAGCGGTAATATATTTTTTCGCGGAACACGTTTTGAACCGCCTCTTGCAGGAATAATTGCTACTCTCAAATTTTCTTATATAAATTAATTAAGCCCAATATCGATTACTTAAACAGGCGCTTTATCATACCGGCGCCTTTTGAGTTTTTTGCCGAATTAGCATAATATGCCTCCAACATTTCGACCTCTAATCTCTTTCCTAAATAATGTTGGAATTGAGAAACATCATTCTTAAACAACAATTCGCAAAACTCGGTGTATAACGCTGGGCTCAACTGCTCAAACAACAGTTTTATTGAATCCAAACCATGTGTCCTTTCCGTTACCGTAAATGACTCGCAAATCAACAACAGCGACTTATAGTAGTCGCGACTTTTTTCCGACTTGTAATTTGGGTCCTGAAGTAAATCAGTTTTTAATAGCGTAAAATCATCCAATCTTCCCATGGAAAAAGATATCAGGCATTTCAACGGTTTCAAATAAATTTCGAACCCTGAACCATTAAAAGAAGAAATTATACTCAGCATTTTTTCAGCATCTAGCTCATCTTGAAGATCTTTAATGGAATCTAAGAAACTCTTCTCCAAATCAGAAAGGCTATTGGATGTGAATTTTTCAATTAGTTCTGAAACCGTATCGGTAAATCCAAATTGGATTAAATACGTCAATGCATCGAAATGTCGTTCATTGAAAGCGGGATTATCGTCGGTCTTCTTTGATAGGACCATTTCGTAAGCAACCGAGTTAAAAAGGGAAGCCTGAACCCGCCGAAAAGGCTTAAAACTAACCAACTTGAAGCGACTATAGTTATACTCACTTCCCTGCGAAATACCAGCTTTACCATGCGAATTAATTGATACAAAGACGCCCTCATCGCTCAACCGGTCATTTACCCAGCTCACGTATGCCA
>Ga0115563_1003073_pt1 | contig 11953 bp, 8 predicted proteins | sample COGITO_mtgs_1105_2_FD_87198 | JGI IMG/M metagenome (GOLD analysis project Ga0115563, IMG submission 87198) | Pelagic marine microbial communities from North Sea - COGITO_mtgs_110519 | ecosystem: Environmental > Aquatic > Marine > Epipelagic | place: Germany:Helgoland, sampling site Kabeltonne...
TGTTCTTCTCATTTTTAATAAAATTTAAGGATCAAACCCATTAAAAGTTCCATTGAAAACAATGAAAATCATGGTCAAAAAAAGAATTGAATTTTCAAAAATTATTCTAGGAGATAATATTTAAGTTTTTAATACCTTTTTCACTCCTTTTTTCATTGAAAACAACAGCTTGTTACTTGGTGCATTTTAGTATCCTTAAAATCAATGAACTTTTAGCATTGGTTGTATTGAAAACCTTGCATAGTATCATCAAGTGGCCTATTGATTTTACTGAGGTTTTCCTTTGGTTGTATCTGCTTATCATTTTTAATAAAATTTAGGGAGCAAACCCATTGAAAGTTTCATTGAAAACAATGAAAATAATTGTCAAGAAAAGAATTTAATTTTTCAAAATTATTCTAGGAGATAATATTTAAGTTTTTAATAACTTTTTTACATTGAAAATAAGCGTTTGTTCCTTTGTGAATTTGAGCATCCTTAAAATCGACTAAAGTCAATGAATTTTAAGCATAGGTTTCATTGAAAACCTTGCATATTATCGCCAAGTGGCATACTGATTTTACTAGGGTTTTCCTTTGGTTGTATGTTCTTATTATTTTTTGATGATTTTTAATAAAATTTAAGGATCAATACCATTGAAAGCTCCATTGAAAACAATGAAAATCATTGTCGAAAAAAGAATTTTATTTTATTATGATAGAAAAGAATATTTTTTAAAGAACTATTTCCTAACTTAGTAAAAAAATTGCTAAAATCTTTAATTCATTTATAATTAAAAGGTTTTAAACACAAACAGCTTTCATTAAACGATTTTAAAACAGCCTATATAATACCATATAGTAATGTTTTAGCATATAATGCTATCTCGTAAAAAGAAATGCTAATCGAGAACAAAAGTTCCTGTTATTCGGAAATGAATACCCGTAAACGAGAACTTTGTGCTCCATATAACCAGTTGTAGGTAATTAAAATGAAGAGCAAAATAAACCCAATAACGAAAGAATTAACCTTTGATGAATGGAATGACCTATCATTCGAATCAAAAAGGGACATTTGGAATCATCACTGGAATCCATACGAACCAAAAATTGGAGAGAAAACAAAGCTAGCTATTGTCGAAAAGTTCACTAATGATTTAAATGAAGATTTCGAGCAAATTGGAATTGGTTCTTTTGGATGGACAGTGTATATGCTTTTTGTGATCGTAAAAGATTCAAAAGTTAGAACCCCAAAAGTATTTTCTGATGTTCCAGTCAATAAAGGTGTTATTCTCGAATATCTCGACGCTCATAAAGCAAAAGTGAAATTCGAATATGGCGGAACAGTTGAATTTGATTTGACTGATAAAATAAAAATAAAATAACTACCTACAACAAGGTGTATAGCCAATAGGGCTTGTAGTAATAAATTGAAAGTCCTGTTCTTTGAGCAGGCAACGCCAAAACAAAGTTTTGACGTTTAACAAAAGAAAATTAAAAGTAAAAACGTTTGTTTTGGCTTAGTGGTAACTCGAAAGTTAAGAGCTTCGAATCTGCCCTACTGTCCATACACAGAACGTTGTGTACAATTAAAAAAACCAAAAAAATGAATAAAAATTAATGGATGGATATTTATACTTTGTAATTGCTTTATTAATAATTTTAGCACTTAGATCATTTAAAACTACTAGAAACTTTTTATCCCAATATCTATCTGAATTTTTAACTGCCATTGGAGCGATTGGGTTAACCGTAATTGATATACAATCAGGCAGTGATAAAATTTTTATTGGAACAAATTCATGGAATGATGTTTGGGCTTTCTTATTATTCATTTTTGGACTTATATTATTCTGTGCTATAATTATCGGAGCTAAAAGAAACTTACATAATAGAACTGTTCAAGGAGAAATAAATAAAAATTTAGAACTAAAAAAATCAATAAAGACTTATCAAGAAGAATATTATAAATTATGTAGTAATAATATTCTTCATTTATTTGAATCATTCTACACGACAGGTGGTGAAAGAATAAGTATTTATAAACATCAAGGTGATCATTTTACTTTATTAGGAAGATGTTCAAAGAATTCCGCTTATAATAAAAGTACGAATTATAAGTATCGTGATAATGAAGGATTAATTGGAAAAGGTTGGGATGATAATGAAGTTATTGTATTTGATTCACCAAAATGGGTAGGAAAAGGAAATGAATACAAAGCCTTTATGAAAACAAAATGTAACATTACTGATAGAAGGCTAAAAAAAATACGAATGAAAAGTCGTTCATTATTTATAAAAACTATCAATGATAATAATACTGCCTCAAATCCTGATGGTATAATAGTATTTGAATCTATGAATCCGACAAAAACAACAAGTGAAGAATGTAATCAGTTAATAAATAAAAATGAAAAAGCTTTGTTGACTTTATTAAAAAATATGAAAAATTTAACTAACAAAACAGAATAACTGTACACAACACCGTGTAAAAAAAATTGCTGGTAAAAGCCAATTTACGAAAGTCCTCGAGGACTTTCTATCTGTGTTTTATTTGCTAACTTTATTCCTTACACAAACACGTTGTATGCAATTAAAAAACAAAGAATAATTAATGAAATATTTATCAACTTCGGCATTAGCTAAAGAAAGAGAAATCGATTCTAAAGATTTATTTAATCAACTTAAAAATAATGGATGGATATATAAGAAAGAAGGTATTTGGGTAATTACAAAAGAAGGAAAAATTGCTGGTGGAGATACAAAATACAACCCTAAATTTGGAGATTATGTAGTATGGCCATTCAATCTTGATATACACAAAAAAATAAACAAATCTGACAAAATAAACTCGTCAACAATAGGAAAAGACTTTGATATTTCTGCACAGAAAATAAATACAATTTTAGCAGAATTAGGTTGGATTGAAAAATCAAATATTGGAGGTTGGAATGTAACCAAATTTGGCTCTAAAAATGGTGGAATTGAAATGGAAGCTAAAAATGGTTCTCCTTATGTCATTTGGGATAAAAGTATTTTAAAAAGTAAGAGCTTTATTGATTCTGTAAATGTTGCTACTGGAATTAATTATGAAGAAAACAATTCATCTTCACAAGATAATTTTACTGATATAGACGAATTCAGAAAAAAATATGAAGCTAAATATAGAACACAAGATGGTCATAGAGTTAGAAGTCGCGCAGAAGCAATGATTGATGATTATTTATACCGAAACGGAATTGCACATGCTTATGAACGAAGACTTCCAGGCATTGACGAAGATGTACTTTCAGATTTCTACATTCTTAAAGGCAACGTTTTTATTGAATTTTGGGGAATGGAAGAAAATGAAAAGTATGCTGAACGTAAAAAAAAGAAATTAGAAATTTATGCACGTGAAGGATTTAGTTTAATTGAAATGAACGATAATGATATCCAAAGCATTGATGATATATTACCTAGAAAATTGAAAAAATATGGGATTAATATTTCCTAAAAAAACTGCATACAACAACGTGTATAATTAATTGCTACAGTTGGTTAAGAGGAAGAGTTTCTTTCTTTTCGTATATTTCACTAATCGAAAAATTCTAAACTGAATTTTCCGCAACTAACCATACACGAACACGTTGTATACCATTGAAAAAAGAAAAGCCCATCGCATGTTCAAGCTCTTCCCAGCCGCCACCCAAATTGAATGATTATTTTAATACTCATTTAATGAGATAATCGAAAAACTTTATTATTTTAGTGGACTGAATTAAAAGATTCAAAAAAATGAACCGAATAAAAGAGGTTTTAGAACAAAAAGGAATCAAGCAAATCTGGTTATCGGAACAGTTAGGAAAAAGCTATAATATGGTTAATTCTTACGCTCAAAATAGACGCCAGCCAAGTGTTGAAGACCTTTATAAGATTGCTAAAATATTAAATATTAGTGTAAAAGAACTATTAGTAGAGCATGAGTAAAAAATTAACATTTATCGATTTATTTGCTGGTTGTGGGGGGTTAAGCGAGGGGTTCTACAAACAAGGGTTTCATGGGTTAACGCATGTTGAATATGATCATTATGCTTGTGAAAGTCTTCGTACACGAACGAAATATTATGGGTATTCTGAAGATAAAGTAAGTGTCCTTGAAAAAGACATTACAGATGAAGATATAATTAAACAAATTGAATTAGAAGTCTCAAACAAATCTGTTGATCTATTGATTGGTGGACCACCATGTCAGAGCTTCTCCTCTCTCGGAAGAGCGAAAGATGAAAATGGGATGAAGAATGATCCAAGAAATTATCTTTTTGAAAGCTATGAAAAAATCTTAAATCATTTCAAACCTAAAATATTTGTCTTTGAAAATGTAACAGGTTTGTTATCTGCAAAACTTGGAAAAGAGAAAACGGTTAATATCATTCTAAAAAAGCTTGGTAAGGATTATAAGTTAATTAAAGACCCAAATAATATGGTTTTAAACTCTTGTGATTATGGTGTACCGCAAGTGAGAAAAAGAATAATATTGATTGGTGTACGAAAAGATATTGAAATTGAACCAACTGAAATCTATAATAATATTATAAAAACGCATTATAGACCAGAATCTTCTGATAAAGAAAGGAATAAAAAGAGAAAATATGTAACTGTTAAAGAAGCTATTTCAGACCTTCCATCAATAAAGCCTGGTGAAGGTGAAAAAGTAATTGAACACAGTATTAATTCATGGAATGACTATTTGTTAAAAGTAAGGTCTAAAAATGAAACTACTTTGTTAGACCATGTATCCAGAACGCACAACGAAAAAGACCGCAAAAGGTATTATGAAATGAGTAAAAATAAATGGACTTTCACAGAGCTATTAGAAAAAAAGCCATCCCTAAATCATATTAAACAAAGAGTATTTAACAACAGTTATGTTGTTCAATTTTGGGATAAACCTGCTAGAACAATTATTGCTCATTTATACAAAGATGGTAATCAGTTTATACATCCTGATTGTAAACAGGAAAGAACAATAACACCTCGAGAAGCAGCAAGACTTCAATCCTTCCCGGATGACTTTGTGTTTGAAGGCCCGAGAACACAACAATATAAACAAATTGGAAATGCTGTTCCGCCTTTGATGGCAGAAGCGATTGCAAGAAGTATTAAAAAAGTATTAGCAAAGTTTTAAGATGTTTAGATATATAAATAAAATAGAAAACACTAGAGAAAAAAAGTTTTTCATTGAAAAAGCTAATCTGTTTATTAAGCTTATAAATGTTTTTGCTCAAAAAAACAATCTCGTTGCTTCTGGAGTAAATTCAGGTGTATATGGAGATACTATAAAAAGATTAAAGGAGCTTGAAATATTCGAATCAAATTCAGAAGATGAGCAAAAGAAATTACTAAAAGTTCTAAAAGAACCTCTTTATAGCGAATTCATTTCAGCGGTCAACTATAACCTAAAGCACCATATATTGATTGGAGATTTACTTAACAATATAGACCCTAGAAAAAGGAAGATTATTCAAGAAAAATCTAAAAAAAAGACAGGACCAAAAACTATTGATTTTTTCTGTGGTGCTGGTGGTTTAAGCCTTGGGTTTAGTCAAGAAGGATTTCAGATTGATTTAGCCAATGATTATGAAGATGTTTGCATTGAAACATTTAAATATAATCATCCTGAAGTGCCAGATAACAGAGTTATTCTAGGTGATATAAGAGAGATAGTAGATAATTTAGAAAACTACATTGTCAATGATATCGATGTTGTTATCGGTGGACCACCTTGTCAAGGTTTTAGTTCTGCAAATCAACAAAGAATAATAGACGATCCAAGGAATGAATTGTATAAGTATTACCTAAAGGCAATAGAAAAAATCACCCCTAAGATTGTGGTAATGGAAAATGTAAAAGGTATGCTTCCATATGCCCTTCAAGTAGTTGAGGACTATAAAAATATTAGTGTAAAAAAAGGGAACAAAACATATTCGTACTCAGTTGATTATAAAGTTTTAGTTTCGAGTGATTTTGGGGTGGCACAAAAAAGACAACGCTTAATTTTCATCGCTATAAGAAATGATATTTCTGAAAAAAGAAAAATAACTCCTTCAGACATTATTGAAGAAATTGAAAGTGGTTATCGAAAAAATAGAGACCATGTATTAAGAGATGCGCTTGAATTTATAAAACCACTTGATGCTCCTCGCATTAAGAATATGACGGAAGTTGATGATGAAATTACCGGTAAAAAGGTAGATGTGAATCAATTTGAAGGTAATGAAAGCTCTTATCTGAAGCTGATCAATGAAGGGCGTAAAATTGATTATGTTTTCAATCATAAAGCCAGATACACCAATGATATTAATTACGAGATCTATGGTACTTTGGAGCAAGGAGAAGATGGTACTAGTGAAAAAATAAAACATGTTATGCCCTATAAGCATCGCAACCATATATTTAAGGATAAATATTTTAAACTGGTTGAGGATAAACCTTCAAGAACAATAACAGCTCATCTAAAAATGGATTGTCATTCTCATATTCACCCACGCCAAGTGAGAAGCATTACTCCAAGAGAAGCTGCTAGAATACAATCTTTTCCTGATGACTACGTTTTCTTAGGAGCATATTTAAAAACATATATGCAAATAGGAAATGCTGTACCACCAGTAATGGCAAGAGAAATTGCTAAGGTTCTTAAAAAATATATTATATAACTATGAAAATTCAACAATTCATAAAATCATTAAACGATACCGAACTGAATAAAAAAGGAACTAACGATTCTTATGTTCTTATACCAGTTATGGCAAAAACAAGACAAAATATTTTTCTTAACAGCCCTTCACCTCGCTTTTTAGACTTAAAATCAGGCACCTATTATGACCAGATAAATATTACAACGCCTGGAAATGAATTAAGAGTAAATGGTCTTGGTAAATATTGGAAAAAAAACAATGTAAACGCTGGAGACGAAATTATTTTCGAAAAACATGACAAAGGAAATAGTATTGAATATTATATGAATATTAGAACTAGAAAAAATATTGTTGTTTTTCAGTGTAATAAAAAAGGGTTTGAAATTTTGAACATAGATGTGTTAGGTAGTATGTCACAAAACTCTATTGAACTAAATGAAGTTGAGTATAACAAAAGAGTAGGGAAACTTAAAATTGAATTTAAATCTAGAGAAAAGAAAAAAAAGAACTCAAAAGAAGCTTCTGATTTTTATAACATTTTATTTAACGAAGAAAATTTATTAGATCATTACAAGCATGATGAATTTATTGAGCTTTCAAATTCTCAAACAAATAAATTTTTAAAAAAAGTGGTTGTTTGGCAGGAACTTCAATTTCTGTTACCAGATAATATTATGAATGAAAAAGAAGTTAAACAAAGAAAAGAACAAATAAAAAAAATAATAGAAAAAACCATTGAAAACAATGGCTATGTTGTTGGCTCTTCAGTTAAAGGAGGTATCACATTTCTGACTAAAAATATTAAAGACATTGTGCCAAAAACAAGCGACGGTAGTTGGCTTCAGAAAGAAAGCTTTGCTTATGAAATAGTTTATAGAAAAGAGTTTATCCAATTAAAGTTTGTTATTACTCCAGGCAATGAGCAAAATAGGAAAGTTTTAAGAGAAATAGCAAAAAACATTCCAGGTGGTCGGGAAGCTAAGGGAAAGGATTGGATTGTAAATTATATTTATACTATTAAAACTAATATATATAGTTATTCATCAGCTCAAGATGGCAATATTAAAAAACTAATTGACAAAATTCTAAATGAAAATAAAACGCAAATAGAATTTTTTGAAAATGAAGTGTTAAATCTAAAAGATAAATTTCAATATTAAGATATGACAAATTATTACATAATTTTTATAAGCAATTTAGTTGACACCTTTTCAAGAGCCCTAGTAGGAAAAGAATTTGATTTTACAATTTCCACAAGTGAATCATCTTTGTCTGACTCAACCATATCACAAGATGACTTTTTACTAGTTTCTTGCGATGATAAAGTATATTATCAGTTTAAAGTAATTGATAAAAACGAAGAAGAGATTAGACTAAAAAAGATATTTGAAATTGAAAAATCAATTGGTTATTCTTTAGATGAAGAAGGTATTATAATTGAAATTGATGAAGAAAAATCTGATTTAATTTGTTCTAAATTATTTGATTATTTAGTAAGTAAAAATGATCCTTCAGATGAAATTCAGAATGACCCTGAAGTACATGTTAAAGAAAAGTATACAGGTCGTTTTGTCTTTCAAGTTTTGAGCTATCTAAATGAATTAGATAATTTAAATAGTATTAAGCCTTTCTTTAAGATCAATTCCGATCCAATCTATACTTCTATTAAGACTAATGAAGTTAGTTTGACATCAATTTTCAAAACTTCTGAGAATGAATTATCAAAGGAAGAGTTAACATTTAATGATGGTAAGCCAAGGTTTTTTGAAGATATAATTTTCTTTTGGAAAGACAAAAACTTCTACCTTTCAACAGAATGGACAAGTGGTAAAGATAGTAGATTAGATCTTGACAATTTTAAAATATTAATTGAAAAATATTATCCTAAATATTCAATTTATGAAGAAGATGGAAACTATTTCTTCTCAGATAAAATTCATGGTAAGATCAAAATAGATCAAGTTGAGTTTGATATATCTAGTTTTCAAAATGCTTGTGATAATGCAGGTTTAGTTTACTCAGACAAACTTATTACTCGATTTGTGAGCTCTCTTTTAACCAAACCTTTTGTAATCTTAACGGGCCTATCAGGTTCAGGTAAAACTAAGTTAGCTCAAGCTTATGTGCAATGGATTTGTCAAGAAGAAAGCCAATACCGCATTATTCCTGTGGGTGCAGATTGGACCAATCGCGAACCGTTGCTTGGCTATCCGAATGCGTTAAAACCTGAAGAGTATGTAAAGCCTGATAGTGGTGTTATAGACTTAATAATACAAGCAAACTCAAATCCTGAACTTCCATATTTCCTAATATTAGACGAAATGAATTTGAGTCATGTAGAAAGATATTTTGCAGATTTTCTAAGTGTAATGGAATCGAATGAGGAAATTCCACTTTACGCTGATGGTACTGTGGATAATGGCGTTCCTTCAAAACTTAAAGTCCCAGCAAACTTATTTATTATAGGTACAGTAAATATTGACGAAACCACCAATATGTTTAGTCCAAAAGTTTTAGATAGAGCAAACACTATAGAGTTTCGTATTAATAATAACGAAATGAAAGGTTTCCTTGGCACAGCAAACGATCTAAACATGAGAGCTTTGTTAGGTAAAGGAGTAAATATGTCTCAAAACTTCATTGGTCTTGCAAACAACAAATCATTTACTACCAAAGACCGAGATGAAATCAATAAAACTCTTCTTAACTTCTTTGGTGAATTACAAAAAACAGGCGCTGAGTTTGGATACAGAAGTGCTACTGAAATCCTGAGACTTATTAATCAATTAGATACTCTAAACAATAAGATTTCAACTTCCGAAAAGTTAGATATTGCCATAATGCAAAAGTTACTTCCAAAGCTCCATGGCTCAAGAAGAAAGCTGTCTCCGATCCTAGAGACTTTAGGTAGTTTTTGTTTGACAGAGGATTTAAAGGTGGTTAAAGATGTTTTCGATAAAGATGATTTTGATTACTCAAATGATAAGGTACTATATCCACTGTCTTTAGAAAAAATTGCAAGGATGTATAAAGGAGCAGTAGATAATGGATTCGCAAGTTATGCTGAGGCTTAGAAGATGAAAGAATTATCTGAAATAGAAATAAATTTAGATTCTGTTCAAGAAGGATTAAAACTTTGGATCAGTTCCAAAAGAGACGGAACATTATTTGATGGAATTGAAACAGCTATTGAAAATAATGAAGCTCGCTTTCAGCTAATCGAAGGGTGTTATTATGACTATGAAATTAGTGATGATAAATATATACTCGGAGATATAGGCGAAAATATAATTCAGCAACATAAACGCCACTCTAATATTGGAGGAATCTCACCAAATATTTTTGTTGGAACATTAGAGATTCCTTTACTTAAAAAAGAGAATCTAGAAAAGTGTAAATCAATTGATTTAGAAGTCCAATCCGTTAAATCTGGTTATCGAGATGATTACAGAGACATGCTTGAACTCATCACAGAGAAATGTACTGATTTACTTTTACAGTCTAATTCACCAGTTTCTCATCATTTTGATGTTGACTATTCAAAAGATAGTCAAACACTATATCAAAAATTTGCCTTCATTAAATCAATAATTAATTCAGCAGAGTTTAAGGATGCTGTTCATAGAATAGTGACAGCGCCAGTAACCAAATGGACAGACACACATGAAGAAAAAGATATTAGAAGTGTTAGAAGGTTTTCTAATAACAACGTCAAAGAGTTAGTTAAAGGAGGGAAAAGAACGAATTTACCTAGCGGTCATTATTTAGAAAGTTATGGTTTAAAAACACTTCCTGAAAGAATTACTACTGTCCGTAAAACAGATTCAGTTGATACACCAGAAAATCGTTTTATTAAACATGCTTTAGAAACATTCTTAAAGTTTTGTTCTGACATCAATAAAGCTGCTCCTAAAGATTCAAAACTTGATTCTGAATCAAAAATATTAATTAGCGAGTTAGAGTCTCAATTACACCATTCTGTTTTTAAAAATGTTTCTAGACCAACGACTTTAAAACTTAATAGCCCTATCCTCCAGAGAAAGGAAGGTTATAGAGAGGTTTTAAGAACATGGCTAATGTTTGAATTGGCTGCCAAATTGATTTGGCAAGGAGGCGAAGATGTGTATGGTGCAGGAAAAAAAGATATTGCTACGCTTTATGAATATTGGCTCTTCTTTAAACTATTAGATCTATTTCAGGAACTATTCGCAATAGACCCCAAGGATATTTCAGAACTAATTAAGCCGTCAAAGGATGGTTTAAATCTTCAAATAAAACAAGGAAAGTTTACCGCGTTAAAAGGTGTATTCGAAACAGACACTAGAAAATTAAACATTCAATTCAACTATAATCGATCATTTAGTGGTAAGAAAAATTATCCTGACTCAGGTAGTTGGACTACAACATTAAGACCTGACTACACACTGTCTTTTTGGCCTTTTGGAATTTCCGAAAAAGAAGCTGAAAGACAAGAGTTAATAGTGCATGTTCATTTTGATGCAAAATATAAAATAGCCAATCTAACTGATTTTATAGAGCAGAATACTTCAAAAGATTTAGATGAAGAAAAAACTGATAATAGGAAAGGAATTTATAAAAATGCTGATTTAATAAAAATGCATGCTTATAAAGATGCCATTAGGAGAACTGGTGGTGCCTACGTTTTATATCCAGGAGACACTTCACTAAACCGAAAAGGGTTTCACGAGATTATACCTGGATTAGGTGCATTCCCTGTTCGACCTTCAAAAAATGATAGTGGTATTGGAGAACTAAAGGCTTTCATTTTAGAAATTATTGAACACTTTGTTAATAGAGCTTCGCAACGTGAAAGAATTGCATTCAGAACTTATGATGTATACAAGAATGAGCCAAATAAGGAAAATGAAGTAAATGAAGCATTACCTGAAACGTATGGTGAAAACCGTAATTTGATACCTGACGACACATTTGTTCTTGTGGGTTTTTACAAAACAGAGAATTTGGATTGGATAATAAAAAGTGGATTGTATAATACCAGAGCTGATAGCAAAAGGGGCTCTCTAAGGTTAGGTCCAGGTGAAGCTGGGGCAAAATATTTGCTATTACATTCTAGTGGTGAAACAAAAACAAGTCGATTGCTTAAAATTACTGAAACAGGTCCTCGAGTATTTTCAAAGAAAACATTAATTGATAAAGGATATCCTTCTGAACCTTCTCAAGATTATTATTTAGTTTACAAAGTTGAAGAGATTTCAGATGTTGAGTTGCAAAATCAAAAGTGGGACATAACCAAATTAGATAAACACAAGCAAGGAA
>Ga0115563_1003106_pt1 | contig 11863 bp, 9 predicted proteins | sample COGITO_mtgs_1105_2_FD_87198 | JGI IMG/M metagenome (GOLD analysis project Ga0115563, IMG submission 87198) | Pelagic marine microbial communities from North Sea - COGITO_mtgs_110519 | ecosystem: Environmental > Aquatic > Marine > Epipelagic | place: Germany:Helgoland, sampling site Kabeltonne...
ACGCCCCCCAGAAAATTTGTTGCACCTGGAATGTCGTTATAGCTGGGACAGCCATCGGCAGCGTTAAAAAACTTGAACTTCCCGTTAAATGCGCCGCCCTCTACTGAGACCTGGAGGGCAGCATCGTTTGCCGCATTAGCTGATAGCGTCAAGCTGACCAGCAGTACAAAGAACCACTGAGCGGCCTGATATTTAAATCGACTCATGGCTTTTCCGTCTTCATAACGTGGCTGCAAATTTTGGCACGCAGCGCTTTGGAAGTCGAATTGTATGGCCTCGAACTTCAAAGAACGGTTGCAATAAACGGCTGCGTGCTTTCAAGACCTAATGTTTCGCGGTCAACCCTACCGGTGACATCCACGCCCTTTCCTAAAGGGTCGCGGGCACCAGGTTCGATGTTGGCAGCCCCATTTTTACGGCGTCATAGGTAGACCAGCGAGGTGTGGGAACCTCTAAAACCCGGGCGTAATACACGACGTTGTGTGCAGGGGCGCCGTCCGGATCTGTCCAAAGCGCCATCAGTTCGGCGCCACCGTGTTCGTTGGTGTAGGTCGCTGTGGTGACGTCGACAGGTTTAACTATAGGATCGGCTTTGCCCGTAGCAGCATTGCCTGGTCAGTCTCCAGACAGCGCCACGTCGTAAATCTTTTCGTGCTCCATACGGCAACCGACCTCAGCTTACTACCCTGTGTGCGACCAAGGTTCGCGCTTTCAGGTGCCCTCATGGCAGGTATGGCGATTGAAAGTGGTCGATTCTACATGTCGATCTCAGCGCCCATTGGTGCGCCTAGCTTAATCCGGCATCACGGCGCAGGGTGTTAGAGCGTCTATCGGGACCATCATGGCTCCACCCAGGGGCTTTAAACAAATAGGCGAGTTTGTCTTGCCAGCGCTCGGCACGCTTTACGTCTCGCGACATATTGCCGTATTCCCCAAAGGCGACATCGAGAACCCGTTGTGAGGTTATATTCTTAGTGAGCCCGTAGCGCACAGGTTCCGACACGAGCTCTTCGCTGAAGGTACCCATCAGCCTGTCCCATATAATGAGTGTGGCACCGTGATTGCGATCAAGGTAGCGGGTATTGGAGCCATGATGCACCCGGTGGTGGGAGGGTGTATTAAAAATAAACTCATACCAGGCAGGCATTCGGTCAATGGCTTCCGTATGCAACCAATATTGATAAATTAGACTGATGCTCAACATGGTAACGATCATGACCGGATCGAATCCCAGTAAAGCAAGCGGGCACCAAAACACATATTTTGAAGCGCGTTCCCCTACGCCTTGGCGCAAGGCCGTCCCCAAGTTGTAATACTGCGAGTTATGGTGTGAGGAATGTCCCGCCCACATCCATCGCACTTCATGGTTACCGCGATGAAATAAGTAATAGGTGAGGTCGTCTAGGAAAAATAGCAGAATCCACCAAGGCAGTGTGCGGCCTACCGTGTCTTTTAAGGGTGACAGATCGTAGCAGACGAACATCAGCAAAATGCCGCCAATTTTGGGCAGTAGATCGACAAAAACCGTCAATACCATGATGCGCATGGAGGCCCAAAAATCTTGGTTCTCATAAACTGGCCTGAACTGCTTTTTGGCCCAAACCCATTCTATTGCCAGCGCGGCAAAAAAAGCCGGCAGGGCCAGAATTACCAGGTCGTCTTGCATGACGGCCATTACACGATCGAACATAGTGCTTTCTCGTCTTATTTTTGGGTCATTGTAGTGGAATTCACCGCCTTGTTGGCACTCTTAGCTGATACAAAATTAGCGGGGTTAACGTTAATTAAGCTGCCAACCCCAGCGGGCGGTAATGGCCTGTCGTTTCGCGATTAAAGCGCGTGTTGTTATGGGCTCAGAATCCATGCCTGGCAGTTGCTGATAGCTTTGATGATTATCGCTCAGTTCGCGCAAGCCATTTAAAAATTTCAGGGTTTTAAAGCCGTCAAACCAGGTGCGAAGTTGACGCGCAGACTGTTGAGCATCTCGGCTATTGCGCTGGGAGTGCTTGAGGGCCTGAGGTAGCCCTAGCTTAGAAAGTTGCGCGGTCGCTGCCAAAGCGAGGGGCTTGGGCAACTTCAAGGAAAGATCTTCGCTGATATCTGGGTTCTCCCTGGCTAACCACCCGGGGAAGCTTGCCAAAACGACCTGAAGCGCCGTGAAACACTCAGGATGGTAAAAAAAGGGGGTCGACTCGGGTTCGCCCGATGCCATCAAACGCGTGACGGCTGGGCCCGTGCCAAAGGGGACTCTGTCTGATGCGCGGGCTTGGATTAACACCGGAGGGCCTGGTGGTCGGTAGATCTGGTCCATTTTGGCGAGCTTGTTGAGTAAGTAAAAATCCTCCGCGCCGGCCCGTAGGGGCACCCCGCGTACGGCGCCATAGCAGTGGGCGTGAAAACCACAGCAGCTTCCCAGTGTGTGAAAAGCGTACTCTGATTCGGCAAGTTCGAGGCCTAAAATGTAATGATGCAGCCAGAGCTCGTAGATTAACGTGGCTCTGCCTAAGGGTGTGTCGGCATCCACCACGTGCTGGAACGGAAGAGAGATGGCTGCTGCATCGGTGGGCCAAGCTTGACTGAGGTAGTGGGAAGGCCACTGGGCATCGGCATCGGTGGAATAAATCCATTCACTTTCGATATGACCCTGCTGTATGAGCCACAGGGCCAAGTCGCAGCCCACCCGCCTCGCTCTGCCTACACCTTCAGTGCTTGGGGTCGCTCCCTCCAGGTGCTCGAGGTCGATCATGAGCAACGTGGTGGCGGGTGTGAGCTGGCATAGTGTGATGCCGGCTATTGGGGAACTGCTGGCCTGTTCTTTGACATAGTTGCGCAGTGCGTGATTGGCATCGATATCTGAGTCAGTTTCGGGCCGATTTAAAACGCTAATCACCAGAAGTGTCTGTTCCGAGGGTGGCGTGGGTATGCGCGCCAAAAATTCGAGACTTTCCTTAAAGCACGGCACCACCATGACGTGATGCCAGTGTTGGTCTAGCCTGGGCAGCGCGGGGAGTAGCGCATAGCGCGAAAGGTATTTACCAATGACCGGGTCTTGGTTTGCTCTCAATGGAGTGCGGCACGAACCGGCAATTCGCTGACAACCTGACTCTCAAAAGCGAGAACCTCTTGCCAGCGGGTATCGATGGTTTCGGCTGAAAAATATTCAGAGGCGAGGTCTAGGAAGAGTTCAAAGTGCCGGTCTTCTGATCGCGTTATCGATCGGTAAAACGTTTTCAATTCACCCTCAGGCAGCGCCTCTGCGATTAAACCAAAGCGCTCGGCACCGCGCGCTTCAATAACGCCAGCGGTCAAGAGGCGATCGAGTAAATAGAGCTCTGAACCCTGGCGTATGAGACTTCTAATGCTGTTTACGTAGGGGTCTTTTTCATCGGCACCCAATGTTAACCCGCGTGACTGGATGATTTTCACAACTTCACGGAAATGCACCATTTCTTCAACAGCGAGCTCCGCCATGGCAAGCACTAAGCGGGACCTGTCGGGATAATGCGAAACCATGGACAAGGCCATCCCGGAGGCCTTTTTTTCGGCAGCGGCGTGATCGAGAATAAAGGCGTCGAAGTTGCTTAAAACGCAGTCGACCCAGGCTTTTGGTGAAGGGGTTTTTAGGGGGCTATCGTGGTCCATAGGGTGGCTGAATTGACAAAGATCCCCGATTGTAACCGACCTGTGGCCTAGACGGCTGCTCACTGCCACCCTGTCCAGCCCGGACCTCTGACCACGCGACCCGGCGTGGCGCCGGTGGGCTCACTGTCACGAATGACAGCAGTACCATTGATAAACACCTGCTCCATACCCACGGCATACTGATGCGGCTGCTGAAATGTCGCTTGATCAACAATGGTGTCAGGGTCAAAAACCAGGATATCGGCAAAATGACCCTCTCGCAGGAAACCGCGATCGCGCAGGGATAAGTTGGTTGCCGGTAAGCCGCTGGCACGGTGAATGGCTTGCTCGAGGGACAGTAATTTTAATTCCCGTACGTAATGCCCAAGGACTCTAGGAAACGTACCGTAGGTTCGAGGGTGCCGGTGGTTCAGCAAGGCATCGCCCTCGGCGGCTATGGTGACGGCGTCGGTGCAAAAACTCACCCAGGGTTGCTGAATGGCTTTGCGAACGACATCTTCGGACTGATTGAAATACATAGCACCGACTCGCGTTCTATCGGCAATAACCAGATCCATGGCGGTTTCTTCGGGGCTCTGGTTTCTCATGATGGCCACTTCGGCGAGGGTTTTCCCCGCAAGGTGTTTGAGCTCAGGATTTCGAAATTCCACTAACATGACAGTCTCTGCGCCGCCGCTCGCAAGGCGATTGTCCCATTCGTCTGAGTCCTCCCGCATTTGCTTCGCCAAGGTTTGACGGGTTTTCGGGTCCTGCATGCGAGCAATCCATGCGTCAATGCCCCCGGCTTTAACCCACGCTGGCATAACGGCATCTAGACCAGTGGAACCCGCGGGGTAGGGGTACATATCGGCGGTTATTTTTAGGCCTTCACTGCGTGCGGCTTCAATGCGCGCCAGAACGTCATCGAAGCGGTCCCATGAGGGAGGGTGCGCAATTTTAAGATGGTAGATTTCTGCAGGTATGGCAGCTTCTCTGGAAATCGTGATGAGCTCATCAAGGGCATCAAATATTTGCTTGCCCTCGTTGCGAAGGTGCGACGCGTAAATACCGCCATACTCGGCAGCGGCTTTCGCCAGAGCGACCAATTCATCGGTTTCGGCAAAGCTTGCCGGTGTATAAATTAGTGACGACGCCACGCCAACCGCGCCCTCGCGCATAGCTTCTCGCACCAGCTCTTGCATAAGCTTGAGCTGTTGGGGGGTGGGATCAACGTCGTCCTGTCCCAACACATGTATTCGGGGCGTGGTTGCACCAATAAACGAGGCAATGTTGGGTGCCACGCCCTTTGTCTCTAGAAACTCTAAATACTCGCCTAAGGTGGTCCAGCCAGGGTTAATACCAGCCCAGTATTTGGGAAACTCAGTCTTCATGACCGGGCTTAATGGCCCCATCGAATTGCCCTCCCCAAAGACCTCGAGGGTAATGCCTTGGGTAATATCGCTAAGGCCTCGGCCATCGGTGATCAAACTCGTTACACCCCAGCCGATCATGTTGATAAAGCCGGGACTGACGGCCTTGCCTTTTGCGTTGATGACCTTATCTGCCGTTGCGTTATCAAGGTTACCCAGTGCGACAATGCGGTCACCGGTTATCCCAAGGTCCCCGACATAGGGTGTATTACCCGATCCGTCATATAGGGTTCCATCTTGAATCAACGTATCAAAGTGATCTGGAGTTTTGGTGCTGCAAGCACTGCAAGCAGCGAGCCCGACGATAACGAGGATTACTCTCAAGCGCTTTGAAATTTGGCCCATCGGTCATGTCCTAAACGTCTACTTGAGGTCTAAGTTAGCATTTTGCTGAGCTGCGGGGGCAGCGGATTTTGTTGGCTGGGCCGAATGGCAAGCTAGACCCTTTGTCGTTAGAGAGAGGCTTGGGGCAGGGGCGGTAAAGTATCGATTTTCTCGGTATGCTCCTAGGTAGTGGTACGAAGATGATCAATCAAGATTAACGCGATGCCATGGCAAAGAGGGCGCGACTCAGAGCGCATTTTTGGCTGGCCTCCAGTCTGCTTTGGAAAGAGAGCACAGTTATGAGCCCTATTAGATATCAATGCACGGTCGTCGCGATTGTGGCTTCGCTAATGCTCAGCGTAGGAACTAGCGTCAATGCCACCGACCTTAAAACGATTATGGCAGACCCCGACTGGATAGGTGCGCCGGTGGAGTCAGCCTGGTGGCAGCTCGATGGCAGTGGCTACTGGTATCGCGCTAAGCGTAAGGGCAGCACGCTACGAGATACCTTTGCCATGACAGGCGCTGCCGGGGATCCCTTGCCTGTTTCGGCATCGCTATTGGCTCGTAGCGATGGCCCCACGCTTAAATATCATGCACTGAAAGGTTTGGCGGTCAGCATTAACAACGGCGCCTTGGTACTTCGAGACTTAAACAAGCAGACCCACCGCGTATTATTCGCCGGAACCGACCCCGCAAGTCGCCCTCAATTTTCACCCGAGGGTGACGCTGTATTTTTTTTGGTGGCCCAGGGTTGGTGGCGAATTGATCTGGCCAGTGGCAGCGCCAGTGCGTTAACGCCCCTGATTTTTGAGGAGCCCCCTTACACCGTTCCTGATGATGTTTTAGCGCAAGATCAGCTCAGACTGTTTACAACCCTTGAGCGTGACCGGCTTGCACAGCAGCAACAGTTCGAAGCCAGGCTGTTGCAAGAGCAGGCTGGAGCGTCTGCGGCCACCCCTTGGTATTTAAGTGCCGACTATCAATTGGTCAACAGTGCGCTGTCTCCCAATGGACGTTGGTTATTGGTGACAGTGAGCCCGGCAGGAGCCGATAACAATCAAGCCGATAAAATGCCCCATTACGTAACCCGCTCAGGTTATGTCGATGTCGAAGACGTGCGCTCGCTGGTGGGTCGAGAGTCGCCAAAGCCCCAGTCGTTATGGCTATTAGACTTAAAAACTCGGCAGCGGTATGAGTTGAGTATGGGCGAACTCCCCGGCATTGATTTGGATCCGCTGGCTGAGCTTAAGCGTGCGCAAGACATGGCTATCCACGATGCCAAAGACCCTAGGCCGGTCACTTTTGAACGTCTCGTGTGGCATGACCAAGGCGGCGGTGCGTTGGTGCAAGTGCATGCCATTGACAATAAAGATCGTTGGACCTTGCGACTAAAAGCGGACACTCAAGAGCTGGCGTTGGTGGAGCACTTGCACGACCCTGCATGGATTAACTGGCGGTTCAACGACGCCGGTTGGATTCCGGGCAGTGATCAGATTTGGTGGTTATCGGAAGCCTCTGGATTCAGTCATCTTTATGCGACTCAACGCAATGGTGAGGTGGTGCAATACAGTCAGGGTGATTTCGAAGTCACGGCTGTCGACTGGTTACCCGATGGCGAGTCAGCGGTGGTGTTAAGCAACCGCGCTCATCCCACGGAGTACGACTTGTACCGGCTCAATGTGTCGGCAAAAACAATGACGCGGCAGACCGATCTCAAGGGCGTAGAAGGCTTTTCGTTACATCCGAATGGCGAGCGGGCTCTTGTGCTATTTTCTGAGAGTTATCGGCCTACTCAGGCCGTTGTTCTAGACTTGTTAACGGGTGATCTTACGCTGAAGACGGATACAGTTAACGAGGCCTATGCTGCCATTCCTTGGCAGGCACCCGACTTTGTTCCTGTCCCCTCCCGGCATGGTGTTGAAAAGCCCATTTGGTCTAAGTTCTACCCGGCCCGGGGAGATTTTGAGGGACTGCGCCCCATAGTCATGTTCGTTCATGGGGCAGGTTATACCCAAAATACCCACCACCAGTTTCCTTATTATTTTCGTGAACAGATGTTTCATAACCTATTAACCGAGCGTGGTTACCATGTGCTGGATATGGACTACCGTGCCAGTCGTGGCTATGGGCGTGACTGGCGCACTGCGATTTATCGTCAGATGGGCACCCCTGAACTGGAAGACCTCATTGATGGTGTGCAGTGGTTGGTGGAAGAGCACGGAGGCGATCCCGATCGCGTTGGTGTCTACGGGGGGTCCTATGGTGGCTTCATGGCGTTTATGGCGTTGTTTAAGGCCCCCGATGTTTTCGCCGCGGGTGCGGCTTTGCGCCCCGTTACCGACTGGCGGCATTACAACGATTCCTACACGGCAAATATTCTCAATACGCCAGCGGTAGACCCCGAGGCGCATCACCGTAGCTCTCCTATAGAGTTTGTTGAAGGCTTTGAGGGAGCACTGCTGATCAGCCATGGCATGCTAGATGACAATGTGTTTTATAAAGATTCGGTGCGCCTTGTTCAGCGCCTTATTGAACTTGAAAAAGAGCACTGGGAGCTAGCATCCTATCCTTTGGAGCCCCATGGGTATGTCCATCCCGAAAGTTGGTTGGATCAGTACCGGCGTATTTTGAAGTTATTTGAGTCGGAGCTGGGTGACGCCCGGTAATGGCGCCATGGCGTTTTTTATACAAAGGATGTGACATGGTTGGGCGTTCGATTTACGATCGCTCTCACCTTGTAGTTCTAAGATTTTGACGAGACAAAGACTCACTCAACAGCTCAATAAAAGGAAAGCGTTATGTTCAGCCACATTATGATCGGTGCCAATGATATCGAAGCGTCCAAGGCGTTCTATGACGCAACATTGGGCGCTCTGGGCTGCGGCCCCGGTGTTATCGATGAGAAGGGACGGGTGTTTTATATGACAGACACGGGCATTTTTGCCCTGAGCCAACCCATCGATGGCAATCCTGCCGGTCATGGCAATGGCTCTACCATCGGCTTTGCGGCGGCGACGACCGAAGCAGCTGACGCTTGGCATGCGGCGGGGCTAGCCAGTGGCGGTGTAACCTGCGAAGAGCCTCCGGGTGTTCGTGAGGGTGGCATGGGTCCACTGTATTTAGCCTATCTGCGTGATCCGTCGGGAAACAAGATTTGCGCTTTAGTTAGGGTTTAGTAGAGGCTCAGCGTTTTAAGCGTTTGCATTGTTGACTTAAAATTATGGCCACGGGATGGGCGTTAAGACCGCCATCACCGCGGGCCCTAACCAGCATTGACCGCAGCAAGCCAAGGGCTCACCGAGGCTGGTGTCGATGATTTGGCACTGAGAGCGCTTTTCTTCCATCGATGGAATTTAGACAGTAGGAGGCATTGAGATGTTTGAAGAACTCAATATTAGCGCCATTGCAGATGCGTATATTGTTCCCTATGCGGCCAATATTGCGTTGGCTTTGGCTATTTTTCTGGTCGGAAAATGGCTGGCTGGCACCCTGACCAACGTCGTCATTGCCCTGCTCAAAAAGTCGCGTATGGATGACATCCTCATCACTTTTGTCACGTCCATTGTTAAAGCGCTGTTAATGCTGTTTGTCACTATTGCAGCCCTGAATCAACTGGGGGTCGATACCACTTCGTTAATTGCACTGTTAGGCGCAGCGGGCCTCGCCGTGGGCTTGGCGTTACAAAACTCGCTGCAAAACTTTGCCGCAGGGGTCATGTTGATTGTCTTTAGGCCTTTTAAAGCGGGTGATTTTGTAGAGTTAGCGGGAGTTGCAGGCGTTGTCGAAAACATCGGTATTTTTAGTTCGGTATTGCGAACCGGAGACAATCGGGAACTGATTGTGCCTAATGGCGTTATTTACGGCGGCATCATTACCAACTATTCGAAGCGCAGCACGCGTCGCGTCGACATGGTTTTTGGGATTGATTACGACGATGACTTAAAACAGGCGAAGGAACTGCTGCGCACTATTATTTTGGCTGACGAGCGCGTCCTGTCCGAGCCCGAGCCGGTGGTAGCTGTGTCTGAACTGGCTGATTTTTCGGTCAATTTTATCGTGAGGCCCTGGGTAAAAAATGCCGACTACTGGCCTGTGCTTTGGGATACCACCGAAAAGGTTAAGCTTGAATTCGACGCGCAGGGCCTATCGATCCCTTACCCGCAAATGGACATCCATATTCCCAAAAATGCGGCGGGCGCTGGCGACGCTTAACGTGCGCAAGGCCCAAAGGATTTTGCTTAATGCGAGGCCCTCAATAAGGCGATTGTGTTTGCTTAACCGAACTCCATGAGCGGGGAGTTCGGGCCTCAACGGGAGCCTCAGACACGGTCGGTGTGTGTGTCGCTGTGCTCAGGCCTTGCGTAAAATTTCTTAACAGCCAGCCAAACAAGAATGCCCGCAATGATGAGCGGTAGTCCATAACTGAGGGCCAGAAGGGTTTCGCCACTGGCGAGCGTGACCTGCTCTCCCGAGTACGTCTGCTGTGCTTGCGAATAAGGCTTGGCATAGAAGAAGTAGAGCATGCCCATGGTGGCGACACCTACCAGCGTCATGATGGCTGGCCAGATTAAGGTTTGGCGCACTTTACCGGCGTCATACTCATCATTAGGCACCTCATGGAGGGCCTTTCGATAATTGGCCTCTTTGGCAGTAACCTGGCCAAATCTTGAGACCGTGACCACGGCCAGAAAACTGGCGCAGGCACCCACTAAAATGGGGTCAAAAATAACGGGCCAGTCGACCAGGTCGTTCAACGATAAAAGGTTCATCACCACGTTGACGATAAAGCCCGTTGCCATACCCCAAAATGCGCCAGCTTCAGTGATCTTTGAGCTCCAGATACTCATGAAGGCAACGGCGCCCCAAGACGAGGCAAATAAAGGCCCGGCGAAGTAGGTTATCCAGAAAATATTACTGGGCAGAGCCAGAGCTAGGGTTATCACGATCAGGCCAATCGCCAGCATGGTTAAACGGGTGACCCGTAACTGTATTTTATCGTTCTTTGGTAGCTTGAGTATGTCATTGCTTACGCTAAAGCCGACCAGAGACAAGAAGGTTGAGGCCGAAGAGAGCCCCGCCGCCAAGATGCCGCACACCAGCAGCGCCCCGACCATGGTGGGGATTTGATTCATAGCGGCCCAAATAATGACGCTTTCCGCGGGGTCTATGTCGGGATTACTGAGATTGACGATGGCGGCACAGAAAGTGGTGACCAGATACAACAGCAACATGGTGATGGCTGCGCCACAGGCCGACCGAATAACGACATGATCGTTTCGAGCCATCAGATAGCGGCTGGACTGACAGGGGCTTACTGCCACCACCACGCCCCATGCAACGCCCAAAATCAATGCCCAAAGCAGCGCCTGCCCCGGAGTCTCCCAACTGGTTTCAGGCCCCACGACACCGTGCCAGGCAATAATATCGGGCTTGGCTTCAAAGACGGCTAGGGCTTCAATGCTGGCAAACCAGCCGCCGTTGGCACTGACCATAAAGGCAAGCGCCACAACCGCGACTGACGTGAACAAGATGAACATGAGGGTATCTGTCAAAATGACACCCTTGGATCCGGAGTAGAGGGTGAACAGTGTGTAGCTGCTCCAAACCAGAATAATAGCGATGGGCTCAGAGAGCTCAGTCATTTGCATAACGACCAAGGCAACGCCCCAGGTGACGGCCAGCAGGTAGCCACTGAGACCCACCACAATAGAAAGCCCTGCCAGAGACTGGATTCGCTGACTTTGAAAGCGCGCGCCAAAAAAGGCGGGCACGGTCAGCGATTGGCTGCGGCGTAGGTAGCGACCAAAAAATAGAGCGCCTAGGACATAGCCCATACAGTTTACAGCGGTCATGATAATAATGAGGGGCCCGTGTCCCTGATAGGACATACCGGCTTCGCCGATAAAGCCATTGGTGCTCATGAAGCTGGCAATCAAGGTGCCCAGTATTAATAACGTGGGTGCGTTGCGCCCAGCAACAAAGTAGTCGTCGAGATGCCGCACTTTACGGCCTGCGTACCAGCCGGTGCCGAGATAAACCATGACACTCAGTACCATCGTTAGGCTAAAGCTATCCATTAGGCATATACCGCCATTAACAATTTGTTGAGGCACTCACTCTGGCCAGTGGCAGCGGCATGAAAGTGCCCCTTTTTCGCCGGTTCGGGGGTGCCAGATCGTGCAGCACCAAGGTCAACGGGCAAATGCGGACTGTCCAGCTCATTGAACCGAGCAAAAAACGCGGGGTAAAAGCTTTCCAATCGATGGCCTTTCCATGGGAGAGTACGCGTCCAAGTAGACGCTTTTTGTTTAAATATGGAAGCAATGCCGCGTATAACCGCGGGTAAAGCAACGATAGTCGTCGATCCTTGATGGGCTGGTGCTGACCCGTATGTCGTGGGTACTGGATAACTCCAGTCATCGGGTGACAGCAAGTGACTCATGGCTACAGCTACCTTGTTTTTATGGGGGGCTTTGTAGGTCGCA
>Ga0115563_1003112_pt1 | contig 11857 bp, 19 predicted proteins | sample COGITO_mtgs_1105_2_FD_87198 | JGI IMG/M metagenome (GOLD analysis project Ga0115563, IMG submission 87198) | Pelagic marine microbial communities from North Sea - COGITO_mtgs_110519 | ecosystem: Environmental > Aquatic > Marine > Epipelagic | place: Germany:Helgoland, sampling site Kabeltonne...
ATAAGCGTGCCCTGAATCGTACGGGTGAGCGAAAAGGAACGCGGTACTGGTTGCAATGATGAGGATCTTTAGTCAGGAATTAGTTTTTGGCTGGCGGTGCGCCTATGCCGCACCTCCCCAAATACCCGATAATACATACTGCCCAAACACCTGATACTCTAATATTGTGAATATCCGCCCCTTTAATAAAAATGCATTACCTTTAAGGAAAATGAATTGCGTGTCGTCTTGTTTAATGATAAATAAAATAGTGCATAGCTGTCGATGAATTGGGGAACATGATGCAAGAGTCAAAAGTTACTTCAAAAGGTCAAACCACACTGCCGAGAGCTGTCCGTTCTAAACTTGGTTTAGAGGCGGGCGATACGGTACGTTACATTGTCTCAGGTGAACGTGTTCAAATCCTAAAGGCGCGGCACGCAAGCGATCTTGGTGGGATGTTATATCGTCCCGGTCAGCGGAGGGTCTCGCTGGAGGAGATGGATGATGCTATCGCAGAAGGTGCAGCTGAAAGCGCGTCATGATAGCGATAGATACAAATGTTCTGATGCGGTTCTTGATAAGAGACGATGCCGATCAATACGAAATAGCTGCGGATTTGGTTAAGGCATGCACCTTAGACGAGCCAGGCTTTATCTGTCGGGAAGTGATCATAGAATTAGTTTGGGTGTTAGAGCGTTCGTATAAGTTTAATCACTCTGAAGTTGCGGACACTCTTATCGCTTTGATTTCCTCGACTGAATTTTTAGTGGAAGCGTCAGATGATATAGCGTCAATCATCCCACTTTATCAAAATGAAGGCTTTGGCTTCGCTGATCTTATGATCCGCCAAGCTGCCCATCTCAGCGGCGCTAAGGTGCTCAAAACATTCGATCAGAAACTCGCGAAGCTCAGCGGTGTTGATCTCCTAGGAACTACACATTGACACCCCATATCGCCAAAGCTTTTCAAATGTTTGGGAGCTGCGATTGTCGAAGGTTACGGGAAAATACAATTTTGAATACGCATTTGATGAATTTCGGATGTAAAAGAATCCCTTATCAGACCTGTTATGCAGGCAATTATCACCTTTAAGTGAAGAAAAACTCGGGTGAAATTGATATGACGTACGTAATAACATACTCTTAGTTGAAGAGGAGTATATTATGACAACGCTCACTGTGACAGAGGCGCGCGCCAACCTGTATAAATTGAATGACGATACGTCAGTCAACCATGAGCCGGTGATTATCACTGGTAAGCGTGGCAATGCGGTTCTTTTGGCTGAAGGTAACTGGAATTCTATCACCGAAACTCTGCACCTCGTATCAGTATCAGGAATGCGAGACTCAATTTTAGCGGGCATGCAGGAAAGCATTGACGGCGCTGCGACTGAATTAGATTGGTAATGTGGAAACTATACTTTACTAAGTAGGCGCAAAAGGTTGCACGCAAGCTAGCATCTTCCGGATTAAAAACTAAAGCACGGCAATTATTAACTATTCTCCAGTCTGATCCATGGCAAAACACACCCCCTTTCGAAAAGTTAGTGGGTGACTTATCCGGTGCCTATTCAAGAAGAATTAATATTCAGCATCGGCTTGTCTATCAGGTTTTAGAGCCAGAAAAGTCTGTCAAGATATTGCGACTGTGGCCACATTACGAGTAGCCGGGCGACCACTCATGGAGCCATCGAGAGCGCAACATGAACGGGGTTAATAAACAGCTTAAGCCCCCAACCTTGGGGCGTTGTGGTCGTAATATCTAGAGTTTTTGGAAGCCTTAAAGAGAAGCGGTTTCGCAGTTTAAATAGCCTGCGTTATCAGGTATTTAGATCAGGGAGAGTTTCACTCGGCGCTAGTCCCATGAAACGGCAATAATGCACGCAGGGGTAGGATACGTATCACATATTGACACAGGTATCGTGTGGTGATACACACCTCACATGATCCAAAGCACCAAGGGCAAACGTGCCGCCAACGCCGTCCAAGGCAAGTATGGCAAAGGCTTTCCTAGTGACTTGGTAAATCGCAGTAGGGCGATGCTCACAGCGCTTGATGCAGCGGTTGTCGTGGAAGATTTACGCTTCCCACCTGGTAACCATTTGGAAGAACTAAAAGGTGATAGGGCTGGGCAACATTCTGTGCGGATAAACGGGCAATGGCGCATTTGTTTTTTCTGGACTGCCACCGGCCCCACCGATGTTGAGCTCATCGATTATCATTGAAAGGAAGCACTATGAGCCTGCTTAAAGAGCCAATGCACCCGGGCGAAGTCCTGAAAGAACTCTACCTCGATCCTCTGGACATGGGGGCAATCGCTTTTGCACGTCGCCTGGATGTTCCCCGCACGCGGATCGAGCGGCTGGTGAAGGGGGTGACCAGCGTAACGCCAGACACGGCTCTACGCCTTGCCCGCGCATTTAACACGACCCCAGCTTACTGGATGAACATGCAGACCAACTATGACATGTCCGTAGCCTCCAAAGTGGTTGATGTTTCAGGGATTGAGCCACTTTTCGCGGCGTAGATAGACCCAAATTATGAGCCTCAGCACTTGAAAGGTTCATTCCGTCATAATAGAAGGTGCGGCCGCGTAGCATGGATCGGACGGGCGGTATCGAGTAGACCATAGGGTTGATAACGTTCCGCCTCAAAACATCCCCTACTCAAAAATATAATCCTTTCATTGTTATATTATTATATTTTGAATCTTTCATTGCTGTAATTTAAGGTTCGTTCGCTAAAGTAAGGTGAACTTCCTGGATGGGATTGGTTTAGGAAATGCAAGAACCTAAAGTAACATCTAAAGGGTAGACAACACTACCTACAGCCGTCCGAGCAGCCCTAAAAATTGATGCGGGTGACACGCTTTGTCACATTGTGTTGGGTGGCGAGTTTCGCTTGTTAGACAATCACGCGTTATGCAACCAAACTATTAGGAATGTAGGAAAGACCAAATCAAGCGTCTGTATCTGTCGAAGCGATTGCTGAAGGTGCGACGTCATAGACATATCTATTTCTCTCGACACAAATGTCCTAGTGCGCCTTTTGACACAAGTGACTTGGAGTAGTTTTAAATTGCGAAGGATGTAATAAATAACTACAGAGCCAGGCAGTCCGCCGTTATTTACCGAGAAGTCTTGGTGGAACTGGTTTGGGTTCTTGAGCGTTCCTATAAATACTCTCGAAATGAAATTATGGCAGCTGTGATGGGATTGGTTCCTGCCGCGGAGCTTCATGTAGAGACGGCTCAAGATTTTGCTGAGATATTGCCCCTCTAATAGAATGAAGGTTTTGGATTTTCCAATTTGATGATCCGCCAAGCTGCAATCAAAAATGGTGGGCGTGATATCCAAATATTTGACCGCAAGTCTGCAAATCTTGCGGGTATCACCCTGCTCGGGACCAGTCACTGGCTAATTATTCTTCAGCGTGGAATGTAGCATTTCCGTTTGTTGGCAAGTACTTCAAGGTGCCTATTAGGTAAAATTCTAGGCCTCCCCCATAGGCAGCTATTGCTTGCACACTCTCCCCTGCCCTCTCTATCCAGAGGCTCCTGCTGGTATTTTTTGCGCAACATGTTATGCATTATTATCGCATAATTTTGATTTTCGATTAACATTGACGTATGGAGCGCGATACTAAGAAGATAATAAAACGTCTCAAGCGAGAAGGTTGCACCCTTCGCGATATCAAAGGGTCTCATCACCAATTCGTCATAGATAAAAACCGTCTTACGATCCCGCATCCCAAAAGGATCTGCCCCTTGGCACAGCACGAGCGATCGCTCGCGCTGCTGGCTGGATCGAGAGGAATGACAAATGAAAACATATTTTGCATTAGCAAACAAAGACCCTGACAGCCCATACGGGTTGTGGTTTCCAGATGTCGCAGGATGCTTTTCAGCGGCAGATCGTGAAGAAGATGTTATGAGCAATGCAATTGAAGCGCTACTACTCCACCTTGAAAACGAAGAGCAACCACATTCTCGTCAGGTGCATGAGATCGCGAGTGACCCTTCAGTTGCTCAAGAACTCGCGTCTGGCTCATATCTCATTGCTGTGCCCCTCGTGACTGCTAAAAATCGCTCAGTGCGGGTCAACTTAAGTTTAGACAAGGGGATCGTTGATGCAATTGATGCCGCGGCCCGGATGCGAAGGCTCTCTCGGTCAGGTTTTTTGGCTGAGGCTGCGCAAAATGAAATTAGAGGCCGTTGAAATTTATGAGAATTCCACACACTTCGCATACTATTGTTAAAGGTCTCTGCGCGTATGAATACGCATATTTTAATCTTTGCATGAGACCCTGTCGTTGGGGTGGCGGCTTCCAAACTGAAACTCATAGTGACTGCTTGAGATCTCAATAAAAATTCTCGTGAGACCCCAGAGCAAGGAGCGTCAGCGTCAAGACTTCTTCTTCATAGCTGTACGCCAAAAGGTTCAACTGATTTGTCATTTTAAATTTGTAGATGCGGATGCCACCTAGATCGCCAGCCTTACGATCACCAATGAGTGGGTCCTGAATGAGCAGCTGAATTGCCTTGTCCAAATCTACCTTCTGGTTGGCGTGTAGTTTCTTAACTGCTTTCGCAAACTGCCGAGACTGGAGGAGTTTCATGTTTATCCAAAATCATAAGGTGCCACATCACCACTGAGAACTTCGCGCTGCGCTAATAAGATATCCTTAATAAAGCTGTAGGGTAAATCAGGGTTCTCTTCTGAGATTTTCCCAATTGTCGACCAGTATTCGATCTGCTTGGCTGTTGAGCGATGGTACACAACGCCATAGTGGCGCGCTTGTTTAATCAGCTCATCAGATAGTTTTACGGATTGGGGCATGTGAATCTCCTTTGCACCATTATGTCGCAAAAAGTGGCAAAATGCACCATGGGTATAATCTGCGCTCAGATGGAATCCTGGTAGTTTAACCAAACGATTTGATAATCCACCCTTTTGGGGTGGCGTGAATGTACACAGCTCACCCATTTGACAAATATTGTCAAAATAATTGACAATCTTTGCCAATCAATTCATAGTTACAGTAGGAGGCATCCCTATGGCGACAATGAATATCTCGCTCCCGGATCCAATGAAAAATTGGATTGAGGAGCACCTAAAAGACGGAACGTTTAGCAATAGTAGTGATTATCTGCGACATCTCATCAGAAAGGATCAAGAGCGCACATTTGCTATCAAAATGCTACAACGGGAAATCGAAAAAGGCATACAAAGCGGTGAGCCGGAACCTTTTGATTTAGCAACGTTTAAAAATAGGATGAAAGAAAAATATGTCCGATAAAAAAATCTCGGAATATTTACTTACACCCCAGGCAGAAAAAGATTTAGAATACATTTGGTTTTATTCTTATGAGACATGGTCTGAACACCAAGCGGATCGGTACGTTGAAATTTTAGAGGATACCTTTGGCAACTTATCCTTCATGCCAGAGCAAGCGCGTGAACTATCAGAGTTTAACCCGCCTGTGCGCATTTTCACATGTGCAAAACATATTATCGTTTACCGAATTGACGCACAGGCTATTGTCATATTGAGAGTGTTAGGAGCGAAGCAAGATTGGATAACAATCCTACACAAACTAGAATAGAGCTAAGGACCCATTAATCCACTTGAGGCTGAGATGGTTGCGTGGTTCATAGCCCTCAATTTGGGGGATATTTTGGGAGATCTTTACTGGCTGAACGAAGATCCAATGGTACGGCTTTGGCCCCATTTTACAAAGAGCCAGAACGTACCGAGCGCTAATGATTGACATGTCTTAAGTGCCATTACCTCAAATCTTAAATTACAGGTAATTGTAAGCCGGTCAGAGATTGACGATGCGTACGTTTTAGCGTACATTTGGTCGCGAGGAGTATTGCCATGACAACAGTGAACGTAACTGAGGCACGCGCCAATCTTTATAAGCTTATCGATGATGCATCTGTGAGTCACGAACCAGTTGTCATCACTGGCAAGCGTGGAAATGCAGTGCTACTGGCGGAAAGCGATTGGAATGCAATTAATGAGACACTTTATCTGCTCTCTGTTCCAGGCATGCGAGAATCTATTTTAGAAGGAATGCGGGAAAATATTGAAGACACATCAACTGAGTTAGAGTGGTGACTTGGACGCTTAACTACACAAAACAGGCCCAGAAAGATGCGAAAAAACTCGCATCTTCTGGCCTTAAAACCAAGGCTCAAACACTATTCGCAATACTCGAGGAAGATCCTTGGCAAAGCCCGCCCCCCTTAGAAAAGCTCGTGGGCGATTTGAGTGGGGCATACTCAAGGCGTATCAATATTCAACACCGCCTCGCCTATCAGGTTTTAGAAGCGGAGAAGGCCGTCAAAATATTGAGGCTTTGGACGTATTATGAGTAGCCACGCGTACCCTAAAATTCTTGCGCCCTGTGTGTCAAAATGCTCCCTGGCACAATCACCGTGTTGAACAGGGAGTTTGTGCTAGCGCGGAACACACCGATATACACATTCTGATACACATTTTAAATATTGCGAAATTAAATACTTATTATCAATAATTTAGGTTGAGTGATTTCTTTGCAAATCCGTGTCCACCAATCCGATTCCGGTACCCGCCTCCACAACATATTGTGTATTTCCCTAAAAAGCCTCACCTGAAACAAGATGTTGTTCGCAATTTCTTGTACACAATTTGTACACAAAATTTCGATGTATATTTGGCGGTTCCAATGCTAATGTTTGAGGGCATTTGTTAGAGGATTTTATCAGATGAGTTGCGGTGTGAATTCCATACAAATTCACAAAAAACTTAGATACGATCATTCGTGTCGCAGCGAGTGAAAGCGGCGAGGTTGAGCTTGCACAGTGGATCAAGGAAAACCTTACAACGCTCCAACATTAAGCGTTTGACGTGAACGCAAGTCTCAAAAGCCTTTTTATGCTTGTTAAGGCGTTTCTATGTTCCATTTTGGCGCAAATTATTACGCGCACTAATTATATTTATCCCACTTGACCCTTTTCGCACCAAGACGCCTGCAAATGTATATCCAACATTTAAGAACAACTTGCGCTTTAACCTAAGTGCATTAATCTCTATGACTATTACCAGTATTCAGAAAGGCACTTCCCAATGACAATGCTTCCCGGAGTTACTAAGGCAAACCAAGGGATGGACCACATCAGTTGGAATATTTTAGGGCAAACATACGTGCCAAAACAACTTTCCGAAAGATCTTTCTCATGGCATGCAACTTTACCAATTGGTACTTTTGTGCCTCCTCATATCCACCCAAAACAAGATGAATTTCTTTATATTCTAGAAGGTCGCTTCAACTTAATTCTTGACGGGGATGAGACACACGCCGAGCCTGGTGATTTGGTACGGTTGCCTATGGGCATTCCTCATGGCATTTTCAATAAAACAGATACTACAATTAAATGTCTCTTTTGGGTCTCACCCAGTCGTAATTTGTTTGATTTATTTTGGGCTCTTCACAATTTGGGTCCGGAGGCCAATCCAGCCGAAGTAGTAGCTACGTCTGCCAAATTCGAAGTTGATTTTCTTCCCCCACCAGAAAGCAACTAAATGAAAGTTCTAATCGCAGGGGCAGGCATTGGTGGCTTGACTACCGCACTTATGCTGCACGCCAGGGGTATTCCAGCCCAAATATATGAGACTGCCGATGAAGTCCGCGAGGCAGGTGTTGGGATTAATGTCTTACCGCATGCAATCCGCGAGCTTGAGACGTTAAGTCTACTAAGTGACTTAGATATTATTGGCCTTAGAACCAAGCAACTAACCTATTACACTCGCTCTGGACAAGAAGTATGGTCAGAATTGCGGGGCACACATGCCGGCCACGAAGTACCTCAGTTTTCCATTCACCGTGGGCGATTACAAAACCTACTCTACAGAACAGTGCTTGATCGTCTCGGGCCTGCGGCAGTGCAAACAGGCAGGCGCCTCAACGGTTTTGTTCAAGAGGAAATGGGAGTAACAGCGCATTTTGCCAATAGTATTGATGGTTCATCAGGTGTAACAGTTCGAGGTGATGTGTTGATCTGTTGCGATGGTATTCATTCAGCTGGTCGAAAAGTCTTTTACCCCAATGAAAAATCACCCTCTTGGAATGGCGTAATGATGTGGCGGGGAGCTGTTGAGTGGCCTGTATGGCAGGACGGTGAGAGTATGGCTATTGGTGGCGGTCTTGGTGGTAAACTCGTTCTCTATCCGATTACGCAAGTCAAAGACGGTCGACAGCTTATGAACTGGGTAGTTAACGTGCGCGTCAAAGATCCAGCTATTTCACCACCGCCCGCAAACAATTGGTCTCGCAAAGTTTCACTTGCCTTGGTTTTACCGCATGCACTGCGATTCAACATCCCTGATTTTGACATCGAAGGTTTGGTCCGCGCAACGCCAACGATCTTTGAGTATCCGATGGCGGACCGCGATCCTCTGCCCCGCTGGACGTTTGGACGGATAAGTCTTCTGGGCGATGCCGCTCATCCAATGTATCCCGTTGGATCAAATGGGGCAAGTCAAGCTATTCTGGACGCGAGGTGTCTTGCCGACAATTTAGCGCAAGGCGAACACCCCCGCGCCGCTCTTTGGGCCTATGAAAAAAACCGTCTTCCTATGACAGCTAAAGTGGTGATGGATAATCGAGATGGCGGACCCGAAGGTGTCATTGACGAAGTTGAAAAACTAGCTCCTGCTGGGTTTTCAAATATAAACGAGGTTATGACTTATAAAGACCGTGAGGCGCTCGTTAAAGGCTATGCTGCAACCGCTGGGTTTAAAGATGTTAAGATAGACAGAATATCTACATAACGGCTATCTAATTAAAACGTCTCAATGTTGCATGCCGTCTAAAGATGCAAAAACCGATCTACGATGTTTGGATCAGTGTGCAGGTCGAAGTCTGATCCAGCCCAAACTACCCTGCCCTTCTCCAAAATTGTATGATGGTCAACTAAATTCGATAGAGCACCAATGTTTTTATCAATAACAAGAATGGCCTCTCCTTCACCTTTAAGTTCTGCAAGTTTTGCCCAAATTTCCGCACTTATCAAAGGTGCGAGCCCCTCTGTCGCCTCATCCAGAATAATCAGACTTGGGTTTGTCATCAAAGCCCGACCAATTGCCAGCATTTGCTGCTCTCCTCCCGACAATTGCGACCCAAGATAACTGCTACGCTCTAACAGTCGAGGAAAAAAATCATAGACAAGCTTAAGTGTCCATTTTCCTCGCGATATGGCGATAGCACGTAAATTCTCTTCAACCGTCAAGGTTGGGAAAATCTGACGACCTTCTGGCACCAAACCAATCCCAGCCTGAGCGATCCGGTAGGGCGCCGCTGAGGTAATATCCGTGCCCTTAAATGTAATTCTACCCTCAAATGGCTTTATTAAGCCCATGATAGTTTTTACCGTAGTGGTCTTACCCATTCCGTTACGGCCCATTAGGCTTACTGCTTCTCCCGCCTTGACTGACAAACAAATGTCAAACAGTACCTTTGCTGATCCATACCCTGCCTGCAGTTTTTCAACATGAAGTAAACTCAAACCGCTTCCTGACCAAGATAAGCAGCGCGCACCTTAGAGTTTTTACGCAATTCTTGCGGTGTTCCCGTGGCAATAATTTTGCCATATACAATGACAGACACACGGTCAGCCAATTTGAAAACTGCCTCCATGTCATGTTCAACCAGCAGCATTGGAATGGTGGATTTCAGCTGTGTCAAAGTCTCAGTCAACGCCTTACTTTCGCCTTTACCTATCCCTGCCATAGGTTCGTCTAGCAATAATATTTTGGGGGCAGCCACAGTGGCCATAGCAAGTTCCAACTGCCGTTGTTCGCCGTGTGATAATTCTCCAGCCATACTATCTGCGCAAGCCAGGAGGTTAAACTTTTTCAAAGCCAACATGGCCTTTTCGTTTAGGTTATTTTCGTGCGCGGCAGGACGTAAAAAACGAAAACTTGATCCAGATTTTGCTTGCGCACTTAAGGCAGTATTTTCCAATACAGAAAAATGGGGGATCAGTGTAGTAATCTGAAAAGTCCGCCCCAAACCAGCAGCAGATCGCTGTGGAAGAGATAGGTTTGTAATATCGCGACCGGCAAACAAAATCCGCCCACTATCAGATTTTAAGCCGCCCGCAATTTGGCGGATCAAGCTCGTTTTTCCTGCGCCGTTGGGCCCAATCAATGCGTGACACTCGCCAGGGCAAACCTCCAGGGAAACATCATCGGTAACGCACAGTGCACCATAACTTTTGTGTAAATTTTCAAGACACAGTACCGGTGTCATTCTCGTATCCCCAGTCGCCGTAGCAGTTCAACTAGTCCTCCATTGGCAAATAGCACAATTACAACAAGAAGAGGTCCAAAAATAAGCCGCCATTCATGCAAAACAAGCGAAAGGCCTTCTTCAACCAAAATAAAAAACAAGGCGCCCAAAAGAGGCCCATTGCGGGTTGCCATACCTCCTAGCACTACCATGATAATTAAATCACCTGAACGTTGCCAAGTTGCGATAGCGGGGCTAACAAACTCAGCCTGGCAAGCGAATAAAAAACCAGCAATTCCAGCAATCATACCAGAGATAACATAAGCAAGAAGTTGATATTGGAAGGTTTTGAAACCCATTGTTTCGACGCGTAATTTATTTTGCTTCGCAGCCCGTAGTACCCGTCCAAAACGCGACCCTGATAAAAGCGATACAAAGCCCCAGCACAATGTAAGGATTATTAAAACTGCATAAAAAAGACCACCATCATATTCAAAAAAAGTAGTGCCAAAAAAAGTTGCAGTGTCCCAAAGGGTCAGCCCATCATCACCCCCATAGTTCGCGAGTGAAGACAGAGAGAAAAATAACATCTGTCCAAAGGCAAGGGTAATCATAATAAAATAAACACCAGACGTCCGCAGACTTATCGCACCGGTAATTAGTGCAAAAAGGCCTGATACGGCTAATACCATTGGTAATATAATTAGTGCGTCCGTTACCCCCTCAGTAATCAAAATTCCAGTCACATAGGATCCCAAGCCTAAAAATGCAGCATGGCCAAAGCTAACCAATCCACCGTACCCAATCAGCAGATTTAGAGATAGGCTTGCAATGGCAAAAATCATCGCTTTCACTACCAATGACACCACATAGCTACCACCAAAAATCTGAGACCAATAGGGCGTCAGAGCCAGTAAAAATAAAATTCCTAAACCAAAAATGAGAGAACGATTTTGACATATTGAGCGAAATTGTGAAACCGCGACCTCCATTACCCTGCCCTATGCACTGGAAACAGCCCTTCAGGTTTAAAAAACAGGACGACCGCCATCAAAATATATATGAGCATTGAAGATAAAGCGGGCCCAATTTGATTAGCCGTAGATGGATCGAAAAAAAGTCTTAAAATGTCTGTTGTAACCGCTCGCCCTAGGGTATCCAACAAACCTATTAGTACTGCGGCAATAAATGCACCGCGGATAGACCCAATTCCCCCAATAATTATAACCACAAAGACAGTAATCAAAAGGTCATCACCCATGTTTGGTTCCAGCGAGAACATCGGCGCCGCAATTGCACCAGCAAATCCAGCTAGCATCGTGCCAAATCCAAACACGATCATGAACAACCTTTTAATATCTACGCCTAGGGCACTGACCATCTCAGGATTAGTTGCACCAGCGCGGACCAACATTCCAACGCGCGTTTTAAACACGGCAAAATACAAACCCACAGCCACCGTAATTCCTACTGCAATTACCACCAAACGATAAATCGGGTACCGCAAACCCTCAATAATCTCAAATGACCATGAAAAAATTTCAGGTGGGGGTAAAATAAGCGAAGACGGTCCCCAAATTACCTTCACTAATTCATTTAC
>Ga0115563_1003123_pt1 | contig 11838 bp, 10 predicted proteins | sample COGITO_mtgs_1105_2_FD_87198 | JGI IMG/M metagenome (GOLD analysis project Ga0115563, IMG submission 87198) | Pelagic marine microbial communities from North Sea - COGITO_mtgs_110519 | ecosystem: Environmental > Aquatic > Marine > Epipelagic | place: Germany:Helgoland, sampling site Kabeltonne...
ATCTAAATATCTAAATTAGCTACAGCCAATGCGTTCTTTTCAATAAATTCACGGCGCGGCTCAACTTGATCACCCATTAAGGTCGTAAATATCTGATCAGCGGCAATGGCATCTTCAATGGTCACCACCAACATGCGACGAACTTCTGGATCCATCGTTGTTTCCCACAACTGCTCAGGATTCATTTCACCTAAGCCTTTGTAGCGCTGAATCATAAAGCCACGCTTCGCCTCTTTCGTTAACCAATCCAAAGCTTCGGCAAAGGAGCCCACCACTTCTTCTTTTTCACCACGCTTCACATAGCCTGTTTCTTCAATCAGGCCGCTAATCTTTTTACCTAGCTGAGCAACTGCGCGGTATTCTGACGACTGGAAAAAATCATGATTAAATCGATGCTCATGAGTAATACCATGAGAAATAATTTCAACATTTGGTAAAAACAGATTTCGCTCTTTATCTTCACGTACTGAAATTGTATAAGCTTCAGAGCCCGCTTTATGTTCATCGGTAAAGAAGGCTTGTAAGTTTTTACACCAGTCAGAGACAGCCGATTCCGACTTTAACATTTCTTCTGTTAAGGCAGGCTCATCAACCAAACGTTTCAGAACTAACGGCGGATACAGTTTTGATAAGCGTTCAATCATTGCCATAACTGATTTATATTCACTAACCATTTGCCCTAGTGGTTCAGCAGCGATAGCTGGGGCTTGATCATTGATATGCAGCTCAGCATTTTCTAATGCTACCTGAATAAAGAAGCTATCTAACTCTGCTTCATCTTTTAAGTAACTTTGCTGCTTACCTTTACTAATTTTATAAAGTGGTGGTTGTGCAATAAAGATATGACCGCGTTCTAATAACTCACGCATATGTCTAAAGAAGAACGTCAATATCAATGTTCGTATATGCGATCCATCAACATCCGCATCGGTCATAATAATAATGGAATGATAGCGAAGTTTATCGGCATCAAACTCAGATTTACCAATACCACAACCTAACGCTGTTACTAAGTTTCCAACTTCCGCAGACGTCAACATTTTATCAAAGCGCGCTTTTTCAACGTTTAAGATTTTACCCTTAAGCGGCAAAATAGCTTGAGTTTTACGTGCGCGACCCTGCTTCGCTGAACCGCCCGCAGAATCTCCCTCCACTATATATATTTCAGAAAGTGCAGGATCTTTTTCTTGGCAATCAGCTAGCTTACCAGGTAAACCCGCTATATCTAACGCACCTTTACGACGCGTCATTTCTCGTGCTTTACGTGCAGCATCTCGCGCACGTGCAGCATCAATCATTTTACCGACAATCGCTTTTGCTTCTTGCGGGTTTTCTAATAAGTACTCAGACAGTTTTTCAGCCATGGCATGCTCAACGGCTGACTTCACTTCTGATGAAACTAATTTATCTTTTGTTTGTGATGAGAATTTTGGATCCGGAACCTTAACCGAGACTATTGCGGTTAAACCTTCACGGGCGTCATCACCAGTGGTTGAAACTTTAGACCCTTTACCCAAACCTTCTTTTTCAATGTAAGTATTTAAGCCGCGCGTTAATGCCGAACGGAAACCGGCTAAATGGGTACCGCCATCGCGTTGAGGGATATTATTGGTATAACAATATAAGTTTTCTTGAAAGCCATCGTTCCACTGCAACGCAACTTCAACGCCAATATCTTCAAAGTCAGTAGTAAAATATAAACCTGTGTTAATAGGTGTTTTATTAACGTTTAGGAATTCTACAAACGCTCTTAAACCACCTTCATAGCAGAAGGTATCTTCTTTTCCGCTTCGCTCATCTTTTAATAAAATATTAACGCCAGAATTCAAAAATGATAATTCGCGTAATCGCTTCGCCAAAATCTCATAATGGTATTCAATATTACTAAACGTGTCTGGTGACGGATGAAAACGAACATGCGTGCCAGACTCTTCTGTTTTACCGATAACCGTTAGCGGCGCGTCAGGCACACCGTGACGATAAATTTGTTCATGTATTTCACCATTACGACGAATCGTTAGAGTAAGCTCTGACGACAGCGCATTAACCACGGAAACACCTACACCGTGTAAGCCGCCTGAAACTTTATAAGTGTTGTCATCAAACTTACCACCCGCGTGAAGTACGGTCATAATAACTTCTGCGGCAGAGACACCCTCATCGTGAATTTCTGTTGGAACACCACGGCCATTATCAGCTGTACTGATCGATTCATCAGGATGGATAGTGACGGTGATTTGAGAGCAATGACCCGCTAAGGCTTCATCGATAGAGTTATCAACAAGCTCGAATACCATGTGATGTAAGCCGGTACCATCATCTGTATCACCGATATACATACCCGGTCGCTTTCTTACTGCATCGAGACCCTTAAGGACTTTTATACTCGAGGAATTGTATTCCCCGGAACCCGCTTCACTCATAGTTTGGCTCCAAGGCCTAGTGTTGGTTACTATTTGATCAGTCTTGCCTTTCACGTCGATATAAAGGCTTTGTTTTCTATGCTAAAACAATAAAAATCAATTGCTTAGCGGTATTTATAACCGCATATTGTGTGATGATATTCGGCCTGAGTCAACCTAATATACAGGTAGTTTGAGCCCTCAAATCAGCAGCTATAAGCGCCTGATTTCAACGCCGCACAACGGCTTATCCTAAGCTTTGCGTCTCTTCTGTTTCACCCTTCAATACCTGAAAAACCTTTAAGTATTTAAGCTTTTCCCACGGCTGGTTGACCAAATCATCGGCCACTACACAGGTCATAAATAATTGAATATCTAAGCTATCGAGTAAGCTGCATAACTTGCCTTGGTGAGAAGCATCAATCTCTGCAGGAAGGTCATCAATTAACAAGACACACTTCTTCTGAGTGGTCTTTACCATTAAATCGCATTGGGCTAAGCGTAATGCACAGACAACTAACTTTTGCTGCCCTCTTGATAACACCTGCCCCGCATTCAAACCGTTTATTTGTAACTTTATATCTGCCCTATGTGGGCCATAATGCGTAAACCCTCGCCGTAAATCACGATCTATACTCAACGCCAACACATCACTTAAAGACTTCTCTGCATCCCAGCCTCGGCTGTAAGAAACCGATAATTCAGGGAGATCAACCAATCTTTCAAGAAAACCAACGAAAACCGGATAAAAAGAGTCGAAATACCTCAACCTAGCCTTATCAACTAACTCTGAGGCCTCTATCAACTCTTGATCCCAAGCAGACAGTGTACGTTTATTTGCTTTACCTGATCGAAGAGCGGCATTTCGCTGCTTTAAACATCGCTGCATTCGTCGCCAAGAATCATAAAACGAATGTTCCACGTGAAACACACCCCAATCCATAAACTGCCGTCGCTGCTTAGGGCCACCCTCAAGTAATGTATACGCTGAAGAGTCTATTAATTGGATAGGAAGAGTTTCAGCCAGACGGATCAAGCTTTTTTCATCCTGACCATCAATTCTAATACGGAAACCGCCTCTTTTAGCCCGCTTTACACCAACTGAAAGTGCTGGCTGGTCATCATGAAGCACTTTACCAAAAACCGTACAGGTATCCTGATGGTATTGAATAACCGGTTGTAACTGCGTGCCGCGAAAAGATCGCGCCAACCCAAGAATATGGATAGCTTCGAGAATAGAGGTTTTACCGGCACCATTAGGCCCAGAAAAAATATTAATCTGTGCAAAATCTTGAATAGATACGGAAGAGAGGTTGCGGACACCTGAAATTTCAAGCTCTGAAAGTTTCACGTGAAACAATGCCCGCTATTAAATCGCAACAACTGTAGCGAAAGAAAAGAAGGGCACAGAGAAATGGTGACAGCAGTCGTTAAAAATAATGAGGTAAAAAAGCAATAACTCATAGGGGCTAGGCCACTAGCACCCTCCTTTATAAACGCATCGGCATAACAACGTACAAGGCATTGTTATCAGTGTCACCATCCTGAACCAAAGCACTGCTATTAGAATCCGACAGCGTCATTGTAACCTGATCACTTTTGAGGGCACCTAAAACATCAATCAGATAACTTACGTTAAAACCCATTTCAACGCTATCTCCTTGATAACTAACGGAAACCTCTTCATGAGCCTCTTCCTGCTCAGGGTTATTCGCTTGAATACCGACCATTCCATCACTCAGTGTAAAGCGAATACCGCGGAATTTCTCATTCGACAAAATCGCCGAACGTGAAAGAGCAGACTTAAGCTCAGCTCTTTCCGCAGAGACTATTTTGTTTCCACCTTTAGGTAGAACACGCTCATAATCAGGGAATTTTCCGTCAACCAGTTTAGAGACAAACACCATACCATTGGTTGTCGCTCTAATATGGTTAGCGCCAAACTCAATAGTTATAGGCGCTGATTCGTCAGACAATAATCGTGTAAGCTCAACAACCCCTTTACGAGGAACAATAAACTGCTGTTTATCGCCCTGAATTTCATCGACTAAGTCAATATGGGCAATCGCCAAACGATGACCATCGGTAGCAACAGCCTTAAGCTTATTACCCGAAAGCTCCCACAACATGCCGTTCAAATAGTATCTAACATCTTGTTGCGCCATTGAGAAAGCCGTGCGATCGATTAACTGAGCAAAGTCTCCCTGATTGACCGTAGCAGAAAAGCTGCTTTCATCCTTCTGAACCGAAGGGAAATCAGCCGCAGGTAATGTCGCCAATGTGTATCGACTGCGACCACTCTTAACAACAGCCTTGCCTTGCTCTAACGAAAAAGATATGTCGCACGAATCAGGAAGCGACTTACAAATATCCACTAGCTTTCTTGCGGGCACGGTAATGTCACCATTCTTATCGGCGGCATCATCCAAAGCGATAGTGGCACTTAACTCAACTTCTAAATCGGTGCCGGTTATAACCAGCTTGTTACCACTCGCTATAATCAATAGATTAGACAATATAGGCATTGTCTGACGGCGCTCTACAGCACCCGCTACGATTGTCAGTGGACGAAGAAGCGCTTCGCGATTGACTGAAAATTTCATCTTTATTTAAATCTCCGGTTGAGCGTTTTACGATATTTCGTTAAGCGCCAATCTCTATAAAAAGTGACTGTTGTAATATAGCCTTATTTAAACATTCAAGGGATTAAGTGGCCAGCGTACGGAGCAAGTTCTGATAATCTTCACGAATATCAGAGCTAGTTTCACGTAGCTCTTTAATCTTTCTACAAGCATGTAAAACAGTGGTGTGGTCACGACCACCAAACGCGTCGCCAATTTCAGGCAAACTATGATTAGTAAGCTCCTTAGCCAAAGCCATTGCCATTTGTCGAGGCCTAGCGACCGAACGACTTCTTCGCTTTGACATTAAATCAGCCACTTTAATTTTGTAGTATTCAGCCGTGGTTCGCTGGATATTATCAATACTGACCTGTTTATCTTGAAGCGCCAATAAATCTTTCAGTGACTCTTTTATTAATGGAACATCAACTGGACATTTAGTGAAGTGAGCACTCGCTATCACTCTTTTTAAAGCCCCTTCAAGCTCTCGAACATTAGAACGAACCCGTTGTGCCAAAAAGAAAGCAGCATCGTGTGGTAATTCAACTTTGGCTTGCTCAGCTTTTGCCATTAGAATAGCGACTCGAGTTTCCAGCTCCGGAGGCTCTACAGACACCGTTAAACCCCAACCAAAACGCGATTTTAGTCGCTCTTCAACGCCTCGAATTTCTTTAGGGTAACGATCGCAAGTCAAAATCATTTGCTGCCCCCCTTCTAACAAAGCATTAAAAGTATGGAAAAACTCCTCTTGCGAACGCTCTTTGTTAGCAAAAAACTGAATATCATCGATCAATAAAGCATCAACCGACCGGTAATAACGCTTAAAATCATTGATCGCATTTAACTGTAAAGCTTTAACCATATCAGCAACAAAGCGTTCAGAATGAAGATACACCACCTTGGCGTTTGGCTTAACTGCTTGCAGAGCATTACCAACTGCATGCATTAAATGCGTCTTACCTAGACCAACACCGCCATATAAAAACAAAGGATTATAAGAACCCCCTGGGTTCTCAACCACCTGCATAGCAGCAGCGCGAGCAAGCTGATTTGACTTACCCTCTACAAAATTATCGAAGCGGTAAGCAGGAATAAGATTATTTTGATGACTAGGCGAATCACCGACATCATCACTCACTCTAGCGCGCCGCGAGCGAGTCGCTGTATTCCTACTACTATGAAGGAGATTCTCTGATGAGACGTTATTATCTCTGGGTCGACCACGACGCTCCACACCCTCTGGGCTACCCTTGACCAAAACCGAAGCATGACTTAACTGCTCTAGAGAACCATCCGTCAATACATTTGCAGATGAATCCGGCTCTGACAACGATGCTGAAGCCAGTGATTGTGTGGGTGAGGTGGGTGGCGAGGCAAAAGCCATAGCGTGGTTCGCTTTATCGGCAACATTTACCACCAGAGAACGACGATCAACTGAAGGGTGTGCTTGAACAGGAACGTCCACAGAGACAGTGCTGGTTAGTGAGGAAGCAGCAAAGCCACTAGAAGCTGTATTTGAACTCTGTTCTTGCACAGAAATAGTGACCGAAGGCGGCTCACCCTCTGAAAGCATTTTAGTAAGCTCAAGAATCCTATCCATAAACTTATCGGCGACCCAATCTTTAATAAAGCGATTAGGTGCAAGCAGGAGGAAACCAGCTTCAGACGACTCCACCTGTAAGGGTCGAATCCAGGTATTAAATTGCTGAGCTGGCAATTCATCCTGCAAATAATCTACACACCTGTTCCATATTAGGTGCCAAGTAGGCTGCGACAATCGATATCCCCCAAAAAACCAAAGCCACTTCACCTAGTTAATAAAGGTGTAACACAGCATTATGGTCATAGTTCTAATTTTAAAATTACTAAAGGCTCCAAGAACGCTACCAGCATAAAAAATCGCTAGAAATACTTAGGCCTAGAAAAGAGGCGCAATTGTAGCGGCAAAGAGTAGACTTATCCACAACTTTTATGATTATTTTAAGTCCTATTAAAGAAAGGTAACCCATATTAAAACCATTAAATATCAACAACTTGAGAAAAAACAAACAAAAACATTGAAACAATCAAATAAAAGTTGTTTAAACAGATAAGAAGTTATTAACATATTAGCAAGCTGTGGATATCTTGTGGGAAAGAAAGAAAAACTAACAATTTAAAACAACTATTGTAAGTACACACTACAGCTAAAAGCTTATCTTTAAGGGTACAACTGAAAAAGACATTGTATATTTAGCAAACCCAATGATAAAAAACAGCGCTGATAAATGAAAAGCTAAAAGGATCAACGATATAACCCAAGAAAAACCCTCCTAACAAGAAAAAAGTACATGCTTCTATTTATAGCTATTGCTATAAAATGACAGCACTTTAAAATGATTTGCTATTAATTAGCGTTCGGCATTGATCCCAGAAGCTTTTATGCGTAGAATCCTGCGCCCTTTTGTGGGTGTTTGCATGCCTTAGGCACAAACATTTTGAACACGTAAATAATTTGGTAATAGAGCAATGAAAAGAACTTTTCAACCCAGTACTTTAAAGCGTAAACGCAGTCACGGCTTCCGTGCTCGTATGGCAACTAAAAATGGACGCGCACTTATTAATCGCCGTCGCGCTAAAGGCAGAAAACGTTTAACTGCGTAATATCTATTATTGATCGCCAACGATATAGAGCTACTTTTATTGATAATAAATCAGTAATTCTATGTAATACCTGCTTTATAATACCTGCTTTATATCGTGCGGCTGTCAGTGTTCGCTCTCTTCTTAGCATTTAAGTAGTCTGAGTTAAGTAGCCTGAGTTAATCAGTATGGTGAATACAATAGAAACAAGCTGTCGCTTTCAGAAAGACAGGCGCTTACTGAATGCCCATCAGTATAAAAATGTCTTTGACAATGTAGATTGCAAACAGAGCGGTAAGTACTTTACTTTTCTCAGCACATCAAGCCAACAGGCCAAGCACAGGCTTGGTTTGATTATCGCTAAAAAACATATTCCTCTGGCTGTAAATAGAAACAAGATTAAGCGTGCCATTCGAGAAAGCTTTCGGCAACAACTTAATCATGAAATTGTTAATACTCAAATGACATCTTTTGATGTTATTGTTCTTGCAAAATCCTCTGTTCGTCAGCTGGATAATGCACAGCTCAACGAGGAGCTAAGTAAACAATGGCTCCGTCTAATAGCAAAACGCCAACAACTTTAAATCCTTTTCTCAATATTTTGAGCCAAGTAGCTATTTTCCTAATAGCGGCTTATCAATTACTTCTGAGTCCTTTACTGGGTCCACGTTGTCGCTTTTATCCGAGCTGCTCTAGTTATGCTAAACAAGCCTTTAAAGAACAAGGTTTTAGCCGCGGTAGTATACTTACCTTAAAACGATTAGCTAAATGTCATCCTTTTAATAAGGGTGGCATTGACGAACTACCTGCTGAAAAAACATCAGCAGGCAATTTATTTTATGGAAAGACTCAGATCGATCGGGAAAATACCGATCATGCACAAACTAACTGTACTCATTCTCACTAATTAAAGGCTACACATTAAGTATGGACGTTCTTAAAAATCTACCTCGCATCGCATTATTTACCCTTGTTGCTGGTATTGTTTTACTTATTCTAAAACAATGGGTCGAGTTCTCACCCAGCTATGATCAAGCCATAGCTGATCGACAACAAGCGCTTAATGAAAGCCGAGTTCAAATGAATGAGGCTGAATACGATAACAACAAAATTAATGAAGTTGTTAGCGAAGAAGATTATGAAACAGCGTTTGACCAACCTATAGCGAACGTAGCTTCTGAGGGTGCGAGCATTATTGAAGCAGTTACTGCACCTCAATCAGCCCGTAAGATTGTTGTCACTACAGACACTATACGCGTAACGATTGATTCTCAAGGTGGCGATATTATTGAAGTCGCATTACTTAAACATCTCGAGAGTCTAGAAGAAAATGCTGAACCGATGCTACTGTTAGAAAAATCAGGAGCAAGAACCTATACCGCGCAATCAGGCTTAACTGGACCAAACGGTACAGACGTTAGATCTACACGTGCTCGCTTTTATAGCGCACAGTCGAACTATGAAATGGTAGGAACCGATGATTTAGAAGTTGATTTAATATTCAATGATCCCAGCGGCATAAAACTGACGAAACGCTATACATTTAAACAAGGTGAGTATTTAGTCGATGTAAATTACATAGTAAAAAATAATTCTGGTATCGATTGGCAAACAACTTTTTATTCACAAATTAGTCGCGACCAATCGGCTGATCCAGGCGCTGATACCGCAGGCTTCGGTATGAAGTCTTATTTAGGTGCAGCAACAACCACAGCAGATGATCCCTACAAGAAAATTAGCTTTAAAGATATTAGTGAGGAAAATTTTCGAAATCAATATGCGGGTGGTTGGGTAGCAATAATTCAACATTATTTTGTGAGTGCTTGGATCCCAGAACCTAACGCAACCTATAATTACTATACCAAAGCGAGTAAATCAGGTTTAAACATCATTGGCTTTCATAAAGCTTTTGAAGTTGAAGCGGGTAATACAGCAACAATAGGCTCGCAATTTTATGCAGGCCCCAAATATCAGTATCGCTTAAAAGAAATAGCACCTCATCTTGATCTAACAATCGATTACGGTTGGTTATGGTGGATAGCACAACCGCTTTATACCTTGTTATATTTCTTTGCTACTGGCGAAGCCCATATGTTTGGTGAGGTCTATGATGTCTTTCCTGGGTTTGGAAATTGGGGTTTCTCTATCATAATGCTGACCTTTGTTATTAAAGCGATCTTCTTCCGTTTGTCAGCAACCAGTTATCGCTCAATGGCGAATATGCGTCGCGTGTAACCAAAACTGTTAGCTGTTCGTGAAAAACATGCAAACGATAAACAAGCTCAATCAAAAGCGATGATGGAGTTATATCAAAAGGAAAAAATCAATCCACTAGGTGGCTGCCTGCCTATTCTTGTACAAATGCCAGTGTTTATTGCTTTGTACTGGGCACTTATGGAAAGTGTTGAATTAAGACATGCACCATTTATTGGTTGGATAACCGATTTATCAGTTATGGATCCTTATTTTGTGTTGCCGTTAATCATGGGTATTACCATGTTCTTGCAACAAAAAATGAATCCACCACCTGCAGATCCTATGCAAGCAAAAATAATGCAATGGATGCCGGTCGTGTTTACATTATTCTTTGTATTCTTCCCAGCAGGCCTTGTTGTTTATTGGGTATCAAATAATATATTGTCGATTTCCCAGCAGTGGTATATCACTCGACAAATTGAAAAAGCGCATAGTTAGTTAATGGCTAGCGCTGCTTAACTGACTATATAGACAACGATATGGACAACGATACTATTACCGCTATTGCTACTGCAGCAGGAAAAGGCGGTATTGGTATTGTTCGTCTTTCAGGTCCAAAATCTTTAGCTATTGCTGCGCAATTAACACAAACAGATTTATCACCTCGCCACGCATTATTCTCATCCTTTGTTGATAAAAATCTTGAAAAGATTGATGAAGGTATCGCCTTATATTTTCCTAGGCCACACTCCTTTACCGGTGAAGACGTTGTTGAGCTACAAGGGCATGGTGGAGCTGTTGTTCTTAATCTTTTACTCGCAGAAACAGTAAAGCTCGGGGCACGTATAGCAAGGCCTGGTGAGTTCTCAGAGCGTGCATTCTTAAACGATAAAATAGATTTAGTCCAAGCTGAAGCAATTGCGGATATTATTGAAAGTCGCTCAGAGACAGCCGCAAGGTCAGCCATGCGGTCATTGAGTGGTGAGTTTTCAAAAAAGATACAGACACTGACTAACGAGATAACTAAGCTTAGAATTTATGTAGAAGCGGCAATTGATTTTCCTGAAGAAGAGGTTGATTTTGTTTCTGACGGTTACGTATTGAATGAGCTAAACCAGTTAAGTAGTTCAATAGAAGCTATTTGGCGGCAGGCAAAGCAAGGCAGTTTAATTCGTGATGGTGTATCGGTTGTTATTATTGGGAAACCGAATGCGGGTAAATCGAGTTTATTAAACTTATTAGCTGGTGACGATTTAGCGATCGTTAATCAACGAGCCGGCACGACTCGCGATATTTTGCGCGAGGATATACAAATTGATGGATTGCCTTTACGGATAATAGATACCGCAGGATTGCGTGATTCTGATGACGAGATAGAGCAAGAAGGAATACGTCGTGCTAAAAAAGAAATAGAAAAAGCTGATGTTATTTTATTTATGCGTGATTCGGTTACGGAAGGTGCGTTTGCTGAAGATAAAAAACAAACAATAGAAAGTATTCATAAAGAGCTTTCAAGTTTTGAAATAATACCGCTTAAATCAACTTCGTTTATTGTTGTGAATAATAAAATAGATATAAGTGGTTCTAGGGCTTCGGTGGATACGAATAATTATTTTACTGAGGTTTCTTTGTCGGCCAAAACAGGTGATGGATTTAACTTGTTTACAAAGAGCCTTAAGACGCTTTGTGGTTTTAGTGATAGTGAGAATAACTTTGTTGCTCGTAGTCGTCATATTGAGGCGATTGATAATGCGCGGGGTTATATTTTAGAGGGTAAGAAACAGTTGCTGGAGAATCAAGCGGGTGAGCTGCTAGCTGAGGATTTAAGACAGGCGCAGAATTATTTGGGGATGATAACAGGTAAGGTTTCTTCTGATGATTTGCTTGGTGAGATATTTTCTAGTTTTTGTATTGGGAAATGATTTTTTATTCTGCCTAATAGAGTTTTTATTTTTTTGAGTTTTAAGGTCAAGGTCGTCGGAGGTGGACCGACAGTC
>Ga0115563_1003232_pt1 | contig 11589 bp, 10 predicted proteins | sample COGITO_mtgs_1105_2_FD_87198 | JGI IMG/M metagenome (GOLD analysis project Ga0115563, IMG submission 87198) | Pelagic marine microbial communities from North Sea - COGITO_mtgs_110519 | ecosystem: Environmental > Aquatic > Marine > Epipelagic | place: Germany:Helgoland, sampling site Kabeltonne...
GCCTTTGGCTGTTTTTATGGTGGCAGTTACTCCTTTGCCTTTGGTATCTACCTGCGTCACTTCGGCATTGGTCATGATGTTGATTCCTGCTTTTTTAAACGAACGTTCCAATTGCTTAGAAACTTCTTCGTCTTCGACGGGTACAATGCGGTCTTGGAATTCGACAACCGTTACTTCGGTGCCCATGGCGTTATAGAAATGAGCAAACTCAATTCCAATAGCCCCTGAACCAACAACAATAAGCTTTTTAGGTTGTTTAGGGAGTGTCATGGCTTCTCGGTATCCAATTACCTTAACGCCGTCTTGTGGAAGGCTAGGAAGCTCTCTGGAGCGCGCTCCAGTGGCAATGATTATATTTTTTGCAGCATAAACTGTGGTGGTATCTTCAAAAGCTACGCTCACTTGTTTGTTGGGGAGGATGGTTCCAAACCCATTGATGACGTCGATTTTATTCTTTTTCATCAAAAACTGAACGCCTTTACTCATTCCAGCAGCAACATTACGACTTCGGTTGACTACTGCGTCAAAATCTTTATCGTAGTCGGTTACCTTTAGGCCGAAGTCTGATGCGTGTTTGAGGTAATCAAAAACTTGAGCAGATTTGAGTAGTGCCTTGGTTGGGATACACCCCCAGTTCAAGCATACACCGCCTAAGCTTTCTTTTTCAATAACAGCAGTTTTCAATCCCAATTGAGAGGCACGGATTGCGGTTACATAACCCCCGGGTCCACTTCCTAAAACAAGTACATCGTAAGTTGTCATAAATTCATTTTTTTAGATGGCGCAAAAGTACAAAAAAGAGGGATATGAATAATCGTCTTAGTCTTCCTTTTTGGCTTCAAAGCTAATGCTCGCAGAATTAACACAATATCGTTTTCCAGAAGCGGTGGGTCCATCGTCGAATACATGCCCTTGGTGTCCCCCGCAATTAGAACATACAATCTCTACCCGAACCATTCCGTGCGAACTGTCTTTGCGGTACTCAATAGCCCCTTCTATACTTTGGTCATAACTGGGCCAGCCGCAGCCGCTATCAAATTTAGAATCACTGGCATAGAGCGGCTGATTGCAACCCCGACAGTTATAGGTTCCTTTTTCGTAATGACTGTTGTACGCTCCGCTGTGGGGATATTCTGTCCCTTGTTCGCGTAAAACACGGTATTCTTCTTGTGAGAGAAGCTTGCGCCAGGCATCTTCTGTTTTATTGAATGGATAAGGTTTATTCATCTGTTGATGTGGGTATAAAGTTTAGTGCAGCTGAATTGATGCAATGGCGCTTTCCTGTCGTTTCTCTCGGCCCATCATTGAACATATGTCCCAAATGTCCTCCACAGGTATTGCACTTAAGTTCGGTTCGGGCATAACCCAATTTATAATCCACATCAAATTCTAAATTTTCTGTTGCTCCCCGATCAAAAGAAGGCCAGCCACTTTTGGAATCGAATTTATCTTTTGAATAATAAAGCTCTGTTTTACACGCTGCACAAGCATAGGTTCCTTCTTCGTAAAAAGAATTGTATTCACCTGTAAAAGGACGTTCTGTTCCTGCTTGACGCAATACATAATAAGCCATTTCTGGAAGCGAATTTTTCCATTCAGCATCTGTTTTTTGAACTGCATAGATGATCTTCTTTTTAGCCTCTTTTTTTGCTGTTTGACAGCTCGCTAAGAAGGGGAGAAGTAGGAGAGTAAACATTATCTTTTTCATGATAGATGATTTTTGAGTGAAGATACAAATCTTTCAAACGCTATGTTTTTGGATCGATACTTCTTTGGTTAGTCTTCCTAATGCATGCAAATAGAATGCCATAGTTGTGGTTGAAGTATAACTTTAATTATAAATCAAACAAGTCTTATAAAAAATGAAACTATTGATTTAATTAATGCTTAATAAACATATGATTTACAAAATTTTAATTATTACTATAAGTTTTGCTTATGCAGTCGATTTTTGGGTAAAATTGCATGATTCCTCCTTTTCGAACTTAAAAAAATAGTTTTAAAAACAAAAGAAAAAATCAATTCATAGCGCAACTGCGCTGAATACCTTATATTGATCATCAAAACTATTTTATGATCCAACCAAAAGTTGCATTAGCGAAAGGGAGTAAAAAATTAATCAATGCTTGGGCTTTTTACGACTGGGCAAATTCGGTCTATCCACTAGTCATTTCTTCTGCTGTTTTCCCGATCTATTACGGGATGATTTTTTCCGAAAACAACCAGATTGATTTTTTTGGTTACGCGGTTAAAAATACAGCCATGATTAGTTTTGTCACGGCTTTGGCTTTTATCGTTGTTGCGATCACTTCACCCATACTTTCTGGAATTGCTGATTACATCGGGAACAAGAAAAAATTCATGAAATTTTTCGTTCTCATGGGTTCCCTTTCTTGTGTGGGATTGTATTGGTTTGATCTGGAAACAATTTATCTGGGCTTGTTTTTTTACTTCCTTGCCATGATTGGTTTATGGTCCAGTTTGGTTTTTTACAATTCTTATTTACCGGATATCGCTTTTGAAGAACAACAAGATCGAGCCTCAGCACGAGGCTATTCTATGGGCTATATTGGCAGTGTTTTGCTGCTGTTATTTAACCTTTCTATGGTGATGATGCCTGATATGTATGGTATAGGAGGCTCCGAAAGAGAAGCGGCCTTGCTTGCTATGAAGTATTCCTTTGTTTCTGTCGGTATTTGGTGGGCTTTATTCAGTATGTATTCGTTCTATTATTTACCCGTGGGTACTTCAGATCAAAAGGTGACCCAGGATATCATATGGAATGGCTTTAGGGAGCTTCGCAAGGTTTGGAATGATCTAGGAGAAAACCTCCGCCTGAAGCGGTATTTAGTTGCCTTTTTTATTTACAGTACCTCCCTACAAACGGTAATGCTGGTTGCGGCTTATTTTGGAGAAGAAGAAATTGCCTGGGGTTCCGACTCTGATAAAACAGTAGGGCTCATCACGAGTATCCTCCTCATTCAACTTGTAGCCATTCTGGGGGCAATACTTACAGCTCGCTGTTCGGAGCGTTTTGGAAATCTAAAAACCTTATTTGTAATCAACATCATCTGGGGATTAATTTGTGTATATGCCTATTTCATCAACACGCCAGAAGAATTTTATCTTATCGCAGGCTTTGTGGGCTTGGTTATGGGGGGCTTACAATCCCTATCCCGCTCGACCTATTCCAAATTCCTTCCTGAAACCGACGATACAGCTTCCTATTTCAGCTTTTACGGTGTAACCGAGAAGATCGCTATTGTTATCGGGATGCTTTTGTTTGGTGTATTGGATCAGATAACAGGAAGCATGCGCACCTCAATTTTATTTTTCTTTGTATTCTTTGTTATCGGTGCGCTGATGCTGTTACGTGTTCCCCGAGAAAATAAGGCTTAGTAGCTTTTTATTTCTTTTACAGAGCCAGAACCGTTTACTTTGGAATAAACCCGCGTAGAAGATGTACCGAGGGAGCGTACGCTTCCAGAACCAGAAATGCGAGCTTCCAATTCATCGGAGATATTCGCTTCTATGCGACCGGATCCACTGACAGAAAATTCACCATTTTCTGCTTTTAGTTCTTTTGCTCTGATCGAACCAGAACCCGATAGGTTTGCTTCGAGCTTAGCACTGCTTCCGTTTAACTCAATACGACCTGAGCCCGACAATACGGCTTCTACAGCCTCAGCTGCTTCACCGACTATGATTTTTCCAGCCCCCGAAATTATTCTTCCCTTTGTATTGATCAATCCGGTTGAAAGCGATTAAAAAACTCTCTTGCATAATGTCCTCAGCATCCATTGTATTGTGAACAATCTTCAAGGCAGTTACAAGCATAGCTTGATGATAGCGTTCATACACTTCCATTTGTGCTTGCGCATGCTGGTGTCTTCACAAATCTAATAGTTCGTCAACTGTTTTATCGTTCAATTTCAATGAGGAGCATTTCTTTATATAAGATGTGTTTTTTTGAAAATGTTACACTTTTGTGCAAATTTTATTTTTTAATGAGTTGGCACAACTCTTGGACTGGTAGTGCTGTTCAAAAGGAGTACCCCCAATTCCTGCTTTTATAGCGGTTGAATTCCTGATCAAATGACACAATGACGTAAAAACATATTATGGCCAAACCAATCTTTTCAAACTTAGACAATCTGTCACTTCAAGACCTAGAGTCTGAGGCAGAATTAATTCCCCTACTGACCTCAGAAGACGAAGAGGCTCTTGAAAAAGAAGACCTTCCAGCTGAGGTTTCTTTACTGCCCTTACGCAACACCGTATTATTTCCCGGGGTTGTTATTCCAATTACTGTTGGAAGAGACAAATCCATTCAACTAATCAAGGATGCCAACAAGGGGTCTAAGGTCATCGGTGTGGTAGCACAAAAGGATCAAACGATAGAGAACCCAGAAGCAAATGATATTTACAGCCTGGGTACTGTAGCTCAGATTTTACGTGTTCTAAAAATGCCCGATGGGAACACGACCATCATCATCCAGGGTAAAAAACGTTTTGAGATCGATCAGATCACTGCAGAAGAACCCTATTTAAAGGCTACTACAAGAACCGTAGTGGATGAAGCGGCAGCTAAGGATGATTCAGAATTTAAGGCCGTAGCAGAATCAATAAAAGAATTGTCTCTACAAATCATACAAGAGAATCCAAACCTGCCTACCGAGGCATCTTTTGCGATTAAAAACATACACAGTTATTCCTTTTTAATCAATTTCGTTTCTTCGAATATGAACCTTTCAGTAAAGGAGAAACAAGATATACTTTCTCTCAAAAACATTAAAGAACGCGCCTTATTGTGTTTGAAGTGTATGAATGTGGAGTATCAAAAATTGGAATTAAAAAACGACATTCAATCCCGAGTACGTCACGATCTTGATCAACAGCAAAAAGAGTATTTTTTGCAACAGCAAATGAAAACCATTCAAGAAGAATTGGGTGGCATCTCGTATGAGGAAGAGATAGATGAAATGAAAGCCCGAGCCAAGGCAAAGGTTTGGACCAAGGAAGTAGAAGCCCATTTCGAAAAAGAACTGCTGAAAATGCAGCGTATGAATCCTCAGGTTGCAGAATATTCTGTACAACGAAACTACCTTGATCTTTTTTTGGACCTGCCATGGGATCATTTTTCAAAAGATAAATTCGACCTGAAAAGAGCTGAAAAGGTGCTGAACCGAGATCATTTTGGTCTTGAAGAAGTAAAGAAACGCATCATTGAGTACTTGGCTGTTTTGAAGTTGAGAAATGACATGAAGTCTCCTATTCTTTGTCTGTACGGACCTCCTGGGGTGGGAAAAACTTCTTTAGGGAAATCCATAGCCGAAGCATTGGGCCGTTCTTACGTTCGAATTTCACTAGGTGGCATGCGAGACGAAGCGGAGATCCGCGGACATCGAAAAACCTATATTGGTGCCTTACCGGGACGTATCATCCAAAGCTTGAAAAAAGCTGGTACTTCAAATCCTGTCTTTGTTCTCGACGAGATTGATAAGCTGAGTAGTGGTTCGCAAGGTGACCCTTCTTCTGCCTTACTCGAGGTATTGGATCCGGAACAAAACAATGCCTTTTACGATAACTTCTTAGAATTAGGGTATGATCTGTCCAAGGTTATGTTTATTGCTACCGCCAATAATTTGGGGGGCATTCACCCAGCTTTGCGCGATCGTATGGAAATCATTAATGTGAGTGGGTATACCATCGAAGAAAAAGTAGTGATTGGGAAACAGCACTTGTTACCCAAACAATTGAAAGATCACGGACTCGACAAGAAATCAATTCGACTGGCTAATCCTGTATTGGAACGCATTGTTGAGGGCTATACCCGCGAATCGGGAGTTCGAGGCTTGGATAAACAAATTGCGAAGGTTACACGTTATGCCGCCAAATCCATTGCAATGGAAGAAACCTATGCAGTAAAACCAGCCTTATACGATTTGACAGAAATTTTGGGCCCCGAAAAAGTTTCACGGGATTTATACGAAACAAACGAAGTTGCAGGAGTGGTCATCGGTTTGGCTTGGACCTCAGTTGGAGGCGACATCCTTTTCATCGAATCGGCTATATCTCCAGGAAAGGGTTCGCTCAACATTACCGGAAACCTCGGAAAAATAATGAAAGAATCTTTTACCATCGCCATGGAGTATATCAAAGCAAATGCACTTCAGCTTGGTTTAGCAGATTTTAAGTTTGATAAATACAACATCCATATTCATGTTCCAGAAGGAGCTACCCCCAAAGACGGCCCCAGTGCGGGAATAACCATCCTTACATCCTTGGTATCTCTTTTAACGCAGAAACGAGTCAAGAAGAATCTTTCGATGACGGGAGAAATCACACTCCGTGGGAAGGTATTGCCCGTTGGTGGAATTAAAGAAAAAATCTTAGCAGCAAAACGTTCTAAGATCAAAGAAATTATTTTGTGTGAGAGTAACAGAAAAGACATTGAGGAAATTAAGGATTCCTACCTCAAAGGACTCACCTTTCACTTTGTAAAAGAGATGGGAGAAGTACTTGCTTTGGCCTTGACCAATCAAAAGGTAAAAAACACAAAAAAGTTATAAGCTTGTATGTGTACAGTTAGTTTTATTCCTTTAGCGGACGAGCGCTTTATCTTCACTTCGAATCGAGATGAGAGCCCCAAACGAGCAGCTACTGCATTGCATTCGATAGCGGTCGGGGAGAAGACCCTCTTTTTTCCGCAAGACACCCAAGCCAAAGGGAGTTGGTTTGTGTTTTCGAACAGCAATCAATTTGTATGTGTGCTCAATGGAGCTTTTGAGCCTCATTTACCCCAAGGGTCCTGTCGACTGAGCAGGGGTAAAATGGCACTTCAGTTTTTTGAATACGCTGGTCATCGTGACTTCATCAATGCGTTTGCGTTTGAAGGCATGGAACCTTTTACTTTCATCATCTTCGATCAAGGGGTGCTGCTTGAACTTCGTTGGGATGGAAACATAGTACATGAAAAAACCTGCTCTACTTCGGCATTACACCTTTGGTCATCGGCTACCCTATATCCAGCTACTTGGCAAAAGAAACGTTATTGGTTGCTAGAAAACTGGACGCAGTCGAAAGAACCTACCCAAGCTGAGGTTATGGATTTTCAGCTTTCTGAATTTCCCTTTGAGCGGTCTGCTTTAGTCGCTATCTACGGAGATCGAGTTCCGGATGATATTCCTGTTGAAACTTTGAGCGTTTCATCCATTTGCGGCAGCACGAATATTTTTGATTTTCAATACAAACGCAAGGATGCTTCTGTTGTGTTTGGAAAGTCAGTGCAAATCGAGTAGGTGCTAGAACAATCTCTTTCTTATCTTTGAGGTATGAAAACGACAGTAATCGCAGTAGATGGTTTTGCCTCTACGGGTAAAAGTACCTTATCGAAACGTTTAGCAAAGGCACTTGATTTCACTTATATGGATACGGGATATATGTATCGTGCAGTGAGTTATTTTGCTTTGACTACCCATTTGATCCAAGATAACATTATTCAGGAAGAAGCGCTAGAGGCTGCTCTTTCCGAGACCTCTTTTAGTTGGAGTACCGCTTCTGGTTCAAAGCAAATGTTGTTTAACGGAAAGGCTTATGGAGACGAACTAAGAACCTTAGAGGTTTCTTCCTGGGTCAGTCGTATTGCGCAATTGGGCTTTGTTCGAGAACATTTGGTCGAGCAGCAACGTCTTTTATCCCAATTGGGAAGCGTGGTAATGGACGGTCGGGATATCGGTACGGTAGTTTTTACAAATGCAGACTACAAATTTTTTTTAATTGCTGACCCCAAGGTCCGTGCACAACGTCGTTTGGACGAATTGCAAGCTAAAGGCGAAGAGGTGCTTTTTGAAGAGATACTGAAAAATGTTGTCGATCGAGATCATCAAGACAGTACCCGAACAATATCGCCACTCCGAAGAGCAAAAGATGCGATCGAAATTGATACAACTTCATTTTCTGTAGACGAAGTGTTTGAGCAAATGATGTCAGTAGTAAAAGCTTAAAATCAGACTCTGAATTGTTGGAGGTGGTGTTCCATGTGTTTGGCAAATAAAATATTCCATTCTTTCGAACTGAGTGGACCAAATCCATGGGATTCCAATTGCTCAAAATGATCCTTACCTAAGGACAAAACCTTGTTTAGATAGGTGATCAAACGTTTTTGCTCAACTTCAAAATTGTGAGACCCTTTGATGATGAACACGGGGGCAGTTCTTGTATTTTTTGGGTACGGCTTGGGTCCTGTAACTGCTTTTTTCACGAATAGCTTTAGGAGTAGCTTTTTAAATCCTTTGGGTTTTGGATGAAGGTTTTCGAAGGCCATTTCATAGGCTACATTGACATGTGCCAGCATCTGATCCACCTGAATTTCGCCAAAGGGCTTTGGTGTTTGGACTGAGCCTGTTGATTCGATCGATTAGTTGGGTAACTTCGGTTGCTTGGAAGATGTTTGGGATGTTCATGATTTACAATTGGGTGCATACAATGTAAATAAAATTTTAAAAACATTCCAAACCTCCCTAAAAATAAATTCTTTAACTGCGAGCAGTTCAGTCTTTTAAAAAAAATAAGCTAAGAATTCCCAAGAGACAAATGCTCAATACGCCAATTCCAAAATATACAGAGCGCATTTGTTGTTCTGGATGAAAGGGAGCACTCTTCCAAATGAAATAGATGTACGCTACAATAGCATAGGTTGATAGCAGTAGATTTAATCCTTCATCATACCCTGAAAAGTAAAGAGAAAAACCAATAACAGCCTGCGAAACCCCTAAGCTGATGTGAAACTTCTTTGAAAAACGCAAAAGTTCTTTTTAGGTCTACTTGCTCTTGTTTTTCTTTACTCATTGTATTGTATCCGGAGAGGAGGTAAGCTGCATTTTTTTCGGTTATTAGAGTACCAATCCCAATAAAAATTAGGCTTAGTATGCTGATGAGAAGAACCATTTCCATTGGTTTATTTTTTCTTTAAATGTGCAAATTGAAAATTCTGAAGGGTGTTGAACGGAGTTGAGTGGTCTTCGGTTTGAGCGTGCACAACTTCAAATGCAGCACTAAAACAAGCCGTAAGTTCAGCAAGATTGTATTGTGTAATAGGAAGTCCACTGCATTTTAATGGACCTTCTTTTGAAAAAACACCCAATACCATATTGGAGTCTACCCACTGCGTGACCGTATTTTTGTAGGCTTCAATTTCAGTTACTGTTGTTAGAAAATGAAATGTAGCCCGATCATGCCAAAGGTCATAGGTTCTTTTGGGTTTAAAATCAAGGATATCCGAAACGATCCATGTTACCTTATCTGCTGCAATTCCCAGGCGTTTTTGCGCTCTTTTGATGGCTTGTTCCGAGATGTCCAATACGGTTATTTCACTGTAGCCCGTATCTAGCAAATAATCAACCAAAAGACTATCGCCTCCCCCTATATCAATAAGTGGAGCATTCTTTGGCAGCTTCGATGCCTTGATGTAATCCAGTGATGTTTTGGGGTTCTCTTGGGTCCAACTTACTTGGTCTGGTGTTTTGGTCTTATATAATTGTTCCCAATGTTCTTTTTTTTCTGGCTGCATGGTAAAAATTTAATCTTGATCTAAAATACAACATAAAAATATAAAATCAATTATAGCTGTGTTTGTCTATCCAGCGTCGATGACTCCATAGCCACAGCGCGGGTTGCTTCCGTATATTATGTTCTAATAATTCAATATATGCATTGATGCATTTATTTTTCTCTTTGTGTGCTGGTCCTTGTTCAATGACTTTAAACGTCAATTCGTAATGTCCGCGTTTAGGTTTCCTGATTTCTGGATAAAGTACAGCCTGTTTCAGTTTAGCTGCAATGCGATCGCCTCCGACCATAAAATCAGTTTCTTGATTCATAAAAGTAGCGGTGTATCGTTGCGAATTGTGCTTGGGACTCTGATCACCAATAATACAATTGAGTGAAAGCACCCATTCATTTTTAAATCGCAATAACTCTTTATACCCCTGTTGTGATGGAATGCATTGGGTATCAAATTGACTTCGAATCTGATACATCAATTTATCTATATACGAATTCGATAAGGGCTGGTAAAAGGTTGAGGTTGCAAAGCGTGTGTAATGGGGTGTGAAAGAAAGCCATTCCCAATTGCCCATATGTGCGGTGTAGAGCACGATGCTCCTGTTTTCGAGATAAAAGGCTTCCAACATTTCGGGGTTAGTTATTTTAAAACGTTTGAGGATGGTTTTTTTAGAAATTGTAAGTGCCTTGATCGCTTCAAAAAGTACATCACAAAAATGATGATAGAATTCCTGTTCAATTGTTTTAAGTTCCGAAGGAGAAAGTGACGGAAATGAATTCTCTAAGTTTATTCGTACAATTTTTTTTCGATAATGAAGTATATAGTAGAAAAGGAAATAAAGGCAATCAGAAAGGAAATACACCAATGGAAAAGGAAGGATTGCGATAAGGTAGAGGGGGAGGTAAAACAATCTATTCATCTGAATTCCATTTAGAATTACAGCCTTGTTTTTTTATGGATTTGCAGCAAAATGTGGGGCCTGTTTTTGCTTCGTAGCCTACAGATGAATTTCTTTTGAGTATTGGGGTTAGTTGCATAGGGTAAAATTTGGTTTCGCAAAAATACAGAATAATTATAAAAGAACACCATGCTCTTTGTCTGTCAACAGATTATCCTTACATTTGCGCACTCTTATGATTAAATAGAACGAGAGTACACAAAGAAAATTAAGAACAACTTCTGTTGTTTTTCATTTAAAGTTCTATAAAACAACGGGATACAAATATTTATCGGCAATGGCTGAAGAAAATAATACACCGCAAGAGGCTACTGAGCAAGAAGCTCCACAAGAAGCCCAAGCACAACCTACTGCAAATAATGCAGAGGATTTCCTTTCAAACTTTAACTGGCATAATTACGAAGAAGGTATCGACATAATCGAAGATGCTCAATTATTGGAGTTTGAAACCCTAGTAAAAGAAAATTTTGTAGACACAGCAGATGAGGATGTGATTGACGGAACGGTAGTCTTTATGACAGAACGTGAAGCGATTATTGATATCAATGCAAAGTCTGAAGGAGTTATCTCGTTAAACGAATTTCGTTACAATCCCGACCTTAAGGTAGGAGATACAGTCGAGGTTATCGTTGATGCTCGTGAAGACAGAACAGGTCAATTGATTCTTTCTCACCGTAAAGCACGTGTGATTAAGGCATGGGATCGTGTCAACAATGCCAATGAAACAGGTGAAATCGTTAATGGTTTTGTTAAATGTAGAACCAAAGGAGGAATGATTGTAGATGTTTTCGGAATCGAAGCATTCTTACCAGGATCTCAAATCGACGTTAAACCAATCCGTGACTACGATCAATATGTAAATAAAACAATGGAATTCAAAGTGGTTAAAATCAACCAAGAATTCAAAAACGTTGTTGTATCGCACAAAGCCTTGATCGAAGCAGATATCGAAGAACAGAAAAAAGAAATCATTGGACAACTTGAAAAAGGTCAAGTTCTTGAAGGAACTGTTAAAAACATTACTTCATACGGAGTATTCATCGACCTTGGAGGTGTAGATGGATTA
>Ga0115563_1003233_pt1 | contig 11585 bp, 8 predicted proteins | sample COGITO_mtgs_1105_2_FD_87198 | JGI IMG/M metagenome (GOLD analysis project Ga0115563, IMG submission 87198) | Pelagic marine microbial communities from North Sea - COGITO_mtgs_110519 | ecosystem: Environmental > Aquatic > Marine > Epipelagic | place: Germany:Helgoland, sampling site Kabeltonne...
CGATCCCTCCAAAATTAGCCTAGTTGAGAAACTATTTGTCGTAGGCGGCAGCTTTATCCAATGAATATCCGACTGTGTGCTCGAATTGTCGGGTTGCTGTTGATGCTCTTTAGTCTGGGGACCTTGCCCTCGATGATGCTCGGATGGGTTCAGGCGGACGGGACAGCGGATGTATTTGGCCAGGCCTTCGCTGCGACCGCGACCTCCGGGGTTGCCCTGTGGCTTTTTACGCAAAGCGCTGAATCAGAACTGAAGATTCGCGACGGGTTTTTAGTGACTGCGGCATTTTGGATCGTGCTGGGTCTCTACGGATCGCTGCCGTTCCTGCTCAGTGATGCAATCGACGTGTCGGTCTTTGATGCTGTGTTTGAATCTGTCTCTGGCCTCACCACGACGGGTGCCACCGTGCTCATCGGCTTAGATACGCTGCCCCAATCCATCCTTCTTTACCGTCAGCTTCTTCAGTGGTTAGGCGGTATCGGTATTATCGTTCTCGCAGTCGCTGTACTGCCGATGCTCGGCATTGGCGGTGTTCAGCTGTACCGAGCAGAAAGCAACGGCCCGGCAAAAGACAGCAAGCTCACACCGAGAATTACCTCGACAGCTAAGGCGCTTTTTTCAATCTATCTTGGCCTGACAGTGGCCTGTGCCCTCGCGTACTACCTAGCCGGCATGACTGTATTTGATGCCATTAGCCACGCTTTTTCGACCATCGCTATTGGCGGCTTCTCAACCCATGACGCAAGTATGGGATTTTTCCATAGTGACGTGGTGTTGGTGATCGCAAGCTTATTTATGCTCATTAGCGCCGTCAATTTCGGATTGCATTTCATCGCTTTTTCCAAGCGAAACCCGAGCGTTTATAGCTTCGACTCTGAGACTAAGTTCTTTTCCTGGATGATTCTATTTGCCGTTGCCATTACCTGCACCACACTGGTCGTAATGGAGACGCTCCCCCTTGAAAAAGCCATTGTCCATGGCTTGTTTCAGACCGTTTCAATAGCAACAACGACCGGCTTCTCCAGTGACAACTTTTCGATATGGCCCTCATTTCTCCCCATTTTTCTTATTATGCTCAGCGTCATGGGTGCCTGCGCAGGATCCACCGGTGGGGGCATGAAGGCCATGCGGATTTTGCTAATCTTCAGACAAGGTATGCGAGAGCTCCGACAGCTGTTACACCCCAATGCCGTCATACCGCTAAAGCTCGATCATCGACGGGTACGCCCGGCCGTGGTCAGTGCGGTATGGAGCTTCTTTGCCGTCTACATGTTCTCTTCATTTATTTTAGTACTGTGCATGCTGGGAACCGGCCTCGATTTTTTATCGGCTGTCAGTGCGGTAATGGCAGCCATTAATAATTTAGGCCCAGGCCTGGGTTCAGTGGCGGCGAATTACTCAACAGTGACCGACATGGGGAAGGTTATTTTATGCATCGCCATGCTCTTAGGCCGACTCGAAATATTTACCCTGCTGATCTTATTCACGCCGACGTTTTGGCGTCCTTAAACCGGTAAGTCCTTACTTCAGACCTCGCGATTCTTTAATCAAGTCGTACGCCGTCGTAATATTTTGTGATCGCTCAGTGGCCAAATCGACCATTTCCTTGGGCACCCCGCGAGCGCTTAATTTATCGGGATGATTCTCGCTCATTAAGCGGCGATAAGCCTTCTTAAGTTCCCGGTCATCAACATTGGCGGCGACACCGAGCGCTTGATAAGCATCGCTGAGTTGACTTCGCTGGGGTTGATATTGCTGGCGCTGATGTTGACGTCGATCCCCAAAATTCGCTTGTGCAGCCACCATGTTAATAATGCGCGTCAACGCCACATCCGAAATGCCGAGGCTTTTAGCAACGCGCGCAAGCGCTTCTCTCTCAGCAGCATCGAGTTGGCCGTCGGCCAAGCCCATGCTGACGAGAAACAGAAGGAGTGTTTGAGAGGTCTGTGGGCGCAAGGATGCCGTTCGACGGAACCGCGAGAGCTCTTCGGCCGGGTCAAATTCGGGCTCAGCTCCGCGTTGAAACCGCTTTATGGCAGACGCTCGCTGTGAGGGTGTAAGCCGCAGCTGTGCAAACATACTTTCCGCCTGCGCAATTTCCGACTCAGTAACACGCCCATCGGCCTTGGCGATATAGCCCAACATAATAAATGTCGTATCAAAAAATTCTTGCTGCAGTGCGTGGAGGCCATCCGGACCTGTCATCCGGATCGCGCGAACCAAGCCTGAGTCGAACATGTGACCCACAAAAAACCCAACCAGACCGCCCACCACGCCGAGCGTCACAAAACCCAAAAAGGCCCCTAAAACTTTCCCCGTATAAACACGCATTAACTGTGACCTCGATTCGACTTCTTCACGCCATCATAATGATTTGTGCCGTTTTTAGGCAGAGTTCTAAAGCGTTTGTAAGACCATTGATATTGCGCGTCGCGCCCCTTGATGAGCGTTTCAATATCGGAATTCATTGCGCGCAACGCCACGTTCAGATCAGACTCATAAATCGCATTTGAAGCCGGTTGATACACCAATTCCCAACCGCCCCTCACCCGAAAAACGCCGGCCATTACGGCGCGTGCGCCAGACTTAGCCAGTAAGTTCGCGCAGAAGCTCGCCGTACAGCACTCAACCCCCATAAATGGAACGTTAAGTCCCCCGGACTCATTCCCGGGGACTTGGTCTGGCAAAATCCCCGTTAAGCCACCCCGTTTAAAGTGTCGAACAAGTTTCACAAGTCCTTTAGGCGTGGTCGGCACGTATACGCCGCCCGCACGCTGCCTTGCTGCCAAAACTTCGCGGCCCACCGACGGCAACTTTTGTGGCTCAAACAGGCACAACAAATCGCCCTGTGTTACTAAATGGTGCGAGAGTACTTCCCAGTTTCCAACATGCGGCGCCAACACCAAGACACCGCAGCCGTCTCGGGCCGCGGATTCTAAATGCTCAATGCCCACCACGCGCAGTTTTGAAAGGATATAGGTGCTTGAACGACGCCAGACGTGGCCAAGTTCAAAGACGAGGGCCCCTTGCTCGCTCAGCGTCTCTCTCACTAAGCAGACTCTGTCGTCGCGCGATAAGTGAGGGTAGGCCAGATCAATATTACGCCGCACGATTCGTACAGTCTGAGTATCTGCGGCAAGCAAAAGCCTCGAAAAAGCGCGCCCGATGGCACGAGAGAGCTCCAGCGGTAATACCGAGGACACGAGCAATGTAAGACGCAAGACAGAAACTGCCAGTCCGTCTTTTAATCGAAATTTGAGTGAATTGTGATTCTTTGCCACTGAGATGCGCTTAATTCGCCCTGGTTGCCGATATTATGCCAGTGCTGGCCGCGGTATACTTGTCCCATTGACATGTCGGGACACTGAAGTGAGTTCACTAACTTTCCAAGAGCTAATCCTAGAGCTTCAACGTTTCTGGGGAGAAAACGGTTGCGTCATTATGCAGCCGCTTGACCTAGAGGTAGGCGCCGGCACATTTCACCCTGCAACCTTTTTGAAAGCGCTGGGTCCCGAGAACTGGAATTCGGCCTACGTTCAACCCAGTCGCCGCCCACAAGATGGCCGCTACGGTGAAAACCCTAACCGACTCCAGCATTACTACCAGTTTCAAGTGGTGATGAAGCCATCACCTGCGGACTTTCAAGAACGGTATCTTGCAAGCTTAAAGCGCCTCGGGCTGGACCCGCTCGAACACGACGTCCGATTTGTTGAAGACAACTGGGAATCGCCCACACTGGGCGCCTGGGGTTTGGGCTGGGAAGTATGGCTCAACGGCATGGAAGTGTCTCAGTTTACTTATTTCCAACAGGCCGGTGGCCTTGAGTGCTTACCCGTGACCGGCGAAATTACCTACGGCATTGAGCGACTCGCCATGTACCTACAAGATGTCGACTCTGTTTACGACTTGGTGTGGTCAGAAACGCCAACCGGTACGATCAAATACGGCGATGTGTTCCACCAGAACGAGGTGGAAATGTCAGCGTATAACTTCCAACACGCAGACACAGACCATTTGTTTACGCACTTTGATTTTTGCGAGCGTGAAGCGCAACGCTTAGTCGCTCTTGATCTGCCACTCCCAGCCTATGAGTTCGTCATGAAAGCCTCGCACACCTTTAATTTACTCGACGCACGCCACGCGATCGGGGTGACCGAGCGGCAGCGTTATATTTTGCGAGTGCGGACACTGGCCCGCGCCGCCGCTCAAAGCTATGTTGGTTCCCGCGCCAAACTTGGATTTCCCCTCGCCGATGAAGATCTTGCTGCCGCTGCGTTAGCGAGACTTGCTGAGGAGGATCGCGCATGAGTTCGCGTACCGTGTTATTTGAGCTTGGCGTGGAAGAACTACCAGCGGGTGAATATTGCGCAATGGCGGACGCCCTGGCCGACGCCTTGGTTACGGGCCTGACCAACAGCGGCTTAGCAATAGGTAAATCGCGCGTTTTAGCAACACCTCGACGACTTTCGGTCCTAATTACCGACGTTGAAGAACGCGCAAAAGACACGGAACAAGCGGTGCTTGGCCCGCCGATAAGTGCTGCCCGAAATGCTGAGGGCGAGTGGACGCCGGCCGCTATCGGGTTCGCTAAAAAGCAGGGTATAGCACCGTCAGACTTACAATCTATCGTTACCGACAAAGGTGAGCGATTGGGCATTGTCAAAGTCGTTAAAGGCGCGGTCTCAGTTGACGTGCTCCCGACCCTAGTGAGTCAAGCCGTGAATCAAATCCCAGTGTCGAAAAGAATGCGCTGGGGCAGGGAAAGACACGAGTTTTTGCGGCCTGTTCAATGGTTAGTGCTGCTTTACGGCAGTGACACCATTGACCTGTCGCTGTTTGGACTAAACGCCAGTAGAACCACACGAGGGCACCGCTTTCACGGTGATCAAGCCGTTGAGGTGGCAAATGCCGACGTCTATGAAGAGACATTGCGAGCGCAACACGTCATTGCCTCAGTAGAAGAGCGAAAAGCGTTGATCTCAGCGCAAGTTAAAGCGCTCGTCTCAGACAGTGAATGCGCTATTGTGGAAGACGATTTACTCAACGAAGTCGCCGGTCTCGTAGAATGGCCGGTTGCGCTCAGAGGCACGTTCGACACCGCCTTCCTCGCGGTTCCAAGGCAAGCGCTTATTTCCTCAATGCGTGAACATCAAAAATATTTTCATATCGAAGACCAAAACGGCACGCTACTGCCCGCCTTTATCACCGTGTCGAATATCCAGAGCAAGAACCCACAGTCTGTTATCTACGGCAATGAAAAAGTAATACGCCCGCGACTGGCAGACGCGGCTTTCTTTTTTAACACGGACAAACAGACCACGTTAGCCAGTAAGGCAACGCGATTAAAAGGGGTTCTTTTTCAGCGCGACTTAGGAACGCTTGCTGACAAGCAACGCCGCATCGCAAGCGTCGCCGAGTCTCTGTGCTCGAGCCTGGGTGCCGATGCAGTGACAGTAAACGCCGCGGGTACGCTACTGAAAGCAGACCTAGTCTCCGATATGGTGGGTGAGTTTCCCGAGCTTCAGGGGATCGCGGGACGCCACTACGCGCTTCACGACGGCGAGACTGAGTCGGTTGCAGATGCGATTGAGCAACACTACTGGCCGAAATTCTCAGGCGACGCGCTCCCATTAACGCCGGAAGCCGCGGCGCTTGCGCTGGCCGACAGACTCGACACCTTAGTGGGTATTTTCGGAATTGGTCAGTCTCCGACCGGTTCAAAGGACCCGTTTGCGTTACGTCGAGCCTCACTCGCTGCTATTCGTATTTTGCTGAGGTTTGCACCCGGGGCCAATATTGACGACCTGCTCCAAAAGGCCTCTGCGTCATTCAACGAGGGCGTGCTTGCGCCAAGCGTAGTAGAGACCGTCAAGGGCTATTTACTGGATCGGTTACCTGCGCACTACGACGAACAAGGTGTGTCAGTCGATGTTTTACGAAGCGTCACCGCTGTTGGGACCGATAGCTTTGGTGACATCGACAGTCGAAGTCTAGCAGTGACGGCCTTTGCCGGCACAGAGGCCGCTGAAGCGCTTGCCGCAGCCAATAAACGTGTCGCCAACATTTTGGCTAAAGTGAATGAGCCGATTGGCGAAGTGGATGCCGCGTTGTTACTGGAGCCGGCAGAAATTGCGCTTAGCGGTGCGTTAGGGCGCTCACGCGACTGCCTTGCGGCAGCCGTCGCAGACAACGACTTCCCCGAGGCACTGAACCAACTTGCGCTGCTCCGTCGTGACGTCGACTCGTTTTTTGATACGGTGCTTGTTAATGCGGAGGATAAGGCCGTGCGACTTAACCGACTTGCACTACTTCAAGAACTGCGGGCACAGTTCCTCAAAGTCGCCGACCTTGCGGTGCTGGCGCGATGAGCTCTTTTACTCAATGACTGCTAATGCGCTTCTCGTTGCGCTGACCCTCACTGCGCTGAGTGCGACTGCTATTGGTTATCTTATTCATCGGCAGAGTGTCTACCGCAGGTCAGTAGCCGACGCGCTCACACGCGGAGAAATTGCGCGCGAAGAGCTGGCTCGCCTGCAGTCAGAGCTTCAAACGGTCAATCAACAGCTCCTCGCAACGAGCGGCCGGGAAGAGGGCCTTAAGGCGACGTTAGCGCTAAAAGACAATCAGCAGGTCGAAAAGACCGCACTTCTCGAAGAGGCAAAGAAAGCGCTTCGTCTCGAATTTGAAAAAACAGCACAGACCCTTGTCAGTCAAGGTGAGCGAACGCTGTCCTCACGTAATCAGGAATCGCTTGATCAGCTACTTAAGCCTCTTTCGCAGAAGATCGACGGTTTTCAAAGCAGAGTTAACCAAGTTCATACCGACTTAACGGGTCAAAATGCAGCATTAAAGACACAAATTAAACAGCTTCATGAGGTGGGACAAGATATGTCCTCAGAAGCTAACAACCTCACCAAAGCCTTAAAAGGCGATAAAAAACTCGTGGGTAATTGGGGGGAAGAACAGTTAGAGCGGACATTGGAATTGGCAGGGCTGAGGCGAGGTGAACACTTCGAGGCGCAACAGGCCTTCAAAGGTGAGGACGGGCAACGACTGCTTCCTGACTTTGTGGTTTACCTCCCACAAAAGAAGCACGTTGTCATTGACAGCAAGGTCTCTCTCGTCGACTACGAGCGCGCGTTTTCCGCAGAAGACGACGCAGCGCGCACACTAGCACTTACTGCACATGCAGGCGCTGTGAAGCGGCATATTGATCAGCTCTCTGGTAAAGATTATGCCAACCTAGCAGGACTGCAAAGTCCCGATTTTGTATTGATGTTTATGCCTGTAGAGCCCGCCTACATTGAGATCATGCGCACACATCGAGACCTGTTTAATTACGGCTACCGGAAAAATGTCATATTAGTCTCTCACACGACACTCATGCCGATTCTGCGCACAGTAGCCAACCTCTGGATGGTCGAACGCAGCAACAAAGAGGCTCGCGAAATCAGTGATCGTGCAGGCGACATTTTTAATGCGGTTTGTCTTGTGGCAGAGCGAATGGAAGGCGTGGGTGCATCGCTTTCGCAAACCACCAAACGCTACAACGAAGCGGTGACGAGCTTAGTTGGCCGGCAGGGTCTTCACGGCAAGGTGGACCGGTTTCAGTGACTCTCCACACGCGTGTCGAAGAGCTTTCCAGAAAACCTGGACATTCTTCCCGATCAGACGGACGCTAATCAACTGTCACTCGCGACTGGAAAATCAACGCCAAAAGATGACGATGAGACCAGTTAGCCACTTTTAGACGCTATTAGATATCTAGATTCGCCACCGCAAGCGCGTTTGTCTCAATAAATTCGCGACGTGGCTCAACATCATCACCCATGAGCGTCATGAACATCTGATCAGCGCGAATCGCGTCTTCAATGGTTACCCGTAGCATGCGTCTCGCGTCGGGATCCATGGTGGTCTCCCAAAGCTGCCCAGGGTTCATTTCACCAAGACCCTTGTAGCGTTGAACCGAACATCCTCGGCGCGCCTCATCGAGCAACCACCGCATAATTTTCGAAAAGTCGGCCGCAGCAAAGACCTTTTCTCCACGCTTCACGTAGCTATCGGCTGTGACCGTCTCACTCAAGACATCACCCAAATCCGTCAGGTCACGGTATTCGCTTGAGCTAAACAAATTGTGGCCAAGCACAATATCGGTCGCTACGCTGTGTGCTGTTCGGCGCACCACCACGTAGTAATTTCCTCGCTCTGGGTCACGCCGAAGTAGGCATTCATAGCTTGCACTGCTATCCGTAATTGATAGTAAGCGCTCACTAAGTAGGTCGGCGAAAGCGGCAACCTTTGACTCGTCGCCCATGTCGTCGACCATTAGCCGGGATACGTAAACCAATTCCCACAGTACCTCGGTCGAATACACTCGACTCAAACGACTCACCGTCGCCTCTATACGTTGATACCGCGACACTAATTCGGCCAAGGCGTCTCCTGACAGTCCTTCGTCCGTGTCGTTCTTAAACAATGTGGTTTCAATGAGCGCCGCATTCGTCAAATATTCAGAAAACGCGTCTTCGTCTTTGAGGTACTGACTCGACTTGCCGCGTGTCAGCTTATAGAGCGGCGGTTGTGCGATGTAAACATGGCCCCGCTCAACAAGTTCGCGCATTTGCCGGAAAAAGAAGGTCAACAGCAGAGTTCTAATGTGAGAGCCATCCACATCCGCGTCGGTCATGATAATGATTCTGTGATAACGCAGCTTATCTGGATTAAATTCATCCTTACCAATGCCACAGCCAAGCGCTGTAACAATCGTCCCCACCTCGGCGTTACCCAACATTTTGTCAAAGCGCGCGCGTTCGACATTTAAGATCTTCCCTTTAAGGGGCAAAATAGCCTGAAACTTACGGTTTCGCCCTTGTTTTGCCGAGCCGCCCGCTGAATCCCCCTCCACCAAGTAGAGCTCGCAAAGCGACGGGTCTCGCTCTTGGCAGTCTGCTAACTTTCCAGGCAGACCCGCGATATCCAGCGCACCCTTGCGCCGCGTCATCTCTCTCGCTTTTCTCGCCGCTTCCCGAGCACGGGCGGCGTCGAGCATTTTTCCAACAATGGACTTCGCATCACCCGGGTTTTCAAGTAAAAACTCGCCGAACGCCGCACCCATAGCTTGCTCAACAATGGGCTTGACTTCACTTGACACCAATTTGTCCTTCGTCTGAGATGAAAACTTAGGGTCGGGGACTTTTACGGAGACAATAGCCGTCAGTCCTTCACGCGCATCATCACCTGTCGTATTAACCTTGGCTTTTTTTGCATGGCCTTCTCGTTCTATATAGCCGTTAAGACCACGCGTCAGTGCGGACCGAAACCCAGCGAGGTGTGTTCCGCCATCGCGCTGCGGGATATTGTTGGTGTAACAAAAAATATTCTCTTGGAAGCCGTCATTCCACTGCAGTGCAACCTCAACGCTAACGCCATCATCACTCATCGTTTCGAAATGAAAGACCTTGTTAATCGTTGATTTTGCTTGGTTTAAAAAATTAACAAATGCGTTCAATCCGCCGTCGTAACAATAGGTTTCGCTCTGTCCACTGCGCTCATCAGACAACACAATTCGAACGCCTGAGTTTAGAAACGCCAGCTCGCGGAGTCGCTTTGCCAGAATGTCGAAGTGGAATTTTATATTGGTAAAGGTGGCATCCGAGGGCTTAAAGCGAACGGACGTGCCCGACTCTTGCGTGTCGCCAATCACCGATAGTGGCCCGTCAGGCACGCCATGACGGTAGATTTGTTCGTGAAGCTTACCTTGGCGTCGAATCGTCAGACACAACTCCTCTGACAGCGCATTAACCACAGAAACGCCAACGCCGTGTAACCCCCCCGAAACCTTGTAGGTGTTGTCGTCAAATTTACCGCCGGCGTGAAGAACCGTCATAATGACTTCTGCGGCTGAGACACCCTCCTCGTGTTGCTCCGTTGGAATCCCACGCCCATCATCACTCACACTGACTGATTCGTCGGGATGAATAATAATGTCGATCTGGCTGCAATGCCCAGCAAGCGCTTCGTCAATGGAGTTGTCGACAATTTCGAAGACCATGTGATGCAGTCCAGTGCCGTCATCGGTATCGCCAATGTACATCCCGGGACGCTTCCGAACTGCGTCTAGGCCTTTCAGTACTTTAATGCTGGACGAATCATAATTCGTCGCGTCGGCGCCTGGTGTGTTGTCTTCCATGAGATCTCCTGTCAGTGGCTTCTATTATGCCATTTTATTAGCGCTTGTGAGCACCCCTTGTTCCACGTGGAACACATCAGTCACATAACGCTTGAGCCCCTGTGCGGTATCATTCAACGAGACCATTGTTGCGAGCACCTGTGCGCCTTCCGTCGCTAACACGCTAAATATCGCCTGAGCATTTGCGGCATCCAGCTCAGCTCCTACGTCGTCGAGGAGATAAATCGGCGCGCGATGGGCGGTTTCTTTAAGCACGCGCCCCTGTGCAATCCTAATCGCAGACATCAGAACCTTCATTTGGCCGCGAGACAACAGGTCGTTGGCCAGCCCCCCTGCCACATAGCAGGTCAAATCACCTCGGTGAGGTCCAACCTGTGTGTGTCCCCGATCGATATCACTCGATCGGCTCGACTCTAAGGCCAAGGCAAACGGCACTCCGTCCTTCCAGCCCGACCTCAACGCAAGCCGTAATGACGGAAAATCAACCTTCATTTCCTCAAGTACTTCGCGTAATTGTGCTGTTAATAGGTCCGTGGCACGAACCCTTGAGTAATAAAACTGCTCGCCCAGCACAGCCAACTCCGCAACCCACGCCGCATCATCGTCGACCACGCCCTTACGAAGAAGCGCATTACGCTGTTTGAGCACTTGATAGTATCGCTGCCAAACACCAACAAACGAATGTTCCACGTGGAACACCAACTGATCCACCAGCTTTCGTCGGGCTTCGGGCCCCTCACGCAAAACGTCCAGCGTGGTTGCGTTTATCAAGATTACAGGAAGCTCATGCGCCAAGGTTGAAAGCGCTTTCACGGACTTCCCCGCCAAACGGACCTCCCCCCCACCTTGGCGCAACCGCTTCACACCCACAACGGATTCTGGCCCACCGTGGCGAAAGCGACCAACAACCTGAAAATGCGGGGCGTTTTCTTGAATCACTTTATTTGACTGATGACTGGTAAACGGCTTGCCCGTCCCCAACACGTGAACCGCATCCAGCACGGTGGTCTTTCCAGCGCCATTAGGTCCGACAAAGGCCGAAATTCCGGACCGCAGATCAACTGATGCGGTAGTAATATTCCGGAGATTTTCTATTGAGAGCTGCGTAAGCAATGGGTGTTCAACAAACCTTACAGACGCATGGGCATCACAACGTAAAGCGCCTCTGCATCAGTCTCACCGCCGGCATCACCGTCCTCAACGAGCGCAGAGCTTGCTGAGTCAGACAATGACATGCGGACCGTGGACCCAGAAAGAACACCCAACACATCGAGCAAGTAACTCACATTAAAGCCAACCTCCAAAGCCTCCCCCGAGTAATCAACAGGAACCATTTCCTCGGCTTGCTCCTGTTCAGGGTTGTTCGCTGTTATTTCCAGTGAGCCATTAGTGAGCG
>Ga0115563_1003263_pt1 | contig 11510 bp, 15 predicted proteins | sample COGITO_mtgs_1105_2_FD_87198 | JGI IMG/M metagenome (GOLD analysis project Ga0115563, IMG submission 87198) | Pelagic marine microbial communities from North Sea - COGITO_mtgs_110519 | ecosystem: Environmental > Aquatic > Marine > Epipelagic | place: Germany:Helgoland, sampling site Kabeltonne...
AGGATACTTCTCAACCACCTCCGGCAATGTAACCGACGACATCATCACGCGGTATCTGGAATTACATTCCTCCAAATGATGCTACCGGCGTCAGCCGGTAGTCATTCACTTTCATGGAGGCGCTTCAGGTCTGGGGTTACGCCGTTGTCGATCAATGCGGCGCGCCATCGAACCAAGCGGTCACGGTGCTGTCCTATCTGCACATCGCGGTGCAGCCGTTTTTTATCAATGCCTTCGCGATGGAGCTTGTTCCGCAAACCGTCAAGAGCAGGGCAAAAGTATGGGTGTTTGGGATTTGTGCGGGTTCAACAGCGATCATGTTGCTACAGTTACTGCCGCTGTCGGCATGGGGGTCATGCAGCCCGGGAAGCGCGTTATGCGCAGAGCGTTGGTGTACGGTATCGGGCGACTGGCACATCGCGTGGGATGTTCCCTACAACGGATTGCTGCTGCCTGTTGAGCGGTTCTTTGGCATCTATCCGGGCTTCCCGACCTACATGATTGCTGCATTTGCTCTGCCGCTGATCTATGGGGCATGGCGGTTTGTTTTGGTGCATGCGTTTGCGGGGCCTATTCTGGCAACGGCGCTGACATCAAACCCCAATGAAATGCCCGCAATCTGGTGTTTGTTTTCGATCGCGATTCTGCTGATCTCGCTCAGCTCACCTGTCCGGCGCGGCCTGACAACGCGCAGTTGGTGGGGCTGGCCGGTTGAACGTCCGTTTTGAGCATGCATCGACTTGGTCGCGCGGGAGGCAGATTAGTAAGCCTCCGCTCCGGTCTTCAGCGACCCAAAGGCTCCATATCGAGCCGATAATCCTCAGCCACCCGAAACACGGTCTTGTTGGGCACCTCATACCATTCATCAACAAATGTGACAGGTTCTGAGGCGATCTCAATGGCTTGATAGTCAACCTTGGGGCTGTGATGCACGTGAGGCTGCCCACAGATCGGACAGTGAAAAACGTGATCACGTTGCAGATAAAACAGCGATCTGTTGAAGCGCGACCCGATCATATGCTCTCCGTCAGTGAGGATGATATTCAGGCCAACGCGCGCGCCGGGATCAACTTCAGACGACCACGTTAGCACCTGTTCCAACCCATTGCGCACCGTGTTCAATAGACCCCGTTCAGGGTGGCGTAGAAACAAGCTCATCAGATAGCGAAAGATGTGTTCACTATCGGTGGTGCCTGAAATCTCGACCCGGTGCAGCGGGTCGATGTGATCAAGCATCTTCATGCGGACCTGATCAAAATTCGGAACCGTCCCGTTGTGGGCGAAGATCCATTTTCCGTGATGAAACGGATGCGTGTTTTCAATGCTGGTGCCGCCAACAGTGGCGCGGCGCACGTGGGCGACGACGGTCTTGGCATAAATCCGAGCGGCGTTGCTGGTGAAATGCTCTCCGTGAAAGGCGGCCCATGTCTGTTTTTCGATCATCGGCACCCCATCGGGATAATCTGCCACGCCCCAGCCATGGCCATGCGCATATCCCTGCATGTCTCCCTGACTTTGCGCCATCAGGGCGTTTTGGGCTTTGACAAGACCACATTCAACTTTGGTCGGCTCATTGGCGTGCATGGCATACAGACGGCACATGGGATGTTCCTTTGCTGGTTGGTATGTTTTTACAAGACCTGCTGAGACCGGACTGATCTTGATCAAAACGTGCGGGCAGGAACCGGATTAATGAGGTTTATGAACCAGAAACTGCACACTCCCAACGCGAAAGGCACCCACATCACGCAGCGCTTTTTGCGCGACGAGCCTGCTTTTGTGACATCGCTTGATTTTGGCCCTTTCGTGGCACAGGGCGTCGGCTCAGGGCCATCGGTTCTGATCGGGGACCAAGCCGAAATCAATCTCATCACTTCTATTGAAAATAGGCGTTTGGATCACCGGATGGCCTTGCTTGCGCAGAACAATGACTTTGTTCTGGTGCGCAAACGCGAGGCTGAATTTGAGGCGTATCTGGCGGAGTGTCTGGCGCTTGAAAACCTGCATTTTCTAGAGGTGAATGATGGCTCCTTACATTCTGTAGCACGGCAGGCGCGGACATCGGATACTGTGCTGAAACCGCTGGTGGATGCTGCGCGGACGCATCAGGGGCTGACGCTGAAGGCCTATCTGACGACCGGGAATGTCTGGCGGCTGGCTCAGGCCATCGGAGAGATGTCGGGCCAGATCATCCACGTCTGCGGTCCCTCACCACGCACGACCCGCCGCGCAAATGACAAGCTGTGGTTCACTGAAGTGGCGCGCCAGGTCATCGGGCCCCGTGCAACGCCGCCGACACTTTCTGCCTATGGGCCTGCCGCCGCAGCGGGGTTGGTGCGGCGGATCAGCAAAATGGCCGAACAAGTGATCGTCAAGGTCCCGGACAGTGCCGGCTCTGCGGGGAACATCCGGCTTGAGAAAGCGCATTTGGATACAATGACTTTGGCCGAAATACGCCAGTTGCTGATGTCGCGGCTTCATGCGGTGGGGTGGCATGACATTTATCCGATCCTTGTCGGTGTGTGGGATGCGCATGTCACGCACAGCCCTTCGGCGCAGCTTTGGGTACCAAAGGCAGGCGAAGGTGCGCCAATCGTCGAAGGGATTTTTGAGCAGCATGTGCAGGGCGGTACGGCTGCTTTTGCGGGTGCGGCGCAATCTGTCTTACCGCCTGCGATCCAAACCCGGCTGAGCGCGGAGGCCCTGGGCATCGCCGACGTCTTGCAACACTTGGGGTATTTCGGGCGCTGTAGCTTTGATGCTGTCATTTGTCAGGTGCATGATGCGACTGATGTGATCCACTGGATCGAGTGCAATGGCCGCTGGGGTGGTGTGTCTATCCCCATGACAGCTGCTGGCCAACTCGTCTCACCCACCGCAAAGACCGCAATTTCGATTGCTCAGGAAACTGTCCAAGGCAGCCCGATGCACACGGCAGCGCTACGAAAGCTGTTGGGAGATTTGATGTTCAATAAAGGGCGTCGTGACCGGGGCATTGTTATCTTGTCACCGCCGGAAAGCGCGCGGGGTGTCTCGGTCAATCTGCTGGCCATTGGTGACAGCCAAGAGGCGGCGGACGATATGCTTGGTGAAGCGATGCAGCGTCTTGTTGCTCTTTGACACTCTTGTTGTTTGCGCTTGGCTATCGCGCTTCGATTGTGTTTTCCAGACAGACGGCATGTCTTGTGGGGGCTGATCTCACGGCAAATCGCGGTCAAAGAAAAGATCGCCTTGCATGATGTACGTCATGTAGGCGCAAGGATCGTCTCTGTTCTGAAAATGCTGCCAGGCGAGGGTCGCAAAGTAATCCGGTGCCATGAACAACATGATCGGCGAAATTGCGTCATCCGTCGGGACACCGCGCAATTGGATGGTTTGACCAAACAATCTTCGTTCCTCATAGGGCAATGACCTAACTTGCATGACATAGCTGGCATATTCGCTGGTCGCAACGCAGGACAAGAACGGACAGGCGACCACGTCATAGGCGGCATGGGTCAATTCATGGACGATGATACTCTCCCAGTAGGCCTGATCCGATATCTCCACGAATGCGCCAGCCCTGTCGCGTTTTTCGCTTAGCGCATCCGGTGTCAACACCTCGATCTTGTCCTGACCACATCGATAAAGCCCAACACAGTGCTTCATTGGACCCTCGAAGGCCTCGATCAACTCAATCTCGATGGATCTATTCAATGGGACTCCGCAGGCCTCAAAATACGTCAGTGTATCGCTCGCTATGCGGCACACCCGTGCAAGCGTGTCAGTATCTGTACCAACAGCCACAAAAAGCGGGTTGGCGCACAAGCGACGTTCAGCCGCAAGAGGTGAGGCAAGGGTCAACAGGCAGATGGCCAACCCAAGTCGCTGCAATCTTTTCACAAAGTACACGATGATCTTTCTGTTTCTGGGCGAGCAAGATGATCGGCTTCTACGACCAACTTCCCTTTTTCTTGGTCGTCCAATTATGGCGGGATTCCATTCGCGGGGATTGAGCAAAATCAACTCTGCCCCGATTACGGATGGCAAACTGACCACATCAAAATCATCAGTAACGGAGTGAGACGATGGAAAACGTAGAAAGACTACTGAAAGGCACAGTTGAAGAATTGGATCGGCTGTTGAATGCAAAAAACGTTCTTGGTGACCCAATTGAAAAAGGGTCCGCCACCGTGATCCCGATTGTAAGCTATGGGTTTGGCTTTGGGGCGGGTGGCAGTGCGAATGGCAAGGCTGGCGATGGGTCGGGCACCGGTGCGGGCGGCGGGATCAAGCCGCTGGGAGCGATCATTCTGGACGATCAGGGCGCGCGTGTTGAATCGGTACAGGGGGCGATGACCACCTTTGCCGAAGTGCTGGGCTCAACCGCAGGCAAGGTTATCGAAACGGTTGCCAATAAACAGAAATCCAAAGGCGCAGATTAGGATCATGTCTGTTGTCCTGACGATCTTGGGCTGGCTGCTGATCGTGTCTCTTGCCCTGCTTCTGGCGGTGCTTGTCACGCCGTTTCGGGTCGAACTGATGGTGACGAAAAAGGAAACATGGCGATTCCGGGCCGCTTGGCGTGTGTTCGGGCGCTTTGGGCCACGCGTCGCTATTTTTGGCCGCAAGATGGCCGTAAAAGAAACGCCGAAACCAACGCAACATAGAGAGGTGAAATCAAAACGCCCGGCTGATCCCATTCGGTCGGCCCGTGCATTTGTGCGCCTTGGCTCGGACGTCTTGCGGCGTATTAAAATAGATGCCGCAAGACTGGACTTGTGCTTTGGCACCGGCGACCCGGCAGAGACAGGCCGCGTCTTTGGCATGCTGACGCCGCTGATTTATGGATCAGCGGCCAGCCCGCGCATGGCATTGAAGGTAGAACCGAATTTCGATCAAACGATACTGAAAGGCCGGGCAGAACTGGACCTTTCCATCGTGCCTGCCCGTCTTTTGGTCCCGGTCGCGCGCTTTGGCTGGTCTGCATTTGGTCCAAGCCGATGAACTGGACCGTCGATATACCCGTTCATTTGGGCGATTCCGTCATCGCGGCGATTGTCGAATTCAAGATATCTGTGAATGCTGTCGGCCCGGGTCTGGCCGGTTGGGCAAAGAAGACGCCCTTGCTCTTCATCCAGTTCAGAGGCGACCGCATTTCCGGGCTGGACATCAACGGGCATGCCTATGAGGCAGACGAGATCGAGCTGCTGTATCCAACGGCCATCGCGCAGATCCACGCGATGCAGCACAATCTGTCCTGAACTCAATACGGCTGCGATCTGTCGGGCAGGTGGGTGACGTTGTCAGGGTCAAGGCACCGGCGGATCGCATCTGCATCCAGCGTTTCGTGTTTTTCCAAAGCAGCGGTAAGAGCTTCAACGCGATCCTTATAAAGGGTGAGGATTTCTGTTGCCTGCGTCTGCGCCCCTTTCAACAAAGCCTGAACCGCTCCGTCAACACGTGCTGCGGTTGCATCGGCAAAGCTGCGCGGTTTGGCAATGCTTTGGCCGAGAAACGGATGATCATCGCTTTCGCGCAGATCAATCGGGCCCAGATCATCGTCCATCCCCCAGCGTGCAACCATCGAGCGGGCCAGTGCGGTGGCGCGTTTGATGTCATCATCGGCCCCTGAACTGACGGACCCCATCAACAAATCCTCGGATGCGCGCCCCGCCAGAAGTGTCGTCAGTTGAGCGCGCAGATAGGGTTCGGGCAGGGTGTGCCTCTCCTTTTCGGGCAGCATATGCGTGCCGCCAAGGGCCTGACCGCGCGGGATAATCGTTACCTTATAGACCGGATCGGCATCTGGCAGGAAATGTGCCACGGCCGTATGACCTGCCTCATGCACCGCAAGGCGGTGGCGTTCCTCCGGCTGGATCGCGAGGGTGCGCACCGTGCCCATCATCACCTTGTCCCGCGCCTCATCAATATCGGACGGTTGAATCACTTGCGCTGAGGTGCGCGCCGCCGTGATCGCGGCCTCATTCAACAGATTCTTGAGGTCAGCACCTGAAAATCCGGGCGTGCCGGCGGCAACCGTATCAAGATCCACATCTGCAGACAGAGGCAGGCCTTTGGCATGAATATCGAGGATGGCACGGCGCGCCGTCTTGTCCGGCAGGTTCAGCGTCACATGCCGGTCAAAGCGACCTGGCCGCAACAGCGCCGGGTCCAGCACATCGGGTCGGTTGGTCGCAGCCAGAACGACAACCGCTTCTTTGCCGGAAAAGCCGTCGAGCTCGGCCAAGATTTGGTTCAGTGTCTGTTCGCGTTCATCATGACCACCGCCCAGCCCTGTGCCCCGCGTGCGCCCGATGCTGTCCAGCTCATCAATAAAGATGATTGCGGGAGCGGCGGCGCGCGCTGCTTCAAACATCTTGCGCACGCGACCCGCGCCAACGCCCACAAATACCTCGATGAATTCGGACCCTGAGGTGGAGAAAAACGGCACACCCGCTTCACCCGCCAACGCCCGCGCCAGCAGCGTTTTGCCGGTGCCGGGTGGCCCCATCAGAAGGACACCATGCGGCACTTCTGCACCAACCCGTGAAAACCGATCAGGATCGCGCAGGAAATCGATCAACTCGGAAACCTCGCGTTTCGCGGTGTCTTGGCCTGCCACATCGTCAAAGGTGATCTTGCGGACCTGTTCGGCAGGTTTCAGGAACCGACCTGACATCAGATTGCCCATGCCGCCGGGCAACGCGGCAGGACCTGACCGCAGACGCCGTGTTAACCAAAAGTAGAACCCAAGTATGAATAGCCAAGGTAGAAGAACTGCAAGATACGAACTTCCACTTGAGTTTACGGCTGTCACTGTGACGTTCCATTCTTCAAGCAGTGGAAGCAGGTCAGGGTCGCCTTGCACCGGCAAAACCGCGCGCAGTTGTTTTGTCTCATCAATTGTAAACTTCAGCGGGCCTTTGATGTCAGTATCTGTCAGCGTTACCGCATGAAACGCGCCTTCCGCGATCCGCGTTTTGAATTCACTGTAGGGTACTGTGGATGTGGGCCCGCTGCCCAGTAGTTTCGGCAAGACAAACAGACCCAGCAGCAGGGCAAGCATCCCGAAACTGATCAAGAGGGACTTGCGATCATTTTCCGGTTCGCGAGCATTTGCCACTGTGTCCTGCTTTCTGATTGCGTGCTTTCACACACAGCATAGGGCAAAGCCATCGACCGGATTGATCAAGATCAAAGGGGTTTTGATGCTATCAGCGGCTCGTGTCACGCATCACATGCGTCTAGGATATAGCAGTTTCCAAAGCCAGTTTCGCCATGCAAAGCTTATAGCAATGGTCAAATTCGGGGCATGCGATGCAATCATCCCATTCTTTCATATCCGTCTGTATGCTTCGATCAGATCGCGCCAACCCTGCCGAATCCAATTCAAACGAAAAGACCTTGCCCCGCATTTTGTCGTTCAACAAGAAATGCAGGCTGTCGTGGAACATCGTGCCGTAGCAATGTTTGTGATCATCCATTGGCATTTGCCTTTTCGTCTTTGGAAGGATTCAAAAATGGCTCTATTTCCGAAGCGCTCAGCACGCGGCCCGACGACACGACTTTTTCGTCAATCACAAGGCCCGGCGTGGCCATGATCCCGTAGCGGGCAATGTCGATGATGTCGGTGACTTTCTCAATCTCGGCGTCAATCCCGGCAGTGTCCATCGCCTGCCGGGCATTATTGGCCAAAACGATGCATTTCTTGCATCCCGACCTCAGTATCTTGATGTGCATTTTCGCTCTCCTGTTCTTTAGACAAATTGATGTGCTGTTGCGTTGAAGATGTATCCGATCAGAATGATCCCGACGGTGACGATGCCGATGAACACCACCAATAAGGGCAGTTTTACCACCCGTTTGAGCATAATCATCGATGGCAGGGAGAGCGCGGTCACTGCCATCATGAAGGTTAGCGCCGTTCCCAGCCCGACGCCCTTGTCAACCAAGGCTTCGGCGATGGGCAACGCCCCGAAGATGTCGGCATACATCGGAATGCCTGCAAGCGTGGCAACCAACACGGACCACCAGTTATCCTGCCCTAGAAGCGCCGAGATGAAGCCTTCCGGTATCCAATTGTGGATCGCGGTCTCGATGCCGACACCGATCTGTACAGAAAGCCAGACACGGTGCACGATCTCGCTGACCTGATCGGTCGCATATTTCAGCCGCTCGCGCCTGCTGATCACGCCGTCATTGTCATGATCACTGACCGGGCTTTGGTATACAAAGGGCTCCACCTGATCTTCCAGCTTTAGCCATCCAATGATCGTGCCTCCCAATACGGCCAGCACCAGCCCGATCGCCATATAGGCGAGGGCGATGCTCCAGTTGAAGATACTGGCAAGCAGGATCACCGAGGCCAGATCGACCAGCGGCGACGAGATCAGGAACGAAAATGTGATGGCAAGCGGCAGGCCCGCGCTGGTGAACCCGATGAAGAGGGGGATTGAGGAGCAAGAGCAGAAAGGAGTGATTGTGCCCAGTAACGCCGCAACGGTATTGGCCCAGAGCCCCTTCCGCTGTCCCAGAATACGGCGCGTGCGTTCTGGCGGGAAATAGCTTTGTGCATATGAAATGCCAAAGATCAGAACCGAGAGCAGAATGAAAATCTTGATCACATCGTAGATGAAAAAGTGGATGCTGCCGCCGACAGGGCTGGCTGGATCCAGCCCAAAAACCATCACGCACCAAAAGAGTGACCAAATCCGACAGCCACTGCATGCGCAGGAGTTGATCGTTCAGCCAAATGAAGACATCGCGCATGTGCGGGACCTTGCCAAAAAACATCAAGACGGTTCTGGAACATTAGGTGGTTTTGGGCATAACGGATTTGATATTGATCAAGGCAGCTCAGAGGTGGCGTGCCCAAAATAATCTGATGTTCGATGCCTTCATGTCGAGGGGATGGTGCGCCGTGCTTAACGGAAATCGTTGCCTTCGGAACAGGCGACCTCCGCCGAGAGAACTGTGTCACCATTGGAGGAATGACCGGCATTCAATCCATAGATATCAGGATGCGTCATAATTTGCCCCGTATGATCAGGAAAGCGCGTGAAATAAGCCAGTGTGACCGGGATCGGTGAGGCAGGGGCGTCGAACGTGCGCTTGCCATTTGCCAACGCATGGACTTGAGCGATATCCATATCCAATACGAAGGCAACCAGCTTATCCCAGTCTTGTACCCGCACGCACCCATGTGACAATGCACGGTTTTCCTTTGCAAACAAGGCACGCTGGTTTGTGTCATGCAAATAGACCAGCAAGCCCGGCCCTAAACGAACAGCAGCAAGACCAAGCGGATTGCGTTCCCCCGGCGGCCTAACACGATCCGTGTATTCACCACTGGCAATCATCGAAGGCGTTGGCCGCCACGTCGGGCGAAACCGAACCGCCGAAACAAAAGTTTGCAAACGCGGTGTACGGTGCCAGGGCGCACCAACGATGACCCGACTGCGCAGCACGGGCGTTCCATTTTCAAACGCAATCAACTCAAATGCGGGGATGTTGACCAGTATCGCTTTGCCTACCTCAGAGACCTGATACGCAATTCCGGCGCGGTCAAGTTGAGCCTGAAAAGAAGAGGGCGACGCATCTACTGCGTGCCCGAAGAAGGCGAATAGAACGAACAGAATTTTACTTAGAAACAACCTTGGCATTCGGCTTCCTTTCTTTTGCTATCCCGTAAAAACGCGCGCAGGCCTGTTCCTCACCGCGCACAATGCGCTTGCCATCAAACAGGCCGCCATGCGCGGTGATGACTGTGGCCTGTCCGTCGGGCACATCTTCGCGGGCGTAGTAGATGACCACCCAATCGTCTGCTCGGCCATACTGATGCGCCGCTGCCGTGTTTGAATAAAGCGCCGTGAATGCCCACGCTCCACGTTCAGTGTGCAGGATCGGGATTCGGCGTTTGCCTGTTTCATTAAAGCGTCGGGGCTTGATGGTGGGGAGGGTTTCGCCCTTGCTTCGGTATTCTTGATCTACAGCCAGAATATCCTTTACATCAGGATGTTGGGCACCTTCTGGGGGCTGGACTGGCCGCCTGCGCGCCAACATATCATTTAGCGTATGTCGGATGCTATCTACATGCCGCTTGCCGATACCTTTGACGGACATCAATCGCCCATCAATTGCAGCGGCTTCCAGCGCTTCCAGCGTTTCGATCTGCAATGTTTCATGGATGAGGCGCGCCAAGGATGGGCCTATCATAGGTATGGTCTGAAAAAGGGTTTCGGGATCAGTAGTCCCACGCAATCGCTCCAGAAGGTCAAAGGCACCGCTTTCAAGCAGAGCTGCCACGGCGGCTGAAATAGAAACGCCAATTGTCGGCAAATGCTCCAATCCTTTGCGCCCCTCTTGTTCATAAACCGTGCGGATTGGATGCGGCAGGGTGGCGATGTAGGTTGCTGCATCGTGGTAGGCGCGTGCGCGAAAGGATGCAGCGGCTTGTTGATCTAGCAGGTCCGCGACTTCACTCAGCTTTTCCGCGATGAAAGCATTCTCAGTGATGTAGTCAGCGTGGGTACTTTGATTTATCATGCGTTCGCTTCCGGCTTTTTTTCAGAAGACTAGTGACGCGGAGCAACATCCAATTGACGCTGATCAATCCGGTGTCAGCCGCTCCGCGTTAAAGTGTTGTGTCAACGAACAAAGGACGCAAAATGTCAGCTTCAGCCCATCCCGACCCGCCCGGAGGGCCGCCCCAAGAAGTGCCCATGCCGATTGATCCCAAACAGACCCCATCAGACCCCGAAAGTCCGCAACCGGTTGATCCGGCATTCGAACCTATGACTCCCGAGGTCCCTCAACCAACCGCACCACCAGAAGATCCTGAGCTTGATCCCTTCGACGAGGGCAATTTCCCGGTCTGAGTGCGAAGAAATTGGGGTCTTATGAAAGCGCTTTAGTGCGTAAATTTCTCCTGAACCGGACGAGGCATTCAAACGGAAAGCAACATGCGTTTCGTTGTTTCTATGGCCTTGCTTGCATGCCTTACGGGGTGGCGAGCCTCAAAGCAAAGCAAAGCAAAGCAACCTCAAGCGCACAGACTGAATGCTCTCAAGTGTATTGGTGACTATTAGTTTAAATGCGCATATCGGTCGTAATTAGTAGCTTAATGGGAAACCGCTGTGCGCCTGAGGGTCGGGTGTGTAGTCCAATCAAAAAGACATCGTGTTCTCAGCCAATGAAGCCGTAATCTTAAGCTAAAGCAATTCGGGAAATACCTGAATCGGGGGATTCCCATTGAGGCGAGTTTGTGATTCATCCTGATTGGGAGGATGGATCATGTCAGCACCTTTGCCATCAGCGCTTCGTGCGCGGTTTCAGCGATACATTGAAGAAGGGTTAAGTGGGCGTGCGGCGGCGTTGCGTTTGAAGCTTTCGCCTGCAACTGGAGCTCGCTGAGAGTGTCTGATCTTCTGTGTATGAGTAATTCGGTCCATGCTTCATTAACGAAGGAGCATGAAGACAATGACGATTACGAAGGAAGTATTAGATAAGCTGCTGAGCGGCGTTGAGAA
>Ga0115563_1003286_pt1 | contig 11459 bp, 9 predicted proteins | sample COGITO_mtgs_1105_2_FD_87198 | JGI IMG/M metagenome (GOLD analysis project Ga0115563, IMG submission 87198) | Pelagic marine microbial communities from North Sea - COGITO_mtgs_110519 | ecosystem: Environmental > Aquatic > Marine > Epipelagic | place: Germany:Helgoland, sampling site Kabeltonne...
GATGGGAATACTTCTGTTAAAGAACATTGTGTACTTGCTGCCCATTTTTTAAATTCTTCTTCATTTGGATGAGCAGAAAAACCACAAGCTTCTCTAAATGAATAATGGGCAAAATCTGGACTTATAAGTACCCATTTGTACAAAACTTCCCATGCTGGTTTTTCGCTAATTAGCAAATACCTGTTGTTGGGTTCTTTATTTTTGTTAATGGCAGATTTAGTTACGGAAATTACCAATCTCATTGCAATACAAGCAAATAAATGACTGATTTCTTTCTCTTGTAAAGTAAAAGTGCTGTGGTATCCTTTTATTAGTTCTAGCGAAGCCTCTAATGGATCATTATGATGCATGATAGCATAAGAACAAGCAATAGCTAAATCATTAATTGTTTGTGTATGAATTGCATCACCATAATCAATGGCGCCAATAATTTTAGGATTTTTTATATCCTCAGAAACTACTATGTTATTATCATTTACATCATTATGAACAATACTTTTTCTAAGTGATTGATAGCTTTTAAATTGCTTTCTAAATAGAGACTGAAACTTGCTAATAACTTTTTTTTCCTTGGCGCTAAAAAGATGTAAGAAATTAGATGTCCATAAAGATTGTGCTATATCCCAATCAAAATTTCTATATGCTTCCGTGTGTTTGAAAAAACGAAGAGTTTTTGTGAGTTTTCCACATTGCTTACCCAAATCAAACCTTAATAAGTTTGATTGAGGATTAACATTACTCCACAAACGTCCTGGAATCCAGGTTAGTAAACGAACACTTCTTATATTTTTAGAGCTGTCTATGTATTCTATTGTAGCTTTTCTTTTTTTGTCTAAAATTATTTTTGGTGAAACAATTGTAGCCTTATGCTCTAAATATTGCAATAGTTTTTCTTGAAAATCGCTGTACTTTTTACTCTGATTAGGTCTGGATATTTTTAAAATATAACAATCTTTTGAATCGATAGTTATTTTGAAATTAAAATCTGTTTCTCCGGGAAGCTTAAAAGCAGTGCCTTTTATATGATAAAAATCAAACAAGATTTTCTCTGCTTGTTTGTTAGATATTTTTATATTGTTATAATTCATATATTCTTCAGAATAATTACAAAATGATATAATTAGAAAAATTCAATAAAAGAATAAAGATAAAATAATAACCATTAAAAAAATAGGATTGTTTAATTTTGAGTTATGATAATAAAAGGAAATATAGTAGACATATTAAATCGTTCTATTTTTAAGGGTGAAATTGAGGTATCTGATGGTAAAATTATTGATATTCGTCCTAGTGAACATGATGTAAAAAATTATATTTTACCCGGTTTTATAGATGCTCATATTCACATAGAAAGCTCGATGTTGGTTCCGTCTGAATTTGCAAAAATTGCACTTATTCATGGCACAGTTGCCACAGTGTCTGATCCACATGAAATCGCGAATGTTTTGGGTGTAGAAGGTGTTTATTTTATGATTAATAACGGAAAGAAAGTTCCGTTAAAATTTAATTTTGGTGCACCTTCTTGTGTTCCTGCTACTTCGTTTGAAAGTGCTGGTGCTGAAATAGATTCTGATGAAATCAAAAAATTAATGGCAAATCCAGATATTAAGTATTTGGCAGAAATGATGAATTATCCTGGGGTGTTATTTGATGATGAAGAGGTGCTAAAAAAAATTGAACATTCAAAAAATAATAACAAACCTATAGATGGCCATGCACCTGGTTTAAGAGGTGATGGTGTAAGCAAATATATTGCTGCAGGAATTTCAACAGATCATGAATGCTTTACCTATGAGGAAGCTCTAGAAAAACTACAGAAAGGAATGAAAATTCTTATCAGGGAGGGAAGTGCTGCGAAGAATTTTGAGGCTTTGATAGATTTATTACCTAAACATTATAATAACATTATGTTTTGTTCAGACGATAAACATCCAGATGATTTGTTGTTAGGGCATATCAATAAATTATGTGAACGAGCTGTTGCTAAAGGAATGGATATTTTTAAAGTATTACAAGTAGCGTGTATAAATCCTGTAAATCACTATAATTTAGAGGTTGGTTTATTACAAGTTGGTGATACTGCAGATTTTGTTTTAGTAGATGATCTAGAGAAATTTAAAGTAATGGAAACTTATATTGATGGTGAGTTGGTTGCCAAAAATGGAAAAAGTTTTGTAACCTCTGTTCCATTTGAAAACTTAAATAATTTTGAAACAGAAAAAAAGAAAGTAGCTGATTTTGAGATTCTGTCATCTACAGATAAAATTCGTGTTATTGAAGCTCTTGATGGTGAATTAGTAACTAATGAAATAGAGGCAAATGCCTTGGTTGTTGACGGGAAAATCATTTCAAATATAGACAATGATATTTTGAAAATGACGGTAGTAAATCGCTATAAAAACAATAATCCATCAATTGCTTTTATTAAAAATTTTGGAATAAAACATGGAGCAATAGCTAGTTCTGTTGGTCACGATTCACATAACATTATAGCAGTTGGAACCTCTGATGAGTTTATTTGTAAAGCTGTAAATCTTTTAATACAACATAAGGGAGGTATATGTGCAATAAACAGTACAACAGAAAAAGTAGTTGCCTTACCCGTGGCTGGAATTATGAGTGATCAGTCTGCAGAAGTTATTGGGAGGTCCTATGCGGAGTTAGATTCAATGGCAAAAGAAATGGGAAGTACGTTAAGTGCTCCTTTTATGTCTCTGTCTTTTATGGCTCTTCTTGTTATTCCTTCACTTAAATTAAGTGATCAAGGACTTTTTGATGGAAATACATTTAAATTTACTTCCTTAGAGATTTTATAAGTTGCATTTTTAAAATCTTTTTCTTTCAAATGCTAAATTCATATTAAAGTTTATCTTTTTTACTTTATTATAGCAAGCGATTTAATATTTTTAGCGTTCATTTTTTAATAAGTTTTATGAACTACCCAAAGAAAGTTACCGTAGGAGATATTACAGTTCGTGATGGATACCAGCATGAGGAAAATTTTATTCCTACTCAAGCTAAATTGTGGATGTTAGAACAATTACTTTTAACAGGGTTTAAAAATATTGAAGTTACCAATTTTGGAAACCCAAGAGGGATGCCTCAATTTTCTGATGCTGATGATTTATTTAAAAAAATTCGCACTTCTAAAAAGGTGTCTCATTTATTAGCAGATGCTTCCTTAACAGCAATTACGATTCGAGAAAAAGCTGTAGAAAGAGCTATACAAGCAAAGCTAGAAGGTTACGGACCTGACAGAATTTTATTAATGGTTTCTACTAGTGAATCGCATCATCTAAAAAACTCTGGTTTGTCATTAAAAGACTACTGGAAAATGGCAGAAACTCAAATTAAAAAAGCCCACGATGCAGGGATTAAAGTAAATGGTACGGTAAGTACTATTTGGGGCTGTCCAATAGAAGGACCTACAGATCTTAATAAAGCCATAGACTATACCCAACGTTGGTTTGATATTGGTGCAGATGATGTTGAACATGCAGATCATGATGGTTCGGCTTCTCCAGATAGAGTGTACAGATATTACTCGATGTTACAAGAGAAGGTAGGGATGACTGAGAAACAAATTGTTCATTTTCATACCACAAGAGGATGGGGGTTGGCCAATGTTCTGGCTGCTCTTCAAGCTGGGATGACACATTACGAATCTACTATGGGAGGTATAGGAGGTCAGCCTGCAAATTTTGTAGACGGAGTTCCAGTAGCAGGAACGGGGTCTTATTATTACAAAGATCCAAATTTAGTGGGTTTGGTTTCTACTGAAGATTTAGTGGTTATGCTTGATGAGATGGGGATTGAGACAAATTTAGATATTGATAAAGTGCTAGAAATTGGTGCTATGAATGAACGTATTGTTGGAAGACGCTTACGTTCAGAAGCTATCAAAAACGGAAGAATACCTAAATCATTAACCGGAAGGTAATTTGTAGTGTTCTTAGAATAACTGTATCATTGTACAATTAAAAAAGTTCCGATGTCTATATTACAAGACTTACAGAGTAGAAGTGGAAATGTTTGTGAATTGTGTACATCAGATACTTCACTAGAAATATATGAAGTTCCACCTGTATTAACAGGAGGTGTAGATGGGAGTATATTAGCTTGTGATTTATGTATAAGACAAATTGAAAATCCAGAAACTACAGATGTAAATCATTGGCGTTGTTTAAACGACAGCATGTGGTCAGAATTTAGAGCTGTAAAAGTGATCGCTTGGAGAATATTATCTCGTTTAAGAAAAGAGGCCTGGCCTCAAGATTTACTAGACATGCTTTATTTAGAAGATGATGATTTACGATTTGCCAAAGAAACAGGAGAACATTTAGAAGAGGCAGATAAGATTATACACAGAGATGCCAACGGTGCTATTCTTCAAGCAGGAGATTCTGTTGTTTTAATTAAAGATTTAAAAGTAAAAGGGTCTAGTATGGTGGCTAAACAAGGAACAGCAGTTCGAAGAATTTCTTTAGATCATGAAAATCCAAAATATATAGAGGGAAAAGTTGGGCCTACACAGATTGTGATTATTACAGATTATGTGAAGAAAATGTCAGAAAAGGAGTAATTATAAATAATAGTATTGGCTTAAATATGAAAAAAATAATAGCACTTGTAATTTTAATTTATTTTTTATCATGTAGTCCAAAACTCTTCAAGGAAAAATGGATCAAAGAAGAAGCGCCAGCATATTTTAAAGCAAGGTTTGAAACTACCCAGGGGAATTTTGATATTGAGGCAAAAAGACAGTGGTCTCCTAAAGGTATAGACAGATTATATCAATTAATTAAAAATGAATTTTATACAGATATTGCTGTTTTTAGAGTGGTGCCAGGTTTTGTAGCTCAGTTTGGTATTCACAATGATAGTTTGATAAATGCCAGTTGGAGAAAATTTAAAATTGATGATGAAAAGGTTATTGAAAGCAATAATCTCATGACAATCTCCTTTGCTAGAGGAGGTGTAAAGACAAGAACTACACAGATATTTATTAATTTAAAAAATAACAAACGGCTAGATGCCCTGTCATATTCTGGAGTAAAAGGTTTTCCGGTTATTGCAAAAGTAATTGCTGGAAAAGACAATATTTTAAATTTTTATGATGGGTATGGAGACAGATTAGGTATGCGACAAGATTCTTTAAATAGATACGGTAATAAATTTATTAGAACCAACTATCCTGAAATAGACTTTATAAAAAAAGCATATATACTCAAATAATAAAAAAAGCCGCTATAGCGGCTTTTTTTATTCGAATAGTTCAGTAAAATATTTATAAAAATAAGGAATGGTTTCAATTCCTTTTAAATAATTAAAAATACCAAAGTGCTCATTTGGGGAATGGATAGCATCACTATCTAGGCCAAAGCCCATTAGAATTGTTTTGCTTTTTAATTCATCTTCAAAAAGAGAAACTATGGGAATACTTCCACCACTTCTTTGTGGTATGGGAGTTTTTCCAAAAGTTGTCTGGTAAGCTTTACTGGCAGCTTTATAACCAATGGTATTTATAGGAGTTACATAGCCTTGACCACCATGATGAGGAGTTACTTTAACAGTAACAGCTTCTGGAGCTATACTTTCAAAATGCTTGGTGAATAACTCAGTAATTTCGTGCCATTCTTGATTAGGTACTAAACGCATAGATATTTTTGCATAAGCTTTAGAGGCTATTACCGTTTTGGCACCTTCACCTGTGTATCCACCCCAAATTCCATTAACATCTAAAGTTGGGCGTATAGAGTTTCTTTCATTTGTTGTATATCCTTCTTCTCCATATACAGCAGAAATATCTAAAGCTTTTTTGTAACTATCTAAAGAAAAAGGGGCTTTTGCCATTTCATCTCTTTCTGCTCTTGATAATTCTTCTACTTTATCATAAAAACCAGGAATGGTAATATGGTTATTTTCATCATGCAATGAAGCAATCATCTTTGATAAAATATTTATAGGATTGGCAACTGCACCTCCATACAATCCAGAGTGTAAATCTCTGTTAGGTCCAGTAATTTCTACTTCAACATAACTTAAACCTCTTAATCCAGTAGTGATAGAAGGAATGTCATTGGCTATCATTCCCGTATCAGAAATTAAAATGATATCGTTGGCTAATTTTTCCTGGTGTTGCTTTACAAACCATCCCAAACTTTCAGAACCAACTTCTTCTTCACCCTCAATCATAAACTTCACATTACATGGAAGATTTCCAGTAGTAGTCATGTATTCCATGGCTTTTACATGCATATACATTTGACCTTTATCATCACAAGCACCACGAGCAAAAATGGCACCTTCTGGATGAAGTTCTGTTTTTTTTATAATTGGTTCAAATGCTGGAGAATCCCATAAATCTAATGGATCTGCAGGCTGAACATCATAATGTCCATACACTAAAACAGTTGGTAGTTTCTTATCAATAATTTTTTCTCCATAAACAATTGGATATCCTGGAGTTTCACATATTTCAACAAAATCACAGCCTGCTTTTTCTAACTTATCTTTCACACTATCAGCGGTATTTAAAACATCTTGTTGAAATGCTGGATCTGCACTTACAGAAGGGATTTTTAAGAGTTCTATTAGTTCGTTGATAAAACGATCTTTGTTCGCTTCAATGTAGTTTTTGAGATCTAACATATTTTATATTTATGAGCCAGTAAAAATACTAAAATTCCTCCGATTCCGCTTTGCGAATTCAGACGAATGCGTATATTTGCAAACCAAAACTGAAAGTATTTTAGTTTTTTAAACTTGCAGGCGTGGTGGAATTGGTAGACACGCTAGACTTAGGATCTAGTGCCGCAAGGTGTGAGAGTTCGAGTCTCTCCGCCTGTACATAATTGTAAGCCTCTTGATTTTCAAGAGGCTTATTTTATTGTGTGAGTTTAATAATAATAAATACAGCTTTTAATTAATAAGTTTCCTTAATTAATCTTCATAAACGATTACTTCATCGTCAAAAAAATAAGTTTTAATAAATATATTTATACACATACTAATTTTGAATAAAAGTATCGTCAATTTCTTTAATTGATATTTCTTAATATTTTTGGTAGGAATCATTATTGAATATCTACTTTAAATTTTTACATCCAAAGCATCACGTAAAGTATTTCCTATGATCATAAAAGCCATAACCAAACTCATAATAGCTAATCCAGGAATGATTGCTAGATATGGTTTTCCAAGAATGATGTAATTGTAATGATTTTTAATAATAGCACCCCAAGATGGAGTAGGTGGTTGGGCACCAATTCCTAGAAAACTTAGTCCGCTTTCTATCAATATTGCTGCTGCAAAATTTGCTGCCGATATAACGATAATTGGAGCTATAATATTTGGCAGTATATGTTTGAAAATTATTCTAAAATTTGAGTATCCTAGTGCTTTAGCAGCTTCAACATACTGTTGTTGTTTGGTTGTTAAAACCTGTCCTCTAACTACTCTAGCTACCTCTACCCACATAGTTAGCCCTACAGCAATAAATACTTGCCAATATCCTTTACCTAAAGCCAATGTAATTGCTATTACTAGTAATAATGTTGGAATAGACCAAGTAATATTAATTAGCCACATTATTAATACGTCTATTTTGCCACCGTAGTAACCGGCTATAGCACCTATACTGACTCCTATTAATAATGATATAAAAACTGCAATAAACCCTATAAAAAATGAAATTCGAGTACCAATTATTAATCTACTTAGAAGGTCTCTACCATATTTGTCTGTACCAAAATAGAAGGTCTTTTTCTTAATATATCTTTCTGGATTAGTTACAACAACTTTAGAACTTATCGATTTAGTTAGTCCATCGCCTAAACTTACATATTCCAATAAATTGTTTTTTATAAGATATGATTTTATAGGTACTTCAGTATTATTTTGAGTATGACCATAAAATAAGTTGTAAAAAAATGACTGCGATTTATTTTCTTCTGATGGAAGTGTTAACATTAGGACAGAAAACCCTGGCTCTTTTGAATGAATTTCTAAATGCATCTGATTTGCATTTTGACTATTGTCTGGAGCTATTAGATAACCAAACACAGCTACAAAGCCACAAAAAATTACAAACCAAAAACTTAATAAGCCAGTTTTATTTTGCTTAAATTTTTTGATTGCTATTTGTAAAAGTGATTTTGATTTTAAAGACATTAGTGCAAAAATAAAAAACCTGATAGGTTATACAAACTTATCAGGACTTAAGAATTTAGGTTTCTAGAAGTTAGTTTTTTACAATTTCTTGTTTGTCATCTATTTTGAGTTGACTAAGAACATTCAATGCTTCTGAAATATAAATATCTTTAGACAAGTTTTTATGCCAAACCATTCTTTTTTCTTCTAAATCTTTATTGTCCTTGAAAAGAGGCAATTCATATTTTGGAGAATCAAAAGCAAGATTAGATTTGTATTTAAAAACAGAGTTAAATTTTTTTGAAAACGTTTCTCTTTCTTTAAGTTCTTTTTTATACTTTTTGTAATTTAACGAGTAGGTAGAATCATCTTGTTCATTTTTTAGCCATTTAGCATATTCATCAATTAACTGAAATTTAGGATCGTTGTTTATTCTTTCTATACTTGAGGTAATAACATCTGAAAAATTTATATATGAGTTAACTGGAATATACTTGGCTTGGTTTACCTTATCCCATTTAAGAGCGCCATCTAAATCTCGTTCTCCATAATTCATGTAACTAAAACGAGTGGGCATGGCTATGTCAGAATATACTCCCTCCACCTGGGTTGACCCTCCATTAATTCTATAGAATTTTTGAATGGTCATTTTTAGAAAACCTAGCTCTTTATCATAGTTAGGATAAAATTTATTTATTGGTATAATATTTTGAACAGTTCCTTTACCATAGGTTTGGTTTCCTCCTAAAATTATTGCTCTGTTGTAGTCTTGCATAGCGGCTGCAAATATTTCAGATGCAGAAGCTGATAATTCATTAACTAGGACAACCAGAGAACCGCTCCATTGGGTGTTTATATCAATATCTTCTCTTACAACAGGCTCTTCATTTCTGTATTTTACCTGAACTACCGGACCCTTGTCTACAAATAAACCTGCTATTTTTATAGCTGTATCTAAAGATCCTCCTCCATTATTTCTTAAGTCAATTAATAATCCTTCTACATTTTCATCTTTTAAACGTTCAATCTCTTTCTCCATGTCTTTTGCAGAATCCCTGAAATTTCTGTCATCAAAATTTATGTAGAATTTTGGTAAATCAATAATACCAAACTTTTTCCCATCTTTTAATACTACTGAAGATTTAACGAAAGTTTCGTCTAATTGAACAATATCTCTAGTAATTGTAATATCCTTAGTAGTGCCGTCTATCTTTTTTTTAACAGATAAAGTTACTTTAGTGTCTTTAGGTCCCTTTATGAATTTAATAGCGTCATCCAATCGCATTCCTACAATATCTACTGGATTTCCATTCTCCTGAGTCACTTTTAAAATTATATCTCCTTCCTCTAATATACCTTGTTTCCATGCAGGTCCACCAGAAACCAATTCAACTACATGAGTGTAAATACCTTTTTTTTGAAGTCTAGCTCCAATTCCTTCTAGTTTGCCTGACATATCTTGATCAAAAGTTTCTTTGATGTTTGGTGGCATGTAGGTAGTGTGTGGTCCAAAAGCACTAACAACACTGTTTAAAAAGGTAGAAAACCAATCTTTATGTTCTAATTCATCTATTCTGATATATAAATTTTCCATAGATGTCATTACTTTTTCTCTTGCTTTTTTTTCTATGGATGAAAAAGACATTTTTTTGTGTGAAGGGTCTTTTTCAAACTTTTCTTTATCTAGTGCTTCTAGTTCTTGAATTCTATCAATAGTTTGTAGTTTTAGTTGTTTTCTCCAATAATTTATAAGTTCTTTTTCGGATTTTGCGTACTCTGTTTTTTTGTAATCTAAGTCAATGAACTCATCTTTCTTATAATTAAAAGGTTTTTTTAAGAGAGATCCATAATATTGTTTTGCATTTTTAATTTTAGATAAAAACCTACCGTAAACCAAATTGTAAAAAGCAATATCAGATTCTTTTAATTGGTTGTCTATTTGGTATTTATATTTAGAAAATTCTTTAATATCATCTTTTGTAAAATATCTTTTAGAGGGATCCAATCCATCTATAAAATTTGTAAATACATGTTTAGAAAATTCGTCATTTAATTCTTTTTGTACGTAATGACCTTTAGTAAGCATGTAATTTAATACAGATATTAAGACTTTATCTTTTTCTGGATCTTGATTGTTGGTCGAATTTTCACCTTTTAAATTTGCATGACTTAATAATAGACTTAAAGAAAAAAATAGGAGAATTAATTTTGTTTTCATAAAAAATTGTAGCTTATTAGGGCAATATTGTGTAATTGTATGTATACAATAACTTGGTAAACACTACACAATATTAATTAAAAAACTGATGTTATCTTCTTTAGAAAATGTTAAATTAATATTCATACTAAATGACTTACATTTGTGAGTAATATTACAACTATGGTAAATAAAAAACCTTTAATTTTAGTAACAAATGATGACGGAATTACTGCTCCAGGTATCAGAGCATTAATTAAAATAATGAACGAAATTGGAGATGTGGTTGTAGTTGCTCCAGATAGACCTCAGAGTGGAATGGGACATGCTATTACTGTTGACAATCTATTACATTGCAATCCAATTAATATTGATGAGGGACCTCAAATAGAATATAGTTGTTCAGGAACTCCAGCTGATTGTGTTAAAATGGCTATAAATGAGATTTTGAACACCAAGCCAGATTTATGTGTATCTGGTATTAATCATGGGTCAAATTCATCTATTAATGTTATCTATTCAGGAACTATGAGTGCTGCTGTTGAAGCAGGAATTGAGGGTGTCCCAGCTATTGGGTTTTCGCTATTAGACTTTAATTATAAAGCAGATTTTAAACAAGGAAAAGACTTTGTCAAAAGAATTACACTGAGTGCTATAAAAAATGGTATTCCAGAAGCAACAGTTTTAAATGTTAATATTCCAAAATTAAAAGAGGAGCATATAAAAGGAATAAAAATTTGTAGACAAGCTAATGGGTATTGGCGTGAAGATTTTGACAAACGAAAGAGTCCTTTTGGAAAGGAGTATTATTGGTTGTCTGGTGAATTTGTAAACAAAGATAAAGGAGAGGACACAGACATATGGGCTTTAGAAAACGGATTTATCTCAATTGTACCCGTTCAATTTGACTTAACAGCTCACCATATGATACAAAAACTAAATTCATGGGAAATTTAAAAAAAGAGATATCTATCGGGTTTTTAATTTCAATCATAGCAACTGTTTGTGGTGTTTTTTTGTACATACAATATTTTTCTAAATACGGATTTGAAGAAACAATTCAAATGATACAAAAAGGTAATTTATATGCTCAAGTACTCTCGTTAGCAGC
>Ga0115563_1003299_pt1 | contig 11428 bp, 7 predicted proteins | sample COGITO_mtgs_1105_2_FD_87198 | JGI IMG/M metagenome (GOLD analysis project Ga0115563, IMG submission 87198) | Pelagic marine microbial communities from North Sea - COGITO_mtgs_110519 | ecosystem: Environmental > Aquatic > Marine > Epipelagic | place: Germany:Helgoland, sampling site Kabeltonne...
CTCCTCTGTTATTTCATCATCAGGCTTAAAAGTATCACTAAAATAAGCGGGGAACTCATAATTTTTTATGCCCTCTATTAGGTAATAAATTAGAGGTTTTCTGTCTTCGGTTACTGTACTTACGTCAATGGGATATAAATACGGAAAGTTGACACGTTCGTTCAAGTCAATAACTTCCCAAGTCGTAAAGGAAAATATAATATCTTCGTCGGATACTTTTGCGTAATCCAGAGGTTTAGACTCCGTATCTTCTTCAAGTCGTGACGCCGTTTCAATATTGTAAGACGATGTCGTATTTAGAAGATTAGCTTGAGAAAACCCGATGGATAAATTCAAAAGTAATACTAATAAAACAGAGGTTCTCATGTTTAATTTAATTTATGGTTATTGAGGGTCCCGATTGTTTTTGTCCAGCGGTAATCCCTGCATAATTAATTTTCTTGAAACTAACATCAAATCCTTTTGGTGCTTTTTTCAAAGCTGCTTTTGCTTTTGCACTTAAAGCATTGCCTGTACATTCAAATGATTTTGGTCCAATTTTTACAGTAAAAGATCTTACTTTTACCGTAGATTCAAGTCCGTAAGCTGGATCATAAATAGCACTCATTGATCCACTGATCATTGAACTTCTTGACATTGCGCCACCTTCTTTTCCGTTGAACAAAATGCTAGGCACTGGCGCTCTTCTGATCTGAAATGTTTCCGAATCTGAAAATATAGACTCATCAGGAAGTGTAGCAGTAATTTTCAATTCTAGCTCTTGTCCTTTTTGAGGTTTTATTGTGTAAAGTCCGTCGCCTTTGTTTACTACCCCAGGTCCTGATGCAGTTACTAAGTTTGCCGGAACTCCCGGTACTGATATCTTTACTAAGTTATCAAAGTTTCTAAATAAGGTGTTTCTACCCATCACTTGAACAGAAGCATCATTCGGCCTGGAAATTACTTCATAATTTGACATCACAGGAATGGTAATTGGCTCATCATCTCCTTCTATAAATGTAATTGCACCTGTAATATCTCTGGTTCCTACAGATCCTACGGGAAAATCCAGAACAATTTCGCCTTCAGAATTTAAAGACTCTACTGGATCTATCTCAGAACCATTGATTGAAATTGATTTGGGCTGGAGGTTTTCGGATTTTTTACCCAAAACAATTTTTCCTGAAAATTTAGACCCCGGAAAATAGGCTGCTTTGTCGGAGACCACATAGGCGTCAAAATTAGCAAGTGTAGCGTTTATTTTATATTGACCACCAATCATTGCAGATAACAGTTCTGCTTGAAAACCAAGAACATTGGCTTTCATTACGGTAAGCTTCGTATTGGTTGCTACTTCAGGAAATCCAAAGTAGTTATACTCAATCCATGTTGTTTTGGCTCCTGATCGGTTGATAACCTCCGTTTCTGTATCGAATATTTCAGTTACATCATTAATAAGGTTGACGTAATTTTCGTCACTTTTACCAACATTTAACGAATCTACAACTGCTATAAACTCTGTTTTAAAGGCTTTAATTTTATCTAAAAATTCTTGACCTTCAGGTTTTAATACGCCTTGACTTCCAATAAAAAATTTGTTATCAAAATAATCTGGCTTATCCATCACCTCATAATCATTAATTGGATCTTTAAGGCCCTTAACTTCTTTTTGAGGTGGGGTTTGTTGTAGATCACTTAGATAGGTTAGAAAACGTGTTGCAATTTCATGCACCCGATCTTTAGCTATCTTTTTTTCTTTCCAAATTTTACCTTCTTGTTGGTAATTACTTTCAATTGATGTTTCAAACGTAATAATCCGTTCTTGTAAAGAAATATTATTTTCTGTTACTTGCTCTGAAATCATTCCAAAAGCACTTAACACTTCTTTAGACATATTTAATGCTAACATTGATATAAATACTAAGTACATCAAGTTAATCATTTTTTGCCTTGGACTTTCTTTTGCTCCTCCCATTACTAATTAGTTTTTTTTAAAATTATTAAATACATTTTAGTTGTTTAAAAAACTAATTAATTTTTATTCATCGCTGATAACATGCCGCCATATACTCCATTTAATGAAGATAGATTGGAGGCTAAAGATTCCATTTGCTCTTTGAGTTTAGTAGCGTTCTCAATAGACTCTTGGTTAATTTCGGCCTGACGAGCTGCACTTTCTAGTTGAGCTTTGTAAAGGCTGTTAATTGATTCCATTTGAGCAGCTGCTTTTGCCATTTCCTCACTGTATTTTTGAGAAGCTCCCGAAGAACCGCCCATTTCTGCTGCAGTAGAATTTAAATTTCTAATACTGTCTCCTAAGCTAGTCACTAAGGCGCCATCTATTTTGGCCTCTTTCAATAAGCTATCTAATTTTTTGGTAAGCACTCCTTCAGGGGATTCATCTGCACCTTTTTTTGCTCTTGGGGTAGCTTTACCGCCCGCAAGTTCTGGATAGGCTTTAGTCCAGTCGAGTTCTTCTTCTGGAGTATCAAATGCAGAAAGGGCAAAGATTAAAGCTTCTGTTACAAGCCCTATGGTTAGTAACTTACTTCCTGTTAAAGGCCCTAAATCTTTGTGAATGATTTTCATTAATGCCCCAATAATTACAACAGCTGCTCCTAGGCCATAAGCCATATTCATTACTTTTTTACTTATTTTGAATCCCATAATTTATATTTTTTTGTTGGTTAATTTTGATATTTTAATTTGTCGCTTGATTTGCAGTTATATCTGTACCTAGATAATCCTGAACAGTTCTAAAGCCGATATAACTTCTTTGCATTGTATCTATTTCGTAATCTCTTGAGCTGACTTGTAAGTAGTAAGAGACATCTTTCCAAGAGCCTCCACGAACTACTTTTCGGTTATAATTCTCATCGCTTACATTTGGATTGATTGTTGACGAAAACTCATAAGAAGATGAATGGTAGGACGACATGGTCCATTCGGCAACATTACCAGACATATTGTAAAGGTTGAAGTCATTTGGTTCATATGCGTCAACTTCTACAGTATATAGTGCTTGATCGGCTACATAATTTCCTCTTAAAGGCTTAAAGTTGGCCATGAAACAACCGCGATCATTTTTGGTGTAAGGTCCTCCCCATGGAAAAGTAGCTCCAGAAAGTCCACCACGTGCCGCATATTCCCACTCTGCTTCTGATGGCAAACGAAAGGAGTTCACCGCTGCTTTACCTTTTGTTTTTTGATAACTATTTTTGTAGAACGTACGCCATTGACAAAATGCTTTGGCTTGGTCCCAACTGACGCCAACCACAGGATAATTGCCATAAGCTTGGTGCCAAAAATAGTCATTGTGCATTGGTTCGTTATACGAATATTCAAAATCTCTAATCCATACTGTGGTATCTGGATATACTTTGATTGCCTCTTTTCTAATGACATCGGAACGAGATAAACTTTTATTATTTGCAGCTTTCTGAATATCCATAAATGAGTATTCAAATTCAAACTGATTTACATCCCACGTTCGTTGGCCATTGTACGATTCTTCAAGCGGAATATATAAATTATCCATGACCTCAGCATACAATTCGTCTGGATAGTCCTCGCGTTCAAATATAATATCAATATCATTATTAATCTTACGCTGTTCGTCTCCGTAAGTATCCATCATATATTTTTCGTAGGGGGTTAAATCTTCTTCGTCTGTAGATAAATATGCGTATTCGCCAATGCCCTCATCATCTGGAGTTTTACCCTTTAAATCTGCCATTTTAGCCAAATTTAATCTGATAATTGAATCGCGTACCCAATTCACAAACTGACGGTACTCGCTATTTGTTATTTCTGTTTCGTCCATGTAGAAAGAACGCACAGACACTGTTTTAGTAGGGGCATCTTGAATCCCCGCTAAGTCATCATCAGATTTCCCCATCACAAAAGCACCACCAGGCACTAAACTCATTCCATAGGGCTTTTCAGGGTGCCATTTTTTCCCTTTTACACCAATCAATTCACCTTTGTCTTTTGACCCACAACTGGCCACAAAAGCAAATACTAATGTTAACAATACTATCTTTTTCATAAATAATTAATTCAAGGAATAAGCGCTCAAAAAACTTTAAGCTGTAAACTTATCTATATATTTCTTAAAAAACAACTTTTTCTTATTGATTTATACCTCAAAAAATGTTTAAAAATAATTATGTATTTTTAAAATTAATTTTTTTTGTATGCTTTATACCAACGCTCAGGAATTATTCCACTTGTAGCGCTCACATAATCTTCATATGTACACGCTAATAACGGATGTTGTTTTGATTTAGTATTTGAATATTCTAAAAAAGGAATTTCTATCCACCAACGCTCTGTTTTATTACTCTTAAAAAATACTAATTCTTCTGATTCTACAAGAACGGTGAACTTCAAATAACTGTTTAAATCCTTGAAATCATCGTCTTTAACTCTACAATTTACGCCTTCAATAAAATACCACAAGACTTGAGCAACAAGCATTACAGTTGCTTTATCATCCATGGAGGGGTTGTACTCATAAACGCCAAAGGAAGACACCTTATTACTGATTCCCGCATATCTTGAAATAGCACAAATTTCACGGCCAGTAAATCCATTTGGCGAGTATTTCTGTTTAGGACTTACTTCAGAAGATTTAACAGAATTTATATCTAAAGTTACCAAATCTGCATCTCTAAGTACAGGTTCAACCACACTTATATTAGGAATAATTGAGCCCAAACGAAAAGACTCAAAATATAGTTTCTCCATCAAATCAATCTCTTCCTGAGAATTAAAGTACGTTTGAAACCCAAGGGCTGTGTAATTAAATAAATTATAAGGCTGTTCCAAAATAATTTTTCCAAGATAGCTCTCATTTGTAATTGGCTTGCTAGAATCTCCTAAATCAAAACTTTTATCAACATTAACAATATTAATCATTGAACTGATTTTGTCATATGCTCGATAATTTGCATAGGTCAAGTCTTGACTTCCGCCAATTATAATTGGAATTATATTGTCTTTTATAAGATTCGATAATACTTGAATCAGAGCAAAATACGTATCCTCAACGGTTTCTCCTTTTTGGATATCGCCAAGATCAGCAATATTATGAGTCCAATTTCCTGGAAAAAGTTTATAGAATGCTTTTCGAATTTCTGAAAGCTGAAAGTCTTGTCCAATATAGTCTACTGAATTTCTAGACTCTAAAACCCCAACAATTGCCATTTTTACACCCTTCAAATCAGGTTCAACTGTAGCAGTATGTATGCGGAGTGATTGCCCAATAACTTGACTGTGTTGCAGCTCTAGCTGCTCTACAAGTCGATCTTGAACGGGAGTAAGAAAGCTAAAGTCCATTGCTTATTTCTTTTTTGCTCGTGTTTTTTTCTTTGGCGCATTTTTAGCAATAATCTCTTTTACGTCTTCTAAAGTTAGCTTTGATGCATCTACTGTTTTAGGCAATTCAATCTTGGTTTTTCCTTGAATAATGTTATGGCGACCCCAACGTGCTTTTTCTACACGAATGCCATCGGCCTCCCAATCATGGATAAGTTTATCGATTTCTTTTTGAATTTTATCCTGGATCAAGGTTTCAATATCATTGTCGGAAAGGTTATCCCAGTCATATTTTTTATTGACATTGATAAACATATTGTTCCATTTGATAAACGGACCAAAACGGCCTTTCCCTTTTTGAACTGGCAACCCTTCATACTCATATATTGGAGCATCAGCAGCTTCTTTTTCTTTTATGAGTTCGATAGCATCTTCCACCTCAACACTCATAGGATCTACGCCCTTAGGCAGTGAAATAAATTTATCACCAAATTTCACGTAGGGTCCAAAACGCCCATTGTTTACGATAAGGTCTTCACCTTTATAGGTTCCTAAATCTTTGGGAAGTTTAAACAGTTCTAAAGCTTCATCAAATGTGATGGCTGCTAATTGCATGTTTGGAGGCACGCTTGCAAATATTTGCTTTTCTTCTTCATCGGCCTTTCCGATTTGAACAATGGGTCCAAATTTTCCTAAACGTACACTTAATTGACGTCCAGATTTTGGATCTTTCCCTAAAATTCGTTCTCCAGATTCGCGTTCTGCATTTTGGCTTACGTCTTCAACCTGAGGGTGAAAATCTTCGTAAAATGACTTCATCATTTTTGTCCAATTTTCTTGTCCGCTCGCAATTAAATCAAAATCCGCTTCTACTTTGGCGGTAAAATTATAGTCTAAAATCGCTTCAAAATGATTCACTAAAAAATCTGTAACAATCATCCCGATATCTGTTGGTACTAATTTTCCTTTGTCAGAACCGAATTTTTCTGTTAGTTTTTTCCCTGTCAATTCGCCATTAGATAATGTCCATAAAGCATAGTGCCGTTCCATCCCTTCTACAGACCCTTTTTCAACATATTTCCTGTTTTGGATTGTTGAAATTGTAGGTGCATAGGTAGACGGTCTTCCAATTCCTAATTCTTCTAATTTTTTTACTAAAGAGGCTTCTGTAAAACGGTATGGTGGTCGTGAAAAACGTTCGGTTGCCGTAATGTAGTTATTACTTAAGGCTTCATTGAGTGTCATTGCGGGCAACATCCCTTCTTGTTCCAAATTTTCGTCGTCAGTACCTTCAAGATACACTTTTAGAAACCCATCAAATTTGATAACCTCACCATTTGCTGTGAATGTTTCGTTATGATTTGGCGTGCTTATTTTTACGTTAGTTCTTTCAAGTTGTGCATCGCTCATTTGAGAGGCAATAGCGCGCTTCCAAATAAGATCATAAAGACGGGCTTGATCGCGTTCAATATTTACCGAATGCGTCGAAAAATTCGTCGGACGAATTGCCTCATGCGCCTCTTGAGCGCCCTTTGCTTTCCCTTTAAAATTTCGAGGTTTGCTGTAGCTATCGCCGTAAGACGATGAAATTTCTTGAGCTGCGCTGTTACGGGCTTCTTGAGATAAATTTACACTATCGGTTCTCATGTATGTTATTAGCCCCGCTTCATAAAGGCGTTGCGCCATATTCATGGTTTTACTGACCGAAAAATATAATTTTCTTGACGCTTCTTGTTGTAATGTAGAGGTTGTAAATGGTGGTGCTGGTGATTTTTTTGCAGGTTTTTTTTCTAAGCTAGACACCGCAAATGCAGCATTAGTATTTTGATCTAAAAACGCTTTTGCAGCAGCTTCACTTTCAAATGCCTTCGGTAGTTTTGCCTTAAACACGTTTCCTTTTGCAGTTGTAAATTCAGCATCTATTCTAAAGGTGGCTTGCGATTGAAATTTTTGAATCTCGCGTTCACGCTCTACAATTAACCTAACAGAAACCGATTGGACACGTCCAGCTGAAAGTCCGCTTTTGACTTTTCGCCAGAGAACAGGCGATAATTCATACCCAACAATTCGATCCAAAACACGTCGCGCCTGCTGTGCATCTACTAAATTATAGTCTATTCCACGTGGATTTTTAACCGCTTTCTCTATCGCTGTTTTTGTAATTTCGTGAAAAACGATGCGTTTAGTTTTCGATTTATCTAATTTCAAAGTCTCTGCTAAATGCCAAGCAATTGCTTCTCCTTCCCTATCTTCATCACTTGCCAACCAAACAATTTCTGCTTTTTTGGCTGCAGCTTTTAGTTTACTAACCACTGTTTTTTTATCGGATGACACTTCATATTTTGGTTTAAAATCCCCAGAGACATCCACCCCTAATTCTTTGGAAGGTAGATCAGCAATGTGCCCAAAACTGGACTCAACTTTAAAGTCTTTACCGAGAAATTTTTCTATAGTTTTCGCCTTTGCAGGGGACTCAACAATCACTAAATTTTTAGCCATATCTTATTTTTAGAGAAGTACAAATGTATAGGATTTTTTTTATTTCATTCTTATATTTAACTGACAAAAGAAAAAACGACCGCAAAAGACAGTCGTTTTTTGTACCCATTTTTTAGAATTTAAAACTTAGGAATCAAGCTCTTGAAAAGCGGATTCTGGGGTTTCAAATCCAATCACTTTTTTATAAATTATATACTGAGGAAGGTATAGAAAAAAGCTAAAAAACAAGCTGCCTACTCCACAAGTAACCAATATTACAACGTATAGCAATATGCTATTTAGAATTAACGTTAAAAAAGTAAGTCCCCATTTTTTATGGCCAAGCGAAAATGCTAGCTTAATAATTTCAAGGTTAGATAAATGCGTATTATAAACAAAAAATGGAAGCATAAACAGCAGCGGAACTATAACGTAGATCAATGGAAACAAACAAAGAAGTGCCGCTAAAATAGTGATGCCCAAATAGGCTAACAAAAACACAATTGCTTTACCAACATAAGGCGCCTTAAAAAAATAGAAGAAGTCCGAGATTACAAACAATTCTCCATGATCCATTGCTTTAATAATCTTATAAAACCCTAAATATAAAAGCGATGACACCACACTCACAGCCACCATTAGTAGATAAATCCACACTAATGATGCGCCATATTCATCTACGAGCGCTTGACTTAGAGCCACAGAATCCATCACTCCATTTGATGAGTTTTCTAAGACCATATTAAAATAGGGCATATAAAACAAAATAATAAAGGGCAGCATAATTATAATTGACAACAGTTGGAGGAGAAATCCTTGAAGCCATACTTTTTTAAATAAATTTAGTGACGTATTAAACAAGTCTCCAAAATCTATTGGTTTTGAATTTTGAATTTTCGTTATTAGGTTTTGAAATGAACACATTCGATGATATTTATGGATATTTTATTCAAATAAAGCGGATTGTTTTGTGAAATCAAAATAAAAAATGAAAATCATGACACTTTGTCATAAAAAATAAATTTTTTGTATCTTTGCATGCTTATTGTCCTTCAATGGACATCGTAAAATTATGGAAAAAACAATTGATGAAACGGTACAAGGCTCTAAGCTAGCCCTTACACCAAAACTAGAAAACACCAAAAAACTGTTTATAGAAAGTTATGGCTGCGCCATGAACTTTAGCGACAGTGAAATTGTGGCGTCTATTCTTTCAAATGAAGGGTTTAATACAACTCAAATTTTGGAAGAAGCTGACCTTGTTTTAGTCAATACGTGTTCTATACGTGACAAAGCGGAACAAACGGTTCGCAAACGGCTAGAAAAATATAACGCTGTTAAACGCGTCAATCCAAAAATGAAAGTAGGCGTTTTGGGCTGTATGGCTGAACGTCTTAAAAGTAAATTTTTAGAAGAAGAAAAAATTGTAGACCTCGTTGTAGGTCCTGATGCTTATAAAGATCTTCCAAATCTCATCGCTGAGGTTGAAGAGGGGCGCAATGCCGTAAATGTTATTCTTTCTAAAGACGAAACTTATGGCGACATCTCACCTGTTCGATTAAACACCAATGGCGTAACCGCTTTTGTCTCTATCACTAGGGGTTGCGATAATATGTGTACATTTTGTGTAGTGCCCTTCACTAGAGGTCGTGAACGCAGCAGAGAACCCCAAAGTATTCTTGAAGAAATTAATGATTTATGGCACAAAGGCTACAAAGAAGTTACGCTTTTGGGACAAAACGTTGATAGTTATTTATGGTATGGTGGCGGACTCAAAAAAGACTTTAGTAAAGCAACAGAAATGGAAAAGGCAACCGCCATTGACTTTGCATTACTTTTGGATATGTGTGCAAAAGCACAGCCAAAAATGCGTATTCGATTTTCTACTTCGAACCCACAAGACATGGCCTTGGATGTGATTAAAATTATGGCTAAACATCAGAATATTTGTAATCATATTCACCTTCCAGTTCAGAGTGGAAGCAACCGTATTCTTAAAGAAATGAATCGCCAACACACCCGAGAAGAATATCTTACTTTAGTACAAAATATTAAAGCCCTCATTCCTGACTGCACCATTTCTCAAGATATGATTTGTGGCTTTCCAACAGAAACTGAAAACGATCATCAAGACACGCTGAGTTTGATGTCAGAAGTTAGCTTTAGTTTTGGCTATATGTATGCGTATTCCGAACGCCCTGGAACAATGGCAGAACGAAAACTCGATGACGATGTACCTTTTGAAACTAAAAAAAGACGTCTCGCTGAAGTAGTTGAACTCCAACGCGCACATAGCCTTTACAGAACAGAAGAATTTCTACATCAAACTGTTGAAGTACTAATTGAAAAAGAATCAAAAAAATCTGCCGAACAATGGTCTGGAAGAAGTGCACAAAACACGGTGGCTGTTTTTCCAAAGGAAGACTACAAAATAGGTGATTTTGTAAACGTAAAAATACATAAGTGCACAAGCGCGACTCTTATTGGAGAAGCGGTTGGTTTATCTGAAAATAATTAATTATGGAAACAGTTCAGTCTATAAAACAACGGTTTAGTATCATTGGGAACGATACCGGATTAAATCGCGCTATAGAAAAAGCCGTTCAAGTGGCACCTACAGACATTTCAGTGTTAGTAACAGGTGAAAGTGGTGTTGGAAAAGAAAGTATTCCTAAAATTATTCATCAGCTTTCGCACCGAAAACACGGCAAATATATTGCTGTCAATTGTGGTGCAATACCAGAAGGCACCATAGACAGTGAGCTTTTTGGACATGAAAAAGGCGCTTTCACCGGAGCGACCCAAAGCCGTTCAGGCTACTTTGAGGTTGCTAATGGTGGCACTATTTTTCTTGATGAAGTTGGCGAACTCCCCCTGACAACCCAAGTGCGATTATTGCGTGTTCTAGAAAATGGTGAGTTTATAAAAGTAGGATCAAGTACGGTTTTAAAAACCGATGTCAGAATTGTGGCTGCCACAAACGTGAACATGTTTGAAGCAATTGAAAAAGAAAAATTCCGCGAGGACTTATATTATAGATTAAGTACTATTCAGATTTTATTGCCCGCACTACGAGAGCGAAAAGACGATATTCACTTGTTATTTAGAAAATTTGCGAGTGATTTTGCTTTAAAATATAAAATGCCAACCATTAGACTGGATGACAATGCTGTTCAAGCACTCATTAATTACAGATGGAGTGGAAATGTAAGACAGCTTCGAAATGTTGCCGAACAAATCTCAGTGTTAGAGTCGTCAAGACTGATTGATGCTGTGACTCTAAAAACCTATTTACCAAATATGGAAGGTAATTTTCCTACGGTTCAAGAAAAAAACAAGAGTCAAAGTGATTTTAGCACCGAAAGAGAGATTTTATATAAGGTTCTATTTGATATGAAAAGTGATTTGAATGACCTCAAAAAACTAACCATGGAATTGATGCAAAACGACAATCCTAGTGATGTTCAAAAAAATAATGAGGGCTTAATTCAAAAAATTTATAAAAAAGAAGAGGTTTTGGAATCGGAAAAAGAACCTGAATTTCTATCACTTCCTGCCAAGCCTCAAAACGAAAATGCTGTCGAAATTGTAAAAGATACTGAAGAAAAATATACGTATATTGATGCCATTGAAGAAGAAGACGAAGAAGAAA
>Ga0115563_1003317_pt1 | contig 11389 bp, 10 predicted proteins | sample COGITO_mtgs_1105_2_FD_87198 | JGI IMG/M metagenome (GOLD analysis project Ga0115563, IMG submission 87198) | Pelagic marine microbial communities from North Sea - COGITO_mtgs_110519 | ecosystem: Environmental > Aquatic > Marine > Epipelagic | place: Germany:Helgoland, sampling site Kabeltonne...
CGCGGAGAATCGGAGGATGCGCATCAACCACTCCTCATCCGTGTAATCCGACCGACTCAACGGCCGGTCCTGATCGTCGAGTACGGGTCGTTGGGCTGCCCATTTGGCGTCAAAGATCGCAAGCTGCGCACGATACGATCGAAAGCCGGAGGCCGCACACAATGCCAATCCTGACTCGCAGGCCCTCTTTTGCAATGCCACAAAGTGCCGCGCTGCGTCTTCCTGCAGTGTCACACCATTGTCGAGTTTGACCATGGGTTGCTCTGAGAGCCCAAAAGCCAAAGCCTTGTAATCCGCGTTCCGCATACCCACCTTTACGAGCAATCATCGACGAGAGAAAATGTGTCTGACTAACAGACTCAAAAGCCGCTAGCAAACCGCCCCTAATTCTGATAGCTTCCCGTGCCCAATCGCGCAGGTCAACTGCAATTCAATTAGCATGCGTTTCAATGGAAACTCAAATGGCAGCGAAGAAGACAACAACCCCCGACGTTAAGGCCGCGCCAAAAGCGAAGGCCGCACCCAAGACAAAGGCTGCGCCCAAAGCAAAGGCTGCACCCAAGGCTGAGCCTAAGGCCAAAGCTGCGCCCAAAGCCAAAGCTGCACCCAAAGCAAAGGCTGCGCCCAAGGCCAAAGCTGCGCCCAAGGCTAAAGCTGCGCCCAAGGCTAAAGCTGCGCCCAAGGCTAAAGCCACTTCAAAGTCAAAAGGTGCTTCAACGGTTGCGAGAGCCGCAGGTAAAGCCCAGAAGCTTGATGAGTTTACGCCCTACAAGCCCGCTCGTGGTGAGCGTTATATGAACGATGAGCAACGTGGGCACTTTCGGGAATTATTGCTCAGTTGGCGCTCGGACTTAGTCAACGAAGTCACAAAGACCGTTGGGCACATGAAGGACGAGGCTGCCAACTTTCCAGACCCCGCTGATCGGGCAACCCAAGAGGAAGAGTTCAGCCTCGAACTTAGAGCCCGTGATCGTGAGCGCAAGCTGATTAAGAAAATTGATGGAACGCTTGAGCGAATTTCGATCGATGACTACGGGTATTGCGATGCCTGTGGCATCGAGATCGGCATTAAACGGCTTGAGGCTCGTCCCACAGCAACGCTCTGTATTGACTGCAAGACGCTCGCAGAAATCAAGGAGCGCCAGGAGCTGGGCTAAGCCCCTCGCGCTTACTCAGCCTTGACGTATCGAGGACGTTTCGCTCCATCACCCACTGGCCCTCTGCACAGTGGCTCTCTTGTTACTGCCGTGGCCAGCTTTCTAGATGCGCGCGCTAATGGCGGATACTGGTGGCTGCGTATCGATGACATAGACCCTCCTCGCCACGATCTCAACAGTTTCATATCAATCCCTGAGTGCCTCCGGATTCATGGTCTCCACTGGGACAATGACACCCTTCTGCAAAGTAAGCGTCAGGAAGTGTACAAAGCGTATCTTGATCAGCTGAAGGACGAAGGGCTGCTCTTTACCTGCGTGTGCACACGTTTGACCCTCGGGAAACTGGGGCAGTGCGAAGCCGATTGCGCATCGCGAACGCACAGTGAGGGGAGCCTAAGATTTAATGTACCCAGCGACGCCCCGCAGTCCCTTGACGACTTAATACTGGGTCAACAAACGGCCTCGGAACGACCGAATAATTTTGTCGTCAAGCGCAAAGATGGCGCTATTTCCTATCAACTCGCGACCGCCGTGGATGATTTAGATGAAGCCTACACCCATATTATTCGCGGCGCTGACCTTCTCGAGTCGAGCTTTCGACAAAAGGCCATACAGCAGGTACTCAAAAGACCGTCTCCCCAGTACGGTCATGTCCCGATAGTGACTGATTCTGAGGGCTACAAGCTCAGCAAACAAAACGGCGCTCGAGGGATTGATATTCGTAGACCTGTCCAAAATCTAAGAGATGCGCTGTCATTTCTCAGACAGCCCGCACCTCCTGAGGCCGTCGAGCACATTGCCGACGTCTTGGAGTTCGCTCAAGAGCACTGGGACACCTCCGCATTGTCTCCCGAGAGTTGTAACTTTTTACCCCGATAAGTGTTACCGGGGTGACACACATTAAAGAGATCGTGTTAGCCTCAATGGCGGTTTTTTGGAGCAAAGTGTTTTAATGCTGACTGTTCTGTTACTCGATGACGATCCCATCAGTGCAACGCACGCAGCCGATGATTTAACGGCCGAGGGGTTTAAAATCATTAAAGCGTCACCCTTTTCCGCGTAGGGAGCCATTAAAACTGCCGAAAAAGTTGACGTTGTGCTTCTTGACCCCGGTCGAAACGAAGCGGGCGTTAAGCAGCTGATAAACGACTTACACCCGCTCCCCGTGTTTATCCATGCGCAACACGCCTCACTGCGCTCGGCGGTAGACCTAATGAAGTTAGGTGCCCGAGACTATTGGCCCAAGCCCGCACCACTTAGAGACTTGCTGCGGGCCATAAAGCGCGTCGCAGGGCCCACGACCGAATCATCAGCGGCAAGCGCCCCAGCAGTGGACGCCTTTGTCGGGCGGTCGTCCGGTATGCGCTCCCTGATGAACATGGCGAATAAAGCCGCTAAGGCGCGGTCGACCGTTTTGATCATTGGTGAGACGGGTACTGGAAAGGAATTAGTCGCGCAACACATCCATCAAGCCAGCCAAAGAACCCATAAGCCGCTGATCTCTGTCAACTGCGCGGCGATTCCTGAGACGTTAATCGAGTCCGAGCTTTTTGGGTACGAGAAAGGCGCGTTTACCGGCGCAAACGCACAGCGCTTGGGCCTTATTGAGGCTGCCGATGGCGGCACGCTTTTCTTAGATGAGATCGGTGAGTTACCCGCCTCCGCGCAAGCACGTCTGCTTCGCTTTATTCAAGAAGGCGAAATAAGGCGTATTGGCTCCGTTGAGAGTGCCAGCGTCGATGTGCGACTGATTTGCGCAACGCACCGAAACTTGATGGAGCTTGAAAACACAGATGTGTTTCGCCGAGATCTCTTTCACCGCATAAACGTATTGCGCCTCGAGTTACCGCCACTTCGAGAGCGAGGCGACGACATTGAGGGACTCACGAAGTTTCTAATTAAAAGAGTGTCCACCAAACTACAGTTAGACGCGAAGCCGTTGAGTCCAGACGCTAAGAAAGCGCTCTCTAGCTACCCGTGGCCAGGCAATGTAAGAGAGCTCGAACACACGATCGAGCGCGCACTCGTCTTGGCGGACGGCGAGGTATTAGAGCCTCACGATTTAAATCTTCCTGACAAACCAGCCAAACCCAAAGGTATTGCAAAACCCTTCGCTAGTGCGTCCGCGGTCATCGAGCCAGAGTCCACAGCGAGCAGCGACACCGATTCAGGCGAACTCTCACTGGAAGACTACTTTCAGCGCTTCGTCCTTGAAAATCAGGACGCGATGAATGAGACAGAGATCGCCCAAAAGCTAGGCATCAGCAGAAAATGTCTCTGGGAGCGCCGCCAGCGTTTTGATCTTCCTCGCACGCGAAAGAAAGGCGGCGCCTAGATTTTCTAGTGGTCCCATTGGTAACAGGTGCGGTTTATTTCCGTAACACTTCTGTAACAAACAAAGCGATAAACGCATCCGCAAAATTGATAAGTGACTGATATAGTTAACTAATACTCTCGTGGCACAACAAATGCAGTAATTGTGACAGAGCTAAAATAATAATAAGCGGCCGAATAAAAATAATATGTGTAACTACGGACCTGGGCGGGGAAGGCAACTTCCCCCAGTTTCTTTGTTTCCTACCTATTACAGCTGATAAGATCGGGACTCACGTTCTCGAGCTCCCTATTTTGCAGAAATTTGATTCAAGCACACTGATAGACCATTCCGCATTGTCGCGAGGCGCTGTCGCTGTTGTTGAGCGTCTGTGTGCTCACGAACACAGTGCATACATCGTGGGAGGGGCAGTCCGGGATTTACTTCTAAGACAGCGCCCTAAAGACTTTGACGTTGCAACCGATGCGACGCCCGAGCAGGTTGTTGCGCTGTTCAAAGGCGCACGCATTATTGGTCGACGGTTTCAGATCGTGCATGTCCGCATGGGCCGTGAAATCATTGAAGTGACCACGTTTCGAGGTGACCACGCAGGAGACTCGTCAACACTGTCTAAGACGTCGCAGAACGGCCGCCTCCTGAGGGACAACGTCTACGGGACATTAGATCAAGATGCAGCGCGCCGCGACCTGACGATCAACGCGATGTACTTAGACCCGATAAATAAAATTATTCTCGACGATCTCGGCGGTCTTGAGGACGTCAAGCGGCGCATCGTCCGAATCATTGGGGACCCCGCGACGCGTTACCGAGAGGACCCAGTAAGAATGCTCCGGGTCGTTCGTTTTGCCGCAAAACTTGGATTCTCGGTCGATTCTGACTCTCTCAGAGCGATCTCAGCGTGTCAGCACCTGCTGAATGACATACCCGCTGCTCGCCTGTTTGATGAGACTCTTAAACTGTTTATGGCCGGCTACGCAGCACCGACGTTTGAACACCTTGTGTCCCATAATTTGCTCAGTCCGCTTTTCCCTGACGCGGTGAACTCACTGACTGATGAGTCCGCGCAACCACTCATAGTAAAAGCCATGAGCAATACAGACGCACGGATTGCACGCGGTAAGCCAGTGACGCCTGCCTTTCTACTTGGGGCCTTGCTGTGGCCCGCGGTTCACTGTCGAAGCGACGAAATCGCTCGCTCAGGGAATCATGAAGGCGCTCCAGTTCAAGCTGCTGGTCAACAAATATTGATGAATACTGTGCAGTACGTGGCTATACCCAAGCGCTTTTCTATACCTATGAAGGAGATTTGGGACTTGCAGCCGCGCCTTGAAAAATGCGCATCAAAGCGGGTGACATCGATCATCTCACTGAGGCGGTTTCGCGCCGCCTTTGACCTTTTGTTACTCCGCGCCGAGCAAGAGCCAACGCTTGAGCAAGCCGTCACATTTTGGGAAGAGCAACAGCAATTATTCCCAGACCTCGTCGGCAGTCAGCCTGCAACCGAAATCCCGACGCGCAAGCGCCGCACCAGGCGGCGAAAAAATACGCCATGACACTTGCGGTCATTGGGCTAGGGTCCAATATTGACGATCCGCCGCAACGACTGCAGGAAGCCAGTCATCGTCTGTGCGCGCTGACCGGCCTTTCCAGTCATCGCGTCTCACGCGTGTATTCGTCGCCACCGATGGGGCCACAAGATCAGCCACCTTTTTTTAACGCCGTGCTAACCGCAAACTGCGGCAACGAGGCGGGTGAGTTGCTCTTAAGTCTAAAGGCGATTGAGCAATCCATGGGCCGGGTTCAGAGGCGACGTTGGGGCGAGCGGTGCATTGATCTCGACATCATCCAATTTGGTGAACTCGAGCTCGACACCACAAACCTCGTTATCCCCCACCCCGGCCTCTGTGAGCGTCTGTTTGTTATTCAACCCATGATCGATCTACTAGGACCGAATCATAAGGTGCCCGGATTGAGGGATCTTGGTACCCTTCGACGAGCGCTCTCGGATCATTCGCTCACAACGTGCGAAGCGTTCGAGTTGCATCTTTAGGCTATGGCATTAATGGGTGGATAGTGACAGAAAAGACCGTTCCAGGCGTTGACCTTCGCAACCGAGCGCCTCAGCCCTACATTGCGATCGAGGGGCCCATCGGTGTTGGAAAGACCACGCTTGCAAAAAGGTTAGCTGATTTATTCAACTACCAGCTGCTATTAGAAGACGCTCATGAAAACCCGTTCCTCAGCAAGTTCTATGAGAATCAAAGACAAAATGCGCTGGCGACACAGCTCTTCTTTTTGTTTCAGCGCGTCCAGAAAATGGATGACTTGAAACAGCAAGACATGTTCAAGCCACTGCGTATTGCCGATTTCTTGATTGATAAGGACCCATTATTTGCTCGCGTTAACCTAGACAATGACGAGTACAAGCTCTACAGCAAGGTATACGATCAAATGACGGTCGATGCACCGACACCGGACTTAGTCATCTACTTGCAAGCATCGGTCGACCGACTGCTTGAGCGGATTGACCGACGCGGCGTTGCAGCAGAGCGATCCATTAGCCGCCATTACCTCGAATCGTTAAATGAGGTATACAGCGAATTCTTTCTCTACTACGATGCGGCGCCACTGTTGATTGTCAATGCCAATCAAATTGATTTGATTAACAGGAATGAAGATTTCGTGCAGCTCGTGGACTATGCTCTGGATATAAAAGCAGGTCGACACTATTTCAACCCAACACTGATCGACTAACGTAGATAAAACAGCACCAAGGAGCTCACCACTCGATGCCTGACCGAATAACAACGAGCAAACTCGAAGCCATGAAGGCCGCTGGTGAGAAGTTTGTAATGGTCACTGCCTACGATGCGACATTTGCGCGACTCGTCAGTGACGCAGGCGCCGAATGCATCTTAGTGGGTGATTCGTTAGGCATGGTTTTGCAAGGTCATGATACAACGGTGCCTGTGTCGCTCGACGCAATGGTGTATCACACCGAATCTGTTGCGCGGGCACGCCCAACGTCCATGATTGTCTCTGACCTGCCTTTTATGACCTATTCATCACCGGAGGTCGCTCTGACTGCCAGCATGGAGCTGATGCAAAAAGGCGCACAAATGGTGAAACTTGAGGGTGGAACCTGGCTGAGTGAGACGATTCACCAGCTCGTTCAGCGCGGCATCCCCGTTTGCGCGCACCTGGGTTTGACTCCGCAGTCTGTGAACGTGTTTGGGGGTTATCGTGTGATGGGGCGCACACCCAAAGAAGCGAAGTCTATTTTAGCGGATGCTGTGGAAATTCAAGATGCTGGAGCAAGCATTTTGCTGTTGGAGTGCGTCCCCGAAAAACTGGCCGCCGACATCTCCTCCAAGTTAGACATTCCCGTGATTGGTATTGGCGCGGGCGCCGGCACCGACGCACAAGTGCTGGTGCTTCACGACCTCTTAGGTTTAACCGAAAAGCCAGCCCGGTTTGTTGAGAACTTTATGACCGGCGCAGATTCGATTCAAGATGCTTTAGCGGCCTTCGTAAAAGCCGTTAAGGACGGTAGCTACCCGCAAGAGCAACACACCTACCAGTAATATGGAGATCCTCCGAACGGTAGATGACATGCGAGGTTGGCGCGCTCGTCTGAGTCAGGACATCCGAGTAGGGTTTGCACCCACAATGGGAAACCTTCATGCGGGACACGTCTCACTGATCCACACCGCCAAGGCACACGCCGACCTGGCCGTCGCCTCTATCTTTGTGAATCCGATGCAATTTGGTCCGGGTGAGGACCTAGAAAGTTATCCAAGGACACTTGAGGTGGACCTGGCGAAGTTACAAGCGGCCGGAGCCGATGCCGTCTTTATTCCACGAGTAGAAGACATCTATCCCGAAGGGATTGATCAGCACACATCAGTCGACGTGCCTGACCTTACCGACGTGCTCTGTGGCGCTCAACGGCCCGGTCATTTTCGCGGTGTTACCACCGTGGTCAGCAAACTACTTGGCGTCGTGAGACCACACATTGCGTTCTTTGGGGCCAAAGACCTGCAACAAGTCCTGGTCATTAAAAAAATGGTTCGCGACCTACTCATAAACGTGGAGATTGTGACTGTGCCTACCCTGCGCGATCCCGACGGTCTCGCAATGAGCTCTCGAAACGGCTACCTCACGCCAGAAGAGCGAGCTCTGGCACCCAACTTCGCAGCCGCGTTAACCGCTTGCGCCCTCACGCTTCAAAACACGTCCTCCGATGTCTCAGAAACAATCGACATCGCAAAAAAGGCGCTCGAAGACAACGGCTTTACAGTTGACTACCTAGAAGCCCGCCGCACCAGCGACTTATCCCTGAGTCCGGCGCCCAACGATGAAATTGCGATCTTTGGCGCCGTCTATTTGGGAACAACGCGGCTTATTGATAACCGCGTCATACCGATCTAATGGCCGGGTCCTAGTCTCCCAAGCGAAAGTCTCAACTAAGGCGCTACGTCACAGGGTTCGTGTAGAAAGTGCAGCAGTTCATTGACCGCGGGGGGGGGTGGCGATGTCAGCCGACTCACCGTAAAAGCGACAGTAAAGTTCACGAGCGCACCCACAACACCAAAGGCATTGGGTTCGATACCAAAAAACCAATTCGGCGACATCGCACCAAGGAACCCTGTGTCAGGAATAAACATGATGCCCTTGTGCTGAAAGACGTAGAGCAAGGTCACTGAGATACCCGCAAGCATACCAGCGACCGCGCCCTCCCGATTGACCCGACGCGCGAAGATTCCCATTAACAACGCTGGGAAAAGCGATGAAGCCGCCAGCCCAAACGCGAGTGCTACCGTCCCAGCCGCAAATCCGGGCGGATTTAGGCCTAAATAACCGGCACCTAAAACCGCAACCGCCATCGCTATCCGCGAGGCTCTTAGCTCTGCCTTATCTGAAATTGACGGCATGTACGTGCTTTTAAGCAGGTCGTGCGAAATCGCACTAGAAATAGCCAATAACAGTCCCGCCGCTGTCGAAAGCGCCGCCGCCAATCCTCCGGCGGCGACTAAGGCTATGACCCAATTAGGCAGGTTCGCAATCTCCGGATTAGCCAAAACCAGTATGTCGTTATCCAGTTTCGTGAGCTCATTGGTTTTTGGATCCGACGTGTATTCAATTCGACCATCACCGTTTAAGTCCTCGACCTTGAGCAAACCCGTTTGTTCCCAGTTTTCAAACCACCCAGGCTTGTCCTCAATGAAAAGTGCTTGTCCATCAGATTGCTGCATTGTGTCGACGATATTGAGTCGTGCCATCGCAGCAAGGGCAGGTGCTGTCGTGTAGAGCACCGCAATAAATACAAGCGCCCACCCGGCAGAGCGACGCGCCGCGGCAACGCTTGGCACCGTAAAGAAGCGAATAATGACGTGGGGCAAACCGGCTGTACCAATCATTAGGGACGCCGTAAATGCCACCATGTTCAAGGTGCTACCGCGCAGCGTTGTCGTGTATTCCTGAAACCCCAGATCAAGCAATATCAGGTCGAGTTTGTCGAGCAGGTAAACATCGGTCCCGGTTAAGGTTGAACCCAGACCCAGTTGCGGTAATGGGTTCCCCGTTAGTTGCAGACTGATAAAGATGGCTGGAATGGTATAGGCGGTAATGAGCACACAATACTGTGCGATCTGTGTGTACGTGATGCCTTTCATCCCGCCCAGTACGGCATAGAAAAAGACAATAAACATGCCGATGCCTAAGCCTGTTTCATAATCTGTTTCTAAGAAGCGCGAAAAGGCGACCCCCACTCCTTTCATCTGACCGATCACGTAAGTTACTGAGCAAAGCACCAAGCAAATGACCGCAACCACACGAGCCGTATCCGAGTAATAGCGCTCTCCTATAAAGTCGGGAACTGTGTACTTGCCATACTTTCGCAAGTAAGGCGCGATGAGTAAGGCCAGTAATACGTACCCCCCCGTCCACCCCATAAGAAATACCGACCCGCCATAGCCGTTGTAGGACAGCGCGATCAAACCGGCCATAGAGATAAACGAGGCGGCCGACATCCAATCTGCGGCGGTCGCCATACCATTGGCTATCGGGTGTACACCACCGTCAGCAACGTAGAAATCCTTAGTGGAGGACGCGCGCGTCGCGATAGCAATGCCGATGTAAACGGCAAAGGTCGAACCCACAACGAGATACGTCAGGAGCGTTAAACTCATCGCTCTGTCTCCTCTTGGTACTCGCGCTCAAAACGAGTCATGGCTGCGGCGAAGTAGAAGATCAGCGCGATAAAAACAAAAATAGACCCCTGCTGCGCGAACCAAAATCCAAGCTTGTAACCACCCAACCTAATTTCATTAAGCGGCTCCACCAAAAGAATGCCAAATCCAAAGCTCACAACAAACCAGATGACGAGAAGCCGAAACATCAGCGTCCTCACCCGTGCAGAAAATTGAGCCCTTCTTATTTTATTATTTTGCTGGTCAGCCATTGACTGGATATCTCCCTTTATAGCGACGCTTGTTATTCCACTGCCGCACGACATACGGCATTATTAAGATAGCACTGCGCCGTTACGTCACCCGCGCGCAGTGATCAAAACACAAGGATCTAGTGCATGTCTAACGAAGCGATTTACCCCGTACCGTCAAACTTTGCGGACGCGCACATCAGTCCAGATAACTATCAACAAATGTACCGGCAGTCTCTGGACGATCCTGAATCATTTTGGAGTGGGCAAGCTCACGAATTTTTATCGTGGGACGCCCCGTGGCACACCACTTGCGAGAGTGATCTGTCAAAAGGGCAGGTGCGGTGGTTTGATGGCGGGCAGCTGAATGCATCAGTGAACTGCATTGATCGGCACTTGCCGGCGCGCGCGGCGCAGACCGCCATTTTGTGGGAAGGAGACGACCCCAGTGACAGCCAGCACATCACCTACCAAGCCCTAAAAGATGAAGTATGCCGTCTCGCAAACGTCATGCATGATCGGGGGGTGACCGCAGGAGATCGTGTCTGCATCTATATGCCCATGGTCCCTGAAGCCGCCTATGCGATGCTCGCATGCACGCGGATTGGTGCGATACATTCAGTCGTCTTTGGCGGCTTTTCGCCAGAGGCGCTCAAAGATCGAATTAACGACTCCGGTTGCCGGATGGTCATTACGGCCGATGAAGGCGTGCGTGGCGGGAAGACGGTGCCACTAAAGGCCAATGTTGATCAGGCCCTCACGGCCTGCCCAACCGTAGACACCGTGATTGTCTTGCAGCGTACTAATTCAGATATTCACTGGGAGCCCGAACGGGATATTGCGTACAGCGCGGCGACCCGAGCTGCAAGCACTGACTTCGCGCCCGTCTCAATGAGCAGTGAAGCGCCACTCTTCATTCTCTATACATCGGGATCCACTGGGAAACCCAAAGGTGTGTTGCACACAACCGGCGGTTATTTACTGCAGGCGGCCAGCACATTTAAACACGTGTTTGATTACCGAGAGGGCGAAGTATTTTGGTGCACCGCTGATGTCGGATGGGTGACGGGGCATTCCTATATTGTCTACGGACCACTGTGTAACGGCGCAACAACGCTCATGTTTGAGGGAATCCCCACCTACCCTGATGGCGGGCGCTGCTGGGAAATTGTCGACAAACACAAGGTCAACACGTTCTTCACCGCGCCAACGGCCATTCGCGCCCTGCACGCACTCGGCGACGAGCTAGTCACCCAGCATTCGAGAAAGAGCTTACGCATTATCGGGTCAGTTGGTGAGCCTATCAATCCTGAAGCCTGGGAGTGGTATCACCGCGTCGTTGGCGACGGTCGCTGTCCCATTGTCGACAGTTGGTGGCAGACGGAGACAGGGGCAATGATGATCACACCGATGCCGTCTGCACACGCCATGAAGCCCGGGTATGCGAGCTTTCCC
>Ga0115563_1003319_pt1 | contig 11385 bp, 11 predicted proteins | sample COGITO_mtgs_1105_2_FD_87198 | JGI IMG/M metagenome (GOLD analysis project Ga0115563, IMG submission 87198) | Pelagic marine microbial communities from North Sea - COGITO_mtgs_110519 | ecosystem: Environmental > Aquatic > Marine > Epipelagic | place: Germany:Helgoland, sampling site Kabeltonne...
CCGTTCCGGGGGCCTTTCAGGGGGCCTTTCAGGGGGTCTTTCAGGGGGTCTTTCAGGGGGCCTTTCAGGGAGCCTTGCAGCAGGCTTGCAGCAGGCTTGTTACTGAGGGTACCTGCAGGTTGCTCATTACCGGACGCTGGTTTGGCCGCCATCTACGGGTATCAGCTGTCCTGTAATAAAACGAGACGCATCGGACGCAAAGAATACCATCACTGGCCCAAGGTCTTTGTCAGGATCGCCGTACTCACCACCCATGGCAATCGTTCGTTGGTTCATCCAGTAGGCAGCTTCGTTACCGGCTTCATCGGATCTTGCCCTGGCCTCTAGATACATGGGAGTCGCCATAGCAGGAAGAATGGCGTTGACTCTAACGTTATCAGCCCCCCAGGTTCCTGCCGCCGTTCTGGTCCATGAATGAACAGCACCTTTTGCCGCAGAATAAGCTGCCGCACCCGGCTCTGGACGTTGTCCAGAGATAGAGCCAAAATTAATAATGGAGCCACCGCCTGATATTTTCATATGCCGGTGTGCCACCTGATTCGTAATCATGGTGCCCCTGACATTGACGGCAAACATCAGATCCCAGTCGTCTACAGTGACATTGCTTGCATCAGAAGATCTTTGGATAGCAGCGGGATGGGCCAGCGCGTCCAATCCACCTAGCGCTTCCACGGCCTTGCTAAAAGCCGATTCAACGCTATCAATGTCAGCGATATCAACGTGCAAATAACTCGCCTTTCCAGGCCCCGCTTTGTTCGCCTCCTCTGCTAGCGCTGCACCGATGTCGTCGTTGACATCCATTCCAATGACATGCGCGCCAGCCTTGACGTAAGAGCGCAGGGTGGCTTCTCCCATGCCTCTCGCTGAGCCGGTGACAATAATCCGTTTTCCCTCGAGTTCCATCTTCTTATTCTCCTGAATCTTCAACCGAGATATTAGAATAGAAAGGTTAACAGGGATACCCGGTCCGCAGGTGGAGTATCGAGACAGATCGGATGGCGGCTGGTTTAATAAAAAACGCGAAACCGTATCGTTACACGTGGTTAACACCTGCGGGGCTTCCGAGTGAGGTGAAAAAATATCGTAAAGAGCAATTTAAAGCGGCGCTTTCCTCGGTTTTTTGAACCTTCAGGCATCATCTGACTATGGCGGTTCGGTTATTACCCTGCCGAAAAGTTTTCCCTTGTGAGAAATAAATAACGAGTACAAAACTCAAGGGATTTCACTGCCGCTAAACACCAACTTTTTAATACCGAAAAATTTTCCGCTCTGTGTCTTCGGAACCCGGTCTTCGGAACCCGGTCTTCGGAACCCGGTCGCTAAGCTCAAGCAATAGCTCTACTCCATTTAGTCATCACACTTAACATGGTCAATTCATGCGACTACCTTGCTCGACTATTGCCCCACTGTGACGTGTCGACAATACTATCTGACCAAAGCACTCTGTGAACCCAACCCCAACTGCGCGCCTTACTCCAAACGGCATTCTCAGGCTGATCAATAAAACTTCGTGGTGAACGCTAACAGAACCCCGACACAACGCCGCGGTCCAGGTGCACTGCAGGAAGATACTTGGTAACTTTTGCAAAAACGTGGTTAATTCACCCCATTCCCAATAACTAATAATGTGGGCAGTCTATGAGTAACCAAACGATAGTCGCCAATCAAGCGACGCAGGGCGAATTCAAATATATCGATAGCACTACTCAATCCTCTTTGTATCGTAACGACAAGGTAATGATTAAAAGAGATCCCGACGGCAATACGACGGCATCAAAAGGCGTTGACTTAAAGCCTCATGAACTACCCGTTTACAATGCCCGAGCCATGGGCGCGAACCAACCCAGTTGCGAACTAAACGGTTTTGAGCTTTTAATTTCACCCCTTGCTGATGATGCCTTAGACCTGCGTAACCACCAGTCAGTTGTCACGCACTACTATGCTCAGTGTGAAAAGCTTGTCAGCGAATTGACGGGCGGCAATGCTTATGCTTTTGATCACAATGTTAGATCCGCTATAGGTAAAAACAATGGTCAACGGGTGACGGGAGGCCAAGACGTTCAGGGGCCTGCTCACCTTGTCCACGGGGATTACACCTTACGATCAGGTCCAGAGCGCCTTACACAACTTGCGAAGCCACCTAGCGGTAACGATACACTTCGCAGCTTCTTGGATGAAGGTGCAACGCTCATTCCTGATGAGGTCGTTCAGAAGGTCGCTAAGACAGGTCAGCGGTTTGCAATTATTAATGTTTGGCGAAATATCTCTGGCGACCCTGTCGTAACACACCCCATGGCGCTGTGTGATGCACAAACAGTGAACGCCGAAGAGCTGGTTGTCTTTGAAATACATTACGCCGACCGTGTCGGTGAGAACTACTTTTCCAAATACTCAGACAAACATACAATGTATTACTATCCCGAAATGACACGGGACGAAGCGCTGATAATCAAACAATGGGATTCAGCGGGGACACTTGCGCAATCGAATGGCAAAATGTCAGATTCGGCCCAACCGAATTCTCCCTGTACCTTTAGCTTTCACAGCGCATTCGTTGACCCAACCATCACCCTAGATGCGCCAGACCGATGGAGTATTGAAGTTCGTTGCATGGTTATCTATCGCGAGGAATAGCCATGAGCCCTTAGCTCAATCCGGCGCAACCGTAGAGCGCTCTTCTTTCACAAGAAATAGCATCACAGCACCAATGATCATCAGTAATATCAACGATGCGAAGCCCGCTCGTTGCGATTGGAAAAATGCGGTCGTTGTACCGACTAACAATGGCGCTAAAAAGGCAGTCACCGTGCCACTTAAACTATAAAGTGCAAAAAACTGAGTCGCCATTTCCGGTGGTGATATTTTGGCCATGAGCGTCCTAGAAGCAGACAAGCCGGTCACAAAAAATAACGCAAAAACTTGAAACATCAGGAAGTAGATAATCTCGGCGACCGTATTGAAATAGGGGGATGACCAAACCGGCTCAGTGCTTACTTGTACAACAAAGAAAATCGTTTCTGGTTGCATCGATACTAGACCAATCAAAATCAACGTCGTCATACCAATGGCAATCTTTAATGTCTTAATCGACCCCAACTTATCGTCTACAAGCCCGCCCAAATAAGCGCCTACCATTGCAGAGGTACTGGTGAATATACCCAGCAACAATAACGCAATGGTATCCCAGCCAAATGTCCCGGACGCGTACACGCCATTGAATACAAGAACACCCGCCATACCATCATTAAAAAACATCCTTGACAGGAGATAGGTCGCGATATTGGAATAGTGCTTTAGCTGTTTGACGGTGTTAATCACGTCCTTAAGCCCCTGCCGAACACTGGCGAGGACAGGCTTGTCAGAGGCAATACCATCGGGCGTAAAAAGGAACAGGGGGATGCTTGCCAACAGTAACCATAAGCCTCCTAAGGGACCAACGATACGATCATGTTCATGCAACAGCTTGTCGATACCAAATAGCGGCACCTCAGGTAAAAAGCTCCAATCCAATGTGCCGGGAAGTGCGAAGGCGATCAGCACGAACACAAGTAATCCTATCGCGCACATGTTACCAAAAGAGAAAGCTAGACCCGATACAATTCCTGCTTTATCGATCGGTGTAACTGCCGGCAACATTGCGTTGTGAAAGACCTCTGCATAACCAAAGGCGATCAATAAAATCAGCAATAACCCAAAACCCAGTTCCATGCCAACGCCTGCGTCTGAACCTGCCGGGAGTATCCACCACAACGAAACCGCGATGAGCGCCATCAAGATATGACTGCCAAATATCCAGGGTTTACGTTTACCGATTTTGTCTGCAATGGCACCCATAAAAGGAATCGTCAGCGCCATGAAGGCTCCGGCGCCCGCGTTTAGGTATCCAATAAGTGCTTGTCCGCGAATGGGATCTCCCACAACCACATTGCTGAAGTACGGGAAAAATATATAAATGATGACCATGATATACAAAGGGTCACGCGCAGCCTGCCCGAAAGTCCAGCTGTAGTAGCCGAGCGGGGATGCCGCAGGAGTGCCGGCCAATGAAAGTGGTTCGCTAGTTTGATTCAAACAACAGACTCTCTTACGGTGAATAACGCAGCAAACAACACAGTATTAAGGCTACAACAATGCAGATTAATACCGTTTATTAACTAAAACGCGAACAGACCTATCTCGCCGTGTACCCACCATCTACTGGCAGTGTGATGCCGTTAATAAAACTGGCATCGCTGCTCGCCAGGAAAGTCGCGACTGATGCGATTTCTTCGGGTTGGCCCAACCTGCCCATTGGGTGAAGATCTACAAGAAAATCCTCTCCTGACTGTTCAGCCCGAAATTCAGCTGTCATAGGCGTCACAATAAACCCGGGCGCAATTGCATTCACCCTGACACCTTGGCTGGCGTAGTCAATTGCAAACTGTTTGGTTAACCCTACAACCCCGTGTTTCGCAGCAACATAGGCACCTACCGCGAACTCGGCTTCGGGGTCAGCTTCTATCTCAGCATCTGCATCCACGGGCGGTGTTATTAGCGCTACCAAGCCCGCAACAGACGCTGTGTTAATGATCACACCGCCGCCTCGTTCGGCTAAAATCGGCGCGCCAATTGACAGACCGTGAAATACCCCGGTCAAATTCACGGCAATAGTTTGGTCCCAGCTGAACCCGTTACCGACACCAGCATTGTTGAAAAGCACGTTAATATCGCCCAAATTCGAAATAGTTCTCTTGATGGCCTCCCGCATTTCCGACGCACTTGTCACGTCTAGCCCCATGCCATCTGCACGGCCACCGGCTTCACTAATCAAGGCAACAGTACCTTCCGCTGCTTGGGAGTCAATATCACTGCACATGACAGCGGCACCAGCTTGCGCCATATGAATAGCGCTTGCTCTACCAATACCACTTCCAGCGCCAGTGATGAGCGCTACTTTCCCTTCGAGTTTGGACACGTACGATCTCCGTTAACTTTTGTAATGATTGGTGTAGATAGCTATAACACACTCGACGCTAACAGTAAGTATCTTTCCTAAATTTTCATATAGAGCACGATTGTCAGAAATCTTCTGATAAATACTTCTGACACGATAATTAACCGTACGCTGACAGACACTGCCTTGTTAACTTTTCAAAGCTGCTAAAAATACAGTAATTGTCCCAAAGCGGACGAAATAGAATCAAAATACACGGAAATACCATCTGAATAATCGGTAAGTATCTGATAAGAACAGAGGTTGTAGGAGTGAGGTATCGCTAAAAAGTTCCGCTAAAGAGTCCTACCAGACCGTGGCTGCCGTAATTGTGACTGTGATTGCGATTGAATTGCCATCGCAGAGTCCACCGGAACGGCGCATCAAATACCTGACCGCACTGCGGATTAAAAGCGACCAACACTTTCTTCAACCGTCGTCGTAGCGCCCTGCTTGATGGACAGCCTGCGCGTTGTGCGCACCAAAAATCACAACGGTTGTCTAAACTAAAAGAATTAGATACCCTTTCTGAGAAGGGCGGGATGAACGCAATCGGTCACAACTATTCGCCATCAGTGCCTGGTGAACACATCCGTTTCAATCAGTCAGACCTGTTGCAAACAACTAATCTACCTGCGAGAACCCGTCAGTCACTGTGGAACGCAGCAACGCTATTTTCCTGGCAGGCGAGTGACCTGCTCATCGTTGGTCATTTTCTGGTTGCACATGGTCGCTGTGCGTTTACCAGCAAACCTATTATCCGCGTGGCCAGCGGATGAAACAGGCTCGGGATTCAACAATTGACGAATAACAATTGACGAATATCGTCGAACATCTGGTCCACCGGCATTCGGTTGATGCACCGGATAAAATCGCTGTGATCCACGGTGAGAACCAATACAGCTATAGCGAATTGGACTCATGCATCAATCAATGTTCCAAATGGCTGCTTGATAACAACCTGCGACAGGGTGATCGCGTGGTACTGGTTTTGCCCAATGCCCCCGAATACATCGTCGCCTTCCTTGCCGTCGTTAATATTGGCGCGATCGTCGTACCAGCTGACCCGGGCCATAAAGCCGACCGGCTTGGATTCATCGTTGAGGAAACATCTCCGCGATGGCTCATCTACGCTGATTAACGCCCGCCCATTGTCGTAGATGCTGTATCAAGTGTCAGACTATCCTTCGCCCCGAACACTGGCACGATTGTCTTCTCAAACTCACATCGGGTAGCAAACGAACCAAAAAGCCTGACGGCACCAAGTGAACGCTGCGCAGCAATCATCTATTCCTCAGGTTCAACCGGACGGCCAAAAGGTGTCGTACTCACTCATGATCATCTGCTGACCACTGCAAATAATCTCGCGAACATGTTAACCGCAGATAGCAACCATCGAGATCTGATTCTAAGCCCGATGAATCACACCGATGGGTGGCAACGGGTAGCCAGTGCTTTATATGCAGGTGCTAGTTTAATCATTTATGAAGGTTTACTGTCCGTAACCGGCTGGCTTGATGACGTACAGCGATTCAAAATCTCATCGTTTTATACCCCACCGCCTTTTCTAAACTACCTGCTAAAGGCTGATCGAAGCGATATCAAGGAGATGACTACGACTCTTCGTTCGATCGAAATTGGCAGTGCACCAGTGTCACCGGATCGAATCCATCAGTTGTCGGAGCTCTTTCCCGGGGTAACCATTTATGTGCATTTTGGACTCACAGAGTCATCCCGAGCAACCATTTTGAATGCCACTATTAGGCCTGATAAACGTCATACAGTAGGTGCAGCCTGCAAGAATGTTGAAATTAGCATCAGGGATGACCAAGGTAAAATACGAACCCATTCAGGCCAGGGAGAAATATTACTACGCGGCATGCAATCAACTCGATATTACTGGCAACGCGACGATTTGAACCAGCAACGTTTTCTTGACGACTGGTTATTGACAGGTGACTACGGTGAACTTGATTCAGACGGCTACCTGCTTTTTCAGGGCCGCAAAGATGACATGATAAATTTTAGTGGTTTTCACTATTTTCCAGCCGAGGCTGAATTGGAATTAAAACAAGTACCTGGCGTGGCGCAGTATGTGTTCTGCGGTGTTCCCGATGAGCAGGGTATCCATCAACATCTTCCCTGTGCCTTTTTTCAGCCGGAGCCTGACGCGCAGGCCGCTGATGCAGGTCGAACACTACTAACCCTAAGCAGACAAAACCTGCTGCCTCATATGGTGCCTAGAAAGGTAATACCCGTGACAGACATCCCACTCACATCATCCGGCAAACCCAATCGACGTCAGCTGATAAAGGACTATCTATATCAGATCGATGAACAACTGAAATGAATCAACAGTATCGACAAGAAGCCCATCAACATGAGTGAAAGAAGTGATGTCCAAGCGACCATAAAGCACTATCTTGCGAGCGAATTTCCTGGACAAGGTAACGAGCTCACGCATGACACCAACCTACTTGAAGACTGGTTTCTAGACTCCTTGAGTATCATCGAGACAGTCATGTTTTTGGAAACTAAACTCAACGTCAAAATGACCCGGCGCGATATCAATGCGGAGAACTTCGAATCCATCAACACCCTGACTAAGTTCGTTATCACCGCCAAAACCCGGTCTTAACGTGCCCGGACTCCTTTCAGCCAAAACAACCAGCAATAAACAACGGCAGCAGCACGATCAGCACAACATATTTGTGGTTGCTGCCGTGCTCCTGGTCATGGCCTTGTACTGCTACTGCTTCACGTTTATTGCTGCAGACCTTGGAGCCCCTAAACCCGAAAGCACCCTGGCATTCCTCGGCGGCTCAATCAGTCATGTGTTCGATGAAGATGGCAACGTCGGCTCCAACCTTGTCGTCAGCATGACTCAGAAGTTCATAAGCAACGATGTCGAGCGGTTAGTCCTTTTCGGTGTTATCAGCGTTGGTTTTTTGCTCGCTTATTTCCTGCCACTGGCACAAAAACAGCCCGCGTTGGTGGTGACTACTGCCGTTGGAATAGCCACTCTATTCGGATATCAGGCACTGGCTGGCCTGCTTTTCTCGCATACCGTTGTGTATGTTTTTCTGCATCCAAACCCAATCCGTTATCCGTGGCTGGGCGTGTTCAGCGGTATTCTCTGTTCTTTAACGCTTCACCCCCTAGCCGATGTTTCGGCGACGAGCATCACAACATTTCTGCTACCTGTTCTTTTACTTGCTGCGGCCTATCGTTACCTCCTACCGAAACTAGCAGCCTACCCCCGACTGGCGCCTATAGTTCGAACCACCGTCGTTCAGTCCGCCATGATCACGGTCTGTGGATTTGCACTGATTGAAGGTCTAACGGGCGAACAGTGGAAACTACCGCTGGGCGTACTGCTGTTCTTCTGGCAGTGGGAACGGATCATCCTGTATCACGTCGATTATAAAGATGGGCTGGTGCCAAAAACGCTATCATTTTCGGACTACCTGGCCGTTTTTTTCATGCCCGCCTGCATCGCTAACTGGCGTTGGGGCGTGACTATCGGTCAGGGGTATCACTACAGCAGCAGTACTTTTTTGTGCGAGAACAAAAACAAAATTGTCCTGAGTGGCGTCAACATCTTATTGATAGCACTTTTATACCTCGTGTTTTCTGATTGGGTCCGCTACGGATTGATTGATTGGTTCGAGCGGGCTGGCATCCCTGTTTATCAGGCCAGCACCCGGCATCTGGTTGAAGCTTTCATGAGCGGTTACACCATTTCAACCAGTAGTGTTCTGGTGACAACTTTACTGGATCTGGTGCGTTGGTTAATGCTGTGGGGTAGCGTCGTTCATTTTAAGGTGGGTATCTGGCGCATCTGTGGCTATCGCATGGACCCCTACTTCGACAAACCCTGGCTGGCAACAAACCTGGTGAGCTTCTGGGCACGCTTCACCTTCCACTACCGAGAGTTCCTGGTTAGAGCGTTTTATTACCCGGTTTTCTTTCGCTTCTTTCGAACCAAACCGGTATTGCGAATATTCGCGGCTACCATGGCATCAGCCTGTCTTGGCAATATGATCTGGGGACACGTCTCCGAGGAAATGTTCTATCGAGGCATGGAATACCAAAACTTCGGTAGGGTTTTCGATAGCTGGTTTTATTTCGTTCTGCTCGGCCTTGGCATTACCCTAACCGAACTGTTTCTGTTGCGGTTTAAGCGTAAGCGGAAACCCTGGAGCCTGGATCGATTTTTCTTTCTGGATCTGCTGGCGGCCTACTGCACAGTACAATTTTATGCGCTCATCATTATCTTCGCCCGGCCTACCGAGCACAGCTCTGTTGGTGATCTGGCCGCGTTATTTCTTCTCGGTTTCGGTATTCGCCTTTAGAGATCAATAGCCCCGGCGGTTAATGAAGTCGCGACGAAGCAAAATACTCGTAGAGCACAGTACCCACAAAGTTCGTGGTCTTAATGTTGCGTGTAATTTTCCGACTGTTCTTTCCAAACCACTTGCAGAAACCGGCACAATTTTTATACCGGCGCGTCTAACGTGAGTCGTCGCTCTGCCCGTCGCCATAACTCTGCGACACGCTAAGATCACCAATATCCAAAAAAGACTTTCAGCAACACCCACGATCCGGCGTCAATTGGCGCCTTGAAGGTATTGCCTTTATCAACAGGTACGCTGTAGTCAGGACTACTACCGCCGACCTCAATCACCCCTCCGCAGAACTTGCGAACCGGTCGCGGTTAAGTCCATCAAGCATAGCGCGACGCTGACAGTCCAACTTGCGTGGACATCATCAAATCCCATGTAAAAAGAAGCAGCCTTTGGAGGCGTCTGAATGATTGGCGTATATCGCGAACCGGCCGAGCGGCGCCACGATCTCTCTAGACTAACTATCTATTAACGGGTTCTCTATTAACGGGTTCTCTATTAACGGGGTCTCTATTAACGGGGTCTCTCTTGCGTAGGTTGGGTCCTAGCCGCAATTGCACAACTCAGGGTTACCGCGGCATTAAAGCCGCGGTCACGTGGTCAATGACAATGCTGCCAGGTCTAAGCGTTAGCAACCCATCCCGCATGGAACCCGTAAGGTACCCTGAAGGGAATCAGAATCGATGCAACTGGCCCAGCGGCAATATCCTGTGCGTCCAAAATCAAACATTCGCTTTGTTCCGCGGCCTCGTCCTGAACAAAGCAAATAAGGTAGCCGTCGTCTTCTGCGGTCGCACCAACCTTTGGCGCAAACACCGCCTCGCCGCCAAATCGATTAGCGCCGTAATCAAACGTTGTTGTAGTTTGTGTCTCATTATCAAACTTCATTACGCCATCAAAGCTAAACGGTCTTACCGGATTGAATACAGCGCCGTAGACAAAGCGGGTTTTGTGACAGACATAACCGTCGTTAACCCGGGTGAAATCGCACCGAGCTGGACTCAGTGTCCGCTCTGTAACGGCACCACTTATTAAGTTGATGCGCCACTCGTAAAGCTGGCCCTGGGTCTCCTGCAGGTTGTCTGCGCCCAAACCGGCGTTAGCAATGTCAGAGGTTTTGGAACGCGACGCCTGCAAAACAACCTCGTCACCCTCATCCCAAGCATTAGCGGTATGCACAACCGAGCCGGTCTCAACTTCAAACCAGCGCACGTCTGAATCTGTGCCAAAGCGCGGGACAACGCCAATTCGAGAACCGTGTTCTGGTTCGAATCCCAAAGCTGGACCGCCTGCCATCGCGCGCTCGATATCGAGTGTGATCGGAAAGTCTAGAAACAAAGAATATTTTTCAGTCACGGCAAAGTCGTGCATAAAAACTGGTTTTTCGATAGTGATTGGCGTCGAGTGAATCAGTTCCCCAGCGGCGTTAATGACAGAGTAAGAAACATAGGGTGGTTGGAAGGCATAACCAAAGGTCATCATTTCACCACTTTTTTGATCAACCTTGGGATGAGCCGTGAAGGGATGTTTTAGCTTGCCATCGAAGTTTGTAGCACCGTCAGTTTCTAGTCCGGGCAATCGGATGATAGTCGGTTGCGACGGTTCATGCAGGGCGTAAAGGGTATTATTGTGGTATGCAAACGCGGTGTTTGCCAGGTTCTTGTTCCTTGGCGCGCCATCAGGGATACGCGACGGAGTCGGATCCATCATCGAATTCATTCCCTTGTAGACCCAATCACCACGCGCCTGTTCAAGCTTCAAGCCTTCTGTTTGCACAAACCGATTGCGGTAGTGGGCCAAGCCACCCTGAAACTCTATGGCGTGAATCATACCGTCACCATCAAAGGTGTGGTACGCCGCCTCATCAAATATGTGAACAGGGTTTGGACCGACCCGCAAGAAGTGACCCGACAGGTCTTTGGGTATATCACCCCTAATTTCCATATCTTGCGCTTCTCGCTCTTCCGAAACCGGGGAAAAATTTCCGTCGAGAAAGAAATTAACTGA
>Ga0115563_1003342_pt1 | contig 11342 bp, 10 predicted proteins | sample COGITO_mtgs_1105_2_FD_87198 | JGI IMG/M metagenome (GOLD analysis project Ga0115563, IMG submission 87198) | Pelagic marine microbial communities from North Sea - COGITO_mtgs_110519 | ecosystem: Environmental > Aquatic > Marine > Epipelagic | place: Germany:Helgoland, sampling site Kabeltonne...
AACGACATATCCTGATCGGTGTCTTGCCCTTGGCCATCCGTGTCGTCGGTATCGGGCGGCGGGGGTGGTTCACTGTCTTCGGGCTGTTCGTCCTGGGGCACAAGTGTGGCGCGGTGCGGGTACACAAGGGCGGCGGCGGTCGAGATGTCGCAGTCATACAGCTGATCGCGCCCCATCAATTTCGCATGCGCCCGCGCCGCTTTCATCGCCAGCGTCGGTGCGCGCAGGGATGCGATGCCGAACCGTGCGGCCAGCAGCGTCAGCTGGGTCAGGGCATCGTCCGTTGAAATCTGCACGTCTGGGGCCGGTGTATCGGGTGTGTTGGCAGGCGCGCGTCCTTCGGGACATATGTGAAAGGCACAGCGATCCGCGAGGGCATCAGGGATGCGTTCGTCGGCCTCTATTCCTTCGTCCAGCGCCAAAAACCCCTGTGTTAGAGCCTGATCTGCCAGTGACGACAGTTTCGCCGCCAAGGCAGTCGGGCAGCGTTCGGCCATTGGGATCAATGCGATACAGGGATGTTGAAAGAACCCCGCATTTTCGACGACATGCGATGCCGCCAGCGTGGCACCAAGGTCGATACCGCCAAACAGCTGTTCATCAGAAATACTGACCGGCAGCTTACGGATGGGCAGGTCCGGCTTGAAACAGGCAAGCAGTGCATCCCGCGCCGGGCTGGCGCGCATACGGATGACGGCACCGCCAAGCCCTTGGGGATCAAGGGCCAGCAATTTGAGCGCGAGAGCGGCGTTATGCCAGCTTTCGTCACTCATTTCAGGTTGGGCGTGATTGTGGGGCAGCTCATGCCAACACAGTCTCGACCGTGCGGGCGACGCGTGTGCCGCTGCCCGCCTCGTCCAGCGGGTCACGGCGCAGGCGGTGAGACAGTGCAATCGGGGCGATGGTGCGCAGGTGATCGCGCGTCAGTACGCGCGCCTTTTCATAGGCAGCAACGGCACGCGCGGCGCGCAAGAGCGTCAACTCACCGCGCAACCCGTCAGAGCCGAGGGCGATGCACAGTTCGGCGCAATCATGCAGGATGGCATCGGGCGTTTCGATCTGGGGCAAGAGTTTGCGTGCTGCCAGGATCTTGCGCCGTATCTTGGCGTCTTCTTTTGCGTATTCGGCCATGAACGCGTCATGATCGCGTTCAAATCGGTCGCGGCGTTTGATGACTTCGATCCGTTGGGCGACGTCATTGGGGCTGCGCACCTCGACGGACAGGCCGAACCGGTCAAGCAATTGGGGGCGCAATTCGCCTTCTTCGGGGTTGCCGGACCCGACCAGTACGAAGCGGGCGGGGTGGCGGATGGACAGGCCTTCGCGCTCGACCACATTTTCGCCGGATTGGGCAACGTCCAGCAGCAGGTCGACGATATGATCCTCTAGCAGATTGACCTCGTCGATATAAAGATAGCCACGATTGGCCCGCGCCAGCAGGCCCGGTTCGAACGCCTTTTCCCCGCGCGTCAGGGCGCGTTCGATATCCAGCGCACCGACCACACGATCCTCGGTGGCCCCCAGCGGCAGATCAATGACGGGGGTGGGGCGTTTGGCGGTTTTTTTCGTCTCTAAATTGGCCCATTCGGGGCATTCTGCGCCAGTCGCGGCATTGATCGGGCAGCCAACAACGGCTGTGATCGGTGGCAGCAAGGCGGCCAGCGCGCGTACGGCATTCGATTTGCCTGTGCCCCGGTCGCCAAAGACAAGCACGCCCCCAATGCCGGGATCGATCGCCGTCAGGATCATCGAACGTTTCATATCACTCTGCCCGACTATGGCAGAGAATGGGAATGGGGTATTCGTCATTACAGTTTTAGTCCTTCGAGCGGGCTTGATCCGCCCCATGTTCCCGTATCACCAACGATGGCAAAGCGGGCATAAAGCTCTTCTTGAAACCAAGCGCCGTCGCGCACGGCCTGAATGGCGGCGGCATGCGGCCCGTTGTTGCGTGCGAATGCCGCCATTTCCGCGGTGCCGGGCCAGATCGAAAAGGTGATTTGATGCAGCATCGGCACTTCACCAATGCCGATTTTGAACAGCACGTTGTGATCTGATCCGATCATCGCCGAGATATCGGGCACCCGCCGCCAGAATTTCGCCGCAACACCAGGTTTGATTGTCGCACGTGTCAGCGCGGCCAAGGGGCCGGAAACAGGCTCTGATACGGGTGAAAACGGTTTTTGCCCGCTCCAGACGCCGCGGGCAGAGGTGGGCGACAGAAAGACGGTCCAGTGTTCGCTGGCGCGTTTGCGGTAGCGGTTGAATATGGGTGTTTCGCTGATGCGTTTGCGTGCGGTATCTGCGTCGGGCCAGACACAAAGAATTGCATAAACCCCTGTATTAGGCACAGGTGTGAACCCTTCGCCCGTGCCAGAGCCGCACAATTTCCAGAACCCGAGGTCAGGGATGCGCGGCATGGACAGTCGTGCGCCGCCCATCATGGTCAGCGCCCATGCCCGGTCGCGCCACCGGGCAAATCGAAAGAAGGAAAGGGTGATCGTCTGGCTCATCTTTTTCGCACTGTCGGGATGCCGAATGGCACCTGCCCAAGATTATGGGTGGAAAAGAAATTGTCAACCAAACTAGACACATCTATGTTTGGAAAACATGACACGTCTTGACGCAATTGATTCGGAAACCCGAAACGGAAACCGCGCCATCGTAATTGGCGCAGGCCTTGGCGGCCTTGCGTCGGCCATGCGGCTGGGGGCCAAAGGCTATAAAGTCACGGTCGTCGACAAGCTGGACGTTCCGGGTGGGCGCGGCTCTGCGATCTGGCAGGATGGCCATCGGTTTGATCTGGGCCCCACCATCGTCACGGTCCCGCAGTTGTACCGAGAACTCTGGGCCGCCTGTGGCAAGGATTTCGACGCCGATGTCGATTTGCGCCCGCTGACCCCGTTTTATGAAATTCGCTGGCCGGACGGCACCACCTTTGTCGCCCAGCAAGACACGGACGCGATGCGCGCCGAAGTAGCCAAGATCGAACCGCGCGATGTCGCCGGGTTTGACAAGTTCCTGCAGGATTCGGCCCGCCGCTATTGGTTCGGCTTTGAGGACTTGGGCCGTCGATCCATGCACAAGCTGTGGGATCTGGTCAAAGTGCTGCCAACCTTCGGGGTGCTGCGCGCGGATCGTTCTGTCTATGCCCATGCCGCCAAGCGGTTCCGCAATGAAAAACTGCGCATGGCCTTTTCGTTTCATCCGCTGTTCATCGGCGGTGATCCGACCCATGTGACCAGCATGTATATTCTGGTCAGCTATCTCGAAAAAGAATTCGGGGTGCATTACGCCATGGGCGGTGTTGCCCATATGGCTCGCAAGATGGCGGACGTGATCGAGGATCAGGGCGGCACCCTGCTGATGGACACAGAAGTGGACCAGATCGTCATTGATAACGGTCGCGCACGCGGTGTGCGCCTTGCCTCCGGGCTTGAGTTGGGGGCTGATGTTGTTGTGTCCAATGCCGATGCCGGTCACACCTATGAGCATTTGATGCGCGAGCGCCCCAAGAAACGCTGGACCCCGGCCAAGCTGCAACGCACCCGGTATTCCATGAGCCTGTTCGTCTGGTATTTTGGCACCAAAGGCACCCGTGCCGATTGGGCGGATGTTGGCCATCACACGATCCTGAATGCCCCGCGTTACACTGGTTTGCTTAACGACATCTTTATTAAGGGCAAACTGGCGGATGACATGAGCCTTTATGTGCATCGTCCCACCGTCACAGACCCAAGTGCTGCCCCCGAAGGGGACGACACGTTCTATGTCCTGTCACCCGTGCCTCATCTGGGTCATGGCGGCGTCGATTGGGCGACAGAGGCTGAAGCCTACAAGGCCAAGATGCTCAAGGTGCTCGAAGAGCAGTTATTGCCCGGGTTAGGGTCGAAAATCAGCACTGAAACCGTGTTTACCCCCGAAACATTCCGCGACCGTTACCTGTCGCCTTATGGTGCTGGGTTTTCAATTGAACCGCGGATTTTGCAATCGGCTTGGTTCCGCCCCCACAATGTCAGCGAAGAGGCCGAAGGCCTGTATCTGACAGGCGCGGGCACCCATCCCGGTGCGGGCGTGCCGGGCGTGATTTCCAGCGCCGATGTGCTGAGCCAACTTGTACCGGATGCTGTAAAATGATGGACCCTCGTGATCTGGACGCCTGCACCGAAGCCATCCGCCACGGGTCGTTGTCCTTTCACGCGGCGTCAAAGTTGTTGCCCAAGCGCGTGCGCGACCCTGCGTTGGCGCTGTATGCTTTTTGCCGTCTTGCCGACGACGAGGTCGATCTCAAGGACGAAAAGGTAGATGCGGTTCTGCGTCTGCGGGATCGCCTGGATTTGGTTTATGCCGGGACACCGCAGGATGCTGCCCCTGACCGGGCGTTTGCTGCCGTGGTCGACCAGTTCGAGATGCCCCGCGCCTTGCCTGATGCCCTGCTCGAGGGGCTGGCCTGGGATGCAGAGGGTCGGACCTATGCGACCCTGTCCGGAGTAAAGGATTATTCGGCCCGCGTCGCGTCTGCTGTGGGTGCCATGATGTGCGTGCTGATGGGTGTGCGGGATCGTGATGCGCTGGCCCGCGCCTGTGATCTGGGTGTTGCAATGCAACTGACCAACATCGCGCGCGATGTGGGCGAGGACGCGTTGGAAGGTCGGTTGTACCTGCCGACCGATTGGATGGACGAAGCCGGGATTGACCGGGCTGCATTCTTTGCCGATCCGCGCCCGATAAAACCCGTGCGCAACATGGTCAGCCGCCTCGTGGCCGAGGCCAACCGCCTGTATTACCGTTCCGAAGCAGGGCTTGCTGCGCTGCCCGCAAGCTGCCGCCCCGGCATCTATGCCGCGCGCTACATTTATGCGGGCATTGCCGGGCAACTCAGGGCGATGGACTACGACAGTATCAGCGCCCGTGCCCGCACGTCCAAGGCGCAAAAGCTGGGCTGGCTGGCCCAATCGGTTGCCCATAGCGGGACGAGTATGGTCATGCCACGGTCGCCCGTTCTGTTCGCCAAGCCGCTTCCAGAGGTTCAGTTTCTGGTGGATGCAGCGGCCAAGAATGGCCCGGAACGACGCAGCGACAGCCTGTTCGAAGCGCTTGCCGCGCTTGAGGCGAAACGCAAGTCCGATAGGGCGGCCATGATCGGAGCGCGTGTGGGGACGACTGGATGAGTATGTTCTGGATCCTCTTTTGCCTCTTTTTCGCAGCAACTGTTGGGGCCGGGATAACGGGTGGGTTGTTTCCCCTCGGTCCTTGGTATCGCGCATTGACCAAACCGTCATGGACCCCACCCGATTGGGTGTTTCCCGTCACATGGACGATTTTGTATGTCTGTATCGCGACGGCCGGGGCCCGTGCTGCAATGGCGGACAACAACGGGATCGCAATGGCGTTCTGGGCGATGCAGATTGCCTTTAACGGGCTGTGGACCCCGGTGTTTTTTGGCCTGCGCAATATTCGCATGGGCATGGCGATCATCGTGGTTTTGTGGCTGGCTGTCTTTGGCGCAATGTTGGCCCTGTGGCAGGTGGATACGGTTGCGGGCATGTTGTTCGTGCCCTACCTTGTGTGGGTGACGATTGCCGCCGCGCTGAATGCGTCGGTCTGGAACCTGAACCGTGACGAGGCCGCCAAGGCCGCGCCAATCCAGGGCTGAGCGGCGCGATTACCTCTTTGGTATCTCGATTTAAGTAAACGTCCAATCCCGCCGCCGTGGCACCCGTACCGCCAGCATCGGTTTGATCAAGGGCGAGCGGAACCGCGTCAAATCAAGCGCCTCGTGCACCCCTGTTGTCACTTCGCCGTTCAGCGTCGTTTGTACGGCAGATCGTGAATAAAACGGCGCATCCAGCATGTTTTGCACCTGCCGCGCCTTGGTCCCTGCATCGCCGCGCGTTTCGCGTTTGACCGCCCAGAGCGAACGGCGCAACGGAACTTTGGGCGGCAAGGGGATGCTGTGCGCCTGCCCTTTTGCGTCAAACGAAAATCCGGCCGCCAGTTCAGAACCGTCCAGCCGGGTCGCGTCGTAAAAACAGGTCGCGCCGTCCCCTGTCGGGAAGCGCCCCCATGTCCAATAGCTGAAATCTTCTTCGAGCGCGCGTGTGCCAAAATTGGCGTCGAAGTAACCTTCGCCCGACCATTTCCAGCCGGGGCGGTCGATGTCTACTTCGATCCGGCTGCGCGGGGCAAAGGGCCGCCAGATGTGCGCGCCGTCGTCGGTCAGGGGCAATTCGACATTTGTGATCGCTGATGGGATCACCCGGATTTGGCCCTGTATTTTCGAGATCATGGGATGAGACGACATTTCGCAGATGTCGATGACCAGCTGGTCATTTTCCCAGCGCATGCGGGATGGCCCCACTTCAAGCCGCGAGGCGGTTTGGCGCAAGGCCGATTGCCCCCGGTCTGTCATGGTGAACCGACCACCCGGCCCATAGGTCGCCACATTGATGCAAACGTGGTTCTGTGGGTTCTTGCGCCCGGACCAGCGGTACCACGGCGAAAACACCGACCCGATAAAGCCGATGACCGAGACCGCGCGTGTTCCGCAATCGCTTAGGCCGTCGATATACCACCACGCATAGCCGTTGGGGCCGACATGGATGTTGAAGTTCGGTCGCTCAGAATCGCCGCGACCGCGTGCGATGCGGAGAGGGTCGCCATCGGCACGCCCGCCCCCGGATGCGTCCCGCCCCCCGCCAGATACAGGTTGGGGATCTGGGTGCGCGCAGTTGGTCGGCTGAGCGCCGCCGTCAATCCGTGCGGCGTTTGCCCGTAGAGCGCGCCGAGGCTTGCTGGAAACATGCGCGCGAAAGCCTGCGGTGTCGTCACAGCCTGCGTCGTGGGTGTCGGGCTGAAAGTCATCCCGTGTTGCGCCATCTGGTGCGTGATCTGAAGAAGCCATGGGCTTAGGTCCTCGTCGGGTGTGTCGTCTGTGTCATCGGGGGTTGCGGGTGCATTGGTGATGATTTCGAAGCGTTCAAGCGCGGGTGGTATACTGCCTTGCCCCCGGTCGAGCGCGCAAATGTAAAATGACGGCTGCGCGGGAATGCGCCCCGCCATCAAGTCGTCGAATTCATCCTTGGGGTCACTGGCAAAGAACACGTTGTGATGCGCCAGTTCGGGCCCAAGTGGTGCCGCCGCAAAGCTGAGGACGCGCGCCGAAAAGCTGCGCGCTGTCTTGAGGGTTTGGGTTGCGATCTGTCTGGTGTCGGGGCCAAGGGTGCCAGTGGGCAGGGCGCGCGGATCGCCTGCGTGCACGACAACATCGCAGGGCAGGCGGGTTCCGTCCATCAAATGGACGCCCGTTGCCCGGTCATGTTGCACCTCAATCCGGTCAACATGTGTGTCTGTGCGAATGTCCACGCCCCGTTTGGTCAGCAGTTGGCCCAAGGCGTGCGTGAGTTTGTGCATCCCCCCCTGAACAACCCAGACGCCAGAGGCTTCGGCTTGCCAGATCAGCGACAGGATCGCGGGCGCATGCGTGGGGCTGCCCCCGACATAGGTCGCATAGCGCCCGAACAACTGGCGCAGGCGTGGATCATCAAAGCTGGACCTAAGCAGGCGCGCCAAAGTGGACAGCGGTGCCATTGCCGGGATCAGCGTCGGATTGGCCATCACATGTGCCGTCAGCGATCCGATCCGTGGTTCGGGCGCTTGCATCATTGGTTTGTCGAACGCTGCAAACAGGCGCGATGTGCGCGCGCAGAACCGTTCGAACTGTCTGGCGGCCTTTGGCCCTGCAAATGCGTGGACCGCCGCAGTGCTTTGATCTTGGTCCGCGAACAGGTCCAGCGTGCTGCCGTCCGCCCAGAAATGCCGCGCCAGTGTGTTTTGTTTGATCAGGGTGACATGATCGTCAATGCGCGTATCAAGCTGTGCAAATAGATCATCAAAGAGATGGCGCATCGTCAGCACGGTCGGTCCGGCATCGATTGGGCCGGCTTGTGATGGCAGTGTCCGTATCTTGCCCCCCACAGTGCCGTGCCGTTCCAGCAGCGTCACCGCATATCCGGCCGCATACAGCCTGGCGGCACAGGCAAGACCTGCGATGCCTGCGCCGATGACGACGGCGCGTTGCAGAGTGGGATGCGCACAGATGGGCGAGAGCCTTTCAAAAGCGGTGCCGAGGTTCGTGTGATTGTTGACTCGCGAAAGCAAAGTGTCCAGTATGATTTACACTTGGGTGTCTCATAATTCTTACACCTTGATGATTTAGGAGCGCCAGCATGGGCCTGAACACACGGATCGAAGCCGCAATTGCGAACGCAGTGGCTGTGGGCCAAGGGGCAGGGCGCGCGACGCCCCCCAAATTGGCCAGTGCCCTGCACTATGCCACCGCGCCCGGTGGGGCCCGTATTCGCCCGACTATCCTGATGTCGGTCGCCATGGCCTGCGGTGATGATCGCCCGGAGGTGTCCAATGCCTCGGCCGCTGCGCTTGAGCTGATCCATTGCGCCAGTCTGGTTCACGATGATCTGCCTTGTTTTGATGATGCAGACACCCGCCGTGGCAAGCCAAGCGTTCACCGCGCCTATTCCGAACCGCTTGCGGTTCTTGCGGGTGACAGCCTGATTGTTCTTGCCTTTGAAATTCTGGCCCGTCAGTCCGCGCTGGCCCCGGAACGTGTGGCACAGTTGATTATTACCCTGTCTCAGCGCACCGGCATGCCTGGCGGCATCTGTGCCGGGCAGGCATGGGAAAGCGAAAGCGAAGTTGATCTGAAGGCCTATCATCAGGCCAAGACGGGCGCGCTGTTTATTGCCGCCACTCAGATGGGGGCCATCGCCGCCGGTCAAGAGGCCGAGCCATGGTTCGAGCTGGGTGATCGCATCGGCGAAGCGTTTCAAGTCGCCGACGATCTGCGCGACGCGCTTTATGATTCGGATACGTTGGGCAAACCTGCGGGTCAGGATGATCTGCATGGCCGTCCCAACGCTGTCACTCAATTGGGTGTGCAGGGCGCGATTCGCCGTCTGAAGGATATTCTTGGCGGTGCCATCGCATCGATCCCCAGTTGTCCCGGTGAGGCGCAGTTGGCCGAAATGGTCCGCATGTATGCCGAACGTCTGACACCAGTGGTCACCCCAACGACTGTTCCCGGCGAATGACGTTTGACACCACCGAACACCCCGCATGGCGCGGTGGTTGGCTGAACCGACTGATCGCGCGCCCCGGCTTTCAAAGCTGGGCAAGCCGTTTTCCCCTGACTCGTGGTCGTGCGCGCGCTGATGGCGCAGCATTGTTCGATGTGGTGCAGGGGTTTGTCCAAAGTCAGGTGCTGATGGCGCTGGTCGAATTGGACATGTTTCGCCGTCTGCGCGCTGGTCCCCAAACGGCCGACGCGTTGGGCCGTGCCTGTGATGTGCCCGCCGAGCGGATGCAAGTTCTGTTGCAGGCTGGTGCCGCGCTGGGCCTGCTGAAACGCAAGCGCACTGGCTATGCATTGGCCCGCAAGGGTGCTGCATTGATGGGCGTGCCGGGCCTTGAGGCGATGATTCGCCATCACAAGGCGTTTTACGATGATCTGCGCGATCCCGTCGCCCTGTTGCGGGGCCCCGAGGAAACGCAGCTGAGCCAGTTCTGGCCTTATGTCTTTGGCGGCGATGTCCCCGAGGCCGAGGCCGCGACGTATTCCGACCTTATGGCCCAATCCCAGCTTTTGGTGGCCGAAGACACGTTGCGCGCTGTGTCATTTGCCGGGATTTCGCATCTATTGGATGTGGGTGGCGGTACGGGCGCGTTTCTAGAAGCAGCGGGTCGCGCGGCGCCGAAAATGCAGATGACATTGTTTGATTTGCCCGCAGTCGTGCCGGATGCGCAGGCGCGGTTTGATGCGGCAGGGATGTCTGATCGTATCACCATCACGCCCGGTTCGTTTCGCGATCAGCCGCTGCCCGAAGGGGTAGATGCAGTATCGCTGATTCGGGTTCTGTACGATCATTCAGATGACACGGTGCGTGCCTTGTTGGCGCGCGTGTACGAGGCGTTGCCCAGTGGTGGGCGGTTGATCATTTCCGAACCGATGGGTGGCGGTGCCAAACCTGAACGGGCTGGGGATGTGTACTTTGCGCTTTACACAATGGCGATGCAAACGGGCCGCGCCCGCTCTGCTGCAGAGATCGAGGCCTTGGTCAAAGAAGCGGGCTTTGTGCAGATTCGCAGCCCCAAACCGGCCCGTGCGTATGTCACGCGGACGTTGACGGCCATCCGTCCAAATTGATTTACACCAATGTGTCAATTTGAATTGACACATTGGTGTGTCTAGTTAGAATGACACCATAAGAAGCGAGCCCACCCTGAGTCTCTCTACCAGAGACAGGGGTGCCAAAAGCTCGCAAAGGGAGAAACCTGTGCACACATCCGCCGTCTTGCTGAATGGTCCAAAAGACCTCTCGGTCGACACCCTGGCCCTTAAGGCGCCAGAGGCCGCGGACTTGGTTGTTCAGGTGACACATTCCGGCATTTCAACGGGCACAGAGAAACTGTTCTGGTCTGGTGATATGCCTCCGTTTCCCGGCATGGGATACCCGCTGGTTCCCGGCTATGAGGCTGCGGGCGAAGTGATGGAAGCAGGCGTTCTGACCGGGTTCAAACCGGGCGATCGCGTGTTCGTTCCCGGTGCCAACTGTTACGAGGGGGCCTTTGGTCTGTTCGGCGGTGCGGCGCGCACTTTGGTGACTGACAAGGATCGCGTGACACGCATCGATGCGGGTTTCGGCCCCGAAGGTGCCTTGTTGGCGCTGGCCGCGACAGCTCGCCATGCAATGGCTGGCATGAACAAGGCAGTGCCTGATCTGATCGTGGGTCACGGTGTTTTGGGTCGTATGCTGGCCCGCATGACAATTGCTGCGGGCGCTCCTGCGCCGACAGTTTGGGAAATTGACCCCGCGCGCCGTTCCGGTGCGATGGGATACGAGGTGATGGACCCCAGCGAGGATTCGCGCCGCGATTACACATCAATCTATGATGCATCCGGTCAGGGCACGTTGCTGAACGACCTGGTTGGTCGGATTGCCAAGGGCGGCGAAATCGTTCTGGCGGGGTTCTATTCCGCGCCGCTGTCTTTCGCCTTTCCCCCTGCATTCATGAAAGAGGCCCGGTTCCGCGTTGCTGCGGAATGGACCCGCGAAGATCTGGCCGCCACCCGCGCGCTGGTCGAATGCGGCGCGCTGAGCCTGTCTGGATTGATCACACACACACGTCCCGCAACCGATGCACGCGCGGCGTACGAACAGGCCTTTACCGATGGTGATTGTCTGAAAATGATCTTGGACTGGGAGCACTAACCGTGAAAGACGAAGTACCGAATCTGAAAGATTTCGATCAGCGCCTGCGCGATG
>Ga0115563_1003346_pt1 | contig 11336 bp, 10 predicted proteins | sample COGITO_mtgs_1105_2_FD_87198 | JGI IMG/M metagenome (GOLD analysis project Ga0115563, IMG submission 87198) | Pelagic marine microbial communities from North Sea - COGITO_mtgs_110519 | ecosystem: Environmental > Aquatic > Marine > Epipelagic | place: Germany:Helgoland, sampling site Kabeltonne...
CTTGCCGAACCAAATATTGAAACTGAAGGCCCAATTTTACTTAGTTTTTCATATCCCTCAACAAATTCTGCCATTATTTTAAAAATGGCCCAAGAATCGTTTGTTTTTATTTCATTCCAAGTTTTAGGTTTGTATTTTTCTTTTATTTTTCTATCATCATGTATCATAGATCATCGAATTTTAAATTATTTTTTTCTCACAACTAGTTGACTAATGTAATTCTTTTTTCAAAAACTTTGCGGTATAACTAGTTTTATGTTTTATAATCTCTTCAGGAGTTCCTGTACAAAGAATTTTTCCGCCATTTTTTCCACCTTCCATTCCAACATCTATAACGTGGTCTGCAAGTTTTACAACATCTAAATTGTGTTCTATTATTAAAACTGTATTTCCTTTGTTAGCGAGTTTGTTTAAAACCTCCATTAAAACTCTTATGTCTTCAAAGTGCAGGCCAGTTGTTGGTTCATCTAAGATGTAAAAAGTATTTCCTGTATCTCTTTTAGATAATTCTGCAGCTAATTTTATTCTTTGTGCTTCACCGCCGGAGAGTGTTGTAGATCTTTGCCCTAAGGTAATATATCCTAAACCAACATTTTTAATCGTTTTTAATTTTCTATGAATTTTAGGAATGTTTTCAAAGAAACTTGTAGCCTCCTCAATAGTCATGTTTAAAATATCTGAAATAGATTTTCCTTTATAGCGTATTTCAAGAGTTTCTCTATTGAAACGTTTTCCTTGGCAACTGTCACATTCTACATAGACATCAGGTAAAAAGTTCATTTCTATTACTTTAACTCCTCCACCTTGGCAGTTTTCACAGCGACCACCTTTCACGTTGAATGAAAATCTCCCCGGTTTATAACCACGAATGGCCGCTTCAGGTGTTTTGGCAAACAAACTTCTAATTTCACTAAAAGTTCCTGTATATGTTGCAGGGTTAGATCGAGGAGTTCTTCCGATTGGAGATTGGTCAATGTCAATTACTTTGTCGATGTGTTCTAGCCCTTCAATTTTAGTGTAGGGCATCGGTTTTTTTACACCTCTGTATATGTGAGCATTTAGAATTGGATATAAAGTTTCATTTATTAAAGTAGATTTCCCACTTCCCGAAACACCTGTAACACAGATCATTTTACCAAGAGGAAAATCTACAGAAACATTTTTTAAATTATTCCCTCTTGCTCCTCTAAGCTTAATGAATTTTCCATTTCCTTTTCGACGTTTTTTTGGGATGATAATTTTTTTATTTCCATTCAAATAATCTGCAGTTAGCGTCGTCTGTTTTTTTAAATCTTCAAAAGTTCCAGTACTCACAATTTCACCTCCATGTCTTCCTGCTCCGGGGCCAATATCAAATACGAAATCTGCATGTTCAATCATGTCTTTATCGTGTTCAACCACCAATACAGAGTTTCCGATGTCTCTCAATTTAACTAATGAATCTATTAACTTTTTGTTGTCTCTTTGGTGTAAACCAATACTTGGTTCATCCAAAATGTATAAAACTCCCACTAGTTGTGATCCGATTTGAGTTGCCAGACGAATTCTTTGAGCTTCTCCTCCGGACAGCGATTTTGAGGTTCTGTCTAATGTTAAATAATCCAAACCGACATCTAATAAAAATTGAATTCTAGTTCTGATTTCTTTTAATATTTCTGATGCGATTATAAGTTGTTTTTCTGATAAGTCTTTTTGAACTGTTTCAAACCAATAGGCTAATTCAGTGATATCCATTTGGGCCAAATCACTAATATTTTTATCCGCAATTCTAAAATGGAGTGCTTCTTTTTTTAATCTTTTTCCATCACAATTTTTGCAATTAACTTCATCCATAAATCCTTTCGCCCATCGTTTTATGGAGGTGCTTTCTGCGTTTAGGTGTTGATTGGTTATAAAAGCAATAATTCCCTCAAAGTCAATATTATAATTTCTAGTAACCCCTATCGTTTTTGATTCGATTTTAAAGGATTCATTTCCACCATTTAAAATAATATCTAAAGCCTTTTTTGGAATGTTTTTTATAGGGTCAGAAAGTTTGAATTCATAACGCTCAGCAATGTTTTGAAGTTGTTTAAAAATCCAACTATTTTTTTGTTCTCCTAAGGGAATAATTCCTCCATTTTGAATAGAAATAGTTTCATTTGGAATTACTTTTTTGATGTTGATTTCATTAGTAATCCCTAATCCATTACATTTAATGCAGGCACCCTTTGGTGAATTAAAGGAAAAGGTATTGGGTTCCGGATTTGGGTAGGCAATCCCTGATGTAGGGCACATCAATTCCCTGCTGAAGTATCGAGGGTTATTATCTTCAATATCAATAACCATCAATATATTGTTGCCAGAATATAAGGCGGTTTTTATGGTTTCTTCCAGGCGATTTTCAATCGATTTGTTTACGAGTAATCGATCAATCACTACTTCAATATCATGCGTTTTGTAACGATCTAAACGCATTCCTTTTGTGATTTCTTTTATTTCTCCATCAATTCGAACACGCAGAAAACCTTGTTTAGAAATTTGTTCAAACAATTCTCTATAATGGCCTTTTCTAGATTTAATCAAAGGTGCTAAGATTGCAATTTTTTTATTGGAAAACTCTTTTAAAATAAGTTTTCTAATTTGTTCATCAGAATAACTTACCATTTTTTCTTCCGTATTGAAAGAATAGGCATTTGCAGCTCTTGCAAATAATAACCTTAAAAAATCGTAAATTTCTGTAATAGTACCTACAGTTGAACGTGGGCTTTTATTCGTTGTTTTTTGCTCAATAGAAATAACAGGTGAAAGACCGTCAATTTTATCAACATCTGGCCTCTCTAAGCCGCCTAAAAACTGTCTTGCATAGGCAGAAAAAGTTTCAATATAACGTCTTTGTCCCTCTGCATAAATAGTGTCAAATGCTAATGAAGATTTCCCACTTCCACTCAAGCCAGTAATAACAACTAGTTTGTCACGAGGTATTTTTACATCAATATTTTTTAAGTTGTGAGCTCTTGCTCCGTATACTTTTATATATTCTTGATCTTTCAAATGAGAATTTTTTTAGAACTTACAAAGTTAAAGAATCCATTTTTAATTTAGTTGTCTATGGTTATCAAATCATAAAATAGTACCTTGCAATTAAATTGTGTGTTAACCAAATGATTGATCGTATTCGACATTTTTTTGAAAGAAATGGTTTTGGAGTTTTTTCTAGACTGGCAGACGGGTTGGGTATGAGAGCTGTAAATGTGCGTCTTTATTTTATTTATGTTACTTTTTTTACAGTAGGATTGTCTTTTGGATTCTATTTAACAATGGCATTTGTATTCAAGTTAAAAGATCTTATTTACACAAAACGAAGTTCGGTATTTGATTTGTAACCTATGAATATTTTAGCATCTAGAATAAATAAAACACTTTTTCTCGTTTTTGTAATTTTATTACTGGGGGTTTCGGGCTACATGATTTTGTCCGGCTACTCTTTTGTAGATGCTCTTTATATGACAGTAATTACAATTACTACCGTTGGTTTTGGAGAGGTGAAACCTTTTACGCCAGAAGAGAAAATATTTACAGTATTTTTAATTTTAACCAGTATAACTCTTTTTGGGTATGCTGTTTCCACTTTCTCTGAGTACCTAGTGAGTGGAAGATTATTTGAACAATTTAAACACAGAAAAGTGGAAAAACAGATTAAAAGTTTAAAAGCTCACACCATCGTTTGCGGTTATGGTAGAAATGGGAAACAAGCAATTTTAAAATTAAATAACTACAATAAAAAGATGGTAGTCGTTGAGAAAGATAAAGAGATGATCGCTGAGTTGGATCATGAAGGAGTTTTAAACATTCAAGGTGATGCAACTTTAGATGAAACTTTATTAAAAGCAGGAATTAATACTGCAGCAAATTTAATTACTGCTTTGCCTTCAGATGCAGATAATTTATTTGTTGTCCTTACAGCGAACCAGCTGAATAAAAAATGTAAAATAATAAGCAGGGCATCAAACGAGTCTTCTTACAGCAAATTAAAAATTGCGGGAGCAAATAATGTTATTATGCCCGATAAATTAGGAGGAGATCACATGGCATCTTTGGTTGTAACACCAGATGTTATAGAATTTGTAGATCGTTTAACCATCGAGGGGGAGACTACTGCGAATTTAGAAGAAATAGCCGTCCATGACTTACCAAAAAAGTATGTTAATAAGACCATTTTAGATTTAGATTTGAGAAGGGAAACAGGTTGTACAGTGATAGGTATTAGGAATCCTGATAAGGATTACATCATCAATCCAGAAGCTGAAACAAAGTTAACATTAGGTTCTAGTCTAATCGTTTTAGGAAGGCCTGAACAAATTATTAAATTGAGACAATTATTCTAAATAATGGTTAAAGTCATAATTACAGGTAGTAACGGTTTATTGGGTCAAACTCTTTTAGGGTTGCTATTAAATGAAAAAGAGTCTTATCAAGTAGTTGGTTTTTCAAAAGGCAAAAACAGAAGTGGTAGAGAAGATTTTAATTATGTTTCGATTGATTTAACAAAAAAAGAAAATCTCAAAGAAAAAATTCAAGAAATTCAACCAGATTTTATAATCAACACAGCTGCAATGACTCAGGTTGATGATTGTGAGACCAATAAAGAAGATTGTAATATTTTAAACGTTGAGGTTGTCAAATGGTTGGTAGAGATATCAAAAGAAATCAATGCACACCTAATTCATTTATCTACAGATTTTATTTTTGATGGCAAAAAAGGACATTATAAAGAGACAGATACTCCAAATCCATTAAGTTATTATGGAGTCTCTAAATTAAAATCGGAACAAGTTCTTATCAAATCGCAAATAAACTACACTATTTTAAGAACGATATTAGTTTATGGAAAAGTACACGATATGGGTAGAAGTAATATTGTTCTTTGGGTAAAAAAGATGTTAGAAAAGGGTGAGGAAGTCACAATTGTTAATGATCAGTATAGAGCACCAACTTATGTAGATGATTTGGCGCTGGCGTGCAAAATATCTATTGAAAAAAAGGCAACAGGAATTTTTAATATTTCTTCAAACAAATTATTGAGTATTTATCAAATTGCCCAGCAAATTGCTGAAGTCTTTGATCTAGATAAAAATTTAATTAAACCCATTTCCTCGACAATATTAAATCAAACGGCACTCAGGCCAGCAAAAACAGGTTTTGATTTATCAAAAACAAATAAAGAGCTAGATTTTTATCCAAAATCTTTTAAGGAAGATTTAAAAAATTTTAAAGAAAAATTAGTGTAAATTATATTTAAAGCAGAAAACTTATTAAAAGTTCAATTTTTTCATGATATTGCGAATAACTTTTTAAAAAAAAAACTAACTTAATCATATTATGAAGAAAAAATTTCTATCACTGCTTTTATTAGCAGCCCCACTTTTAACGTTTGCTCAAGAAAAAGGTTTAGATCAGAAAATTGATGAAGCTTTTAAGCCAATATCAGATTTTTTTAGCAGTGTGATTTTCTTTCCAATTTACAAAAGTGAAAGTGTAGAGATTCCGTTTGTACTTCTTTTATTAGTTGCAAGTGCTGCATTTTTTACTATTTATTTTAAGTTTCCAAATATTTTTCATTTTAAAACTGCAATCAATGTAGTTAGAGGAAAGTATGACGAATTGGATGAAAGTCATGGATCTACTGATCCAGATTTAGATGGAGATATTCGTGATACAAAAAAAGAAGTACAAGAGGGAGAGGTTACACATTTTCAAGCATTAGCCACAGCTGTTTCTGGAACTGTAGGTAATGGAAATATTGCAGGAGTTGCATTGGCAATTGCATTAGGTGGTCCTGGGGCAACATTTTGGATGGTAATTTGTGGATTCCTGGGAATGTCTACAAAGTTTGTAGAATGTACTTTAGGTGTGCAATATAGAGATGTTGGAGATGATGGAACTGTATACGGAGGTCCAATGTATTATATTAGTAAAGGATTAAAAGAAAGAGGATTTGAAATGTTAGGAAAAATAGCTGCGGTTATTTTTGCTATTTTCTGTATTGGTGGATCTTTTGGGGGAGGTAACGCGGCACAATCGAATCAGGCAACAGTTGTTTTAAAAGAATTATTAGGATTAGAAAGTACAGCTGCTGGTGCAATTATTGGTGTTATATTAGCAATATTAGTTGGTGTAATTATAATTGGAGGGATTAAAAGAATTGCTTCAGTTACAGAGAAAGTAGTTCCGTTTATGGCTGGGCTTTATGTCTTAGCTTGTTTATATATCTTAGGAGTAAACTTTTCATTAATTGATGATGCCTTTTCTTTAATCTTTAGAGAAGCTTTTAACCCAACCGCTATGGGAGTTGGCGGATTTATTGGTGTGTTATTAGTCGGATTTAAAAGAGCTGCATTTTCAAATGAAGCTGGAGCTGGTTCTGCATCTATTGCCCATTCTGCTGTGAAAACAAAATATTCTGCATCTGAAGGGTTAGTGGCGTTATTAGAGCCTTTTATTGATACGGTTGTAATTTGTACAATGACAGCTTTGGTTATTATTATTTTTAATTTTGGGGGAGATGCCTCTGGAGCAACAATTTTCCAATATGGTGGAGATGGTGCTGGTGCGGTAATGATTGATGGAGTTGCCTATGAAGGAGCCGGAATTACATCAAAAGCTTTTGCGACTTATATTCCTTTTTCTAATGTATTCTTAACAGTAGCAGTAGTATTATTTGCAGTTTCTACAATGATATCTTGGTCTTATTATGGACTACAATCTTGGAAGTACTTATTTGGTAGAGGAAAAAAAGCAGACATTACATACAAGCTATTATTCTTATTGTTTGTTGTTATTGGAGCTGCCGCTAGTATGAAATCTATTTGGGATTTCTCTGATGCAATGATTTTTGCAATGGTATTTCCTAACATGGTTGGGTTGTACTTTTTGTTTCCAGTTGTTAAGAAACAATTGAAAAGATATACTGATGCTATCAAAGCAATAAAAGCATAAATACGTTTTTATGAACATATTAAAATCCCATTTCTGGTATCATAAAAGCCAAAGAAATGGGATTTTTATCGTTGTTTTATTGATACTTATTTTACAATCAATAATTTTTTTTGTTGATTTTTCTTCAGAAGATGTAGACTTTCTAGACTCTATTCAAGTTTCAAAAATTCGCAAACAAATAGACAGTCTTAAAGCCATTGAAAAAGCCCACAGAACACCTAAAATAGTTCCTTTCAATCCCAATTATATATCAGATTACAAGGCAAGTCAATTGGGGTTGTCTCTAGCTGAAACAGATAGGTTATTTCTCTTCAGAGAAAAAAATAAGTTTATCAACTCGAAAAGAGAGTTTCAGAAAATAACAAAAGTATCGGATTCCTTATTGGCTAAAATAGCTCCTTATTTTAAATTTCCAGATTGGGTTTCTAGAGTAAATCAACAAAAGCAGCGGAATAATAAGAACTCTTTAAAAAGTAATTCGATTTCAAAAAACAAGACTATTTCCACGAAAGATATCAATAAAGCCACGAAAGAAGATCTAAAAACGGTTAACGGTATCGGGGAGAAATTATCAGAAAGAATAATTAAGTATCGTTCTAAATTACAAGGATTTTCTTTTGAGAGCCAACTCCACGAAGTTTGGGGTTTGAAAAAAGAAATCATTACGCGATTATTTTCAATATTTACAATTATAGAAAAACCAATTATTAAAAAAAGAAACATTAATGCTCTCACCTTTAAGGAGTTGTTAAAAAATCCCTACATAGATTACGATCTTTGTAAAAAAATATTTGAATATAAAGATGAGATAGCAGAGTTTCAGAATATCTCAGAATTAAAAAATATCAAAGATTTTCCTATGGCTAAATATGATAGAATAGTCTTATATTTGATGGCAGATTAAAACCCTAAAAAAAGTTATTAAATGAACAGCATGTATTTTTCAGAAGAGCACGAGGCTTTTCGTTCAAGTTTCAAAGATTTTTTACAAAAAGAAGTGGTTCCGCATATAGAAAAATGGGAGAAGACAGGAGTTATTGATCGCTTTATTTGGGAGAAATTTGGTGAAATGGGTTATTTTGGATTATCTACTCCAGAAGCATACGGAGGTTTGGATTTAGATCTTTTTTATACCGTTATTTTTCTTGAAGAATTACAAAAAATTAATTCAGGTGGTTTTGCTGCTGCGATCTGGGCGCATGAATATTTAGCGATGACCCATTTAAATGAAGAAGCTTCCGAAACAATTAAGCAAAAATATTTAACACCAAGTGTTGAAGGGAAAATGGTTGGATGCCTCTGTATTACTGAACCCTTTGGTGGTTCTGACGTTGCAGGGATGCGATCTACAGCAATTAAAAAAGAAGATACTTATGTCTTGAATGGCTCCAAAACTTTTATTACTAATGGAGTTTATTCAGATTACTTAATAGTTGCTGCCAAAACGAATCCTTCTGACAAACACAAAGGGATTAGTCTTTTTGTAGTAGACAGAAAAACTCCAGGTATTTCTGCAACAAAATTAGATAAATTAGGCTGGAGAGCTTCGGATACTGGAGAAATTGCTTTTGACAATGTAGAAATTCCAGCAGAAAATCTACTCGGAGAAGAAGCGAAAGGTTTTCCTTATATCATGCAACATTTTGCTTCAGAAAGATTAATTATGGGAGTAAATGCTCACGCACGAGCAGAATATGCTTTGGAATACGCTATCAAATATATGGGTGAAAGAGTTGCTTTTGGTAAGTCGTTAGACCAGTTTCAAGCGCTCCGTCACAATATTGCAGAAATGGCTAGTAAAATCGATATGTGTAAAGAATATAATTATTCTATAGCAAAACGGTTAAACGATGGTCTTTATGTGGTAAAAGAAGCAAGTATGTCTAAGTTGCTTTCCACGAAAATGGCGGATGAAGTAATTTATGATGCCTTACAAATGCTCGGAGGCTACGGGTATATGGAAGAGTATCCAATGGCGCGATTGTTTCGTGACAGTAGATTGGGACCAATTGGAGGAGGTACCTCTGAAATTTTAAAAGAGATTATCGCAAAAATTGTACTAGATCACAAAGAGTATACACCCGTAACTTAAAAGGCCTTATTTTTTTGAAAAACACATAAAAACAATGAATGTTTATTCATTCATATTTTGTGCTCCTAAAATATTTTACGAATACCAATTGTCAATCCACAATTTGTAATTACATTTGCAGTCCAAAAATTAGACAAAATAGTATTACTACTATTCAAAATATAGAAGAACTTATGAAAGGAGGTGCCAACTTATGTTAATTATACCAATTAAAGAAGGAGAGAACATTGATAGGGCTTTAAAGCGTTACAAAAGAAAATTCGATAGAACGAAAACAATGAAGAACTTACGTAACAGAAAAAACTTTACGAAGCCATCTGTTGCCAATAGAGCTCAAAGAATCAAAGCATCTTACGTTCAGAAATTAAGAACACAAGAAGAAGTAGGTTAGTCATCACTTATCTTCAAAAGATCAAACTCGTAACGCTTTTAGTGTTACGAGTTTTTTTGTGCTTTTTTTTGTAGATTTACTTACTAAAGACTTGGAATTTGATTGATGCATTTTTAGAATATTTATCACTAGAGAAAAAATATTCTCTTCATACCGTTACTGCCTATAAAAATGACCTGCGTTCCTTTAAGGATTTTTTAGTTTCAGAATACGATCAAGAAAATTTTTTAGAAGTTCATTATCCTCAAATTAGAAATTGGATTGTTGTCTTAGTGGGTGAAAACTTATCAAATAGAACAATTAATAGAAAAATAAGCTCCTTAAAGTCTTTGTATAAATTCTTACAGAAAACAAGTCAAATTGAAGTCAATCCTCTGTCACAACACAAATCCTTAAAAACAGAAAAAAGAGTTCAAGTTCCATTTACAGCCAAAGAGATCAATGCTGTAATATGTCAGATAGAAGTAGGTAGTGATTTTATATCCACAAGAGATAAATTAATTGTAGAGCTTTTTTATTCTACAGGAATTAGAAGAGCAGAGTTAATTAATATCAAAAGTAGAGATATTAGTTTTTCAGATTCAACGATTAAAGTCTTAGGTAAAAGAAATAAAGAACGCTATGTTCCTTTGTTGACATCGGTGGTTGAAACGCTAGAAAAATATTTAGAATTAAAAAAAGACTTTTCAATAGGTTTAGAAGAACTTTTGATTACGAAAAAAGGAAATAAAATATACGAAACACTTGTTTACAGAATTATAAATTCTTACTTTAGTACCGTATCCTCTAAAGAGAAGAAAAGTCCGCACATACTGAGGCACTCTTTCGCAACACATCTCTTAAATCAGGGAGCAAATCTAAATTCAGTTAAAGAGTTATTAGGTCATTCCTCTCTAGCCGCTACGCAAGTCTATGTTCAAAACAGCCTTGACGCTATAAAAAAAGTGTATAATCAAGCTCACCCTAGGAGCACTAAAAACGAAGATAAATGAAAGTATTTACACAATCAGTAAATTTTAATGCAGATAAGGATCTTTTAAATTTTGTAAAAGAAAAATTTTTAACCTTAACGAAATTTCATGATAAAATAATTGATGCAGAAATTTTTTTAAAAGTATTTAATACAAGTGATAAAGAAAATAAACGAACAGAGGTTAAAATTAATATACCTGGAAGAGAGTTGATCATAAAAAGGGAGGCTAAGACCTTTGAAGAAGGTGTCAATTCTGCTGTAGATAATTTAAAAAGACAGCTAAAAAGGTCTAAAGAAAAGCAGAGAGATTCTGTAATCTTATAAAAAGTAAAAAAATATACAAAAAATATATAAAAAATAATTACAAAAAGTTTTAGAATAAAGAAAAACTTTATACATTTGCAATCCGTTAGAAATAGCGGGTTGTTTTTTTACATCAAAAGCCGATGTAGCTCAGCTGGCTAGAGCAGCTGATTTGTAATCAGCAGGTCGTGGGTTCGAGTCCCTCCATTGGCTCAAAAACAACAAGTTCATTTAAATAGTAAATTGAAGGGGGAGATACTCAAGCGGCCAACGAGGACGGACTGTAACTCCGTTGACTACGTCTTCGCAGGTTCGAATCCTGCTCTCCCCACAGTTTACATTAACGCGAAAGTAGCTCAGTTGGTAGAGCGTCAGCCTTCCAAGCTGAATGTCGCCGGTTCGAACCCGGTCTTTCGCTCAAATAAATCCAATAAGCCGATGTAGCTCAGTTGGTAGAGCGCATCCTTGGTAGGGATGAGGTCATGGGTTCAAATCCCATCATTGGCTCATTTAATATTATTATTATTATTAAACACTAATATATATTTAAACTAAGAATTAAAATCAATAATTATGGCAAAAGGAACTTTTGACCGTTC
>Ga0115563_1003374_pt1 | contig 11277 bp, 11 predicted proteins | sample COGITO_mtgs_1105_2_FD_87198 | JGI IMG/M metagenome (GOLD analysis project Ga0115563, IMG submission 87198) | Pelagic marine microbial communities from North Sea - COGITO_mtgs_110519 | ecosystem: Environmental > Aquatic > Marine > Epipelagic | place: Germany:Helgoland, sampling site Kabeltonne...
ATGAAGCTTTCCTATATTAAGATGCGACTAAAAGGTTGAGAAGAAACGAGATGCCCAACCAGACGATTACGCCGGATAATACCGCGGTAATCATCGCTGGTATACCCTCCTTCCACGTATCCCAGATCAGGTGACAGCCAATAGCACCAATCGACGTGCCAAGGAGTGCCAGTGCACCCAAAGGCCCAAGCCAAGACACTTGGAACCAGATTGCAATGGCTCCGAACAATTCTACGACGCCAACCAGTGCCATGATCTGACGGTTCAGTCCGTATTTGACGAACATGCCAAGCTGGGTCTCAAAGATGAATTTCTGCCAACCTAAGATTTTGATCGAACTTGCAAAAAGAAAGAATGCAGATAAAAGGCCGATGATGATTGTTTGTGTCATTGTGGCGAATTTTACCCAGTAAGAGTTTGGGGAAGAAAAGTTGCAAGCGCCGGGAAGGCGATAAGCAAGACGAGCATCAGTGCCATTGCCAGCCAGAACGGGAATATCCCAATAAAGATTTCGCGCATTGGAACATCAGGGGCGATGGATTTCACGATGAAGACATTAATGCCAACGGGGGGGGAAATCATTCCCATTTCCAGCACGATGACAACGATGATGCCGAACCAGATCAAGTCCCACTCAAGTCCGACCGCAATTGGGATCACTACCGGAATGGTCAGCACTAGCATCGCTATGGATTCAAGGAACATGCCGAGGATGATGTAGGCCACAATAATCAGAACCAATACCCCCAGATCACCGATTGGCAGCGACGTGAGCAAGTTGACCAAGTCTGCGGGCACTTCAGTCAGCGACATAAAGGGAATGAAGACAAATGCGCCAATGATGATCATAAAGACCGTCGCAGTGGCGCTCATGGTTTGCAGGATAACGGTTTGTAGCGCCTGAAAATTCAAAGAACGGCGTGCTATTGCAACGATCAGAGTGATGCATGCTCCCACGGATGAGGCTTCGACAGGCGTGAAAAATCCAGTGTACATACCGCCGATTGTAATGAAGACCACTGCCAAAATAGGCAGCGCACATAGCATTGCCTCGTGGCGTTCTGCGCTGCTTGATTTCGGGCCGGCAGGGCCTTTTTCGGGTGCGTGGAAAACGATCAGATAGATCGCGAGAATAAACAAGAGCGTCAGCACAATGCCCGGAATAATACCTGCCATGAAAAGCTGGCCGATAGATTGCTCGGTGAGTACTGCATAGATGATCATGCCGCCCGATGGCGGGATCAAAAAGCCAAGCGTGCCACCCGCTGCAACAGATCCCGTTGCGAGGCTGTCGGTGTAATTATACTTTTTCATCTCAGGCAGCGCGACCCGGCCCATCGTGACAGCGGAAGCGAGCGACGAGCCTGAGAGCGCCGCAAACCCTGCGCAAGCGGCGATAGTTGCCGACGCTAAACCGCCGCGCAAATGGCCCATAAATCTGTAGGCCGCCGCGTATAGATCACGGGACATGCCAGATGCCCCTGCAAGCGAGCCCATGAGAACAAACATAGGGATCACCAAGAGATTGTAGTTCGACGCCGCCTCAAAAGCTTCTCCAGAGAGATTGGAGTAGGCCGTTTTCCATCCGCGCGTCCAAGCCTTGTCCGCATCCATTCCAATGATGATAAAGCGGTTTGCAGTTGCCACGGCCGTGCCGACAAAACCAACGGCTAACATCGAGAGCGCTACTGGCATGCGCAGCGCGAGCAAAGCGAATAAAGCCCCGAGCCCTAAAAGACCGAGAACGGTCATGCTCATCATTAGATCAACCCTCAGTTTTCATTATTTGCACATGAACTGTGCGAAGCAGTTGCCAAATGTCAGTGAGAAGAACGATGAAATAAAGCAAAGTGGAAACGGAGAGCATGTAATAAAAAGGCTCATACGAGATCAGCAACTGCTGAGTCGTTTCACCGAATTTCACAGCGCTTTGCCCTGCATGCCAAAGTTGACGCGCGGCAATCCACAACAATAGCGCACAAAATAGCTTTACAATGACAAGGGACCATTTGGAGAACGGCCGAGACATACTGCTTTCCAACAGCTCGATTTCTATGTGTGCGCCAGTGCGTGCTCCATATGGAATTGAGAGTGCGACAATCGCCACCAACGCCAGCACCAGCAAATCTTCGGCACCTGAAATAGGTGAATTGAAGGCTTTGCGCATCACCAGAACATTCCACGCTGAAAACAGCGTCATAAAACCCAGTGTGCCCCCGCCGAGGATCAAAGCCATCCACTTTAATGTGGTATCCAGAAGACGTAGCGTGGCGAGCAGCGCGTAGGGTTCAGATTCAGACGAGTCCATAATTCAATTACCAAACAAAAAGCCGCCGGGGCCGGTAATGGTATGCGGTTCCATAAAGCCAAGCACACCCTCAAACCCTAGGTTGCGACCAATGCCGGACATCTTGACGCCGCCAAAAGGTGCACGGCTATCTTGGGACATGGGCCCGTGATTGTTCAGATATGTGTAGCCCGCCTCAAGTCGGCGCGCGAGTGCGACGGCACGCTCCGCATCGGGGGTCCAAACCGAAGAGCACAGGCCAAATTCATTGTCATTAGCCATTGCAACGGCTTCATCGTCGGTCCTGAATTTCATGATAGGCAGCACTGGGCCAAACTGCTCTTGGCGCACAACAGACAAGTCTTGATCTGCATCCAGCACCAATGTGGGACGCTGAAAATATCCACCGCCTTGATAGAGCGCTTCATCAGGAATCTGACCGCTCTCGATCACATCAGCGCCCTTCGCGCGGGCCTCAGCGATCATGTCTGTCACAACTTTCAGCTGACCTGCGTTGTTCACAGGACCCATTGTCGTTTCAGGGAGCAACCCGTCGCCTACCACCGCCTTGCTGCACGCACCAAGCATGCCTTGCACAACTTCATCATATCGGCTTTCGTGTACATAAAGGCGCTTCATCGCCATGCAGATTTGCCCGGATGAGGCAAAAGCACCCATATACATTTTCATGAAGGTCTCGGGGTGCAGATCCACGTCTTCCAGAACAAGGGCGGCATCGTTGCCACCAAGTTCCAGCGTAACAGGCGTCAACCGATGCGACGCGATGCGCATCACGTGCTGTCCAACGGCCACGGAGCCTGTGAAATTGACGGTGCTGACCAATGGATGACTCACAAGCGTATCGCCGATATCGCGCGCGGAGCCCGTGATGATATTGACCACACCGGGCGGCAGAATCTCCGCAATAATCTGTAGTGTGAGCGATGGAGCCATTGCAGCGTTTTGCGCTGGTTTCACGACGACAGTGTTCCCAGCCAGTAAAGCTTGAGGGAGTTTCGCGTCAAGGATCGACAAAGGCCAGTTCCAAGGCACAATCAACGCTGCAACGCCGCGTGGTTTGCGGGTAATAATGGTATCAAAGGGCGGGCCAGCGGCTGCCGGTCCCATCTGTTCATCTTGCGCAAGGCGCTCTGCATAGGCGGACACTTGCATAAAGCGATCCCCGAGGCGCGACAGTTCCATCATGGTTTCGCGCCGGATTTTGCCATGCTCGCGTGTGAAAATCTCTGAACGACGTTCAACATCTTCTTCATCGGCGGCAATTGCTGCCGCAACCTTGCGCAGTAAATCTGCTCGCTCGCCAAAACTTAAAGCGGCCCAAGCGGGGAAGGCGGCATTCGCGGCTTTGACTGCATCATCCACATCATCTTTGCCAGCCAGCGCTGCGCGACCAACCAATTCGGTCGGTCTTGCAGGATTATGCAGATCATAAAGCGCGCCAGACCTGGCTGCACGCGGCTCACCACCAATGAAAATGCTGGTCTCAAGTGGAGTGGATTGCATTGTCGTCTTCTCCATTTAGGTCGTCTAATAGATCAGACGTTTACCTTGCCGCCGTCAACATTTAGCGTCTGGCCAGTGACAAAATTGCTATCCGAGCTGCATAGATACATCAAAGTACCCAGCAAATCTTCCGGCAGCATTTCACGTTTGATCGAACGTGTTGCGATAGTTGGCGCGCCAAAGGGTGCAAACGCATCATTTGCTTTCACGCCCTCGCTTTCCGTCAAACCCGGAGCGATCGCGTTCACTTGAATGTTCTTGTCGCCAAGTTCGCGGCCAAAGCAGCGGGTCAATCCGATCACAGCACCTTTAGATGCTGTGTAGTGTGACAAACCGGGTGGGCCGTAATAGAATGTGCCAGATGCGATGTTGACGATCTTGCCACCGCCGCGCTCGATTAAGGCAGGAACCGCTGCTTTGGTCGCCTGAAGCACGCTGCGCGCATTCACCGTCATGATCTTGTCGAATTCATCTTCGTCAATTTGCATGAATGGCTTTGGCTTAAGGGTCGCGAAAATGCCGGCATTATTGACTAGAATATCGAGCCCACCAAATTCGGACTTCGCGGTATCTACCATGTTTGCCAGATCGTCGTTCTTGGTAACGTCAACCTGAAGGCCAACGGCCTGACCACCCGCAGCTTTGATCGCGTTAACTGTCGCTGAGGGATCTACAATATCTGTGACAACAACCTGAGCGCCGTTTTCGGCCAGAACGTGTGCCAATGCTGCGCCGATACCTTGTGCCGCTCCTGTGATGGCTGCGACTTTGTTTTCCAAACGTTGCATGGAAATACTCCTAAAATTTAAAACATGATTAGCGCAGGCGATAAACACCCGCGCTAAAGATTTGATTAGTCGGCGTTGATTGCGTTGTAGATAGCGCGGGCATCAGCAATGCCGCGACCCTCGTAGTCGGCAAGAATCGCGTCTAATCCTGTGCTTACAGCGGCATCCATCTTGGCACGCTCTTCGTCGCTCACCTTGATGCGTGTCATATTCGCCATCTGTTCTGAACCGTTGAGCATCCCGAATGCGCGATCTTCGACGAAAGTGAACGCCTCTGCGCCTTTCATGGAGAATGCTTCGCCTGCAAGCTCATCAATGATAGCCCGATGCTCGCTTGATAGCTCCATGTAACGCTCTTTGTTCATCACAACAAAGAAGACCGCGAATTGAACGGGCACATTTTCTACAAGGTGCGATGAGGCATCCCAGAAATTCCAAGGTGGCGTCATATTGGAATAACCAACAGTTGCAGCGTCAATTGTGCCAGTGGAAAGACCTGTATACATCTCTGTTACGGGCATTTGAACAGGTGTTGCGCCCATGGCTTCGATGATTGGGGACGTCATTGCGGCATAAGGCACCATCTTTGCGCCATTTAGCCCTTCCATCGTGGAGATGTCTTTGTTTGCGGCCCATGCAGCGCCTGCAACTGTGAACACACCAAGCATTTTTACATCACCGTATTCATCGGCAAGGTGCTCATCAAAGACGGACAAAAGCCGTTCTGTACCTTCTTGCGAATTGCTCGCTTTGCCGGGAGGAATGATCAGCATGGTTTTCGGGAAAAGGGCCGGCGTATAGGCCTGCAGGCCAAATGTAATGTCTGCCACGCCTTCAACTGCGCGTTTGTATTGTTGCACTGGTCCTGCGCCAAGTTGACCGGCTGGATAGAGCTTCATCGTTAAGGAGCCGCCCGATCGCGCGTCGAGTTCTTTGCCAAACCAGTCAAACAGAATGGTGTTGGTTGCATGTTGCGGTGGCACAAAAGTCGCGACAGAAAGTTCTTCGGCGTAAGAAGAAGAGGCGAGCAATGAAGCAGCAGTGACCGCTCCAGTAAAGAATGTTCGTATGTTCATGATGTCCTCCCAAGGTGTCTGATTTTTCAAATCATGATAAGTCTAGGAAGAATTGGACAGGCGATCTATCGATTGATATTCATACATGGTATGAATTATTTCGATCATAAGAATCTCGATTGGCACCTGTTAGAGGTGTTTTTGACCGTTTTGCAGGAATCAAACGTATCCCGCGCAGCGGAGCGGCTGAATTTGACCCAGTCAACCGTGAGTCATTCGTTAAACAAATTGAGAGCCATTTTTGGCGATCCTCTTTTCGTGCGCTCGGGACGTGGTATCGAGCCAACGGAACGTGCGCGCAACCTGAGAGATCCAGTGATGCGGATACTTGATGACATGAAGGCCCTCGCGGATGAACGCGCCTTCGAGCCGACGAACCAGCCACTGCGCTTCAATATCGCTGCCAACGATCTGATCCGTGATGTGCTTTTCCCCAGCATTCTTAAAACTGCGAACAGCATGAAGGTCGATCTTAGGCTTAAGTTCATGCCCTCAGGCGTTCCTGCGGCTGGACTCCTTAACGATGCGCGATGCGATCTGATTATTACGCCTGTACCGCCGGACGGCCCTGATATCATGCAACTTAAGTTGATTGAGGGGAAAATGGTGTGTTTTTATGATGCCAGCGTCAGGAAGCCGCCTGATACGTGGGACTCCTATCGGAATGACAAGCGGATCGAGGTCCGTTTTGCCGATGGTCGTAGCTCGCTTAGCGTCATAACAGATATTGATATCATCGAGCTGAACGAGCCAGTCGTATCAGTGTCGAACTTTGGCGGTGTTGTTAGATTTGTAAAAGGGAGCGACCTTATCGCAACCGAGCTTAACTATATGGCACTTGGACCACTGCGGGAATTGGATCAAGCACCACTGCCTTTCAAGACCGAGCCCGTATCTGTTTACCTTGTCTGGCACCGCCGCGACACCACCGATCCTGCACATCGTTGGTTGCGAAAGCATGTAACGCAAGCCTCTAAAGAGCTTCTGACGCGGTTAAACTGAAGTGGGCGGGGCGACTTTGCAGCGTATTTGGATGACAAAGCACTCCCCATCTCGTCACAGCTTTACAAAGTGGTCCAGAAAGTGGTCCTGTGGCTAGGTTTCGCAGGCACCAAACCAATTTTTATATAATAATTACAATTATTTAACTATGATTTGTGGTGCCCAGAAGAGGACGTCGAACTTTCTATGTTTTGATTTAATTTCAGATACTTATTTTAGTTATAAAATATAAAAGCGGTCCCGAAAGTGGTCCCGCTTTTTATGTATCAGATTAGAGATGATTTTTGTGGCTTGGTCCCAAACCGGGCTTTCGTGGATTCAGTGGCTGAGGTCTGCTTTGCGGACAAAGCTGCCCTTCCATAATGCATTACGAACGGCAATTTGTCGGGTCTTTAAATCGAACAGCGTGAATTTATTCGATGTAGTCACTCGTAGGGTGCTTGTCATTGATAAATGTCGAAACCTTTCGAGACTCCGTGTAAATCAATGATTGAGCTGCCGATTCAAGCTGACGCCGAGTTGTAAATGACTGGCATTTTCCCTGTCCATGTGTTCCACGTTTTGTCGGAATTGATCAGTTTGGCCATAAAGTGTGCGACGTTGATACGACTGGTAGTTCCGGCGTCAAATATCGCACTTCGAGTTGGGGACTCGAAAATTTCATAGTCCGTCACTTCAGTTTCATCGATAAGCCCGTCAGGACGGACAGCGACCCATTGTATTTGCGGATGGTTCTGACCAATTTTTGTGCGTAAGTAGTCAGCGGATTTTTCGTTGTCGACGTGGGGTGGCAGTACCAAACGAAGCAAGCCAATAACGCATTTTTGACTTAAAGAAATCCGCTCATCCAAATCCTGGTTTCTGTTCCCAGTTGTGTTCATAAGAATGAATTTGATTGGCTCAGTTGGTTCGTTTTCGCGAATCGCGTCGCACAAACGGCAGACCGCGTCAGTTACAAGCCTGCGGGGTCTTCCGTATATTCCTCGCAAGGTTAGATTGTGCCCCAAACAGGAAACCACCGCGTGACATCCTCGCACAAGAGTAATCATGTCAGTATTACTCATATCCAAAATGCTCTTTTCAATCACGGACAAATTGGCGTGGCTTTTTACCTTTTTAGGCAGGCTTTCAAGTGATCTTACAACGATCCTAACTGCTTGGCCGCGGTTTAGTAGTTCTTCCACGAGCAGACGTCCTGTAGCTCCACTTGCTCCGACAATGAGAATAGTCATATTCGTTCCAGTCTTCTGGGTTCTGGCTATTGTCTGCGTGTCTAGAGCATTTTTTTATTTATGCGAATTGACTAATTTTAATGTTTTGATATGCATATATGCATGGATTGGCGATCGATTAAGTTTGATTGGAATAAAGCGCGGGCGTTTTTGGTGACCGCAGAGGAAGGCTCACTATCTGCAGCCGCGCGTGCTTTGGACATGGCGCAACCAACGCTTGGCCGTCAGGTCACTGGGCTCGAGCAAGAGCTGGGCATTGTTCTGTTTGAACGTGTAGGTCGCGGTCTACAGCTTACCCCTGGTGGTGCAGAGCTTTTGGATCATGTCCGCGTTATGGGGGATGCCGCAGGCCGTGTTTCGATGAATGCTCTTGGTCAATCGCAAGCGCTAGAAGGAAAAATTTGTATTTCTGCCAGTGAGACTTATGCCGCTGGGTTAATACCTCCAATTATTGCTAAGTTACGCATTTTGCAACCGGATATTCATGTCGAAATTGTTGTCGCCAATCATGCAAGCGATCTGCGCCGCCGCGAAGCCGATATCGCAATCCGTAACTTTAGGCCGACGGAACCCGATCTGATTGCCAAGAAGGTCGGAGATGCTGATGCAGTACTATACGCAACGCCAGACTATATCGAAAGGATCGGCAACCCAACAATGCCCCAAGAATTGCAGCATGCACATTTTGTGAATTTGGATCATGGCGGCATGATGATCAAAGGCCTAAATAGGCTCGGTCTTGGTTTGACCGAAGAAAACTTTCCGCTTTTGACGGAAAGCTATTTGGTCATGTGGGAACTTGTGCGCCAAGGGGCGGCCATCGGTATTCTGGACGCTCACATTGGCGATGCGGACCCAATCGTGCAACGTGTCCTCCCCGACCTTGAACCGCTTATCTTCCCCATCTGGCTCGTTTCACACAGGGAACTCACTACGAGCCGCCGCATTCGAAGGGTCTTTGATTTTCTAGCTGAGGAGCTTCATCGAGGATAAGATCAATTTGCACGAAGCAGACGTTCGCTGCACTTTGCATCAATGGCCGCATTCGCTTGGTCCTACTTGTACGAGAAAATATCTGATAATTTCAGTACGAAAGTGCTTGCTGAAGTCTCCAACTGGATTACAAAACACTCCCTATTTCGTCACAGATTTACAAAGTGGTCCAGAAAGTGGTCCTGTGGCTAGGTTTTACAGGCATCAAACCAATTTTTATATAATAATTACAGATACTTAACTATGATTTGTGGTGCCCAGAAGAGGACTCGAACCTCCACGTCCATAAGGACACTAGCACCTGAAGCTAGCGCGTCTACCATTCCGCCATCTGGGCTGATTTTTGTCTAAAAATGCTATTCTTACTGAGGGGGTGGGTCAAGTGTGAAACGAGCGATTAATGGGTGTTGGTATTGTTGATGTAGCTTATTAAACAATTTGTGCAGCTGAGCTCATAATTGAATTTCAAATCTAGCAAAAAATCTTATAGACTTGTTATAAATTAATAGTAACCGTATCTCAGTTTTTAAAATACTTTTGAGGATCTATTTTATGTCTAAACTTGTAACAATTTACGGTGGATCAGGTTTTGTCGGCCGGTATTTAGCACGGCGTATGGCTAAAGAGGGTTGGCGCGTACGAATCGCGGTTAGGCGGCCTAATGAAGCGTTATTCGTGAAGCCTTATGGAGTTGTGGGTCAAGTTGAACCAATTTTCTGTAACATTAGAGATGACCAATCAGTTGCGCACGCGTTGCGCGGAGCTGACGTAGTTGTCAATTGTGTGGGTATTCTGCAGGAAAAAGCAAAAAATACATTTAATTCGGTACAAAATGAAGGCGCTGAGCGTATTGCGCGGCTTGCTGCATCTGAGGGCGTCGTCCGTATGGTACATGTCTCGGCTTTAGGAGCTGATTTTAATAGCCCAAGTGTTTACTCTAGATCAAAGGCTGCGGGCGAGGCTGGAGTTTTGAAATACATGCCTAATGCGATGATTTTGCGTCCATCAATAGTTTTTGGTGCTGAGGATCAATTTTTTAATAGGTTTGCGAGCATGGCACGATTTGGTCCAATTCTGCCAATAGTAGGGGCGGAAACGCAGTTCCAACCTGTATCTGTCGAGGATGTAGCCAAGGCAGCTGTTTTGGGTATTATGGGAATTTCTGCCCCTGGCACTTATGAGCTAGCTGGGCCAGAACGCGACAGTTTTCGTGGCTTGATGTATCGAATGCTAAATATAATTCAGCGTCGTCGATTAGTTCTGGATGTACCAATCTTTGCAGCCCGTATAATGGCTGCGTCATTTGAACTTGGTAACAAACTTACATTTGGTATTTTGCCTGTGCCTTTAACTAGTGATCAGGTGAAGAGCCTCAGTATTGACAATATTCCCAGTGGTGAATTCCTAGGTTTTGAAGAACTGGGGATTGAACCTGCTTCAATGGGGAGCATTCTTCCTGAATACCTTTGGCCTTTTCGTGTGTCTGGTCAATTTGCAGATATAAAGGCATCTGCAAAAAATTTAAAACCCTAGCACATTGGTATAGCCCAGGACTATTAACACTGAACCAAGAAAAACACGATACACCACATACGGAGTGTAACTTATAGTGTTAAGGAGTCGCATCATTAGGCTGAGCGCCAGCAGTGCTGAAACAAAGCTAAATAATATTACAATGCTGATATCCCGCAGTGGTACATGTCCTCCTATCAGATCAAAACTTGTTAGACTTCCAGATGCTAAGATAGTGGGAATTGACATTAACATAGAAATTCGAGCTGCTTCTTTACGCGTAAAACCAGCCCATAATGCACCCGTTATGGTAATTCCTGAGCGCGAAGTACCAGGGATCAGGGCAATCGCTTGCCATAGCCCCAACTTTATTGCGTCTGGCAATGTCAAAGTTTTCAACTCGCGGTGCAACGTTGTGCGTTGATCTACAAAATATAATAAGAGACCGAAAATAAGCATGGCCCAACCAATCACGCTGACAGAACGCATAGTTTCGGATAGTCCGGTCACTTTGAGGATGGTCCCCACACAAATCACCGGTATTGTCGCAAAGGTAAGTGCAATGAGCAGGCGCGCAGCAGGACTGGTAAATTGACCTCTCAAGACTTTTGGTACAGCTTTTAAGACTTGTTTTACATCTATCCAGAAATAAATAATTACAGCAAACAGCGTTCCAATATGGGCAGCCACATCAATGAGGGCCCCTTGATCGCCTAGTTTTGTTAAACTCGGGAGTAAAATGAGGTGTCCGGAAGATGAAACTGGTAGAAATTCAGTGATACCTTGAATCAGAGCAATTAAAACTAAGTGATAAAATGGCATTGTGTGAAAACCTCAGATATTTTTTCGTTACATTATACTTA
>Ga0115563_1003395_pt1 | contig 11218 bp, 9 predicted proteins | sample COGITO_mtgs_1105_2_FD_87198 | JGI IMG/M metagenome (GOLD analysis project Ga0115563, IMG submission 87198) | Pelagic marine microbial communities from North Sea - COGITO_mtgs_110519 | ecosystem: Environmental > Aquatic > Marine > Epipelagic | place: Germany:Helgoland, sampling site Kabeltonne...
ACGTTTGGTCGTATCGCGATCGCCACCACAACCTACCACTGTAATTAAAGTTTCGTTTTTGGTTCTAATCGTATTGATCGTTTCCAGTACATTTTTTAAAGCATCTGGCGTGTGTGCATAATCAATGATCGTTGTAATGTTTGTCTTTGAGATAAAATATTCAAATCTGCCATTGACATTATCGAGTGCACTCATAAGCCGAAGGGTCTCAGAAGTCTCCAATCCCAACAACTCGGCAGTGCCATAAATTGCGGTTAGATTATAGGCATTAAAATTGCCTATTAATTTGACCCATACTTCATGACCATTCACTTTTAACAATAAGCCTCTAAATTGATTTTCTAAAATCTGAGCACGGTAGTTTGCGTAGCTTTTCAAGGCGTAGGTATAGCGTTTCGCCTTGGTATTTTGCAGCATCACAGACCCGTTTTTATCATCGCCATTGACCAAAGCAAATGCAGAAGACGGCAACTGATCGAAAAATGATTTTTTAACGTCTCTATACTCTGCAAACGTGGCGTGGTAATCTAAATGATCGTGTGATAAATTTGTAAAGATGCCCCCAGCAAACAACAATCCTTCAGTCCTAAACTGATGAATGCCATGAGAACTCACCTCCATAAAACAAAACTCCACTCCTTCGGAATTCATTTGACTTAAATGTGAATTAATTACTAATGAATCCGGAGTAGTGTGGGTGGTTGGATACGCTTTGGTATCGACCATGATTTTTACCGTAGAAATAAGCCCTGCTTTAAACCCTGCATTTTTAAACAATTCATAAAGCAGTGTCGCAATAGTTGTTTTTCCATTAGTTCCAGTAATTCCGATAAGTTTTAAGTTTTCGGATGGATTTCCATAAAAATTAGAGGCCATGACCGCTAATGCTTTTTGAGAGTTCTCGACTTTAATATACGTAACCGTGTTTACTGTTTCTTCTGGCAACTCCTGACAAACAATAACAGAGGCACCCAGTTCAATTGCCTTTGATATAAAGGTATGTCCATCAAAGACACCGCCTTTGATCGCAACAAAAACAGCGTCCGCTTCGATGCGTCGAGAATCGTATTGGAGCGCAGCAATCGATCGATCGGTCGATCCAATGACCGATTCAATAGACACTTTATATAATATGTTTTTTAAAGTTTTCACGATAAAATAAGTGTTATTAATGATTGCTTTTTTATTTTTTGTCCACTTTTAATAGACTGCTTTGAGACCGTTCCATTGCCTACTATTTGGACTTTAAGCCCCATATTTTCTAAAATAGAAATCGCATCCATTGCCGACATCCCTTTTAAATTAGGCATGATGGTTCTGTACTTTTGTGCTACGGTATAATACTGATTGTAACTAGCCGTTACCAATTTCGACTTTTGATTCACATCCTGAACCTCATCAATAACTGGAGAATCTGTATGTATTTTTTGAGCGATTTTTTTAAAGACCGGTCCAGAAACATCTGCACCATAATACCCCACACTTTTATCGGGCTCATGAATCACGACGATACACGAATATTTTGGATCATCTGCTGGGAAATACCCAGAAAACGAAGAAATATAATTCAGCTGATCTTTATTTGCATAATCCTTTTGACAAGTCCCTGTTTTGCCTGCCATTGAAAATTGATCCGAGTACAAACCATGCCCAGTCCCATGTTCTTTTTCAACTACATTTTTAAGTAATTTCTGTAATTTTAAGACGGTTTCTTTCGAACAGATTTGAGGGTTGATGATTTCCGTGTCAAAGGTTTCAATAGGCGTTTCAATTTCTTTGATTTCGCGCAAAAACTTTGGACGCACCATGACCCCGTCATTTGCAATAGCGTTATAAAATGTGAGGGTTTGAAGCGGCGTAAAAGAAACGCCATATCCATACGCCATCCACTGTAAAGCGATTCCACTCCAGCGACCGTTTTTAATTCTTGGATCTGGAATGATCGAATTTCCTTCTCCAATCAACGGAAGTCCTAATGAATCCTGAAGATTCATCCTGTATAATCCATCTACAAATTTTTCAGGCTGACTTTTATAAGCTGTATGGATGGCTTTGACAATTGCTGTATTAGAAGACACCTCAAAAGCCTTCGCAATAGATATTTTCCCATAGCCTCCTTTTTTTGAATCCTTTACTTTTTTTCCATAGAAAGATAAAACGCCTTTTTTGGTATCTACAATGGTTGTCGTATCGATCACCTTGTCTTCTAAAGCAACCGCCAAAGCCATCAACTTAAATGTAGATCCAGGCTCATGCGATTCGCCAACGGCATAATTGAGTCGCTCATAATACAAGCCTTTATTATTTCGACCTAAATTAGAAATGGCTCTGATTTCACCTGTTTTAGTTTCCATCACCACCACAGTTCCATGGTCTGCCTTGTATTTTTCTAATTGTTCTAAAAGTGCATGATGGGCAATATCCTGAATATTAACATCAATGGTGGTATAGACATCATACCCATCTTGGGGCTCCACCTGATTAAAGTCATCAATTGGCTTCCATTGGCCTTTTCCGATTTTCTGTTTGCGCCGTTGACCATCAATGCCTCTAAGATATTTTTCGCCAAACGCACCATCAATCCCAACTCGAGTAACATTGCCTAAATCGTCAAAACGTTCGTAGCCTATCAATCGTTGTGCGATCGCCCCCATTGGATAATCGCGCTTGGTGGATTGCTCAACAATAAGCCCCCCTTTAAAAGCACCTAAACTTAAAAGAGGGAATTCTCTAAATTTTAAATATTGAGAGTAACCTAGGTTGCGAGCCAATAAAAAATAGCGGTTTTTATTTTGTCGTGCCAAACGCAGTTTGCGCTTAAATTCGTCAGACGGGGTTCCATGAAAACTTGCAAGCGAATCGCATAAAGGTTCTATTAAAGCTTCATAATTTTTATCAGAAGACGCCACCAAATCAATTCGTATATCATACTTAGGAACTGAGGTTGCTAATAAGCTTCCGTTTACAGAATATACATTTCCACGGTTGGCAGGAATTGTTACATTTTTAGTGGTTCGATCCTCCGCAAGTCCTCGATAATGCGCGCCTTGCACGTACTGAATCGTTACCAATTTATACACGACTAAAAGCGCAAAAATGAACATTACTCCAGAAGTAAAGTAAAGCTTGTTCATTATAGACTTTTCAGTGGATTGCATAGAATTAATTGGAATTAGAATTAATAATAATTTTATAAGGCGGATGAGACGACGGCTTTACCCCTTGATCTGCTAACCGCTCTCTAATAACTGACTCCATTTTAAGCTCCATTAACTGAGCCCGAGTTTCTACATAAGACGATCGCAGCGCTTTGACCTGTTCATTGAGTCTGGCAATTTTATGCACCTTACCATCTGCACTATGCGAACTTGCGATCATGATGATGGCAAGCGCTAAAAAAAAGAAAATAAGACGCCAATTTTTAAAGGCACCATCACTTACCAGAAAGGTTCCTTTTAAAATATTATACATCCTGTTTTTCATTTCGCTGTGTGATTTATTGCTTGAGCGATTCGTAATTTTGCACTCCTTGCTCTGTTATTTAATTTTATTTCTGCAGCATCTGGAACCACCAGATTCCCAACTTTTTTTAACGGGACCTCAAAGTTTCCAAAGACATCTTTTTCTGGCTCGCCCTCAAACAACCCATTTCGTATAAAACGCTTCACTAACCGATCTTCTAGCGAATGGTAGGAGATCACACTTAACCGTCCGCCGTCTTTTAGCAATCCTGGTGTTTGCAATAAAAATTCTTTTAAAACTTCTATTTCTTGATTCACTTCAATTCTAATGGCTTGATAGATCTGTGCTAAAATTTTATTCTCTCTCCCAAATGGTAAATGCTTTTTTAAAACCGTTTTTAAATCAAAGGTGGTTTCAATTGGTTTTTCTTGTCGTGCCGCTATAATGGTTTTTGCCAATGCTGCTGCTGTTCGTAATTCGCCATACTGCCAAAACACACGTTTCAAATCTTCTTCCTCATAGGTGTTAACAAGCGAATACGCCGATAGCAAGTCTTGTTGATTCATCCGCATATCTAATTGAGCGTCAAATCGAATCGAAAATCCTCTTTCAGCTTCATCAAATTGATGAGAAGAAACTCCAAAATCAGCTAAAATTCCATCAACGGATTTGATTCCATGAAATCGCAAAAACCGTTTGATATATCTAAAATTCTCATTGATTAATAAAAACCGAGGGTCATCTATTGTATTTAAAAGAGCGTCTTTATCTTGATCAAAAGCGATCAGCCTACCATGAGGCCCTAGGGCTTCGAGGATGCTTCTGCTGTGACCTCCGCCGCCAAACGTCACATCGACATACACACCGTCTTTTTTAATGTTTAAACCGTTAACAGTTTCTTTGAGTAAGACAGGGTTATGATAATCCATCTGCATCGTCTTGTCCCATTACATCTTCAGCCAAATCAGCAAAATCATTGGCTGCGTCATCTATTGCTTTTTCATACTGGTCTTTGTCCCAAATTTCAATAATATTCACTGCAGAAGTGACGACAATTTCCTTAGTTATTCCCGCAAAACCTACAAGGTCTTTTGGAATGAGTAACCGCCCAGAAACATCTAATTCTACCGGTTTTACACCAGCCGTAAAACGTCTGATGAAATCATTATTCTTTTTCTTAAATCGATTGAGCTTATTAACGTTTTGCATCATGGACTCCCACTCTTGCATTGGATACAACTCCAAACAAGGCTGAAATACCGCACGCTTTAAAACAAAGCCATTTTCTGTAACTGGGGCGAGCTGCTTTTTGAATGCAACAGGCAGCATAAGCCTCCCTTTTGCATCTACCTTACATTCGTATGTTCCAATTAAAGTATTCACTTTGTTGTGTTCTGATTTAATAAATTGTTGAATTCAAAGCTAAAAAATATTTACCACATTTTACCACATTTTACCACATTGTTAATAAATTTCTATGAACGGTAAATTACTTCGATAAAACGCAAGGTTTGAACCTCTATTCCATAGTAAACCAATAACTTACAAAGTGGGAGACGCTATTAACAAATGGGTGTTAATTACTTTTTAGGTGGAAAAACAGTACGTAAAACAAGATTTAAAACGTCAAAATCAAATGTTGGATCTCTTAAAATATTCAATATCTTTTAAATTAATTTATGTAGATTTGCCTGAGACCAATTTTTTAACATCATATGAGTTATAATTTAAAAAAAGAAGGCAAGTTTAACTATGTCGAAATCGGTAAAGGGCGACCAATTATAATTCTACATGGATTAATGGGTGGTTTAAGTAATTTTGATGGTGTTGCTGATTTTTTTAGCGAAAATGGATATATGGTTGTACTCCCTGAACTGCCTTTATATTCAATGTCTTTGTTAAAAACAAACGTTAAAAGTTTTTCAAATTACCTCAATGACTTTATTGAGTTTAAAGGCTATGAGGATGTCATTTTAGTTGGCAACTCTCTAGGAGGTCATGTTGGACTCTACCACACCAAATTATACCCTGCTAAAGTCAAAGCACTTGTTATCACAGGAAGCTCTGGACTCTACGAAAGTGCGATGGGTAGTGGCTATACAAAACGAAGCGACTACGAAGTAATGAAAGCAAAAGCACAGGAAGTTTTTTATGATCCTGCTGTTGCAAGCAAAGAAATAGTCGATGAGGTTTATGAGACCGTAAATGATCGTAGTAAACTCATCAAAATACTTGCAATTGCCAAAAGTGCGATCCGCCATAATATGGCCAAGGACCTTCCAAAAATGACCACACCTACTTGTATTGTTTGGGGTAAAAATGACATCGTTACACCTCCAAAAGTTGGTGACGAATTTAATAAATTACTCCCTGATTCAGAATTATTTTGGATTGACAAATGCGGCCACGCCGCGATGATGGAACACCCAGACCAATTTAATGAAATTGTGTTTGCATGGCTCACTAAAAGAGGGTTCTAAAACTACATAATTATGCAAATTAAAACTGCTGAGTTTGTCATTAGTAACCAAGAGGTGTCTAAATGTCCTACAAACCAACTTCCAGAGTACGCTTTTATTGGACGTAGTAATGTTGGCAAGTCGTCGCTTATCAACATGCTAACCAATCAAAAAAACTTAGCAAAAACATCAGGACGTCCTGGAAAAACACAACTGATTAATCATTTTTTAATTAATAAACTGTGGTTTTTGGTGGATCTGCCAGGCTACGGCTATGCACGTGTTTCAAAGTCTGCAAAAAAAACATTTCAAAAATTTATTACGGCTTATTTTAGAGAGCGAAAACAGCTCGTTTCAGCGTTTGTATTGGTCGATATTCGTCACAAACCTCAACCTGTTGATTTGGCCTTTATGCGATGGTTAGGTGAACATGGGATTCCGTTTTCCATTGTTTTTACCAAATCTGATAAACTTCGTCCTAAAGCGATTGAAGACCACATTGAAAGCTACAAAAATATTCTTTTGGAAACTTGGGAAGAATTCCCAAATTACTTCATCACCTCTTCCACCAATTACGACGGAAAAGAAGCCCTATTAAATTACATAGACAGCATCAATGCCGATCTAGAAAACTCCATTAATACATTACCTTTTCAATAACCTCACCTGTGGCTCCACTTGGAAGCCCAATTCCTAAAAGCGCCGAGATTGTTGGAGCAATATCCGAAACATTAGTACGCTCAAAAGTTTTACCTTCTTGAATGCCATTGCCATAAAACAATAAAGGAACGTGGGTATCATAGGTAAACCCAGATCCATGCGTTGTACCCTTAGGTCCATAAGCAATCACTCCAGAATCAAGTGTATAGAGTATGTCTCCCGAAAGTTTTTGATTATAGCCATTTTGAAGTGTTTTTTCGATACCCGTTTCAAAATAACTACTTTGCATTGTGGTCGCAGTAAACGCCTTATTAATCGCTGGATAATGAATGATTTCGTTCACTACAAAATTTTGTACCGCTTCTAAATTAAGTTGTAATTCTTTCACTTGATCCTGATTTAAAAATATCTGATTATTGCTTATATTTTTTATTAAATCTGAAACGCCATACTTCGTATTTAGTGCCAAATATAAAGGGGTAAACAATTCTTTTTGCACATACCCACTAGGCATATGAACATCCTTCAAATATGAAGGGACGTCGGCAGCACCATGGTCGGAAGTTAAAAATAAGGTATAATTTCCTGCCCCAATATTTTCATCTAAATAGCTAAGTAAACGTTCTATTTCTAGATCCAACCGTAAATACATATCCTGAAGCTCTACAGAATTTAAACCAAAGTTATGCCCTACATAATCTGTAGAGGAATAGCTAACTGTTAAAAAATCGGTGTGTTCGTCTTTACCTAACGCCTCAGCTTTCACAGCAGCCAGCGCAAAATCGGTAATCATTTCGTTTCCAAAAGGACTGGTTTTAAGAATGTCAAAACCTCCATTAAATTCCATAAGCGCCTTAAGATTATATGGAAACACAGCTTCTGATTGCCCTATAAAACCTTTCTCATAATTAGATAAATCTGGTCCGCTTTCTTTATACAGATTGATATCATAAAGTGGATTCCACGTTTTTAGGTAGTTTGATATGTTTGAGGGACTATTAAATTCTTGAACCCAGTTTGGAAGCTCATCTCTATAATAAGTGCTTGTCATCCACTTCCCTTCATTTAAGCCTTCAAACCAATACGCACCATTTGCGGTATGCCCCGAAGGAAATATAGCGCCACGATCTTTGATAGAGACGCCAATGGTTTTTCCATTCATTTGCGTAAACAACCTGTTTTGGTCGGCAAGAGTCGTTACTTTCAAATTATGTGGAGAGACGTGCCCGTATTTTGTGGCTGCTCCAACCGGATTGTGTTTTTCATCAGTGGTGCAATACACGGTAGCCTCACTAACTTTGTCATACCAATCGTTTCCAATGATGCCATGCACACTTGGGGTTGTTCCCGTAAAAATGGAAGCATGTCCAGGCCCTGTATAGGTTGGAACATAATTAAAGTGATGGTTATTACAGCTATAGCCTTCACGCATTAACCTTAAAAATCCTTCAGATCCAAATTTGTTCTTGAAACGATTCAAATAATCATAACGCATCTGATCAACCACAATGCCTACGACAAGTTTCGGTTGATTGGTCGTTTGTTTTAGATAACTCAACCCCGAATTATCTGCAGAGGGTTTACAAGAAAAAAATACAATAAATAAGAATAAATATGTGAATTTATAAAACATAGGAATGTAACTTGAATGAATACCAAAAATACATTTTTTTTTACGATTCAATTTTAATAAAATTAAATTAATGCTAAGATTTTTTTTACATTAGCCATAATTATATTTTCATGAAATACCTTCATAATATTGGATCTTATTTTTTAATGATTGGCGAAATGTTTCGCAAACCGACCAAATGGTCCGTTATGAAACATTTAATTCTTAAAGATATTGAAGATTTGATTATTAGCTCAATAGGAATTGTTGCATTTATTGCGTTTTTTGTTGGGGGCGTTATCACCATACAAACAGCACTTAATACCGACAGTCCATTACTTCCAAAATACCTTGTAGGGTTTGCCACCCGACAATCGATTATTTTAGAATTTGCACCCACATTTATCTCGGTAATTATGGCTGGGAAAGTGGGGTCTTTTATTACCTCTAGTTTAGGGACTATGCGGGTGACCGAACAAATTGACGCCTTGGAAGTCATGGGTATCAACTCTGTAAATTATTTAGTGTTTCCAAAAACCATCGCACTTTTACTGTATCCTTTTGTGATTTCAATCGCCATGTTTTTAGGAATCATTGGCGGGATGGCAGCATGTGTCTATGGCGGCTACTCCTCCTATGAAGATTATGTGGTTGGCGTCCAGTTGGATTTCGAACCCTTCCATATGGCGTATGCGTTTATCAAAACATTAGTTTTCGCGTTTTTACTCGCAACCATTCCTTCCTATTATGGCTATTATATGAAAGGGGGCGCACTCGAAGTTGGAAAAGCAAGTACCACTGCTTTTGTTTGGACAAGTGTGTCTATTATTCTTTCAAATTATATTTTAACTCAAATGTTACTAAGCTAATGATTGAAGTCAAAAACTTACATAAATCGTTTGGAGACGTCGAAGTCCTAAAAGGAATTTCTACTGTATTTGAAAAAGGAAAAACCAACCTCATTATTGGTCAAAGTGGTTCTGGAAAAACGGTGCTTTTAAAGTGCTTACTTGGGTTGTTCAACTATCAAGAAGGCAGTATTGCTTATGATGACAAATTATTTTTAAGTTTATCGGATAACGAAAAAAGAGATTTGCGATCCCAAATAGGAATGGTGTTTCAGGGTGGCGCCTTGTTTGATTCGCTATCGATTGTTGAGAACGTCATGTTTCCTCTAAAAATGTTTACCAAGCAATCGCAGAGCGAAATGGAAGATCGGGCGAACGCTGCTTTAAAACGCGTAGATCTTGTGGATGCGAATCATAAAATGCCTAGTGAAGCTTCTGGAGGCATGCAAAAACGGGTGGCCATCGCAAGAGCCATTGTAAACAATCCTAAATATTTGTTTTGTGACGAACCCAATTCGGGCTTAGACCCAAAAACAGCCATTGTCATAGATAATTTGATCCTAGAGATCACTAAGGAATTTGACATCGTCACCGTCATCAACTCACACGATATGAATTCAGTGATGGAGATTGGTGAAAAAATTATGTTTCTAAAACATGGTCATAAGGCATGGGAAGGCAGTAAAGACACTATTTTTAGAACGGACAATGAAGTTGTAACCGACTTTGTGTATTCGTCTAACTTGTTTAAAAAGGTGCGAAGAATGTACCTAGAAGATCACTAACCCTTAGTCGCTAATTACTTCGACATCCTCCGAGTTAAGTTCCAATTCAATCCAGGCTTTTAAGGCTTGTTTCCTTAGCGTTATAAGGCTATCGGTTAGAACAGAATTCCAACGAGTTTTAATAAGCGTAATGGTATCAGTATATCTGAAATTTGTAGAGGCTAACATTTCAGCATAGCCGAAAAATTCTAAGTCAGAAAATTTTATTTTGGCATTTTTAGAGAGATTTGAAAATTCATTCAAATCCATTTCATTTTTTTTAGAACTAAGCACACGTTTTAGACTGTCGATCGCCAGTTCACGTACCGAAATGATACTATCTCGTTTTTCAATTTTGTCAATCGCTAGGTCATAAAGATCTAATATTTTATCTGTACTTCTGTTTTTATTGCCATTGATAACCAAACTAAAATCTTGAATGTATTCATAACTTTTCAACTCGTTGATTAAATCTGATTTGGTGGCTTCATTAATTTCGCCATTAAAATTTAGAGTAATTTTTTTAGCATCGGTGTCCATTTTTTCACGCTGAAGCCAAAGATTGTCATTATGCGTAATTTCAGTTTCCAAATACATTTTATAATCCGATTTATACCTAGTATCTTTAAGGACATCCATAAAAGTCCAACCTGCAGGAAGCATCGCCGCTAAAGCAAGAATGGCCGCAAAACGAGCAATGTTTTTTCGACGTTGCGAATTTGCATACCTCAACATTGGAAAACGCAGAATCTTTAGCACCAAAAACGTTGCTAAAGCAATAAAAATAGTGTTAATCGCAAAGAGATACATCGCACCAAAAAAGTAATTAAAATTACCTTGAGACAAATAATATCCTGCCGTACATAATGGTGGCATTAAAGCGGTTGCGATGGCCACTCCAAAAATTACCGAAGCTACGGTTCCCTTTTTGGTTCTTGCAATGATGAGCGCCAAACCGCCAAAAAAGGCAATGAGTACATCTCTAATATCGGGTTTCACACGGCCTAATAATTCAGAATTATCTTGACTTAACGGAAAGAAGTAAAAGAATAAAAAAGCGGTTATCAAACTCAAGACAAGCATGGTTGCGAGGTTGATTAAGGACTTCCGAAGAGTGTCAATATCATTGATCGCAATAGACATTCCGATCCCAAGAATAGGCCCCATTAGTGGCGAAATTAACATCGCGCCAATCACAACTGCTGTCGAGTTTGCATTCAACCCAACCGAAGCCACAAAAATAGAACAAATCAAAATCCATGCAGTGGCCCCTTTAAAGGGAATATCGGTCTTAATCGCCGCTACGGTCGCCTCTCTATCGGTGTCATGCCTGAAATCTAAGAGTTCAATTAAAAATATTTTTAAGGACTCCCAAAGGCCTTTGGCGTCTTGTTTAACCGCAGCTTTGGATTG